>JGI12210J13797_11121756_pt1 | contig 10497 bp, 7 predicted proteins | sample ElkSlonscriptome_3_FD_13797 | JGI IMG/M metagenome (IMG submission 13797) | reverse complement strand
CAAATTTTAGAAGCTGTTTGAGTTTTATTTTTTGATTTATTAGGAGAGATTTTTTTGTCAATCTAGGCTCTTTTTGAGTGGCGTAGCCTATGCTACAGTGCGAAAAAAAGCCGACGAGTGGCGGAAAAAGATTCCTAAGAAACAAGAAGAGTTAACTCAAACAGCTTCTTAGGCTTCTTCAACAGAAATATTTTATAAAGAAGGTGTAAATAGCCAAGGCGGAGTGCTTGGTTAGTGGCATAAGTAAATTATTCACGCAGGTACTTGATCACGTTTTCAACTACTGCCGAACTAGGTTCAAAGCTAAACCACATGAGAATCCTCTACGATTAGTACTAATGATCGTACTTCAGAATAATAGTGCCTAAAGGAGGTAGTCGCAAGTTTACCGAACGACTGCGTCCGTGCATGGGTATTGGTTTGGTTTCCAGGTTGCCTTCGTTAATAACTCCACTGCCCCAAAAATCCGGGTGGTCAGAATTAAAAATTTCTTTCAGGTGTCCTTTGTGCGGCATCCCTATTCCGTAGCTTTCTCGTACTACTGGAGTGAGGTTCATCACTATATAAACATCATTCTGAGTCTGGTGCCCCTTACGAATGAAGCTGACAATACAGTTTTGATAGTCTCCAATATCAATCCACTCGAAGCCCGAAGGGTCGAAAGGCTTTTCGTATAATGCTGGTTCGGATTTATACAGCTCGTTAAGTTGTTTAAACATCCACTGGAGTGAGCTGTGGGACGCATTTTCGTTGAGGTGCCAATCTAAACTTTGGTCGTGCCGCCACTCTTGGGTCTGACCAAATTCCCCTCCCATAAATAATAGTTTGGTACCCGGGTGGGCGTACATATAGGTGTAAAGGGTGCGAAGATTAGCAAATTTCTGCCATTCATCCCCGGGCATTTTATCAATTAGGGGCCCTTTACCATGTACTACCTCGTCGTGGGAAAGGGGCAACATGAAGTTCTCAGTAAAAGCGTACATCAAACTGAACGTAAGTGTTCCTTGGTGATACGATCGGTAGACCGGATCTTGGGAAAAATACTCCAGAGTATCATGCATCCAGCCCATCATCCACTTCATCTCAAAACCTAATCCGCCTACCGAAGTAGGGCGCGATACCATTGGCCAGGCAGTAGACTCTTCAGCAATGGTTTGTACTTCGGGGAATTCGGCATCAACGGCGTCATTAAATTCTCGCAAAAATTGAAGGGCTTCCAGGTTCTCTCGCCCGCCGTATTGGTTGGGAATCCACTCGCCGTCTTTACGGGAATAATCAAGATAAAGCATCGAGGCAACCGCATCTACTCTTAAACCATCAATATGATATTCTTTGAGCCAATACAGTGCACTACTTATCAGAAAAGACCGGACTTCATTACGCCCGTAGTTGAAAATATAGCTGTTCCAATCTGGATGATACCCCTGACGAGGGTCTTCGTGTTCAAACAGATGAGTGCCATCAAAGTAGGAAAGCCCGTGCTCATCAGAGGGAAAATGCGATGGCACCCAATCCAAAATTACCCCTATACCTGACTGATGCAGTTTATCAACTAAGTATTTGAAGTCTTGAGGGGTGCCGTAGCGGCTGGAGGGCGCGAAAAAGCCGACGAGTTGATAGCCCCACGAACCATAAAAGGGATGTTCCATCACGGGTAAAAACTCTACATGGGTATAGCCCATCCACGATAAGTAAGCAGGTAATTCCTCGGCCAGGTCACGATAGGTTAGAAACATTTCGCCATTATCGCCTTTGCGCTTCCAGGAACCTATATGCATCTCGTACACCGACATTGGCTGGGGCTCTAATGCTTTTTCCTTTCGGGATTCCATCCACCCTTTATCGGACCATTCGTAAATCCCATCCCAAACTTTTGTAGCGGTATTTGACGGAGTTTCCCAATGGATGGCAAAGGGGTCGCCCTTTTCTACAGTATAACCGTTGTGGCTAGATGCTATGAAGTACTTATAGGTAGTTCCCTGTTCAATTTTTGGTATGAATGTTTCCCAAATACCAGAACCATCCCAGCGAGCCTCCATTTTATGAGCATCGCTATTCCATCCATTAAAATCACCAACAACCGATACTCGAATAGCATTGGGAGCCCACACTGAAAAATACACACCTTTTTCGCCTTGGTACTCAATCAAGTGCGAGCCAAGCTTTTCGTATAGCGAATAATGATTTCCCTCTCGAAAAAGATGAATATCAAAGTCGGTTATAAGGGAGAAGTGCTCCTGAGGTTCTGTGGTGGTTGATTCGCTGTGGTCGTCATTCATTTTCGTTACATTTTTGCATTACGTACTGGATACCCCGCAGAGGAATAATTGTCCAATCTGGACGGTTATTGAGTTCGTAATTAAGTTCGTAAACTGCTTTTTCTAGCAGGAAGGTCTGCATTAATGTATCAAAGTCTTCCTGATTATTGGGCAAAAAGTTGTGTCCTTGCGCTTTTTCAATATAGGCATCGATGTAGAAGCCACTCATGTAGTGGTACCATAATTCTGCCCAGCTCTCTAAGTATTCAGCATCGCCGCGCTTAAAAGCTTCATTCTCAAACAGCCCACTGTAAGCCGCATAGTGAAACGAGCGAATCATACCTGCTACATCACGTAGCGGTGAACGTTTTAGTCGTCGCTCACTGAAAGTACGTGCAGGCTCTCCTTCAAAATCAATAATCACAAAGTCTCTTCCAGTAAACAGCACCTGACCCAAATGATAGTCACCGTGTGGCCGGATTTTGGTTGATGTTATCTTACGCTGATAAATGCGCTGCATACACTTCAGTATATCTTCACGCATACCTTTCACCGTTTCAGCCTCGCCCTGCATCATTTCCGGTAGCACTTTGAATTTCTTATCTAGGCTCTGAAAAGCGGATCGCACCAGCGATTGCAAAGATGAGTAGAGTGACCGTTGGTAGTGTAGGGAAAAATCTTCAGAGTTGAAGTTAGGTTCATCCGGGTGAGATGCCAGCGCAATATGCATTTCAGCAGTTCTGGTACCCAGGAGTGAAGCACGCTCCGCCGGTATTCCACTCAAAAGCGTTTTTAAGTCCTCAGGAAGCTGTTCAAAGGTAACTGGATTGGTAAGGGACCCCTTCAATGCAGGAACTTTCTGAGTCTTGTAGTCAATGGTTACCCGCTCAAAATAGCGGCTAATCACATCCTTCATATAAACCCAAGCATCTCCTTGATTTGGAATCATTTCCTGCATCATGGCCAGCACCAAAGGATCTTTCTTATCGTCAATCACTGCGATATTTCCGGCGTACTGGGGTACATTCTCAAATCGAGCTTTTTCCGTTAAGAAGCGGGTAATCTCTAGATCAGGATTAATAATATAGTCTACCTTGCGGTACAGCTTCAAGAAGTAGCGTTGCGAATAAATAATTGATGTATTGCTTTGCTCCGCATTCAACACTTTAGAGCTAACATCTGGCTTCTCTTTTTTAAACCATTTTACTACTGATGGTTCCGCCTTCAAAAATAGTTCAGCCCCATTTTCTTTTGCCTTCTTGCCTTTAATCATTAAATCAAACAGCGTGTCTCGGTAGCTTTCGTTGTACACCGCATCATACAAGTAGCCATTCTTGCCGCCAATAGATGCTGGCCCAATTATTCCCTGAGATGACTGGGCTCGTATCGCTTCGCTGAACCCTTCTTCCACAAAGGATATTGGAAGTTGATAGAACTCATTCAGTCCTTCGTTGTAGCTAACTTCAATAATGAGTATCAGCCCGCTAGGCGAAGAAGAGTTTATCGGAAGTTGATAAACAATACTGACTCCCTGAATAGTACGCGCTTTACCGCCAAACCAGCGGCACTGCATTAAATAAGAAGGAAGGTAATCTTCTAGTGCTGCCTTATATTTAGGCTTTTGTAATTCTTTCCAACTACCGGCCTCTAAAATTATATTTGGAGACGAGTTCGTTCGTTCTACTAACACTTCCTCTGGTGGCTCGAGCAAAAACCAGTTGTATCCGTAGGGAGAAAGCGTAAATAGATAAGGGTACTCTTTTATTGAAGGAAAACGATTCTTACTAAATACCTCTTTAGGTACGTAATTTTGGTACTCGCCTAAATCTAACTCTACCGCTTGTGAAAAGCGAGATAGGTTGACTAGTACCATTATGGTTTGATCCTCGTAGGTACGAGTAAAAGCCAATACCTTCGCATTCTCAGCCGGCAGAAAGTTTATATCCCCTCTTCCAAAAGCTTTATAATTCTTTCGCATGCTGATGTGGCGCTTCATCCACCACAGCATAGAGTTTGGATTGCGCTGCTGAAGCTCCACATTCACCGCCTCGTACTGATATTCGGGGTCTAAGATAACCGGTAAGTACAGCTGCTGGGGGTTTGCCAATGAGAACCCAGCGTTGCGGTCAGCACTCCACTGCATAGGTGTTCGTACACCATCTCGGTCACCCAGATAAAAATTATCGCCCATCCCGATTTCATCGCCGTAGTAGATAACCGGCGATCCGGGCAATGAAAACAGCAGATGATTCATTAGTTCAATCTTCCGACGATCATTGTCCAGCAATGGAGCCAACCGATGACGTATTCCAAGGTTAATTTTCGCCAGCGGATCTTTGGTGTAAACCTTATACATGTAATCCCTTTCTTCATCGGTAACCATCTCTAGCGTTAGCTCATCGTGGTTACGTAAGAAAATACCCCACTGGCAGGTTTCGGGTATGTCGGGGGTTTGGTCAAGAATATCGGTGATTGGATAACGGTCTTCCATCCGCAGGGCCATAAACATGCGGGGCATAATCGGAAAATGGTAGTTCATATGGCACTCATCCCCTTCCCCGAAGTAAGCAGCTGAATCTTCCGGCCACATATTAGCCTCCGCCAGCAAGAGCGTTCCAGGCTTCTTATTATCTACGTGCTTACGAAGTTTTTTGAGGTAGTCGTGCGTGATAGGAAGATTCTCGCAATTAGTACCTTCTCGCTCAAACAGATAGGGAACCGCATCGAGCCGAAAACCATCTACTCCCATGTCAATCCAATAGTCCAACACATTGAAAACCTCTTCTTGCACTAGCGGATTATCGAAGTTTAAGTCCGGTTGATGAGAATAGAATCGATGCCAATAGTAAGCATTAGCTATTGGGTCCCAGGTCCAATTAGAAGCTTCAAAATCTTGGAATATGATTCGCACTTCGGAGTACTTGTCTGAACTATCACTCCATACGTAGTAATCTCGTTCCGGTGATCCAGGCTTGGCTCGGCGAGCGCGCTGGAACCACGGATGCTGATCGGAAGTATGATTAATTACTAACTCGGTAATTACTTTTAAACCCCGTTTGTGCGCCTCTTTCAGAAATTTCTTAAAGTCTTTTAGTTTTCCGTAAGAGGGGTTGATCGCGTAGTAGTCCTTAATGTCATAGCCATCGTCGCGCAAGGGCGAAGGGTAAAACGGTAATACCCAAATAGCAGTAACCCCAAGATCTTGAAGGTAATCTAGCTTCTCTAGTAGTCCGCCGAAGTCGCCGATCCCGTCGCCGTTGCTATCTCGAAATGCTTTGATGTGTAGTTCGTAAATGATTGCATCCTTATACCAGTGCAATTCATCGTCTAGTTTGGTTAATTTATCGGCCATAGGTTAGTGAAATGAAGATATTATCTACGTCAAAAGTAATTAATGATACGGGATTTTTGTATTCGCCATTAATCCTGAACTACTTTAAATACATGAACGGGAATTTGGTACGGGTTAAGTTCTACGTAATTCCATTCTCCGTGCCAGGTGTAATGTGCCCCACTAATCTGATCTTCTAGTCGGTAGGGCTGATCTATATTCATCCCTAATTCGTACATCGGCATTTTCAGATGAGCACTCTGAGTATGGTAAGGATCCATATTTACCACCATAAACATCGTATTTCCCGTGGAAACATCCTTTTTGGCATAGGCCAATATTTGATCATTCTGAACTTCAGCAAAAATCACGTTCGCCGTGCTTTGCAGAGCCGGGTTATCTCTTCTTACCCGATTAATAATAGTAATAATCTCTCGGATTCGGGTTTCAGCTTCCCAATCCCAGTGTTTTATTTCGTATTTCTCAGAATCTAGATATTCCTCTTTACCCGGATACGGGGTGTTCACTACAAACTCGTATACCGGACCGTATAACCCGTAATTAGAAGAGAGTGTAGCAGCTAGAATAAGGCGCATAATATGAGCTGGCTCTCCCCCGTGCACTAAATCGGGCGTAAGGATATCGGGCGTATTGGGCCAAAAGTTGGGACGGAAATAGTTTCGCATCGGTCCCTGCGTGAGCTCCAGCATATATTCTCGCAGCTCGTTGGGGTTCTGCCGCCAAGTAAAGTACGTATACGATTGGTTAAACCCCGTTTTGGCTAGCCATTCCATAATGCGAGGGCGCGTAAATGCTTCAGCCAAAAAGATTATTTCAGGGTTCTTAGTTCTGATTTCTTTAATACACCACTGCCAGAACCTAAACGATTTAGTATGAGGATTATCAATACGGAAGATGGTCACCCCTTTATCAATCCAGTATTCAATAACACTTTTTAGTTCCTGCCACAGGTTTTGCCAATCTTCAGTTTCAAAATTAATTGGTAAAATATCCTGATACTTTTTGGGGGGATTTTCTGCGTACTGCACCGTTCCGTCTGGTCGCCATTTGAACCACTGCGGATGCTCCTCCACGTAGGGATGATCGGGAGCGCATTGAAAAGCAATATCCAACGCAACTTCCATGTTAAGCTCATCGGCTGTCTGGATAAAATTCTTAAAATCTTCCAGCGTACCCAATTCAGGGTGAATAGCTTTGTGCCCCCCTTCGTTGGAGCCAATAGCCCAGCAGGAACCCGGATCACCCGGATTAGCGGTTAACGCATTGTTTAATCCTTTGCGGTGCTTTTTACCAATAGGGTGGATGGGCGGAAGGTACACCACATCAAAACCCATTTCAGCTACACGCGGCAGAATAGCACTTGCGGTCTGAAAATTACCGTGTTTGCCTCGCTCCCGCGAAGTGGAACGCGGAAAGAATTCGTACCAACTGCTAAACAATGCTTTCTTTCGCTCTACTTCAACCGAAATAGCCGGAGCGTAGTAGCTGGCATTGCTACGGTCGTAGTATTCACTTACGAGCTTAGTCACATCATCACTCAGCGCCATCGCCACGGCTCCCTCTACATCATCTGTATTTTGGAGCCGGTCAGCTACATCATTAAGTTGCTGCTGATCTTGTCCATCGGCGCGCTTAGCAATGTTCTCTATCATATCAGCCCCAATCAGCATTTCTAATGAAATATCCTGATCGGCTTCATACTTTTTTCGTAGACCGTATTGCCAAGTAGCGTAATGATCTATATATCCCGAAACGGTGTACTCGTAAAATCCGGTGAACTCAGGAATGAAAGTAGCTGTCCACTGATCATTCATCAGGGGGTTCATCGGAACTTCTTGCCATTCTTCATCGCCTTCTTTTCGGAACTGAACAAAAGACTGAATCTTATCGTGGCTATCGGCAAAAATATCAGCAGTAACCTGCACCGCTTCCCCCACTGATCTTTTTACTGGAAATAGACTATTATTTACTTGAGGATCAACATTTGCGATGATAACCCGCTGTTTACCTTTAATATTATTCAGTGAGTTGGAAGGTAGTTTTTTAATTTTATTAGTTGATTTGGTAGTTTTTGTAGCTGGCATGGCATTCATATGGTTTCAACTGCGAAAGTACAGCATTGTTCTTTAAATAATTGAGTTGGAAGACAATATATTATTGCGAAAAAGCTGCTTGAGGTCTTGCTGATTGACGACTGGAGGCAGATGCTCGAAGCGTATAGTCCAAGTTCTACTATAGAATTGACTCGTAAAATGATTAATACTATTGTTAAGGATGCGCGCAATTTAACATTCGGTTCTCGACCGCCCGACTTTATTTACTGTTGAATAAATTTCAGTAGCGTTGTAATCAAAATCCTTGGGGAATGTGTAGCAATTTCTCACGATGAGTAATAGTAGTTTGGGCAATTTTCACCTCATTATTTAATACACAAACTCAATATTTACTTTTTTAAGCACTTGGTCAAAAACTTGTAGTGCATTGGTTGCCGGATTGCAGTACATACTGCATGATTTTATATAGATATTAGGCGAGGCAGGTTGGGTCCTGCTTTGCCAACTTTTTTTAAATAGTTCATACACTAACTTCCGATACCATGATCAATATTGATAACCACGAACCCCAGCCAATGGATGCTAGCCATCAGGTACAGCTTACGATGGCTGAAACTAAAGAGATTATTCATCAACTTCAGCACTCAATTGAAAACATGAACGCTGAAGAAAACTCAGAACAGCGCATCAGTATGCACCAAGAAAAAATCCATATGCTTGAGCATATTATTCAGAAATTACAAGGAGTATAAAAACATTCAAGAAATTAGTATGCACCATTTCTACTTCTGAAGGAGGGAACTAAAGATGCCCCCTCCTTGAAAGGCGGATCAATATCTATATTATAGCCTATTACTACTATTCATTCCACCAGCGTTTCTGCAAAGCTAGCCCACCTTCTTTATACGACACCTTACCACAAGACTTAGAAGCGTTCAAGGACTTGCGGGATGGTTTTTAAATTTTTCTTCCGTACAGATTGTATGGTTTCTTTGTTGCTTCCTACTTTCTTTACAGTGACCATAATTTGGTCTATTTTTTTTTATAAAGATAATTGTTTTCACTACTACCAACGTAGCTCCGGCCAGACATCAACAACCCAAACGGGTAGTAGTGTAGGTCTAATATCCACCCTCATTTTTTCTTTCTGGTCACCTACGTCAAAGAACGATTTTCCTCGCTAAGGTACTACTTTCAGGGTTCAGTTGAAAAAAGAAAAGGCATCCGATGTGGAACATTGGCTGAGGTTATCAAAAGCGTACCGTAGAGCTACCTGGCTACCGATAATATTCCTGCGCTTTTGATGTTCTACAGCCAATCACCTCCGGTAGGGAAAGAAGCAGGTTTACTAAGACGGTAAGCTTTTCGCGAGCCGACTGCGAGTGCCCTGGATAGCCTGACAGAAAAAAGTGACCACTAGGAAGCGGCTGGCAGTGAGTAGCGGCTTTGGCTCTGTGGGCTGACCGTGTGGCCGCTACGGTTTAGACAGGGCCGCAGGCGAGCACAACAACGGGCAGCGGCTGGGCTGGCGGTGGCTGACTAAAAGGAAGTGGCAGACAGAACAGAAGTAGCTGCCGTGAGGATGACGACTGAACTGCCAGCAGCATGACAGCCTCTGTACCCGTAGGGCAGGTAGCTGGCTGGTAAGTGGGCTACCTGGGCTGGCGGGGTGCTGGCGGAAGGAGGAAGACGAACACCGCTAAACCTGCGCGTTGGATTTGTGCGCCGAGGGGGCGGATTGTGGAGTGGATTTGTAGGATGTTAAGAAGCAATACTCAAAGGCTTGGCGACCTGAAGTAGCTCCTCTTCTAAAAAACCTCGCAGGCTTAAGTCTTCGTCTACTGCTGGCCAATGAATGCCCGTCCCCTCTCCCATAAACTCATACTGATCCAACTGCTCGGAACTAGCCTGTTGCAGTCGTTGGGAAAAAGAGATTTTACGCTGTAATACCCTACCATTGTTCAAGATGATGAGCATCAAGTCTAAGTCCTGATGAAAGTGTAGGGCCTTGATGCGTAACCCATCTTTATAGATAAGCCGATCAATCGCATCCATCTCCCCATAGTAGTAATCGGGCTGATGGGGGTCTTTCTGCTCTAAAGCAGCTAAGTAGTCTTGTGTTTTTTTACCGATTGTAGGTTTCATGCCACTGTTGGATTAAGTACTCGTAGTTCGCTTCGATGATGCCTACTATACTTCTGACTTCTTGTGATTTAAAGCCGTTATTTTTGGTTAGTTCAATGTTAGGTTCTAATAATACTTTGGCCTCCGCCCCACCTTTCGCTACATGCACATGCATCGGTAGATGGTCGTTGAGGTAAAAGTGAAAACGAAAACCCTGTTCACGTAAGACAGTAGGCATATGGTAAAGATAACGTTTTTACGGGTCAATAAGATATTCATTGCAGTGGATGATGTTTACCGATTTGATGTTGCAGACTTTCTAGCGAGGTTTGCTGATAGCGTTCGGTAGAGTTGACCCATTTGTGCCCGGCCATATACTGCACCTTCCGGACATCATGGTTTTTGAGCCAGTAAGTCAATCACGTTGTTCTAGGCCTATTGTAGGTGGGGCAGTTGGGGGGACATTATTGGTCGTTACGAACGCGGGGATCTGAAGCCCTCCATTGAGATTGCCCGAAAGATCGCCGATATTCTGGACGTATCACTGGATTACCTCACCGGAAAAACCGATGTGGAGATGGACAAAAACACCCGCTCCCGTATCCTGGAAGTCTCCAAGTTTGAGGAAACCGACCGGGAGCATATCTACTCGGTCATTGATGCCTTTATCGCCAAAAGAAAAATCCAGTCTATTATGTAAGTAAAAAGC
>JGI12210J13797_10516414_pt1 | contig 10497 bp, 6 predicted proteins | sample ElkSlonscriptome_3_FD_13797 | JGI IMG/M metagenome (IMG submission 13797) | reverse complement strand
TCGGTCGAGCAGATTGAGTTGGTCCAGCCAAACTTGGTGGTGCGAAATAGTCCACCCGAAGCACCGCTAGCAGCACTCCCGAATCTGTCGTGTAAAGTGCTCGTCGTCGACGACCGACGTGATGTTCGGCATATCAGCCAGCACTTCTTGGAAAAAGCAGGTGCCACGGTCGCAACGGCCGAAGATGGACAACAAGGGATCGATGCGGCCGTGGCCGCTCGCGATAACGGTGTTCCGTTTGATCTCGTTGTGATGGATATGCAGATGCCCAATGTCGATGGATTGCAAGCGGTCGCCAGTATACGATCGGCAGGGATCGAATGGCCGATCCTCGCCTTGACCGCCGATGCCATGAAAGGGGACCGCGACCGATGCCTCAACGGCGGTTGCGATGATTACTTGTCTAAACCGATTGACCATGCCGAACTCGTCAACATGGTGGCAAAGTACACCCAGCAATTGAGTTTGAGTCAACTGCGAAAATGGCGAGAAAAACGGGCCAGGGAACTGCGGAAGAAGATGGACGGTTAGTGAGTCTTTTTGTTAAGCCGCGTGCCCATCGGGCCGCGAGTTTAGGGCTTCAAAAAAAAGCCTCCTCCGAAGAATCTGTGGGTTGATTCAAATACTTCATGTACAGCACGGCAGGTTTTTGAGGCAAATTGCACAATTCACCTTGTAAAGCGAAGAGGATAAAGGCAATGTCCTTTGTGGTTTAACCGTAAAACACCAGCTTTTGCCGTAGGGGCCATCGGACGCCAACGGCACGTGCGGCTGCACGCAAGGCAGCGGACGAAAGCCATGCCGAGTTCGACGCGGAAAATGTCGCAAAACAAGGTGCAATTCCAGGTGTCAATGGATACAAGGGTCGTCTATGATCCACTTCTTCGCATTCTTTGCTATCTTTGGAACCCTAGTCGATGATTACCGGTCCGTTACTTGGCGTTTTGCTGCATGCGATCGGTGGCTTTGCTGCTGGCAGCTTTTATGCGCCGCTGAAAAAAGTGGATCGCTGGGCATGGGAGAGTTTTTGGTTGGTGATGGGCTTAGCCGCTTGGTTGGCGGCACCTTGGATCGTGGCTTGGGTCACCACTCCCAACTTATTGTCGGTGCTCTCGTCGAGTCCGACACCCGTACTGATGTGGTGTGTTTTCTATGGTCTGCTGTGGGGGGTTGGAAACCTGACGTTTGGACTTTCAGTGCGTTATCTTGGTATGGCACTTGGCTTTGCCGCCGCGCTCGGATTCTGCATGGTGTTCGGCACGCTGATGCCACCGATCGTCGCAGGCCAATTCGGTGAGATCATCGGGACTCGATCGGGACTTGTGATTTTGCTCGGGATCACGACGTGCTTGCTCGGGATCGCAATCTGTGGTTGGGCCGGAATGCGAAAGGAATCCGAACTGAGTGACGAGTTGAAACAGGAGTCGGTCGCAGAGTTTTCGATTGGAAAGGGTTTTGCCGTCGCAGCCGTTGCCGGGATCCTGAGTGCCTGTTTCGCATTCGGCCTTTCCGCTGGCAAGCCGATTGCTGATTTGTCGATCGAGGCGGGAACGAAGTCGCTCTATTCGAATAACGCGGTGTTGGTCGTGATTCTATTGGGGGGGTTCACCAGCAACGTGTTATGGTGTTTGGTGCTTAATTTTCGCAACAAGTCCTTTGGTGATTATATTGGTAAAGACGGAAAACCACTCATTCGCAACTATTCTCTGTCTGCCTTGGCTGGCTTGATTTGGTATTGCCAGTTTTTCTTTTATGGCATGGGAACCACCAAGCTTGGTGAGCAGTACGAGTTTTCGAGTTGGTCGATCCACATGGCATTCATTATCGTATTCAGCAATTTGTGGGGGATCGTCTTTCATGAATGGCGCGGGACCAGTCGCAAAACGAAGGCTACCGTCTGGGTTGGTTTACTAACGCTGATTCTTTCGACTATGGTGATTGGCTATGGCAACTACCTGGGGGACTGACCGGCAATATGACTTAGTGGATCTTGTGAAAGACCCCTTTTTTTTATTTGCACGAAACCACAACGGTGTTGCTACTAGATAATCCGAAAAGGAAAATGAGTTAAACATGACGATAGCATTTCGAAATTTTCGTGCTCGATCGATATTCCCCCTACTTCTTCTGGTACTGGCGTGTTGCCAACCAACCTTGGCAACGGAGCCACTTGAAACTGGCTTCCAGACGCCGCCTCACGACTCGGGCATTCGTGCTTTTTGGTGGTGGCTAAATGGCAATGTGACCAAAGATTCGATCACGCGAGACTTAGAGGAAATGAAGGCCAAGGGGTTCAATGGAGCATTGATATTTGACGCGGATGGCAGCAGTCAACGCGGTAATCAGCGCGTCCCAGCGGGGCCTTTGTTTGCTGGTTCCGAATGGACGGAGCTATTTGTACATAGTTGCAAAGAAGCCAAACGGCTCGACTTGGAATTGAGCTTGAATATCCAAAGCGGATGGAATCTTGGCGGGCCGAACGTGACCCCTGAAGAGGCAACTCAAACGCTGGTCTGGTCAAAGTCCGAATTCGAAAGCGCATCGACCATCCGCCAAAGGTTACCATTGCCAAAGGCTCGAGAGTTTTACGACGATGTAGCGGTGCTAGCTGTCCCCATTTCCAGTTCCACAAACCGTACAGGCTCAACCGGCGAAACGGTTTCCTACGAGCTCAACGCAAGTTCGACTCAGTCGGGTTATCCGGCTTCCTTGGCAATGGATCAAGAGCCCGAGAGCTTTTGGGTTTCGAAGCACGCCCCCACGCCGAACAACCCTCAATCATTGACGATCAAATTGTCCAAGGCTGTGCCGTTATCGGAATTGGCGTTAAAGGGCCGCAAAGGCTATGGACCACGGAAAATGGTGATCGAAGTATCCGCAGACAACCAGAACTACCGCATCGTCAAAAAGTATTCGTTAAAGGACGACGAATGGCTCCAGGCGAAATTTGATTCGCAAAAAGTTGTCGCCATTCGACTGCTATTTCTTGACGCTCATGATTCACGTCCCATTAATGGAAATGCCCGCAACGTTCAAGTTGCTGAGATCCGTCTGCCTGAGCTTGGTTTGCTGAGTAATCCTAGGATGCATCCGATCGTGGACCTCGATTTGAAGGACGCCACGCGAGAGTTGGGCATATCGGCACCCGATTGCCGGTTTCTTCTGAATACCAAACCAGCGTCGTTTGGCGAGGTCGCAATTGCGCAATCGGACATCATCGATCTGACGGCAAACCTGAGTGACGATGGGACGCTTCGATGCTATCTTCCCGAAGGCCCCGATCGCTGGGTGGTTCTGCGCTTCGGCCACACCAACACGAACGCCCACGTTTCTACGATGAGTGCTGGCTGGGAAGGACGGGTGCTTAACTATCTCAACCCGGCATCGCTTGATGCCTATTGGGATCGGAACATTGCACCATTGATGAAGGCCATCGGTCCGCTGGCAGGATCAACGTTGCGTTACATTCATACCGATAGCTGGGAAGGTGGCGGTATGAATTGGACGCCTGGATTGGATGACCGTTTCGTCAAGAATCATGGCTACGATCTGACAACATGGCTTCCTGTGCTTGCCGGTTATGTCGTCGAAAGTCGCGAAGATTCGAACGCTTTTCTTGCCGATTTCCGCAAAACAATTGGTGACTTAGTGGCGAACCACTACGACCACCTGGCAAAGCTAGCCAGCCGTCATGGGATGGGCACGCATCCGGAATGCTCGGGGCCGCACGCTGGTCCGCTCGACGGGCTGAAGAATTACGGACGCAGCGAATTGATGATGAGCGAGTTTTGGTCGCCGTCGCCGCACCGTCCTAAACCGAAAGACCGTTTTTTCGTGAAGCAAGCTTCCTCCGCCGCGCACATCTATGGCCAACGACTCGTCGGTGCCGAAGGCTTCACGACAATAGGTCCGCATTGGAATGATGTACCGTGGAAGTCAATGAAACCAAGCTTCGACCACGAAATCTGCGATGGCTTGAATCTGCTCTTCAATCACACTTTCACCGCTTCTCCGAAAGCGATGGGCTTGCCAGGCCAGGAGTATTTTGCCGGCACCCACTTCAATCCACAAGTCACATGGTGGAACGAATCGACCGCATTGATCGACTACTTCCGTCGCTGCCAATTCTTGGCCCAGCAAGGCGATTTTGTTGCAGACGTCGTCTACTACTACGGTGACCACATTCCGAACATTGCTGTTCGGAAAGATGCCGATCCAGCAGGTGCATTGCCCGATTTCGATTATGACGTTCTGAGTGAAGAGTTGTTGCTTTCGAGCATGACGATCGAAAACAATCGAGTGGTGCTGCCATCCGGGATGCAATACCGCGTTCTCGTTTTGCCCGATCATCGTGTGTTGTCGCTTGCAGCGATCAAGAAGATAGATCGTCTCGTTCGCGACGGTGCAACGGTCTTAGGGATGAAGCCCTTACGAATGGTTAGTCTCGAAGGCGGCAGCGAAGCGACGGCGATGTTTAAAAAGCTGGCCAATGGATTGTGGGGCGATGCAGACGAACCGGCTCACCCCAAAGGAACTCGAAATATCGGAAAAGGACGCGTCTCGTGGGGCATGTCAGCTCGTGAATTCTTGCTTGCCGACGGCGTCCAATCCGATGTTGCTTTTGGCGATCCTTCATCAGCGTCTTCCTTGAACTGGATTCACTATCGAATCGACGATGCCGATGTCTACTTTGTTTGCGAATCCGATGGTAAGGAAGTTAACATCGATGCAATCTTTCGTTCGTCCGGTCGTGCTCCCGAGCTTTGGGACGCCGTCGATGGAACTGTCCGCGATGCGGCATCGTTTCAACAAGTCAACGGTGGTACGTTGATACCACTGGAATTTGATCCGTACGACAGTGTTTTCGTTGTCTTTAGAGAACCTGGACCCGCTTCAAGAAATGATGGTTCTAACTTTCCCCAATGGCAATCGGCGCAGAACATAGATGGTCCTTGGATCGTTTCTTTCGATGACCAGTGGGGTGGCCCATCCGAACCGGTCCGTTTTGATTCTCTCACCGACTGGATCGACCACGATGACGAGCGGATCAAGTATTATTCTGGCAAAGCGGTCTACCGAACCTCGTTTGAATTCCGCAGTCAGTCCGTGAACAAACCCCTGGCACTTGAGCTTGGTCAAGTCAAGGACGTCGGCATGGCTCGCGTGAAGCTAAACGGCAAGGATCTTGGCGTCGTATGGCGTCCGCCCTTCCGTGTCGATGTGACGGATGCCATTGAAACAGGCGACAATAGGCTAGAGGTAACCGTCGTCAACTCGTGGCGCAACCGTTTGATCGGCGACCGCGATTTACCCGAAGCCAAACGGTTGACACAAACCAATATCAAGATCACGGATGCTTGGAAATTGGAATCCTCGGGGCTGTTAGGACCCGTCGTGATTGTCGTTGACCGCAATCCATGACCAATGCTCACCTGCGTAGCGGAAGTCGTCAAGACTTTCGGCCAGCGGGAAAGTCTAACGACTCTAAAGCTTTCTCAAAGAGATCGTAGGCGAATGTATCGATACCACGCTTCGCCTGCCGGACCACCGTGTATTTGTAAGCCAATGACTCCAAAACGTGCGATGTTTGGATCGGTCTCGATATAGTCAACCGATTGAACACCATTGACGAAAATTTGAATTCGATCGTCTTTGCAGTGAATGCGTATCGCGTTCCAATCGTCCTTCTTGATTGGGAATGTTAAGTCCGGCTCCGCCAAAAACTCTTTTCTTCGCGACTCGTCGTAAAGGGAACCCCACAACGATTTTCCGTTCAAAACCCCCATGTCGGCTTGGTAGCCACTCACTTCGCTCTTTCCACTGATACGCCGCGAGCGAAATTGCACACCTGCGTTTTGAGCCATTCCGACCAATTTCGCTTCCAATCGCAAATCAAAATCGGCGAAGGGCTCGGTCGTACAGAGAAAAAAGTTATGCGGAATTGGCTGATCCTCTCTGCCGGCAACGATTGCGCCCGCTTCGACCCGGAACCAATATGCATTGCCTTCCCATCCAGCTAACGTCTCTCCGTCAAAAAGGGCGCGTGATTTTAGTTCAAACTCGTCCTGCTCACGGTTTGAAACTTCTTCCGCCGACGTCTTCGATTGTTCCTGTCCTCGTAGTTCCCCATAGGAAAACGAGAAAGAGAGAAGGTTGCAAACGAGGATACGAGCAAAATTCCTCTGAAAATGTGTCATCACCCTATTTCTCTCCTCCAGAATTGCTGCTGTCCCGTTGTGAAAAATGTCATGAACATCATAATTGGGCCTCTGACCATTCTACACTCAAATCCCATCAAAACGCGTCCTCGCCATGAACCAACCACTCAACAAGTATAGTCGGCAAATCACCCAGCCAAAGAGCCAAGGAGCGTCCCAGGCGATGCTGTACGCTACTGGGATGACCCCCGAGGATATGGACAAACCGCAGATCGGCATCGCCAGCATGTGGTATGAAGGCAATAGCTGCAACATGCACCTACTCGATTTGGCTGCCGAAGTCAAAAAAGGCGTCCATGATGCTGGCCTATTTGGAATGCGGTTCAACACGATCGGTGTCAGTGACGGCATATCGATGGGTACCGATGGGATGAGTTATTCGTTGCAAAGCCGCGACCTGATCGCTGATTCAATCGAAACGTTGATGGCGGCCCAGTGGTACGACGCCCTGGTGGCGCTGCCGGGCTGTGACAAGAACATGCCGGGTTGTTTGATCGCAATGGGACGACTCAACCGGCCATCGCTCATGGTCTACGGGGGCACAATCAAACCAGGTCACTATAAGGGTGAAAAGCTCGACATCGTCAGTGCATTCCAGTGTTACGGGCAATTTTTGGCGGGTCAGATCGATGAGGCTGAGAGGCAAGACATCGTTCGTCATAGTTGCCCCGGTGCGGGAGCCTGTGGCGGCATGTATACCGCCAATACGATGGCCTCGGCGATTGAGGCGTTGGGCATGTCGTTGCCTTATTCCGCCAGTATTCCGGCTGAAGATGCAGCAAAAATTGAAGAATGTCATCGCACAGGTGCCGCCATCAAGAATCTACTGGAGCTTGACCTCAAACCACGTGACATTATGACTCGTACCGCATTTGAGAATGCCATGGTGACCGTCATGGCACTCGGAGGCAGCACGAATGCGGTGCTGCATTTGATCGCGATGGCTCGCTCGGTCGATGTTCCACTAACGATCGACAATTTTCAAAGCGTAAGTGACCGCATCCCGTTGCTAGCAGACCTCAAACCAAGTGGCAAATTTGTCCAAGAAGACCTGCATTCGGTCGGCGGAACCCCTGCCGTGATGAAGTATCTATTGTCGGAAGGTCTGATCGATGGATCGTGCATGACGGTGACGGGTAAGACGATGGCTGAAAACCTGGAAGCATTGCCGGGACTAAAAGAAGGCCAAACCATTGTTCATACGGTCAGCCATCCGATCAAGAAAACCGGGCACATTCGAATTTTGAAAGGATCCTTAGCGCCCGAAGGCAGCGTGGCCAAGATTACCGGCAAAGAAGGCCTACAGTTTTCTGGTCCCGCACGAGTTTTCGACAGCGAAGAAGAGATGCTGCACGCCTTGGAAGAAAAGAAGATCCAAAAGGGCGACGTCGTCGTTATCCGCTTCGAAGGCCCCAAGGGGGGTCCGGGAATGCCCGAAATGCTGACGCCAACGAGCGCGATCATGGGGGCCGGACTCGGTGGCGAAGTGGCATTATTAACCGATGGTCGTTTTAGTGGTGGAAGCCACGGATTTATCGTCGGACACATTACTCCGGAAGCTCAGGTGGGCGGTCCGATTGGACTGGTCCAAGATGGCGACACCATCACGATCGATGCCGAAACCAATCGGCTCGACGTCGACCTTAGCGAAGCCGAACTCGCCAAACGCCAGACGGCTTGGACCGCACCGCCACTCAAAGCAACTCGCGGAACGTTGTACAAATACATCAAGAACGTCAAGACCGCCAGCGAAGGCTGCGTCACCGACGAGTGACACTTTACCGAGGCACCAAGCCGCCTTTCGGTCCCAATGTTGCCTTCGTTGCCTGTGGGCTATGATCTAACAGGAAGGGACCTATTTGTCGGTCCATGTGCAGCAGCAAAACGGTTGCATCATCCGGTGCAAACCGTTGCTCAGGCGTAAACGCTTCTGAATAACGGGCGGTGCCAGAAATTCGCATTTCGTCAATTTTCCCGAGGAAGGGCCGTGTTGGTTGCCCCCCACGGTCGGGATCCGCTCCGATGAGCAAGGGCAATTGATTTCGGGATCGCTTCCCGCTTGCGGCAACCGCTGCGGCCAATTTGCCGTCCACGAAAAGTTTTACCTGTTCGCCATCGAACACACCTGCCAAATGCGTCCATTGGTCGGTTGGCAATAGCTTAGTCGCCTTTGCCTTTTTATAACTTCCCGACAAGTGGACGGAAAACTCGGGAACCCCTTCGTCGATAAAGAACGCGAATTCACTGCTCTCTGTCTTTGCAATTAAACCTCGATACCCAGCGACTTGGGACGGATTGACCCAAGCTTCGAGCGTGAAGGGGCCGTCTTCAAGCTTGAGGTCTGACGAGTCGACTCGCACGGCACTTTCTTCACCGACCACTTCTAAACATTTGTTTTCTTGGGGCCCAAAGAAATCCGCTGGCACCGACGACAAGCGGAGCGGAATCGGTGCCGAAACCGTTGGCAGTTGAATCCTTGCCGATTCACCAACGTACTGGAGGTCCAATTGAAGCCGCGGGATCGACAAGGATTCACTGTGGGTTGGATCACGATAAAACGCCAAACCCATCTCCGTCGATTTCCCCGCCGGAAGTGTCAAGTGAGTATGCCTCGGCATGCAACGCCAAGTATCATTGCCCCGATCGACCGAAACCGTGATATCGATTGGCCGCTGTGAGGTGTTCGACAACTGATAATTGATTCTGCCAGATGCCGAGCCATCGATTTGCAATTGCAATTCGTCCAACGCAATGGGACGAAGCGTCCTGGCCCGATTGATGTCGGCTAGAAATTCGGGAGTGAACTCCTTGGGGTCGATCACGGCACCGACAGGCAGTGCTGAGACCGAAATCGTCTCCTTACGGACCGTGATCAAATTCAAATGGTGCAGGTATCCGGCACCCGGAATATCGGCTGATAGAGCACCGCCTGTTGTAGCAAGCGCAAAGTAATCAATTTGGTCCGTAGGATCGTTGGCTGGGGGACCATCAAATCGCATTTGGTGAATATGCCCGGCGAAGACAGCTGACACGTTACCGGCGTCCTTTAAGATTTCGTGAACGACCGGCCAATTGCTGCCACTGTAACCACCACCAATCCAGCGAGGGTGATGAAGAAAAACAAAGACATGATCGACTTGCTTAAGTTTTTCGAGCGACTGTTTCAGAAACGTCAGCTGCTCGTCGCTCATTGTTTGTAGCCGCCCCGAGCTAAATGATTTTTGATTGGTCGATGCATCGCCCTCATCACTATAGAGGACGATGAAACCGGCATTTTTGTGGGCGAACGAGTACCACAAGGGACCGAAATGTTTCTCGTAGTTCGATTCGTGATGCCCCTCAGGCGTTTTGCCTTGACCACGCCAATAGACGTCGTGGTTGCCCGCAACCGGAAACCATCGCATCTTTAGTCGGTTCATGATCTCTTTGTACTCTCTCATTTGATCGAGCCACTGAGGCGTCTCGTTATAACCTTGGACTAAATCCCCAACAGTCATCACGAGATCTGGATCGAGCAAGTTTGTATCGGCAACCGCCTGCTCGAGAACTTTTAAACCCTCCGGCACGCCGCCCGTCCGATCGCCATAGATGACAAAATGGAAAACGTCTGATTCCTTTGCCAGCGGCAGTACTTTTGTCGATTCACGAGTTGTAAAAAACTCGCTTGAGGGCATCGAGACTTCCTGGTCTACTTGCTCGTGCGAATGCTCACCGTCATGTGCCAGCAAGACACTTGGTAGGCCGAGTAAAAGTAGAAAGAAAAGCAATATAGTGAAAATGGCAGATCGATTCATCGAATTCCTCAGAGATTTGTTCGGACGGATCTTTAGAGTGTAACCGATACGGAAGCTCTAAGGTTGCCATTCGATGAATCAATTGTTTCGGTTCGATAAAGTTGCGACTTTACAGCTACGCGTCGGGTACCTTGTCACTGTCGGCTCGCGAGCCGACTGAACCGCAGGCAAGAGTTGCCCGACAAGAAGTTGCCCGACAAGAAGTTGCCCGACAAGAAGTTGCGTAATCGCAATGAGGACCAGCCTCGCAAAGCGCGTCCATCCACAGCGATGTTGATGAATCAATAGCAATGTTGATTGATCGTGACTGTCCTGCTCTCCGAGTGGAAAGTGTCCACCGATTGGCTCGGTCCACCGTCCGATCCTCGGCTTCACGATCGCTAGCGCGAGAACGCCTTCCGCTCGGAGAGCAGCACGACAAACACCGCACGCTATCATCAAACGCGGTGAGACCTGTTGCGATCAGCATGGCACAACGATTTTCT
>JGI12210J13797_10207935_pt1 | contig 10500 bp, 8 predicted proteins | sample ElkSlonscriptome_3_FD_13797 | JGI IMG/M metagenome (IMG submission 13797) | reverse complement strand
GGGGCGGGGACGGCGCGCTGCTCCGAGGGGTGGAGGGCGACGTTGGCGGGGACTCCCTTGAGGGGCAGCCGGATCTGGGTCGCTGGACTCCGTCCGACGTGCTCGAAGTGGAACGGGCGGTAGCGGCTGCCGTGACGGGAGGGGCTCGATGAGCGAATCAACGGCCTTCGAAGGGCAGGACGACCGCCTCCTGGCCTGTATCCACTGCGGATTCTGCCTGCCGGCATGTCCGACGTACCAGCTCCTGGGAGACGAGGCGGATTCCCCCCGGGGACGCCTCCACCTGATGCGGGCCGTGGCCGAGGGGCGGATGTCCGGGTCGGATCCAGCCTTCATCACGCACATCGACCGCTGCCTGGGCTGCCGAGCCTGTGAGCCCGTGTGCCCGGCCGGGGTGGAGTACGGGATCCTGTTGGAGCACGCTCGGGAGACGGCGGCAGCGTCCCGACCTCAGGGCTTCCTGGGGCGGGCCCTCCTGGCGGTCTTCGGGAATCGTGTCTTCAGCCGTTTTGCCGGCGTCGGCGGTCGGCTCCTTCGCTGGGGCGGATTCGCTGGACTCCTGGCCCGGAGCCTCCCGGAGCTTCCGGCGCTACACAGCGCTCGGGCCGGCCTGTCCATGGTGGCGGCCACCCGTCCCCGAAACGGGAGATGGCGTCGACGATCGGGCCCCTCCCTTGGGGCGGGGGCAGGTCCGGACGGCCACACCTCGCCGGTGTCCGGCGGCGAAGGCCAGTCGTCGACTGCGGTCGCTCCCTCACCCCGGGGCCGCGTGGGGCTCCTTTCCGGGTGTGTGCAGGCGGGCCTGTTCGGTCGGGTCGCGGCTGCCGCTACCCGCACCCTGGAAGCCAACGGCTACACGTCGGTGGCGGTTGCGGAGGGGGGGTGTTGCGGGGCCCTCCACGCGCACTCCGGCGAACTCTCAGCCGCCCGGGAGGCTGCTCGGCGACAGATCCAGGCCTTCGAAGCCGCGTCCGTGGACTGGGTCGGAGTGGACGCGGCGGGGTGCGGGGCCGCCATGAAGGGGTACGGGACGCTCCTGGAAGGTGATCCCGAGTGGGCCGACCGAGCCCGGGCCTTCGCTGCGCGAGTCCGGGATGTGAGCGAGCTTCTGGCTGCCGCCGGGCCACGGCCCGGGGGGTGCCTGGAGGTGTCGGTAGCCTACGATCCTCCCTGCCACCTCCTTCACGGCCAGGGCGTGGACACGGCGGTACGGGCGCTCTTCGATGCGGTCCCGGGCCTGGAGCTGAAGCCGGTGCGGAACGCCGAGGGGTGTTGCGGTGGGGCGGGCATCTACGGAATCACGCATCGGGAGTTGGGAGGTGCCATCGGAGGTGACAAGGTGACCGCCCTGGCCGAATCCGGCGCTGGGATTGTCGCTTCCGGGAATCCAGGGTGTATGATGCAGATCGGGGGTGGGTTACTGCTTCGTGGAATCTCGATGGAGGTCGTCCATCCCCTGGAACTTCTCGATGCGAGCTACAGGACAGGCGGGTTTTATGGCACAGGGTGAGGCTGAAGGCGGGCTGGTTACCCTCGATCTCGGAGCGCCCATCTGGGACCGCTTCTTCACCGTGGCTCCCCTGGTCCTGGTCGGGACCACCGAGCCAGATGGATCTGCGGATCTGGCTCCCAAGCACATGGTCACGCCCCTGGGTTGGGACAACTACATCGGGTTCGTGTGCACCCCGGAGCACGGGACCTACCGTAACGCCAAGCGGACCGGGGAGTTCACCCTCACCTTCGCTCGGCCCGGCGGGATTCTCGCGGCCTCCCTGGCCTCGGCGCCGCGCTGCGAGGAGGACGAGAAGCCGGGGCTGGCTCTGGTGGAGACGCTTCCTCCAACGACGGTGTCGGCTCCGTTGGCCGCCGGTGGATACCTCTACCTGGAGTGCGAGCTGCATGGGACGTGGGACGACTTCGGCCGCAACAGCCTGGTCGCGGGCCGGATCGTCGCGGCCCGGGTGATCGAGGACGCGGTTCGGAGGCCGGAACGGGACGATGCAGATACGGTGGCCGGGGCGCCGCTCCTGGTCTACCTGCCCCCGGGGCGATTCGCCGAGGTGGCCGGATCGCAGGCCTTCCCCTTCCATCAGGGGATGAAGCGGTGAACCCGGGCCTCTCCACCGCGTTGAGCGTCGAGCCCGACGTCCTGAAGCGCCACCTCTCCGGCCGTCTGGACGCCATGGTGGAGCTCCTGAGCGAGCTGGTGCGGGTGGAATCCCCTACCGACGTCCCGTCGTCCCACGCACGGGCTCACGAGATCCTCGTGGACGCATGGGCCCGGTTGGGTTATCGGAACCGGTTCATCCCGGGGCGGAGGACGAGCGGCCACAGACTCTTCGCACCCACGGCACGGGTCCGGGGGAGGCCGGTCCAGCTCATGGTGGGTCACCTGGACACCGTGTGGCCCCTGGGCACCCTCGAGCGGATGCCGGTGCGCCTCGAGGACGGCCTCCTTCGGGGACCCGGAGTCTTCGACATGAAGGCCGGGTTGGTCATGATGATCTTCGCCGTGGAGGCGTTGCAGGCCTTGTCGATCCCGGCATCCGTCACCCCCCTGGCCTTCGTCAACTCCGACGAGGAGGTGGGGAGCCCCGAATCGCGCCGGGAGGTGCGGCGGCTGGCCCGAGTCTCCTCCCGTGCTCTGATCCTGGAGCCGGCGCTGGGGATCTCCGGCAAGGTGAAGACCGCCCGGAAGGGGGTGGGCCACTTCACGGTGGCCATCCAGGGACGAGCGGCTCACGCGGGCCTCGACCCCGAGGTGGGCACGAGCGCCATCCTTGAGCTCTCCCACGTCATCCAGGCGCTCCACGGTCTCAACGACCTCGAGCGGGGGTTGACGGTGAACGTCGGGGTCATCGAGGGAGGCACCCGGCCGAACGTCATCGCCGCCCGGAGTGAGGCTCGAGTCGACGTCCGAGCCCTGAGCCTGAAGGATGCGGAGGAGGTCACGGCGGCGATCCTCGGCCTCGAGCCCAAGGTCCCCGGTGTGGAGCTTTCGGTCACCGGCGGGATCGAAGCGCCACCGCTGGAGCGGACCCCTCGGAACCGTCGTCTCTGGGATCAGACCCGTCGGCTGGGGGCGGAGCTCGGGCTGGAGCTGGAAGACGTGACGGCGGGGGGCGGGTCCGACGGAAACACGACCAGCCAGTACACGGCCACCCTCGACGGTCTCGGGCCCCGGGGGGACGGTGCCCACGCCGAGCGTGAGCACATCGTCGTGGAGAGCCTGGTGGAGCGCACCGCCGTCCTCACCGCTCTCCTCGCAGCACCGTTGGCTCGGGAGGAGGTCGCCTGACGTCTCCGCGGGTGGGTCGGAAGTCGGGATCGGGGTCGCTGACGGTCCGGGACCTGGACGGGATCGACGAGTTCCGACAGGCCGTTGCCTTCCAGGAGTCGGTATGGGGCCGGGGGTTCTCGGAGCGGGTGCCCGCCTCCCTGATGAAGGTGACTCGTCGGCTGGGCGGCGTCGTGGCCAGCGCCTTCGACCCCGGGGGTGAGATGGTGGGGTTCGTGTACGGCATGACGGGTCCGGAGGACGGGCGCCTGATCCACTGGTCCGACATCCTCGCGGTGAAGACGGGGCTTCGGGACCGGGGCGTGGGACGCCTCCTGAAGCGATTCCAGCGAGAGCAGGTCCTGGCTCGCGGCATCACGCTGATGCGCTGGACCTTCGACCCCCTGGAGTCCCGGAACGCCTACCTGAATCTCCGGCACCTGGGGGCCGTGGTCCGGGAGTACGCCGTGGACATGTACGGCGTCTCCGACTCTCCCCTCCACCGAGGTCTGGGCACGGACCGGTATGTGGTTAGCTGGGAGCTCGATTCTCCCAGGGTGGTGTCCCGTATCACCGGTGAGGGAGCACCGAAACCCGAGGCCTTTGCGGCGCTGGAGGAGGCCTTTCCTGTGGAGCCGAGCGCTGCGGGTCCTGCCCCCGGGGCCGTCCCCACCGATGCCCAGGTGCAGGAGCTCCTCCGCCGCAGCGCCGACGCTGGTGGGCTCCGACTCCCCATCCCCGCAGACATCCAGTCGCTGCGGGACCGGGACCCTGGGATTGCAGGTAGCTGGCGCCGCGCCACCCGAGCCGTCCTGGACCCTGCCCTGGGACAAGGGTGGGAGGTACGGGAACTCCTCCCCCCCGGCCCGGAGTCTCCTCCGGTATCCCACACCGTGCTCACGCCCCCCTCACCCCACCAACGCTGAGGTGCTCCTACCGTGAAGATCGACCGCATCGAGATCCGCACCATCCGTCTCCCGCTCCGAGAGCCCTTCGTGATCAGCTCCGGTGCCTGGACCGACCGGTCGGTGTTCCTGGTGAGCCTCCACGCCGGGGGTCTCACGAGTTGGGGCGAGGTCGTGGCGGCGGAGGATCCCAGCTACTCGTACGAGACCACCGAGACGGCCTGGCACGTGATCCGGGACTACATCGCTCCCGCCATCGTCGGCAAGGACTTCGACTCGCCGGCGGAGATGATCGGTGCGGCTGGGTGGGTGCGCGGCCACCGCATGGCAAAGGCCGGGTTGGAGATGGCGGCCTGGGACCTCTGGGCCCGGAGCCACGGGGTGTCGCTGGCACAGGAGCTCGGAGGTGGGCGGGAGGCCGTGGCGGTAGGGGTGAGCATCGGAATCCAACCCGACGATGCGACCCTCCTGGGGAAGGTGGAGAGACACCTGGAAGAGGGCTACCGGCGCATCAAGCTCAAGATCAAGCCGGGACGGGATGTGAAGATGCTTCAGGCGGTGAGGGGCCGCTTCCCGGAAGCGAAGCTCATGGCGGACGCCAACTCCGCCTACTCTCTGGCGGATGCGGATCACCTGGCGGCGCTGGATGATCTGGATCTCATGATGATCGAGCAGCCCCTCGCCCACGACGACATCCGAGATCACGCCCGGCTTCAGGCGCGTCTCGCGACGCCCGTGTGTCTGGACGAGTCGATCCGCTCGGCGGCGGATGCCCGGCTGGCCTTGGAGCTGGGTGCCTGCCGCATCATCAACATCAAACCGGGAAGGGTGGGGGGCTTCGGGGAGTCCACAGCGATCCACGACCTCTGTCTTGAGGCGGGTGTGGCGGTCTGGTGTGGGGGAATGCTGGAGTCCGGGATCGGCCGGGCCCACAACGTCGCCTTGGCCACTCTCCCGGGCTTCACCCTGCCCGGGGACATCTCCGAGAGCCGTCGCTATTGGGAGGAAGACGTGGTCACGCCGGAGTTCGAGATGGATGGCGGGTTCATGCCGGTGCCGAAGGGACCAGGCATGGGCGTCGAGCCCCGCCTGGACCGTATCGAGTCGCTCGAGCTCCGCCGCGAGGTCTTCACGGGATGAGCCAGCGTGTGGGAGCGGCGGCTCGTGGGGCCCGGCGGACCGGACGGAGGGGCCCGGCGCTCGAGGATGCCGGGCCTACGGGCCCGAGTCGCAAGAGTAGGGGACAGATGCGCACCGTGCCCGTGATCCTGAGCTGGATCTGGGGCGGCCTCCTGCTCGCCGTGACGGCCTGTGCTCCAGGGACCACCGGTTCACCCGGCCCCGCGGCCACCCCCGCCACAGTGCCCGAGGCAGCCGATGCCGAGCGGTGGGACATCCTGGTGGTGAACGGGCGTGTGGTGGATGGCACCGGCAACGCCTGGCGCTACGCCGACGTGGCTCTGGCCGGAGACCGCATCGCTGCGGTCCTGCCCCCGGGGTCGGCGGACCAGAGTCGGGCCGATGAGGTGGTGGACGCCTCTGGCCACGTGGTGGCCCCGGGGTTCATCGATCTGAACGGTCAGGGCGACCGGGGGCTTCTGGACGATGGTCGGGCCCTGAACAAGCTCTACATGGGCGTCACCACCGAGCTCATGGGCGAGTCGAACACCCCGGCGCCCCTGAACGCCAACGTCACCGGATCCACACCTCCCGGGGACGACGTCGAGCGCCGCCGCCGTCGAGAGTGGACCCGGTTCGGGGCCTGGCTCGAGGAGATGGAGGCTGGTGGGGTGTCGGTGAATGTCGGCTCGTTCATCGGCGGCACCACGGTGCGGCGCTATGCCATGGGCTTCCGTGAGGGACGGCCCGACGCCGAGGAGCTCGACACGATGCGAGCCGTGACGCGTCGGGCTATGGAGGACGGGGCTCTGGGCGTGGCAACGGGGCTGATCTATCCGCCGGGATCCTACGCCGGGACCGATGAACTGGTGGTGATCGCCCAGGAGGTGGCCCGGCACGGTGGCCTCTACATATCCCACATCCGGAGCGAATCAGGCGGGCTGCTCGGAGCGCTACGGGAGGCGGTGCAGATCGGCCGGCGCGCCGGGGTGCCGGTAGAGATCTACCACCTGAAGGCCGCGGGGGTGGACAACTGGGGGCTCCAGAACGACGCCGTGGCCCTCATCGACCGGGCTCGCGCCTCCGGCGTGGATATCCAGGCGGCCATGTATCCCTATACCGCCGCATCCACCAGCCTGCAGGCCTGCCTCCCTCCATGGACCTCCGCCGACGGCCTCCTGGCGGAGAACCTTCGGGACCCCGAGGTGCGGCCCCGGATCGTCGCGGAGATGAGCGCTCCGCCCCAGGGCTGGGAGAACTGGTGCGCCCTGGCTACGCCGTCGGGTGCGATGATGGTGGGGTTGTCCCGGAAGAACCGCGAGCTGACCGGGCTGACTCTGGAGGAGCTCGCCGGTCGGCGCGGCGTCCCCTGGTCAGAGGCGGTCCTGGACCTCCTGGTCGAGGAGGGGAATGTGGGGATGGTCTACTTCGCCATGTCCGATGAAAATGTGGCGGGGCTCCTGAGCCAGCCGTGGATGAAGTTCGGATCCGACGCCGGGATCCACGATCCTTCAACGGCCGTAGGCATGACCCACCCCCGAGCCTACGGCACGTACCCCAGGATCCTCGGTCGCTATGTGCGGGACGAGGGACGCCTGTCGCTGGAGGAGGCGGTGAGAAAGATGACCTCGGCCGTGGCGGATCGGGTTGGTCTGGAGCGCCGGGGTCAGCTCAGAGAGGGGTGGTTCGCGGACCTCGTCGTCTTCGATCCCGAAACGGTGGCGGAGGTGGCGACCTTCACGGATCCACACCAGCTGTCCCAAGGTGTGAGGCACCTCTTCGTGAATGGGGAGGCCGTCTTGAAGGACGGCCAGTTCACCGGTGCTTCACCTGGTCGTTTCGTTCGCGGGCCCGGTGCACGGGAGCCCTGAGGAGTCGAAGGTGGAGGGATCGGCCCCGGCCTCGCCCGGCTGGGTGGCGGGCTGCCCCGGGACCCCGGATTCCGGGAGGACGGGGGGAGGGAGGACGGTGTCCAGGAGGGGGGGGTCCGATGGCCGGGACCCGGAGCCCGGCGGGTCCTGACCGGAGCCCGGCGGGGGCCAATCGAAGCTCGGGGTCCTGAGCCGCTCCCGGCGAGCCGGGAGCCGGAGGGCGCGAACCATGACTCTTCTGAGCCCCCGAGCCACAGCGGTCTCTGCGGCCTCCTCCCCCTCGACCACGGGCGCCAGATCTCCCTGAAGCCATCGACCCAGCTCCTCCAGGTCGGAGAGAGAGAGGGTCTGGAGCTCCACCTCGGCCAGGTAGTAGTAGCGTCCCTCCCGGCGAGGTCGAACCTCGCTTTCGAAGCCCGCCTGAAGCTCCTGGGCGACCCGTCCCAGATCCGGTAGCGAGATGGCTTCCTGGTCCTCGATCTGGAATTCATACGTCTGTGTCACGGCGTCGTGGAGGACGCTGGCACGCCAGGTACCTCCGGCCTCCTGTTGATCGAAGAAGCCATCCCGCCACAGCTCGATCGAGACCTCGATCCGGATGGGGAGGCCCGAGTGCAGGGCACGGCGCAGACCACCGTCCTCCAGGACCGTAGCGAGCTCCAGAGCCAACCCTCCCGTGGCCGGGTCGACCCGAGCCGTGGGGTCGTCGTCCTGCCCGTGTGCAGCGCGAGGCGCGACGGTCACGCCCCCCCAGACGACGAGGAGGACGAAGGCACATCGCACCCAGCGCAGGGGCACGAGGGGGAGAGACCGATAGGTCATCGACTCAGAAGCGGTGCTGAAGCCGGACGAAGAAGGTGAGATCCCGGTTCGGCCCGGCCAGGGGATAGGCCAGGAGAAAGCCCAGATCACCGAGGAAGAACCCGGCACCGACGTCGGCGAGGGTGTCGGAGTTGGTCCCTCCCGGTACCTTGGACCAGCCCCGAGCAGCGTCCAGGAACGCCACCACCGAGGCGGAGAGATCGATGCGGGGATACCAGTGCCACTCATCCCACTCGTCCTCGTTGTCCGGGGACAGGTCCAGCTCCCACCCCAGCTCTTCACGGAACTGCATCTGGAAGAGGGCGGTCTGCTCACACCCGTAGCGGGGGAAGGCGGGACGGCCGGGGACCTCCTCGCCTGCGCCGGGGAGCTGGATCGTGGTTGAGCGGGCCCCACAGTCGAGGAAGAAGCGCTCGAAACCGGGCAGGGTGCCGGCCCCGCCCAGGGCCGACTGGAACTGGGACGGCAAGGGGTCACTCTGGAGGGACCCCTGGACGAGGAGGCGCAGGCGCAGGTCCGAGTCCGGGTCGATGCGGGCGTAACGGCGCAGGTCGAAGGAGCCCAGGGTGAAGCGAGGGTCGATCTCGGTGGGGCCGACGAGCTCGGTCGCCCCCTCGGGGACGTAGGCCGGCAGGAAGAGATCGCCTCCCAGACCGTGGGTCAGCGTGGCGTTCAGAAACCAGCCGTCCGTGGGGTCATCCGGGTCGTTCCGCCGGTCGATCTCCAGCTCCCCCTGGAGCAACTCGACGTCGCCCTGCGCGACCAGGGGCATGGGGCGCCACTCCTCGTCGTTCCGGAAGAGGGTCCAGGGGCCTCCGGGGATCGTGGAGTAGTGATCCTCGGCTCGGAAGGTGATTCGGGCTTCCATCGGGATCGACGCGAAGTCCGCACCGAGGCTCACGGACCAACCCTCGCGGGAGTAGTAGTCCCGGTTGTCCCGGTGGAGCAGGAAGGTGGAGAGAGACGCCTCCAGGTCCGACAGGCCCCGGGTCTGGATCGGGACCACGTCGGAGACGGCTCCGGCCCCGATGGACCAGCGGGGAGCGGCGCCGAAGGCCTGCTGAACCCGCACGTCGTAGCCGACGTTGTCGAAGGAGAACCCGGACTCTGTCCGAAAGATGGCCAGAGCTTCTACCTCCAGAGGGTAGTCACCGGAGGTGCGGAAGACGGGGCCCACCAGGATGGGAAGCCCCTCGACCCGGTTGTATCCGGTGCCTCCCCGGATCGTGATCCGTGACCCTCCGACGTAGATGCCGGGTCGTTCCCGCTCCCGTTCGGGGCGGGGTTCGACCACACCGTCCCGGCGGATGACCGGATACACACGCTCGTAGATCGACACGAGACCACCGATGGAATCGACGTCGCCGTCGACGAGTTCGCCGCCGATGACCAGAACGTCGCCCGTCACCGTGGCGCCGCCCTCGAGGGCGAGATTCCCGTTCAGCACCACCAGGTCTCCGTCCAGCGTCCCGAGGATCGTCAGGGTGCCGCCGACCACGGCCACGTTGCTCTGGAGGATCTGGCCCGTGGGGATCCTCCCATCCCCGTCGAAGCGAAGAGTCCCCGGGTCGTTTACGAGAGCGAGCACGTCGTCGGCCACCTCTTCGGGGAGGGCCTCTCCTCGAAATACGCCCTCCTGGGCGCCCACGGGCCACGCCACCGCCAGGAGGCAGAGTGCGACTCCAACCCAGCGCGAACGGTCTCCTTCGGTCATGCGTCCTCCTCTTCTTCACGGAGTCCCAGACGCCTGAGGCGTCGGTACAGGTTCGCCCGGTCGGTCTGTAGTCGGCGGGCGGCGTCCGTCATGTTGCCGTCGGCGGCGTCGAGGGCTCCCTCGAGCAGCCGGCGTTCGTAGTCATCGAGCCGGTCCCGGAGTGGGCGCGGGTCGTAATCCACATACCCCGGCACCCGGACGACGGAGGCCCCGGTCGGGAGGACCCCGCGGACGTCGGCCCCGGAGACCACCACCTCCCGATGCAGGATCGCGAGACGCTCCACCACGTTCAGGAGCTCCCTGACATTTCCAGGCCAGTCGTATCCGGACTCCATCTCGTCGAGCGCCTCCTGCGAGAAGACCGGGACCCGCACACCCTGCCGACGCTGTAGTCGCTCTCGGGCGTGTTCGATCAACAGGGGGATGTCGCCGACCCTCTCCCGGAGGGGCGGTAGGTGGACGGGGAGCACGTTGAGTCGGAAGAGGAGGTCCTCCCGGAACCGCCCGGCCCGCACGGCGGCTTCCAGATCCTGGTTGGTTGCGGCGACGACCCGTGTGTCCACAGGGATGCGCTCGCTCCCTCCGATCCTCTCGACGATCCCCGTCTCCAGGGTCCGGAGAAGCTTCGCCTGAGCCTCGGGACCCAGGTCCGCCACCTCGTCGAGGAAGAGCGTGCCGCCGTCCGCGAGCTCGAATCGCCCTCGTCTGCGCTCCGTGGCGCCGGTGAACGACCCGGGCTCGTGGCCGAACATCTCGCTCTCCACCAGCTCGCTGGGGATGGCGGCGGAGTTT
>JGI12210J13797_10021547_pt1 | contig 10500 bp, 11 predicted proteins | sample ElkSlonscriptome_3_FD_13797 | JGI IMG/M metagenome (IMG submission 13797) | reverse complement strand
CACGTGAGCGTAGCAATCTTCATGTGTAATCAAAGCAGTTGTCATAGCGCCACTGAACCCGTTTCGTACGTGCACTACAACCTTCTTCAGAGCATAAATATCCCCGCCGGAGGCATAAAAGTCGGCGCGAAGCGCCTACTCCGGCGCCAACATGTACCCCGCCCCGCGGACAGTCTGCAAATAACGGGGTTGCTTGGGATCAACCTCGATCTTGCGGCGCAGGCGGGTGATCTGCACATCCACCGCACGTTCCTGCGTCTGGCCACCCGAACGGCTCAACTCCTCGACCAGACGCGTACGTGTGACGGCCTCACCGGGGCAGCCCGAGAAAATGCGCATCAGCTGGCTCTCGGTCGATGTCAGCCGGACAAGCTCTTCGCCCTGCCACATCTCACCGCGTTCAATGTCGTAACGAACCGGACCCATATTGAGAACCTTCGGCAGGACGACCGCGGGTTCAGCGGTCGGCACACGGCGCAAGATCGCGTTGATACGCAACAAAAGCTCTTTGGGCTCGAACGGTTTGGGCAGGTAATCGTCCGCGCCCGCCTCAAGCCCCGTGATGCGGTCATCGGTGCCGCCCTTGGCGGTCAAAAGCATGATCGGTGTGGTGATGGTCCTACGCAGATCGCGGCACAGGGCCATACCATCTTCGCCGGGCATCATGACGTCCAGAACGATCAGATCGAACTCCAAGCCCGACAGGATACGCCGGGCGTGGGCGGCGTCACGAGCGGTGGTGACAAGGAAACCCGAACGCATGAGGAATTTTTGCAACAGGCCGCGGATACGTTCATCATCATCGACAATCAGCAGGTGGGCATCATCGTTACTCATTCCGGTCTATCCTTCATCGCCTCGTAATGATGGCGGGCCTCTTTATCCATCATAGCCTCCAGTACCTGCCGAAAACCAGCCACAGCCTGCGGACCGGCGGCACGGTAAGCCATGCGCATCCTGTCGCGCTGGGCATCGGACAATTCACGTTCAAGTGCGGCACCGACGGGTGTCAGGCGCAAATGACGTTCGCGTTTGTCGCTTTTGCCCACTGTGCTGGCGACCAAACCGTCTTCGATCAAAGTACGCAACACACGATTAAGCGATTGTTTTGTAACGCCAAGGATCGACAGCAGGTTGTTGACGGTGGTGTCGGGACTGCGGTGGATAAAATGGATGGCGCGGTGATGGGCGCGGCCATAGGATTTTTCCGCCAGAATACGGTCTGGATCGGCGGTAAAGCCGCGATAGGCAAAGAACATCGCCTCGATCCCCTTGCGCAATTGTTCGTCTGTCAAGAACAGAAGGCTCTGGCCCATCTGTGGCGGCATCCCGTCGTTCATTCCGATCCTCCAATTTGTGCTTTCAGGATACGTCAGCTTTGTTGACATTCCAAGAATCAATGCTTAGAGAAAATCACAATAAACGCAAGATTATGTCCGAAACGGACCTATGAGCGTAATAAATGCAAATATGGGACGGAGGCTTACATGGCTGGCGCATATGACGATAGAGACGGAAAAATCTGGATGGATGGCCAGTTGGTCGAATGGCGCGATGCCAATGTGCATATCCTGACCCATGCCATGCACTATGCGTCGTCCGTGTTTGAAGGTGAGCGGTGCTATTCCGGCAAGATTTTCAAATCCCGCGAACACTCCGAGCGGCTGATCAAATCGGGTCAACTGATCGACTTTGACATCCCCTACACGGTCGATGAAATCGAGGCTGCCAAACAGGCCGCACTTGATGCGAACGGCCTGACTGACGCCTATGTGCGCCCTGTCGCATGGCGTGGGTCGGGCGAGGATATGGGCGTCGCGGCAGCGCGCAATCCGGTTCATCTGGCTGTCGCCGTTTGGGAATGGGGCAATTACTATGGTGACGCCAAGATGAAGGGGGCCAAGCTCGACATCGCCAAATGGAAACGGCCAAGTCCCGAAACAGCACCGTCACAGGCCAAAGCGGCCGGCCTTTACATGATCGCGACCATGTCCAAACACGCCGCCGAAGCCAAAGGCTGTTCGGATGCGATGATGTTCGATTATCGCGGGTACGTAGCCGAGGCGACCGGCGCGAACATCTTTTTCGTCAAAGACGGCGAAATTCATACGCCGAAGGCCGACGCGTTTCTTAACGGGATCACGCGCCAGACCGTTATCGGAATGTTGCGCGACAAGGGGCTGACTGTGAACGAACGGGTCATCATGCCGGAAGAGCTTGAACAATTCGAACAGTGCTGGCTGACCGGGACCGCCGCCGAAGTCACGCCCGTGGGCCAGATCGGTGACTATAATTTCGAGGTCGGCGCGATCACCCGCGAGATCTCGCAAGACTACGAAAAGCTGGTGCGGGCGTAGATCCCCCGCGACCTTTGGCATACGCAAGGGGCGCGGCAGCGCCCCTTTTTATATTTCAGCCCTGCACATTGCGGGCAACCCGCAGAAACTGTGCCAATCGATTGGTCGGTGTGCGTGACCTGTGCCGGCGCTGCAACGCAAGTGTCGTATCGCGCGGACCGGCGGTCCGTTCGAATTTCAATGCCTTTTGCAAACGCTGCTTTGCCGGGGCCATTGATCTGTCCAATATATGCTTGGTCATGTCATCCTCCTTTAAGACGAAGAGAGTAGCATCTAACGCAGGATTTTGCCGAGGAAGGACGTTGATGCCGAATGCAATTGTATCACTCAAGCTCTCAATCCTAGTATAAGCAAACTTATTGTTGATTCAACATAAACAACAAAATTTCGATCATGGCACAGAAAGTCAAACTTAAGTCTCGATTTTATTATATCCTTTGGGAAATTTACGAGTAAACAAATTGATGGCTTTCCCCGACAATCAGAATACCCCGCCCAATCCGAACAGGGCCAAGGTATCCGACAGCGAAGTAGCGCTGCGCCGTGCTCTCAAGGGTGCACCACAAGACCTCTGGCTCGATACGATCAGACGAACGCGCAGCGATGCGCAAAACGGGCTGATCTACTGGATGCTGAGCCAACCGGAGTGTGATTTCGCAATCGCGGTACACGCATTTTACCGGAGCAATCCCGCAGTGCATCTGGAAGATCCCAAACCCCTGCCACCACGCCCGGGGCCGTCGAACATTTTCGCTCAGGTTCTTCTGAACTGGGATACGGGTTCATTCCGCACCCATTACCTCAAGGTCGAACCGATTGATGCGCATCCAAGGGTGATCGCACGACTGAACAAACAGATCGCGGCCTACCCGCGTGGTAGCTTGCCGTTTACGATACCCAATGCGTTCCTCAACCCTGACGGCGGTTTGCCCGTACAGGTTCCACCACACATGTCCCCCGACGACTCCGCTCACCTCTGGCCGCATTATGCAGACCTCGGATTGCGTGTACCCGATACGGCACCGGGGATGCCACGGCGGATTGAATGGGCCAAGGGGATCTGGAACAAGGTGCGGATGAACGGCTCCTAGGCTCTAGCCCCCGATATTTCCGGTCGCCTTGCGTTGCTGGGCGCGCTGCAATCCCAGCTTGCGTTCACGCCAGATGATCAGCACGCCTGCGAAAATAACGATCCCCGCCCCGATGAGCATGGTCGTCGTCGGCACCTCGTCAAAGATAAAATAGCCGATGATCAAGGCAAGGATCATCGAGGTGTAGTCAAACGGGGCTACAAGCGACGCATCCGCATAGCGATAGCTGGAGGTCAGCAGGATCTGCCCGACCCCACCCAGCAATCCTGCCATCACCAGCATCAAAGCAACCGTCACAGGCGGCATCACCCAGCCCCACGGTATCGTGAAAAGCGCCATGACCGACGAGGTGATCGTAAACCAGAAGACAATCGCCGCGGTGGTTTCAGTCGCCACCATCTTGCGAACGAATACCTGTGCCAAAGCGGCCAGAACCGCCCCCATGAGCACGACAACCGCGCCCAAAGTCTCGGATGTATTCAAAGTTGCACCCACCGACAGGCGCGGCGACAACACAATCAGTACCCCGACCATACCGAGGGCGACCGCAGACAGGCGAAAGGCACGTACCTCTTCGTTCAGGAACATCGCCGCAAACACGACAACCAAAAGCGGGGCGGCATACCCGATCGCCGTAACCTCGGGCAGTGGCAACAGACCAAGGCCGGTAAAGCCCAGACCCATCGCGCTCGTGCCCACCAATCCGCGCCAGAAGTGACCCATCGGCTTTTTGGTCTTCCACCCGTCGCGCAGTTCATGGCGGATCGCAAGCCAGCCTATAATGACGGGCAAGGCAAAGAACGACCGAAAGAAAACCGCCTGTCCCGGAGGCACCTCGGCCGACGCCGCCTTGATCAGGCTGGCCATGGCCATAAACATGCACACCGACATGATCTTGAACGTAATTCCGCGCAACGGCTGCATGTTTGGCCTCTTTTCAAGTCACACTATGATGTGGCGTCATCGGGCGAAAGGTTTTTTGCTTGCTCATTAGCGGGGTTAGGTTATGCGAAAGGGGGCAGATAATAAGAAGCGATATATGACAGAGAAAAACCAGACCCCCGCAAACATGACCCCTCGCGACTGGGTCCAGATTCTCGCCAAATACCGCGAACCGAACTCATTGCGCAGCAGCTTCGAACTTGCCGTCAGCCTGATCCCGTTTGTGGTGCTTTGGGTGTTGGCCTGTTGGGTCGCCCCGTACAGTTATATCGGGGCCTTCGCGATATCTGCGGCAAACGGTCTGTTCCTGCTTCGCTTGTTCTGCATCCAGCATGATTGCGGACATGGTTCGTTTTTCGGCAACCGGAACGTCAGCGACTGGGTCGGGCGCGCGCTGGGTGTCGTGACGCTCACGCCCTATGACGTCTGGCGGCGGACCCATTCGATCCACCACAGTCATGCAGGCGATCTGGATCAACGCGGGATCGGCGACGTGATGACGCTGACGGTCGAAGAATACCATCAGCGCACAGCCTTCGGACGGCTTTTATACCGCGCCTACAGGCATCCGCTTGTCATGTTCGGTCTCGGGCCAACCTATATCTTCTTGCTGCAAAACCGGCTTCCCAAGGGTCTCACAGGCAGCAAATACTGGCTCAGCGCGATGGGCACGAATGCTGCAATCCTCGCGATCCTCGGGACCATCGTCTATTTCGGAGGCTTGCAGGCGCTCTTTCTGGTCTTCCTGCCAACCACATTGATCGCAGCGTCGATCGGGGTCTGGTTGTTCTACGTCCAACACCAGTTCGAGACGACACAATGGGACATCAAGGACGACTGGCAAGTGCATGACGCGGCACTGCATGGCAGTTCGCACTATGACCTGCCACCGATCCTGCGCTGGTTCACGGCCAATATCGGCATACACCACGTGCACCACCTTTATAGCAGGATACCGTTCTACCGTCTGACAGAGGTTCTGCGCGACCATAGTGAACTGGTTGACATGGGCCGGATGACGATCGGGCAAAGCATCAAATGCGCGAGCCTCGATCTTTGGGACGAAAAATCGCGCCGCCTCGTGTCCTTCGCGGCAGCGCGCAAGCTGCGACTGGGGGCCTAGTTCGGCACGACGCGCAGGATCTCACCGGCATCCAATAACACCAGAACAGCACCGTCATCCAGCACCGTGACGTCGCGGATGCGACCGGCATCGGTCAGCATACGTTCTTCACCGATCACACGACCATCGCGTATTTTCAGCCGCACCAAGGCACCGGGGTTGAGCGACGCAATCAGCAAATCGCCCTGCCAGTCACGGTAAGGTCCATCGTAAAACATCATACCACCCGGCGCGATCACAGGATCCCAATAATAGACGGGCTCTTCAAACTCGGGCGCGCGTGCGCGACCCTGGCCAACGTCGGACCCGCGATAATTGATGCCATAGCTGACCTCCGGCCAACCATAGTTCAGCCCCGCTTGCGGACGGTTCAGCTCATCTCCGCCACGCGGGCCATGCTCGACCGTCCAAAGTCCCCCCGGACCGATCGCTGCGCCTTGAATGTTGCGATGACCCAACGACCAAATCTGGTCATTTCCGTCACGACCCACAAATGGATTATCGGCGGGCGCTGATCCATCGGCATTCACGCGAATGACTTTGCCGTGGGTCGATGTGATATCCTGGACCAGATCGCCACGATCACCGGCACCGCGGTCTCCTGTCGTAATCCACACAGTGCCATCTTCCATCGGAATGATACGGCTGCCAAAGTGGCGGCCATTGCGGGCCGGATCACTTTGCACGAAAATATCCTGCGGGTTGGTCAAACGGCCGTCGGCCATCAGATTTGCACGCGCCGCCGCCGTGACCAATCCACCTCTCACCGATTTTGAATAGGTCCAGAAAATCGTGCGATCGGACGCAAAATCGGGGGAAACCGCAACATCGAGCAATCCACCCTGCCCTTGGGCAGCGACATCGGGCAGACCCGAAAGCGGGCGCGATACGCTGCCGTCGGGATTAATCACACGCATGTTGCCGCCCTTTTCGGTGACGATAAACTGACCACCGCCCAGCGGGGCAATACCCCAAGGCGCGTCCAGCCCATCGGCGAACACCGTCACGGTAACATCTGTCTCGGGCAGGGCCGGCGCGCGGGTCTGCTCTTCGAAAGCAGGGGTAAAATCTGCGTTCGCCGGGCCTTGCGCCACCTGGGCACTGACGGTCACCGGCAACATTATCAAAGCAAGAATACGGATCATATCTGGACCTCCTTCAAAATCGAAATAGCCCAGCGCGCCGCATCTGCCACCGCCGGATCGGGATCATCAACCAAAGGTGAAACCGCCGGGATCAGCGCAGGATCGCCCGAATTTCCGATCGCGTAGGCCACGTTCCGGACAAAACGGTCGCGGCCGATGCGCTTGATCGGAGACCCCGAAAACTTCGTGCGAAACCCAGCGTCATCCAATGCGGCCAAATCAGCCAAAGGCGGTGCGACCAGTTCATCGCGGGCGGCCAGACGGGCATCACGGCCCTCAAGGGCAAACTTGTTCCATGGACAAACAGCCAGACAGTCATCGCAACCGTAAATGCGATTGCCCATCAAGCCGCGCAGACCTTCATCGACAGGCCCTTTATGCTCGATCGTGAGATAGGAAATACAGCGGCGGGCATCCAGCCGGTAGGGGGCAGGAAACGCGTCGGTGGGGCAAATATCCAGACAGGCGGTGCACGATCCGCAATGACCGTCCGCAGCCACGTCAGAGCCCAACTCGACAGTCGTAAAAATCGCTCCCAGAAAAAACCAGTTGCCCAGATCACGCGACAAAAGATTGGTATGCTTGCCCTGCCACCCCAGACCGGCGGCCTGCGCAAGCGGCTTTTCCATCACGGGCGCGGTATCGACAAAAACCTTGATCTGCGCTTCAGGGACCTGCGCGATCAACCAGCGGCCCACCTTCTTGAGGCGCTTTTTCACCACATCATGATAATCGCGGTTTTGCGCATACACACTGATCGCGGCACGGTCGGGCCGCTCCAGAACGGCCAGCGGATCATGCGCCGGCGTATATGGCTCGGCCAGCATTATCACTGACCGGGCGGCAGGCCACAACGCAGCGGGATCAGCCCGCCATGCCATCCGTTCCGCCATCCAGCCCATTTGGCCATGCATTCCCTGATCTACGAAATCACGCAAGCGGTCAGGCAACTCTGGCACCGCATCGGGGCGGCAAACCCCCAGCGACGCAAACCCCGCGTCCAGCGCAAATTCGGTCAATCGCACCTTCAGGCTTCTTACGTTCATAAATACCTCGGGGGGAGGACCGCAGGGACGGGGGGCTGGCCCCCTTTAGAAATCCAGATCGGCATAATGCGCGGCAGGGGTAAATCCGGGGACCTCGTCGGCCAGTATGGACCGGAAAGCAGGGCGGGATTTGATCTTGGCGTACCAGTCCTTGACGACCTCGTGGCGATGCCAGTCCACGTCGCTGGTATAATCAAGACAGGACAGTTGCGCCGCAGCAGCGAAATCCGCGAGCGTCATATCATTTCCCGCAAGCCAGCGCCGTTCTTCAAGCAGAAACGCCATGTAATCAATATGATCCTTGATCGCCTTTGCTCCGGATTTGACGTTTGCGCTATCAGGGTATCCCGTGCCCATGACCTTGCGGTAAACACGTTCACCGGTCAGCTTTGTCGTGACCTCATGGTAAAACTTGTCGTCAAACCAGCCGACCAGCCGGCGGGCCTCGAACCGGGCTTCGGCGGATCCNGGCAAAAGTGACGGGACGGGATAGGCTTCTTCGAGATATTCACAGATCGCAGTGCTATCGGACATCGTCCGATTGGCCATCTTGAGGATCGGCACCTTGCCCGCCGGGTTGCGGCGCAAAAATTCCGTGTCCTTTTCCCAATAGCGGACTTCGACCAGACCGACTTCAATCTTCTTTTCAGCCAGACACAAGCGCACTTTGCGCGAAAACGGAGACAGAGGGTAATGGTACAGGGTGTTCATGGGGCACTCTTTGATTGCTCTCCTCCTCAATGCCGCAAGCGGCGACGGGGATCAATCTTCAAAGCAGTCCGCGCGCCCGTCAGCGGCGATTGTCGCCGCCCCGCTGATGATTTGGGCTGCGCGATTGCGCGTGAAATTGCCGGGGTTCGACGCCGATCTGGTTTTCGGCGCCGGCAGGATCGCGGCCAGCCGCGCGGCCTGTGTTGCTGTGAGGTCATCTGCATCCACCCCGAAGTAATGGCGGGCCGCAGCCTGCACGCCAAACACACCTTCATCAAATTCAGCGACGTTCAGATAAATCTCGACGATGCGCCGCTTGGACCAGACCGCTTCGGTCAACGGGGTCCAAAGCGCTTCGATCGCTTTTCGCGACCAACTGCGCCCGTGCCATAAGAACACGTTCTTGACGACCTGCTGTGAAATAGTCGACGCACCGCCGCGCCCGCGTTCGACTGCGGTCTGGATCGCGTTCACATCCAACCCCCAGTGCAGACAGAAATTGGCGTCCTCGGCCGCGACGACCGCACGTGCCATCACGGGCGCGATCTCTTCCATCGACACCCATTCCTGACGCACACCGTTCAAGCGCTGCCCTTCGGCCACCATATACGGGGTCGTCGGCGGATTGATCACCGCATAAATGACTGTCCATAAAAGTGCGAAGCCGAATACCGCGACAACACCCCAAAGAACCACCCGCCGCACAAACCGTCTCGCCCGCGCGATCAGTCCGGGCTTCTCGGTTTTCTTGGCTGGTTTGCGCGTGGTCGCCGGTTTCTTCGCCGTGCGTGCCCTTGATTTGGTTTGCTCTGCCATCACGCACCATAAGCCACGGGCGGGGTGAACAGGTCAACACGATGCACCGGCCCCACACCATTTCGGCAAGGGGCCGTGGCATTTACTCCGCAGGAATAGCGGTTTCCTCGACGCTGAGGGGATGCGGGATATGAACAAGCATCTCCTTTGGGCAAATCTGCAAAAAGTTACCCTTTTCCAGGTCCCAGTGCTGCAGGATATCAGCGGCCTTCCGGCTGCCTGTCTCGGCTGCGTGCCGTTCGATCAAACCCTTGAGTTGATCCTCCCAATGCGCCACGGTCACAGGACAAGTCACCAGCGTTTCCATATTGATCAGATCCGCCGCCTCGCCTTTGGGGTCGTAGATATAAGACATTCCGCCGGTCATGCCTGCGCCAAAGTTCGCGCCGATCGTACCAAGAATCACAGCAACACCGCCGGTCATATACTCGCACCCGTTCGTGCCGCAGCCCTCGATCACCACATGGGCACCCGAGTTCCGGACTGCGAACCGCTCACCGGCACGGCCGGCGGCAAACAGATACCCCGCAGTCGCACCGTAAAGCACCGTGTTGCCGATAATCGTATTCTCGGACGCTTTCAGCGGGCTGACCATTGGCGGCCGCACGATGATCGTACCCCCCGAAAGCCCCTTTCCGACGTAATCATTGGCATCACCGGACACTTCCAGCTTCAGCCCCGGCGCCGCGAACGCACCCAGCGACTGGCCGGCGGACCCGCGCAACTTGACCGTCAGGTGATCAGGTTGCAACGCATTGCGCATCCCGAATTGCTGCACGATGTGGCTGGACGTGCGTGTGCCGATCGTCCGCAGCGTGTTCTGCACCGCATAATCAAGCTGCATCTTCTCGCCGTCGTTCAGGAAACGCGCGGCATCCTTGACGATCTGCGCATCGAGCGTGTCATCGACAGGATTTCGCGGCTTGTTGCGGTCATAGGTAATCTTGTTGGCACCATCGACGGTGATCAACAGCGGGTTCAGATCCAGATCGTCCAGATGCGCCGAGCCGCGCGACACCTGGGTCAGCAAATCGGCACGGCCGATGACGTCATCCAGACTGCGCGCCCCGATCGAGGCGAGGATTTCGCGTACTTCGGTCGCGTAGAACGTGATCAGGTTCACGACCTTATCGGCATTGCCCGTAAACTTCTCGCGCAGCGCTTCATCCTGCGTGCACACGCCGACAGGGCACGTGTTCGACTGACACTGACGGACCATGATACAGCCCATCGCGATCAGAGCGGCGGTGCCGATGCCGTATTCCTCGG
>JGI12210J13797_11033827_pt1 | contig 10501 bp, 9 predicted proteins | sample ElkSlonscriptome_3_FD_13797 | JGI IMG/M metagenome (IMG submission 13797) | reverse complement strand
TCGTCGGCGGCGGGCAGGATTCGATCAGCCTCGTCCAGACGCCGGAAATGCGGGTCGCGCCCGATCCCTCGCTGATCGCGATGCACAAGGATGTCTACATGCCGATGCTCGGCACGGCGGAAACGGTTGCAGCGCGTTACAATATCGGCCGCGATGCCCAGGACGAATACGCCCTGCAATCGCAAATGCGCACCGCCGCCGGACAGGAAGCGGGCAAGTTCGACGACGAGATCGTGCCGGTCACGACCACGATGATGGTCAAGGACAAGGCGACCGGAGAGGTCAGCCAGCAGGAAGTCACGATCACCAAGGATGAAGGCAATCGCCCATCGACCACACTTGAAGGGCTGCAGGGCTTGCAGCCTGTGATGGGCCCGGACAAGGTCATCACCGCCGGCAATGCCTCGCAATTGTCCGATGGGTCTTCGGCCAGCGTCCTGATGGAGGCCAAGGTTGCGGAGCAGAAAGGGCTGGAGCCGCTTGGCCGTTATGTCGGCATGGCCGTCGCCGGGACCGAGCCGGATGAGATGGGCATCGGCCCGGTATTTGCCATTCCCAAGCTGTTGAAGGCAAATGGCCTGAAAATGGACGATATCGGCCTGTGGGAGCTGAACGAGGCGTTCGCGGTCCAGGTTCTTTACTGCCGGGACAAGCTGGGCATCGATAACGATATCCTGAACGTCAACGGCGGCTCGATCTCGATCGGTCACCCATACGGCATGACCGGCGCGCGCTGCACCGGCCACGCGCTGATCGAAGGCAAGCGTCGCGGTGCGAAATACGTCGTCGTCACCATGTGCGTCGGCGGCGGCATGGGCGCAGCGGGCCTGTTCGAGGTTTTCTAAATCGGTCCGACCAGCTTGAAAAAGGCGGCGCGAGAGGTATCACGCGCCGCCCCTTTTTCATGCACGATTGCCGAGTAGTGACGCGGGAGTTTCGCCCCGGCGTCAGGCGCGTGATGAGCCGGGCCGAACGGCGGACAGCGCCCCGCTCATATTTTTCAGGGGCAGGGATTTAAGTGCGGGGCGGGCATACCAATAGCCCTGATGATATCGAACGCCCAGATCGCGCAGCGTCGCCGCCTCGGCCGCGGTTTCGATCCCCTCCGCCACCAGAAGCGTGTCGAGCTCCTCGCACAGCATGGCAACCGATCGCACGATTGCGCGTCGGCGTTTGTCCGTATCGATGCCGCGAACCAGCTCCATGTCGAGCTTGACCTCGTCAGGCGCGAATTGCGCGAATGCGTTCATTCCGGAATGGCCGGCGCCGAAATCGTCGATCGCGACAGTAAAGCCGATCGACTTGTAGCAATCGATGATCGACTTTACGTGGGCGACCGAGGTCATCCGCTCGCTTTCGGTGAATTCGAAGATGAGCCTGTCGATCGACAGGCCCACTGCGTTCGCTGTCTTGAGCGTTAACTGAATGCAGGCGAGCGGCGAATAGACGGCATTGGGCAGGAAATTGATCGCCAGCTTCGCGTCGGTTTCCATGATCCCGGCGGCGACGGCGCTCTGGATCGCGGAGACCCTGCACGCCTGATCGAACGAATATCGGTTGATCGTCGTCACACGCGAAAGGATGCTGGCCGCGCCGGTCCCGTCGATACCCCGAACAAGAGCTTCGTAGGCGAATGGACGGCCCGTCCACGTGTCGACGATGGGTTGAAACGCCATCGCGAATGCCCTGTCGAAATCGACGCCGTCGCGGCAGCCAGTGCAGATCTTTTGCATTTCCATCGGGAAACGCTTTGGAAACTGTAGTTTAAATCCCGGTTAAGGCGCAACTAGGGAGTGTGGACGCAATCGCGCCTATCCGGGGTGCGCCGCAACGAATTCCTCGACCACGGGCGCGACCTTGTTCCGCCAGCGGCTGCCGTTGAAAATGCCGTAATGGCCAGCGCCTTCGGCCATGTAATACCGCTTCTTCTTGTCCGACAAACCGGTCGCCAGTTTCAGCGCGGCCTTGGTCTGGCCAAGCCCGGAAATATCGTCGCGCTCACCTTCGATCGCGAGCAGGGCGGTATCGGTAATCTGGGTCAGGTCGACGATTTCGCCCTTGTGACGGAATTCGCCGTTGGGGATCGAATGCGTCTGGAAAACCTCCTCCACCGTCTGGAGGTAGAATTCGGCTGGCATATCGCACACGCTGCGATATTCGTCGTAAAAGTCCTTGGTCGCCTGCGCGCTGTCCGTGTCGCCTGCGGTCAGGTGTTTGAACATCTCGAAATGGCTCATCATGTGGCTTTGCAGGTTCATGCTCATGAACGCATTCAACTGCATGAAACCGGGATAAACCCGCCGCCCCGCGCCGCGATAATTGATCGGCACCGTGGCGATAACGGTGTTGCGAAACCATTCGATCGGACGGTTCATTGCGTGATCGTTGACCGAAGTCGGGCTTTCACGCGTATCGATAGGCCCGCCCATCATCGTCAGAGTGGCCGGTGCGGCAGGCGATTTGCGCTGGTTCATCAACGCGGTCGCGGCGAATGCCGGAACGCTGGGCTGACACACAGCCAACAGGTGCGGACGCCGCCGCTGTTTTTCGTCCGGTTCCTGGTCGTGGACGTATTCGAGGAATTCGATCAGGTAGTCGATGTAGTCGTCGAGATCGAAGCTTCCCTCGTGCAAGGGAACCGTCTTCGCATCGGCCCAGTCGGTAATATAAACTTCGTATTGCTGCAGCATCCGTTCGACAGTGCCGCGCAGCAGGGTGGCGAAATGCCCGCTCATCGGGGCGACGATCAGCATTTTCGGGCGCGCGGCGCGCTCCTTTTCAGATAGACCGTCAAGACGGAACCGCTTCAGATCGCCGAACGGTCGGTTGACGACTGTCGCCTCGATCACGGGATGCACCGTTCCATCCACCTCGATCTCGGTAATTTCAAAGGCTGGCTTGCCATACTGCGCGGTGGCATGGGCGAACACGTCCAGCGCATTGGCGGCATGCGAACTCAAACCCAGGTACCCGATCGGATTGGACGGATTGGACAGCATTTCGGAACTGATCGAGGCAATCGAGCTGATCGAATTGAGCCAGCTGCGTTGCATTTCGTAGGCATGGTATAGCATTGAAAATGTTCCGTTAAATCGGTCGACCGTCTGGGCCTGAACCATGAAATAGGCGCCCTAGATGGCCTTTCTCGCGTCATTGTGCAACGCACACTGCCGATGTCCGACCCGGAACTTGCGCGGGCAATAGCGATATTTGCACGTGAAATTCCCGCATACCGGGTATAGGTCGGTGCGACGATGGATGGCCAGATCACCACAACCGACCCGGACACCGACACCGAGGCAGGCGACGAACGCGCGCATGGGCCGCAATTGCGCGCGCCGACAAAGGCGCGGTCGCTCGCCCCTTTGCGGATGGTGTATCGTGAGGCGGCGAAATACCCGCGCCAGGTGGTCTTCGCCCTGATCGCGCTCGTGGTGACGGCGGCCGGCACGCTCGCGATCCCGGCGGCTTTGCAACTGATCGTCGATCGCGGTTTTGCAGACGGGGCGGGGGATATCGGACGCTGGTTTCGATACCTGATGGTCATCGTCGTTATCATCGCACTGGGCACGGCGGCGCGGTTCTATTTCGTCAGCTGGATCGGAGAACGCGTAGTCGCGGATATCCGGCGCAAGGTGCACCGAAACCTGCTCAGATTGTCGCCGTCCTTTTACGAATCGAACAGCCCGAAGGAAATATCCAGCCGGATGACCGCGGACACCGCGATCATCGAAACCGTCGTCGGCACAACCGTTTCGGTCGCATTGCGCAACGTTTTCCTCGGCATTGGGGGGACGATCTACCTGTTCTGGCTGTTGCCGGGGCTGACTATCTGGCTCGCGGTCGGAATACCCGGCGTCATCCTTCCCATCGTCCTCTTCGGGCGCAAGATCCGATCGATCTCGCGCGATAATCAGGACCGCGTCGCCGATGTCGGTGCAATGGTGGCGGAGGTCCTTGGCGCGATGAAGATCGTGCAGGGCTTTGGCCAGCAATCGCGTGAGGCGGACCGGTTCGGTGCCGCGGTCGAACGCACGTTCGATACCGCGCGGCGGCGGATCGTCCTGCGCTCGACCATGACCGCGATCATCATCCTCGCCATTTTCGGGTCGATCGTGCTGTTGCTGTGGCGCGGTGCAGCGGGCGTCGCCGCTGGTGAAATAACCGGCGGCACCATCCTGTCCTTCATCGTCGCCGCAATGATCGTGGCGGGCGCGTTCGGCGCGTTGACCGAGGTTTACGGCGAATTGTTGCGCGGGGCGGGCGCGGCCAGCAGGCTGGCCGAATTGCTGGAGGCAAAGCCGGAAATCTCAGCGCCCGAACGTCCGCAAAATCTGCCCCGGCCGCCGCGCGGCAGCCTGTCGTTTCGCGGGGTTACGTTCCGCTATCCCGCGCGGCCCGATGACCCCGCGCTCGAACGGTTCAGCCTGGAGATCGAACCGGGTGAGACGGTTGCGATTGTCGGACCGTCGGGGGCGGGGAAATCGACGATTTTCCAACTGGTCGAACGGTTCTACGATCCTCAGGCCGGGACGATCCGGCTGGACGGCGTGCCATTGACCGCGGCCGATCCTGCCGATGTCCGCGAACGGCTGGCGCTGGTGCCGCAGGACGGAACGCTGTTCAGCGCCGATGCGCGTGACAATCTGCGCTATGGGCGCTGGGATGCGAGCGATGAGGAAATCTGGGAAGCGGCGCGGGCCGCCAATGCCGAGGAATTCCTCCGCGAGCTTCCACGTGGGCTCGACACCTATCTGGGCGAAGGCGGCACGCAATTGTCGGGCGGCCAGCAACAGCGCGTCGCGATCGCGCGGGCCTTGCTGCGCGATGCACCGATCCTGCTGCTGGACGAAGCGACCAGCGCGCTCGATGCACAAAGCGAACAATCGGTGCAGGTCGCGCTCGACAGGCTGATGGCCGACCGCACCACGCTGGTCATCGCCCACCGGCTGGCGACTGTTCGCGCGGCCGATCGGATCGTCGTGTTGGAAGATGGCCGGGTGATCGAGCAGGGAACGCACGACCAGCTCTTGGCCGGAGGAGGTCTGTATTCACGCCTCGCCCGGCTTCAATTCGCCGGAACCGAGGCCGCCTGACGGTCAACCGAATGTAGTTGGCGTGCAGCCGCGATTGCCGATACCGTTCGTCCGCAGGAAGGCACACCACAATCGCTCCGGACCGAGCCGGTTCCGCCTTCCCTGGCAAAGCAACAGATTGACATGGGCCTCGCTTCCTCCAAGAGGCGCGGGCCATGACCTTCATCCAAATGCTCATCATCGCGGTCGTGCAGGGTATCAGCGAATTCCTGCCGATCTCGTCTTCCGGCCATCTCATCCTCGTTCCCGTATTCACCGGGGCCGATGATCAAGGGCCGATGATCGATATCGCGGTCCATGTCGGGTCGCTGCTGGCGATCATGGTGTATTTCTTCAAGGATGTGGTCGGATTGGCGCGCGGCGGTTTTGCCAGCGTCGGGATCGGCGATGCGCCGGAACAGAAACGGCTTTTCTGGTGGATTGTCCTGGGCACAATTCCCGCGGTTGTGTTCGGCCTTTCGATCAAGATGGGGTTCCTCAACGGTTTCGTCGAAAGTTTTATCGGCATTCCCATCGTCGACAACGACCTGCTCGCCTCGATCCGGTTTACCGACCTTATCGCCACCAACCTGATCCTTTACGGAATACTGCTCGGCATTGCCGACAAATTCGGCCGGGAAGTCAAGACCTTCGAACAGATGACATGGCGCGATGGCCTTATCGTCGGGCTGGCGCAGGCGCTCGCGCTCGTCCCGGGAACAAGCCGGTCTGGCGTGACGATGACCGCGGCGCGCGCGCTGGGTTACGGACGGTTCGAGGCGGCTCGGTTTTCCTTCCTGCTGTCGATCCCCGCCGTCGCCGGGGCGGGCGTCCTGATCATTCCCGACCTGCTGGAGGCGAAAGGCGACCTTCTGCTTGAGGCGATCATCACAGGGGCGATGACGTTCGTTGCGGCGTTCGTCACGATGGCGTTCCTGATGAACTTCCTCAAACGCGCATCGATGATGGTGTTCGTCGTCTACCGCATTTTGTTGGGATGCGCGTTGCTGTATTTCTTTTGAAAACAATCGCCTGTGAGGATGCCGGCGGAAATCGGGAACCGATCGCGCGATCTGTCGGTTGATTCGGTCAATACTACGTAACAAAAGAAATATCTTCGATGGCCTTTCTATTGCTAATCATTGTCGGCGCCAGCGCAGGCTGGCTCGCCTCCATCATCGCCCGGACGGAAAGTTCGGATGAGATATTGCGTCAACTCGCGCTTGGTATCGCGACATCGCTTGTCGTGGGTGGATTGACGAATTCGGTTTCAGTGCTCGGCGGGCTTTCGGCAGTCGCTCTCGGCTCGGCCATTCTTGCCGCAGCGGCGATGTTGACGCTGTATCACGTGGTTTTGCGCGACTGGCTCAAAACCTGAGGCAATCGCGTCCCCGATCACGCGTATTCCATCACTTGGCGCAAACATCGATCACAAGGACATCTTGCCATGAAAATCATCCCATCGCGTTTTGCAGCAGGCTCGCTCATCGCCGGCTTTGCCCTCTCCCTGGCCGCGTGCGACGGCCCGCGTGAAGAGGCGATGGAAGACCGCGCCGAAGAAATGCAGACCGACGATGGTGAAATGGGTTCGATGGGCGGTGACATGACCGGTGAATCGGACGCGCTTGAACAGTCCGCCGATGACGACACCGAAACGATGTAAACTGCATTCGACAATCGTAATCGAACAGGCGTCGGAGCGATCCGGCGCCTGTTCTGGTTTGGGAACCGCTATCGGCGCGACACCCTGTCCCGACGTCCGCACGGGAAAGGGAATTCCTCGCGATCAGACCGGCCGCGCCCCGCTGCCGCGCCCACCGCGCAAGTGATATTCCAGCGTGCCGCGCGTCACTACGTGATCGACATCGATGATCGCCGAATTGGCATAGGTGAAACCGGGAGCGAGGTTGCGGTAAAGCCGGTCGAAATCGCGTTCGACCGTCTGCCGGTAGAGATCCTCGAAACTCTCGATCACGAAATAGGTCGGTTGCAGGTCGCTGATGACGTAATCGGTCCGCATGACGCGATCGACATTCAACATGATGCGATTGGGGCTTTCCGCCTCGACCGCGAACCGCGCCTCCGTCGGGCCGGACAATATGCCCGCGCCATAGGCCCGGACGCCGTCATCTTCCTCGATCAGTCCGAATTCAACCGTGTACCAGTACAACGCGCCCAGTGCCTTCAACCGGTTGTAGCGCATCGCCTTCCACCCGGCGCGACCATATTCCTGCATGTAATCGGCATAGACCGGATCGGTCAGCATGGGCACGTGGCCGAACACGTCGTGGAATACGTCGGGTTCCTGGATGTAATCGAACGTTTCGCGCGTGCGGATGAAATTTCCTGCGGGAAACCTCCGGTTGGCCAGATGCCAGAAAAACACGTGATCGGGGATCAGCATCGGCACCGGAACCACGCTCCACCCGGTCAGGCTGTCCAGTTCCTCCGACAATTCGCCAAAATCGGGAATGCCGCCGCGTGAAAGGTCGAGTTTGTCCAGCCCGGCCATGAACGCTTTCGCCGCGCGTCCGGGCAGCACGTCCATCTGCCGCGCGAACAGGTCGTTCCAGACGGCGTGATCCTCGCTCGAATAATCGGTCTGCGACGGTTCGAGCCAGTCTTCGCCCAGATGCGCCGGTTTCGCCAAAGGCGCGGTAAAGACATCGCCGGGCAGATCGGGCAATTGCGTGAAATCGGTGTCGTTGTCAGCAAGAGTGGCCATACTGCCAATTTGTGGTCATCACCGCCCCACGGCAAGGGGAAACAATACGAAAAGAGGCTTTGGCATGGGATTGAAAGGCAAAGATTATCGCCGCTTGCTTGCGCCGATGACGCGCGAACTGGTCGGGATGGCGCGATGGGCGAAGGTCAGCGGGGCGCGCATCGTGGTGGTTTTCGAGGGGCGCGATACCGCGGGCAAAGGCGGCGCAATCCGTGCCGTGCGCGACAAGCTCAATCCGCGCCAGTGCCGCACCGCCGCGCTGGGCAAGCCGACGCAGGAGGAATTGGGCCAGTGGTATTTCCAGCGTTATGCCCGGCATTTGCCCTCGGCCGGTGAAATCGTGCTGTTCGATCGCAGCTGGTACAACCGCGCCGGGGTCGAACGGGTGATGGGATACACCGACGAAGCGCGCGTGAAGGCGTTTCTCGAACAGGCCCCGGTGTTCGAAAAGATGCTGACCGACGATGGGATATTGCTTTTCAAGTACTGGCTGTCGACCGATCAGGACAAACAGGAGGAACGCCTGCGCGAACGGCTGGAAGATCCGCTGAAACGATGGAAACTGTCGCCCGTCGATCTCGCCGCGCGGGACCGCTACGATGCCTACACCCATGCGCGCGAGGCCATGTTGAGCGCGACCCATACTGACTACGCGCCGTGGACACTGGTCAATTTCAACGATCAGAAACGCGGGCGGCTCACCCTGATTCGCGATCTTCTGGACCGGCTGCCCGACACGCACGTGGAGCCCGCAGCGATCGATTTTCCTCCGCTTGATCGTGAACCGCGGGACGAGAGTTACGGCGTGATTGATCCGATCGACGATTACCCGGTCTGATTTCGGCCCGGGGTCATGCAGTCGATCCGGTCGCCGCCATCACCGTGCGGCCATCGGCGGCGAATGCGCCGAATTCGTAGGTATCGCCCGCTGGTCGCATCACCAGATGCAGCACATCCCCGGCAATCGCCGGCGATCGGGCGCGAAAGGCGAATTGCCGCAGCGCATTGTCGCCCAGTTCGCGGGCGGCAAGTTGCAGGAGCAGGCTGGCAATCAGCGGGCCGTGGACGACGGGGCCGCGATATCGTTCCACCCCGCGCGCATAGGGCGCATCGTAATGGATCCGATGGCTGTTGAAGGTCAGCGCCGAATAACGAAACAGCAAAGCGGTCGATGGCGTCAGCGCGGTATGGGCGGACCATGCGCCCTTGTCGAACCGTTCTTCACCCGGTTTTGCAGGAGTAAGCGGGGCGTCTGGCTCGGCTGCTTCACGATAGACGAGGGTCTGCGTTTCGCGCACGCAGATCGCGCCGTCCGCGCTGGTTTCGTGCTCTATTTTCACGAAAGCGAGCGGACCGGTGCTGCCCGGTTTTTCCTCGATCGAGGCGATTCTGCTCTCACGCTTGACGGCGGCGCCGATGACCAACGGGCCGATAAATTCGATCGCGCTTGCCGCCCACATCCGGCGCGGCATGGAAAACGGCGGCAGGAAATCGGCGGGATCGCCGCTGCGTGCCGGGTGTCCGTCCGGTCCCAATTGTTCGGTGCGCGCCGTCGGCGTGCAAAGCGCGAAATGCACCCCTTGCGGCATGGTCGCGGTGTCGGGTGGGGGGAGGTCGAACGTCGCCAGCCAGCGCGCGCAGAGCGCCTCGTCCAGCCGGTCTGCGCCTACGGCCCGGCGATCGATCCATTCGCCGTAATCGGTCACGCCGCGCGTTCGAACACCGCCGCGATGCCCTGTCCGCCGCCGATGCACATCGTCTCCAGCCCGTAGCGAACCTCGCGCCGGTGCATTTCATGCGCCATGTCGGCCAGAATGCGCCCTCCGGTCGCCCCGATCGGATGGCCGAGCGAAATGCCCGATCCATTGACGTTGAGGATGTCGCGGCGCGAGTCGTTCTCGCTCCACCCCCATCCTTTCAACACGGCGAGCACCTGCGGAGCGAACGCCTCGTTCAATTCGACGAGGCCGATATCGTCCCAACCGATGCCGCGCCGTTCGAACAATCGTTCGACCGCCGGGACCGGCCCGATGCCCATGCGCGAAGGATCGCATCCTGCCGCCGCCCATCCTCCGAACCACAGCATCGGTTCGAGACCCAATTCCTCGACCTTGTCCTCGGCCACGACGAGACAGGCCGCCGCCGCATCATTCTGCTGACTGGCATTGCCTGCGGTCACGATGGCGTCCGCATCGCGTTTGCCATCGATGGGGCGCAGGGCGGACAGCGTTTCCATGCTGGCATCGGGGCGAAAGCCCTCGTCGCGTTCGAACAGGACCGGATCGCCGCGACCCCTGCCCCGTGGGTGCGGGATCTCCACCGGCACAAGCTGCGCGTCGAACTTGCCCGCTTCCCATGCTGCGGCGGCGCGCTGGTGCGATCGCACCGCGTATTCGTCCGCCGCCTCGCGCGTGATGCCGTAATCCTTCGCCAGGTTTTCCGCCGTTTCGATCATGCCGGTGATGACGCCGAACCGTTCGACCGGCTGGCTCATCACCCGCCCGCGCGACAGGCGGTCGTGCAGGGTGACATCGCCCATCTTTTTCCCGCCGCGCAGGCCCAGCGAATAATGTTCTACGTTCGACATGCTTTCGCACCCGCCCGCGACGACGACATCGGCCATGCCGGTTTCCACCATCATCGCGGCATTGGCGACCGCCTGCAGCCCCGATCCGCACCTTCGGTCGAGCTGGTATCCGGG
>JGI12210J13797_10539313_pt1 | contig 10502 bp, 10 predicted proteins | sample ElkSlonscriptome_3_FD_13797 | JGI IMG/M metagenome (IMG submission 13797) | reverse complement strand
ATTCGTATGCGCAGCAGAGCTGCACGGCGGGGCGGGCCTCATTCATTCTCGGTCAGAATCCTTTTCGCACCGGTCTGCTGACGATTGGGATGCCAGGCAGCGATCACGGCATTCCCGATTGGACGCCCACCATTGCCGACCTGCTGAAAGAACAGGGATACGCGACCGGACAGTTCGGAAAGAATCACCTGGGCGATCAGGACAAACATCTGCCGACGAACCATGGCTTCGACGAATTCTTCGGTAATCTCTACCATCTGAACGCCGAGGAAGAGCCGGAAGGTTACTACTATCCGAAAGACCCTGCGTTCAAAGAAAAGTATGGGCCACGCGGCGTGCTCCATGCAAAAGCCGACGGCAGTGTCGAGGACACCGGTCCGCTCACCCGCAAACGGATGGAAACCATCGATGAAGAAGTGCACAGTCATGCCATGGACTTCCTGGAACGCCAAGTGAAAGCCGATAAACCGGTGTTCCTTTGGTACAACTCCACCCGCATGCATGTCTGGACCCATCTGAAACCGGAATCGGAAGGCCGGACCGGTGTCGGACTCTATCCTGACGGCATGGTCGAACACGACGATTACGTCGGCAAAGTGTTGGCCAAACTGGAAGAACTTGGCATCGCCGACAACACGATCGTCGTTTACAGCACCGACAACGGCGCGGAAACCTTCTCCTGGCCCGATGGCGGCATCACTCCGTTCCACGGGGAAAAAGGGACGACTTGGGAAGGCGGCTTCCGCGTCCCGATGATGGTGCGCTGGCCCGGCAATATCAAACCGGACCAATTCTCCAACTCGATCATTTCGCAGGAGGATTGGATGCCGACCTTCCTTGCCGCTGCGGGGGTGCCCGATGTGGTCGAAAAACTGAAGAAAGGTTACACCGCCAACGGCAAGGAATGGAAGATCCATCCCGACGGCTATAACTTCCTACCGTATCTCACCGGAGAATCCGAAGAGAGTCCGCGCAAGGAAATCTATTATTTCTCCGCGAACGGTGAGCTGAACGCGATTCGGGTCGGGCCTTGGAAAATTCACTTCGCCCAGATCGCCGGCAATATTGCCACCGGTGTGCGCGAAGTGCCGGGTTGGCCTCTCATCATCAACCTCCATGCCGACCCTTACGAAATCATGTGGAAGGATGGCACCCTTGGTTACTGGCGTTGGTATGCCGACCTGCTTTGGACTTTCGTCCCGGCACAGGAATATATCGCCAAATTCATGAAAACGATCCCTGAGTATCCGAGCCAGACAGGCAGCAGCCTCAATGCCGGCGGGATCAACTACAACACGCTGCAGATGAAGGAAGCGCTGGATATGCTGGAAAACCTTTCCACGCCCCGCAACTGATCAATCACCATTCGCCTGGACGAGTCCAATCCTCGTCCGGGCGAAATTTCATTTTTTCCCAATATGCGTTTCACTTCATTGATCCTGATGGGGGCGATTTGCGTCAGTCCCGCATTCGCCGCACCGCTTCCCTCCTGGAACGCGACTGAGTCAAAAGACAAAATCATAACCTTCGTGGAATCGGTGACCACGGAAGATTCACCCGATTTCATCCCGCTTGCGGAGCGCATCGCGGTGTTCGACAACGACGGCACGCTCTGGGGCGAGCAGCCGATGTATTTTCAATTGTTTTATGCGATCGACCGCGTCAAAGCGCTGGCGGATCAGCATCCCGAATGGAAAGAGGAGGAACCTTTCGCTTCCGTGCTGAAGGGGGATCTGAAAGGCGTGGCCGCTTCGGGGCACGAAGGGTTGTTGAAGCTCATTATGGCCACCCACGCCGGCATGACCGAGCAGGAGTTCCGGACCGCGGTGAAGGAATGGTTGGCGACCGCCAAACATCCGGAGACCGGGCGATCGTTCGATTCCATGACTTATCAGCCAATGCTCGAGCTGCTCGATTATCTTCGGGCGAATGGCTTCAAGACGTTCATCGTCTCCGGTGGCGGCATCGATTTCATCCGGGTTTTTTCCGAGGAAGCTTATGGCATTCCACCGGAACAGGTCATGGGATCGAGCATCAATGCGAAATATGAAATGCGCGATGGCAAACCGGTGGTGGTAAAATTGGCGGAGATCGATCTAATTGACGATAAAGCCGGAAAACCGGTGGGAATCCATCGCCAGATTGGGCAGCGGCCCGTCATGGCTTTCGGCAATTCCGACGGCGATTTCGAGATGCTCGAATACACGACCACCGGTGACGGGGCGCGGCTTGGGGTTCTGATTCATCACAACGATGCCGAACGGGAATTTGCTTATGATCGCGATTCACCCATCGGGAAGTTGGTGCGTGGCCTGGACGAGGCGGATGAGCGCGGCTGGGTGATCGTTGATATGAAGGAAGATTGGAAGACGATTTATCCCCGAGAATGAATCCATGACGAGTCAGGAAGCATTCCAATCGCTGTCCGAGAGCATGAACCGAGCGGTGCTCGGCCAGGAAGCAGTGGTTGAACGGTTGTTGGTTGCAATGCTCGCCAACGGACACGTCCTGATGGAGGGTCTCCCCGGCACCGCCAAGACCCGGTCGATCAAGACCTTGTCCAAATTGATTGAGGCCGAATTTTCCCGAGTCCAATTCACCCCTGATCTTCTACCATCGGATGTCACGGGCTCTGAAATTTACCGGGAACAGAATGGTTCATTCGAATTTCAGCCAGGACCGCTCTTCGGCAATCTCGTGCTCGCCGACGAAATCAATCGTGCCCCAGCGAAGGTTCAGGCGGCGCTGCTCGAAGCGATGGAAGAACGGCAGGTCACCGTCGCTGGCACCACGCACAAGCTCCCCGATCTGTTCCTCGTGCTGGCCACCCAAAACCCGATCGAGCAGGAAGGGACCTATCCATTACCCGAAGCGCAGATGGATCGTTTTTTAATGTTTGTCCAAGTCGATTATCCCGCGGACGAAAACGAACTCGGGATTCTGCGTCTCGTCCGTGGCGAACGGGCGGCGGCCGACACCAATCCGCCCCCTTGCATCCCGCAGGAATTGATCTTCGAAGCCCGCCGTGCTGTGCATCGGATACACACGGCTGAGGCAGCCGATCAATACATCGTCGACCTCGTGATGGCGACACGCGACCCATCGAAATACGGCGGCGACCTCGCCCGCTGGATCGCCATCGGCGCCAGCCCGCGCGCCACCCTCGCCCTCGACGCCGCCTCCCGGGCTCTGGCGTGGTTGCGGGAGAAGGAGTTCGTGTCACCGGATGAGATCCAGGCGGTGGCCCCAGCCTGTCTCGGGCATCGAATGCATTTGAGTTATGAAGCGGAGGCGGAGGGTGTGACGCGGGAGCGGGTCGTGGAGGAACTGGTGCGGGTGGTCGGTGTAGTGTAAAAAATCGTCCTCGTCCTCAAACATCGTCCCCCATGCCAACCCAACTCTTCGACCACGAAAAACTCGATATTTACCGCCTAGAACTCGCTTTCATCCAATGGCTGTCCCCACTCATGTCAGAATGCAAAGTCGCCGAAGCACCCAGTCGCGAAATCCTGGATCAGATCGACCGAGCTAGCCTTTCAGCATTCCTCAACACCGCCGAAGGCAACGGCAAACGTCAGGGAAAGCAACGCGCGCGTTTCTTCGATGATGCACGAGGTTCGTTGTTCGAATGCGCGGCGTGCTTGGATGCCATGGTGGCGAAGGGTTTGGTGGCGGTGGAACGCATTCACGAGGGAAAGGCGATGTTGTTGCGGGTTGTGAGTCTGTTGACGCGCATGGTGGATGGGTTTGAGGGGAATGGAGGGCGCGTTCGGGAGGAGGAATAATTCGAGAACGAGGACGATTATTCAGCCATGGTGCATCCCACACTTCAATCCCTCACCCTTCTCCAGCACGAGGCCCGGCGCTTTTCCCTCCTCCCTCGCCAGCCCACGCAAAGCCTCCTCAGCGGGCGCCATGCGTCCCGTCTCCGTGGACGCGGTCTTGCTTTCGAAGAGCTGCGTGATTACCGGCCGGGCGATGACATCCGGACGATGGATTGGCGGGCGACGGCCCGGTTGCGCAAGCCGCATGTCCGAGTCTACAGCGAGGAGCGCGAGCGACCCGTGCTGCTGATGGTAGATCTGCGCACCCCGATGTTTTTCGGGAGTCAACGCATTACCAAAGCCGGGGCCGCGGCGGAACTCGCAGCGCTCGCGGGCTGGCGGGCGTTGGAGGCTGGTGATCGGGTGGGGGCAGTGTTGCTCAGTGACACCGAGCTGATCGAAATCCGTCCGCGCCGAAGCCGGTCGAACGTGATGCGAATTTGTCAGGAAATGGTGCGATTACTCGACCGGCTGCCGGGGGCCGCCGCGCCGGAGCGATCGCTGAACGAAGCCTTGCGGGCCTTGCTTCGCGTGGCGCATCACGATCACCTCGTGGTGCTTGCCACCGACTACGAAGGGGATGATGGGGAGACCCAAAAACTCGCCACCCGGCTGGCCGCCCACAATGATGTCATCGCCGCCCTTATCTACGATCCCCTTGGTATCTGGCTTCCGGCCGAGCCCGGTGCGGCGGTCACCGATGGAAGGCGGCGTGGGGTCATCCCATCCGAACGCAGTTTCCCAAAACGATTTCGTGATCAATTCGAGCGGCGGGTGCAGTCGTTGCGTGCCAGGATGCGGGGTCTGCGAATTCCGATTCTACCCATTAGCGCCGCCGAACCCGTTCCAGAGCAGCTTCGGGCAGCGCTGGGGACGATCCCTTCCCGTCGTTGACGATAAATACGCTCATGGAAACCGACACTCCAACACTCCACCAGATGCAGGACGTTGTCCTCCCGAGCCCTATCAGTTGGTGGCCGCTGGCGCCCGGGTGGTGGGTGCTCCTGGGAGGAATGCTGATCGTCAGCCTGCTCTTGCTCATCGCGCTCCATCGGCAGTGGCGGCGAAATGCCTATCGTCGGGCTGGATTGCGGGAATTGGAGGCGGCTCCCGATATCATCAGCGTCACCAACCTGCTCAAACGGATCGCACTTGCGGTTTATCCCCGCGAGACCGTGGCCTCCCTTACCGGGGAACGCTGGATCGCATGGCTGGAACAAACCGGTGCCGAATCGGTCTCCGCCAACGTCCGCCCGCTCCTGATCGCATCGCTCTATGATGGCTGGGGCCAAGGCACCATCCCCATCGAACTCCGCCGCTTCGCCCGCTCCTGGATCAAGGAACACCGTAGACCATGTTAACGTTTCTTTATCCCTGGTTTTTCCTGCTGATTCCGCTGCCATGGTTATTGCGGCGAATATGGAAAACACCTCACACGCCTGCGCCAGCCCTCCGTGTCCCGTTTTTGAACCGGATGGAAGCGGCCCGCGACGGGACACACGTTACGCGCGTTCTTCGCCCATGGCGTCAGTGGGGATTCGACACGCTGCTCTGGCTCCTGCTTCTTACCGCGCTTGCCCGACCGCAGTGGCTCGAACCAGCCATCACCCGCACCCTCCCATCCCGCGATCTGTTGCTCCTCATCGATCTCTCCGGTTCCATGGAAACCGAGGATTTTACCAATCGCACAGGCGAGACCGTCGACCGGCTGAGCGCCGTGAAAGAAGTTGTGGGCGATTTCCTGACGAAACGGGAGGGCGATCGTGTCGGGCTCGTTGTCTTTGGCACGGCCCCATTTTTGCAGGTCCCCTTCACCCCCGATCTCGAGCTCTGCCGTCAGTTGCTCGAGGAAACTGCCGTCCGCATGGCCGGGCCCAAAACCGCGCTCGGCGATGCCATCGGACTCGGTATTCAAACCTTCGATCAAAGCGAAGCGCCCGCTAGAACGATGATCGTTCTCACCGACGGCAACGACACCGGCAGCGGCCTTCCCCCGGTCGAAGCCGCGCGCATCGCGCGCAGCAAAGGGATCACGATTCACACCGTCGCCGTTGGGGACCCCACGACGGTTGGGGAAGAAAAACTCGATTTGGAAGCATTGCGGGGGATGGCGGAAGTCACCGGGGGCCGCTCTTTTTTCGCGAGCGACCGGCAGCAATTGGAGGAAATTTACGCGGAAATCGATCAGATCGAAGAGCACAAGGTGGCGACGGTGAGTCATCGTCCGCGTCATGATCTCTACGTGTGGCCGCTCGCGGTCGCCCTTGCTCTTTCCTGGATGCGGATGCTCATCCCAATCGTGCGCGCCCGCCGACAGCCGGACGCCGCGGAACCAACGGGCAGGCTTCGCGTCAACGCCCGTACCTTCGAACTCGAACTCACCGAACCCGCCCGCAAATGATCAGTTCCTTCCATTTTCTGCGACCCGAATGGCTTTGGGCACTCCCCGTGGCGGGATTGGTCTGGTGGCATTGGCGTCGTTCCTCCGATCCGATGCGTGCATGGCGACAGCACCTTTCCGCGGAATTGCTCGCAGCGCTCACCATGCATCCCGGCGCCCATCCCCGCTGGCGCGGCCTCGCTCTGCTCATCGCATGGCTGCTCGTCATCATTGCGCTGGCTGGCCCGGCATGGCGCCCCGCACCTTCTCCATTTGCCGATGATCCCACCCCGGCGATGGTCCTCCTGAAAGCGGACGCCTCAATGAACCTCACTGATCTCGCGCCCGACCGAATGAAGCGGGCCGAGCTCAAAATCGCCGCTCTCGCCAAGGAGCGCGCAGGACAACCGCTCGGTCTGATCGCGTATGCAGGAAGCCCGCACCTCGTTCTCCCCCCGACCCGGGACACTGCGGTAGTGGCCGCCATGGCGGCGGAAATCACCCCGGCGATCATGCCGAAACCGGGGGACGATCTCGCTGGCGCGCTGCAGCTCGCCGACCGATCATTGGAAAAAACCGGGGGAGCCATCGTGGTGGTTGCCGACACCATCGAGACCGCGGCGCTGGCTCAGTTACAGCCTCCGCGCTGGCCGGTGAAGATCCTCGCGATTGCCCGGCCGGAAAGCCCCGAGTGGCTCGCCCTGCAGGCAGCCGCCCGCCAGCTCGGTGGCAAAGCGACACTCATTCGCCCCGACAATGAAGACGTGGTTGCGCTCACCCGCGATCTGGCAGCCGAGCCGCGCATGGTCGATGGTCCGGACGGCCAGGGACGCTGGGCCGAGGATGGCTGGTGGTTGCTCATCCCGATCACGACCCTGTTTCTCTGGTCGATACTTCACAAACACCGGGGCGAGGAGGTGACGGCATGAAGCTGTTGTTCAGCGCAATGTTAATCGGTCTGACATGGTGGACCTCGCTTTGGTTCACCCCCGACCAAGCAGGACAACGCCTGTTTCGCCTGCAACAATTCAATGAGGCCGCCGAAACTTTTCGCGATCCGATCTGGCAAGGTGTCGCCTGGTATCGAGCGGGTGAATTCGAAAAAGCGGTCACTGCCTTCGCGCGGGCCGAAGGGGCGGACGCTCGTTATAACCAAGGGAACGCTTTTATGTTAATGGGACAATACGAGCAAGCGGTCGAACAATTCGACAAGGCGCTCATCGAGCGACCCGATTGGCAGGCTGCCATCACGAACCGGACCATTGCCGCTGCCCGCGCCGAGGCGTTGAAAGAAGAAGGAGGCGATTTCGGCGATCAACAGATCGGGGCCGACGAAATCCGGTTCGACAAAAAGAATCCCGGCGGCCAGGAGACCACTCTTGAAAAAGAAAAGGCGACAACGGACAGCAACATGCAGGCGCTCTGGCTTCGGCGCGTCCAAACATCTCCATCCGACTTTTTGAAAGCGAAATTTCAATATCAGCTTCAGGAGGTGCAGGAATGAAAAATTCGGGGCACAGACATCCAGCCTGTCACCCAAGCAAAGCGCCAAACGCCCAATGGCTTTCCTTTCTTATCGCGCTTCTCTTCCTCCCCAGTCACGTCACCGCCGCTGGCGAACCTGCCACCCTCGCACTCGGCAAGGCCAGCGTCTGGACCGGTGAACCGGTCGAACTCTACCTTACCATTAGAGCCCCGGGACCCTTTAGCGGGGTCGCGAATTTCGATATCCCCGAATCATCAGGTCTTTATTTTCTCAAAGCCGGAAACCCTGTCGTCGGCAGTGAAATCATCGAGGGCTCCGAATTCTTCACGCAACGCCACAAATGGCTGCTTTTCAGTCAGCGCGCCGGCATCATTACCATCCCACCGATTCATGCACGTTATGATGCGAGGCGAAGTTACACGGGTCCAGCCGAGCCTTTCACCGCCGAGTCGCCACCAGGGAAGTTGGAAGTGAAACGTCCGCCTGGTTTCGAGCCCAATGCGATCGTGGTCACCACCCCGGCGCTCACGGCCGAGCAGGCATGGTCGACTCCGGAAACCGCATCGCTTGAAACTGGCGACGCCGTTGTGCGCACCATCACGCGCAAAGTCGCGGACGCCTCGGCCATGTTGCTTTCTCCGATCGAGGAGAGGACGGACATTCCTGGTGTGCACGTCTCCGTGGCCTCGCCGGAGGTTACCGACCATTTTAATCGCGGTGCGCTGGCTGGCACACGTATCGACCGCGTTACCTACCAATTCACCGCGCCGGGCGTGATTCAAATTCCCGCGCTCGAACAGCGCTGGTGGAATCCCGAAACGGATCGGGCGGAGTTAGTCTCGGTGCCCGGACGTAAGTGGAACGTCGCGGCTGCGCCCTTGCCACCACCGCCGCCTCGGCCATGGTGGGAAATCCTGATGATTGTTGTATTCTCGATTGGAGCGCTCTGGGCGCTGGTGGTTCTGGCTAGCAGGGTTTGGCAACGGATTCTGAAGTTCCATCATGCACCCGAACGGGTCGCCGCACGGTCGTTTCTCTGCGCGTGCCAGGCTGGGAAGAGCAAAGCTGCCTGCGAGGCGATGTTTCGTTGGGAGCATCTCACGGAAAATCGTTTTCCCCCCGCCGATTACGTAGCGTTACGCGAAGCTTTACTCTCGATTATCTATGATAAGGCCGCCGCATCAACATGGGATGCTCCGCAGCATGCAAAAGCGTTTAAAGCTTGGCGGAGCCGGCGCAAGTCTGCCAGAGCGAGGGCAGTCTCGCCGGTGCCACCACTCAATCCTGTTGAAGGGACTCGGTCCGGCGCATGATTGATTTCCATTGATAAAAGGCGGGTTTATGGTCGCTAACAAATCGCGAGGCTACAACCCGCCAAGCGTTGTCTGTCCTCTGCGGTGAGGAAACCACACTTGTTTCGAGGAGAGCAGAAGCCTGTATTTCAGTGGCGTTACAAGTCGCTCGTGTTGGAGCTCGAGCTGTGGTGGCGGGCATTGCTGGGCGGGCTCGAGATATCCTTCACCTTGGGCGGCTTTGATCGCAAATGGCAGCCCGTTCCATGACTGCAATCCCTGATCGCCACCTCCGAGCAGGAAGTTTGATTGGTTTTACGAGGAATCATTGATAGAAGCGACGTTCTCCGCCCTGCATCATGAGCAACGCTCCACCTTCCACTTCCAACCTCACCATCCTCCGCAGAATGTTCTCGGAGATGGTCGAACCAAAGAACATCGCAAAACTGCCCGAATTCTTCGATCCTCAATTCGAATTGATCGCCAATGGCGTCACCCAGGATTACGACACCTTTCTACGCGGGCACGAAAAGATTTACCAAACCGCCATCACCTACGCGGTCGAAGTGGAAGAGACAACGGTCGTGGAGTGCGGCGACCGCATCGCGGCCCGCGTATTCATCACCACCACCATGCCCGGCGAAGCGGCGCACGAGATCGAAGTGCTGATGATCGCGCAGCTAAAGGAAGGACGCATCCGCAACCTGTGGGAACTCACGCGTCCCGATTGGACCCAGGTGGACACCTTCAAGGAGCATTATCTGGAATCTTGACTGTGTTCCTCTACGTGGAGGGTTCAAGCTAGGGGCTGGAAAGCCGATGCGAAACGGCGTCGTTCTCGCAGACACTTTCAATCAGTCCTGACCGAAAAGGAATTGCAACATCGCTTTTCGCCAGCTTCCCTCAATTCAATGCTCAAACAATCCACACACCTTCTCTTCCTGGCGTTCTTTATCGGCTGCATCACAACGCTGCCGCTGAACGCTGCCAACCGGATTTCCGATCGGTCTATTCAGGTCGAAACTCCACTGACTCCGGAAGAAATTGCCGAAATCCGTGACTTGGAAGAATGGCCGATGATTCCTGTCAAGTTGCGGGATGTTTCGCAGGAGGTCATCGAGTCGATACGGCCGCTCACAGACATGAAACACCTCGAGCTCAGTGGCCGGGAGACGGCGCTGGAATCATTCGAGATTCTGGGAACTTTTGAAGATTTAAGCGTGTTAAAGCTTAGACAGCTGGGTGACCCCAATCAATCAGATTTCTTTTATGACGTAGCGCCGTTGGCGAACCTGACCCAGCTTCGCGAGTTAACTATTTACGCGACACACGTGACGGGTCTGGATGCTCTCGCTGCCTGCACCCAGCTTCGTGAACTCAGCCTTTACATGGCTTCCGCCGATTCTCTCTCGTTCCTTGAACACACCCCGCATTTAACCGCGCTCGATCTCTATGGCAAAGATCACCGGTTCGATTCCTACGCGCTTGTCGCCCAATTAGGTGATCTTCGAGAGCTCAAC
>JGI12210J13797_11016700_pt1 | contig 10510 bp, 7 predicted proteins | sample ElkSlonscriptome_3_FD_13797 | JGI IMG/M metagenome (IMG submission 13797) | reverse complement strand
GGGACCGGGACGTCACGCGATCTTCACGGTTCCGGTCACCGGGGGGCGCCCTCGGGTGCTCCACCGATTCGAGAGTGAACACGACTTCCCCGGGATCGGCGTGCGCAAGGACGGCGGCGAGGTGGCCTTCATCGCTCCGGCCGAGGACGGGTTCTTCCAGCTCTTTCGGATGCCGGTGGCGGGAGGCCCTGCTCGACAGGTGACCTTCGATCCGGCCAACAAGAGCCAACCCGCCTGGTCCCCCGACGGCTCCTCCATCGCCTATACGGTCTGGGACTACCGCTCGCAATTCTGGTCGACGGGGACCTGAGCATGTCCCGCTATTCGGGAGTGGTGGGCTTCGCCCTCCGGGCTGCCGAGGCCGTCGACCGCCGAGCCGATGCCTGGAAGCTCGACCAGCAATACGCCCAGGAGGCGGATGAGGCCTTCGAAAGGATATGTGCCCACGCGGGACGGCGGCCCGAACGCCGACAGCTGGATCGGGCCGAGGGCTGGGCTCGGGACGTGCTGGGTTCGGACCGCTTTGCCCCTTGGCTGCGGAGCTATGTGGCCTGGTCCGGCGAGTTCAGGGAAGGGTGGATTCCGAACAACTTCTACCGGCGGATCGTCCTCCCTGCCATCCAGGGCCGGGCCCAGCCGCTGGCGAGCTTCAAGACGCTGGCTCGCCGCATCATGCGCACCGACCTCATGCCGGACGTGGCGTATCTCGTCGACGGGAACTGGTTGGACATCGAGGGTCGGTCGATCGAGCCTCGGCACGTGGCCGACCTGGTCTACCGGGACGGTCCACGTGTCGTGGCCAAGGCCGATGCCTCAGCCCAAGGGCGAGGTGTGACCGTTTTCGAGCGAGGGCGGGACGACATTGTTCGGCTTACGGGGACAGGTGACTTCGTCATCCAGCGCTTCGTACGCCAGGCCCCGTTCTTCGACCGCTTCAACCCAACCAACGTCGCAACTCTCCGGATCACCACCATCAAGGTCGGGTGCGAGTCCGCACGCCTGCGCTCGGCCTACCTCCGGCTCGGTCGTTCCGATACGGAAACGATCCTCGCAGCTCACAACCTCCGTGTCCCGATCGTGGATGACCGAGGATCCCTCGGAGAGATCGGCGTGGCCCCCGACTGGGAACGGCTCTCGGCCCATCCGGACAGCGGAGAGGCCTTCGCCGGCGCGGTCATCCCCGCCTTCGACGAGGCCCGAGGCGCCTGTGAGAGCCTCCACGATCGGCTGCCCCACGTCACCGTGATCGGGTGGGACGTGGCCATCGACGCCGAGGGGCGGGCCCAGGTCCTGGAGTGGAATTCGTTCCACCCCGGGATCGTCTTCGCCGAGATGGCCACCGGGCCCAACTTCGCGGACCTGGGTTGGGAGAGGTTGAGGGCCGGAGACGCCGTGCCGCCCTGCTAGTCAGCCCCAGGCCCCCAGAAGCTTCCGGATCAGGACGATCTGGCCCGTGTGGTACGCGGCGTGGTCCAAGGCAGTCAGGATCGTCCGCAGGTAGGTCTGCCCCGTTCCCCAGGGAATCTCTGAAGTGAGGTCGACCTCAGCCTCGACGGTCCAGCGCTTGAGGGCGTCCCGGTCGCGACGGATCCCCTCGAGGGACTCGTCCCACGCCCCTGGACTCGGCGGCTCAGGCGAGGTGGGCCAGTAGTCGCCAGGCCAGGCGAGGTCGTGTTCGTAGTCTGGATCCCGGCAGAAGTCGAGGAGGTCGCGCTGGGCGATCCGGATGTGCTCGAGCTCCTCCCAGATCGAGAAGGGCGCCCCCCCTGGACGCCGTCCACGGAGCTGGGTGGGAAGCTCCTCCAAGGCCCGATCCAGACCTACGTGGGCCTGCTCCCAGTCGAGGGTCGAGGCGACGATCTCGCGCCACCGTGCGGTGTCGGTCATCGCCTCCCTGGCATCGGAGTCCCCCGAGCTTCGTCCCCCAATGGCTGGCCCTAACTCGCCGGAGCCAGCCGGGCCTGCGCGAGGGCGATCAGCAGCGTCCGCTGAACCCCCAGGGGACCGTCCTGGTTGATGAACCACTCGTCCAGGGAGTGGGCTCCCCGACCGATGCCGCCGCCGCCGATGGTGATGGCGGGGATGCCCAGGGAGATGGGGATGTTCGAGTCCGTAGAGGAACGACCGAGGCTCGGAAGGCCACCCAACAGCTCGGTGACGGCCACGGCCTGTTGCACGAAGGGGTGTTCCTCCGGGGTGACCCCCGAAGGCCGGTCGCCGATCATCTCCACCTCTACGGTGAGGGGCTCTCCGCGCTGCCGGATTGTGTTCTCCTCGGCCAGCGCCCGCTGCACCGCTCCCTGGAGGATGGCGTCCACCGCCTCCAGCGTCTCATCCCCCTCGGAGCGCATGTCGACCTCCATCCACGACTCGAAGGGGACGGAGTTCACCGACGTCCCGCCCCCGATGCGGCCCACGTTGTAGCTCGTTCGGAAAGGGGCGTTTCGGACGTATGGGTCGGCGCCGTCCTGGAAGTAGCGGATCGCACGACCCAGGGCGTGGTGAGGGTTGGCAAGGCCGAAGGCGCCCCAGGAGTGCCCTCCCGGCCCCAGAAAGGTCACCCGGTAACGATGGGACCCGAGCCCCATGTGGGTGATGCCGTGGTGCCCGGTACCGTCCACGGAGATGAAGGCGTCGATGCGAGGACCGCCCTCCCGGAACAGGTGCTTCATGCCCCGGAGGTCACCTACGCCCTCCTCACCGACATTGCCGATGAAGAGGATATCCCCGGCGGTCTGGACCTCTGCCTCGTTCAGCGCCCGAAGGACCGCGAGGATCGTCGCGAGTCCACGGGTGTCGTCGGCGATGCCCGGCGCGAAGAGGGTGTCCCCCCGCTGGGTGACGGAGACGTCGGTGCCCTCGGGAAAGACCGTATCCAAGTGACCCGCCAGCGCCAGGACCTCGCCGCCGCCGGTGCCCCGCCGCAGGCCGATGACGTTGCCCTCCTCATCCACCCACGCAGAGTCCACGCCGATCTCCTGGAGCCGCGCGAGGAAGGCCTGACCCCGCGCCTCTTCCATGAAGGGGGGAGCGGGGATCTGAGTGAGCATCGTCAGATCCGCCATGGTCTGCTCGTCGGTGGCCTCGATGTGGTCCAACGCCACCTGCACGGCGGGATCCGCCATGAGGGCCTGAATCTGGTCCTGGTACTCCTGGGCTGCGGCCGGCACCGCCATGGCGGCGAGGAGGAGAACCGCCGGGGTGAGGCGATGGAGGAGATGAAGACGTCGAGAGGACGGCATGAGCATTCCGGTGGTCTGGGGGTCGAAGCCTCGAACCATAGGGGGCGGCGGCTTGATGCTCCAGGGGTGAAGGTCCAGGGGCGGGGGCGTTCGGGCGGGTCACCCGGCTTCCGGGATTGTGGAAGTCCCTTGGATACGAGAGGATGGGGCGATGACCAAACGGAACCGTCCGACCCCGTGCGGACGCACCAAGGCCGGTCGCACCGTAGGTGCTGTTACGGTCCTCCTCCTTGCAGCGCTCTCCCTGAACGCCTGCTCCCGGCCCACCGACGACCGGGGCTGGGTGTGCCTGGCACCGGCGAACGCAGGCGGCGGTTGGGACCTGACCTGTCGCGCTGTAGCACAGGTCCTGGAGGAGATGGAGCTAGCCCCGGGTCCGGTCCGCACCATCAACCTCCCTGGGGCCGGAGGCGGAGTGGCCTTCGCACGCACGGTCACCCAGCGCAAAGACGACCCGAACCTCCTGGTGGCCGCCTCCCCTTCCACGGTCCTGCGGCTGGCCCAGCGGCAGTATGGCGGTCTCACCGAGACCGATGTCCGGTGGGTCGGGGCGGTGGGAGCGGAGTACGGCGTCCTGGCCGTCGCCGCCGACGCCCCCTGGCGAGACCTGGGCGATCTGATCGCCACCCTGCGTGAAGATCCCGGGGCCGTCATCGTGAGCGGCGGTTCGGCGGTGGCGGGCCAGGACCACATGAAGGTCCTCCTCCTGGCCCAGCGCGCCGGGGTGGATCCGCTCCGGATCCGCTACGTGCCCTTCGACGGCGGCGGCGAGGCGATGACCGCCCTCCTCGGCGGGTTCGTTCACCTCTTCGCCGGGGAAGCCTCGGAGATCGAGGCCCAGGTGGAGGCGGGCCGGCTCCGGCCTCTCGCGGTCCTGGCCCCGGAGCGCCTCGGCGGTCCCCTGGCCGGTGTCCCCACGGCCCTGGAGTCGGGCATCGACCTGACCTGGATCACCTGGCGGGGCTTCTACGTCCCGGCTGAGATCAGCGACGAGGTCTACGATCGGTGGGTGGAGGTCCTGAGTCGGGTCGGGACCTCAGCTGCCTGGGAGGCGGCCCGGCGCCAATATCGCCTCGAGCCCCTGTTCGTGGTCGGAGCCGAGTTCGAACGGTTGGTCTACGACCAGGTCGCGGACTTTCGCACCATGTCCCGGGAAATAGGGTTGATCCAGTGAGGAGGGGTGAGGTCGCCGGGCCGGGTGCGACCGCCGGGCGCGGCGGCGCCAACGGGAGGGACCCTGGCCCCTCGTCGAACGGGGCGGTAGGCCTGGCGGACCGGATCGCCGGGACGACGCTCCTGCTCCTCGCCGGAGCCGTGGGAATCGAGGCCACCACCTTCGAGGTGGCCTTTCTCGCCGATCCGGTAGGCCCGAAGGCGCTGCCCTTCGTGGTGGCTCTCCTCTTGGCCATCGGAGGTCTCCGCACCCTCACCCGGCCGCGCCCCCGGAGAGACGTCCACCTTCCGGACGCATCGAGTATCCGGCGCATCGCCGCCGGCCTCGTGGTCTTCCTCCTCTACGCCGGTGCTCTGCCCTGGCTCGGCTTCTTCCTGTCCACGACGATGGTGGTGGCAGGGCTGGCCGTCCTGTTCGGGGGCCCCTGGAGGGGCGGCCTGGCTGCCGGCCTCACCCTGTCCGCCGCTCTCTGGCTCCTCTTCGTGGCTCTCCTCTCCCTCCCCCTCCCCTTGGGTGAGCTGTGGATACGCTGAGGCTGCTGCTCAACGGGTTCGGCGTCGCCCTTCAACCGCTGAACCTGGGGCTCGCCCTCGCCGGGGTGGGGACCGGGACCTTTGTGGGCATGCTCCCGGGCATCGGGCCCATCAACGCCATCGCGATCCTGATCCCGGTCGTCTTCGCCGCCGGCATCCCCCCGGGGTCGGCTCTCATCCTCCTCGTCGGGATCTACTACGGCTCCCAGTACGGGAACTCCATCAGCACCATCCTCCTGAACGTCCCCGGGACCGCCTCGGCGGTGGTGACGGCGATCGACGGATACTCCATGACCCGTCAGGGGCGAGGGGGGCCGGCTCTGGCCATCTCGGCGATCTCGTCGTTTGTGGGCGGGACGCTGTCGATCTTCGGGCTGGTCCTCTTCGCCCCGGTGCTCGCGGGGTGGGCGATCCGCTTCGGTCCCGCCGAGTACTTCGCCCTCATGATCTTCGCCTTCTCGGCGCTGTCGAGCTTCGCCGGCGGGAGCCTGCCCCGAGCACTGGCCTCCACAGGCTTCGGCCTCTGGCTGGCGACCGTCGGCCTCGATCCGAACAGCGCCATCCCTCGCTACACCTTCGGACGGATCGAGCTCCTCGACGGGATGGACTTCGTGGTGGTGACCATCGGGCTCTTCGCGGTCAGCGAGGTCTTCCAGCTCCTGACCGAGAGCGACGCCGGCCGATCCACGGCGGCGGCCTTCGGACGGGTGGCGGTGTCGGGGCGGGAGTTGGCGGCGAGCGCCTGGACCATGGTGCGGGGGAGCGGTCTCGGCTTCCTGGTGGGGGTGCTGCCCGGCGCCGGGGGGACGATCGCTTCGTTCCTGGCCTACTCCACCGAGGAGCGGATCGCGGGACCGGACGGGACCTTCGGCGACGGGGACGTCCGGGGCGTGGCGGCGCCGGAGTCGGCGAACAACGCCGCCGCGAACGGCGCCCTCATCCCCCTCCTCACTCTTGGCGTCCCGGGGAGCGGGACGACGGCGGTTCTGCTGGGCGCCCTCCTGGGGCTGGGCATCACCCCGGGCCCCCTCCTTCTACAGGAGGAACCGGACCTCTTCTGGGGGCTGGTCGCCTCCATGTACGTGGGCAACGCACTCCTCCTCCTCCTGAACCTCCCCCTGGTGGGCCTCTTCGTTCGTGCCCTGCTCGTCCCCCGCTGGATCCTGGTCCCCTCGGTGTCGGCCCTGGCCTTCGTCGCCGTCTACGCCGTGAACGGGAGCGCCTTCGATCTGGTCCTCATGACCCTCTTCGGGGTGTGCGGTTGGCTCATGCGTGCGTTCCGCTTCCCCCTGGCCCCGGTGGTGCTGGGTCTGGTGCTCGGGCCGCTGATGGAGAAGAATCTCCGACGTGCCATGGCTCTGTCCGGCGGCGAATGGGGAGTGCTCTTCGACTCGCCCATCGCGCTGGTGCTCTGGGGACTGGCCGCGTTCAGCCTGTTGGCGCCGACGGCACTGCGCCGTTGGACGCCTGAACCCGTCGGGAGCGAGAGCCCCGCCCAGGAGAATACCGGATGACCGAACCCCGATGGATGTCCCGGAGGGCCTTCACCAAGGTGATGGGGCTGGCCGCCGCCGGCGCGGCCCTCCCCTCGTGCAGCCCCCCGGTGCACGGTCCCGACGGGATGCCCCTCGACGGCCCCTACGACTCGACGCTCCTGGATACGGCGATGGTGCCGATGCGGGACGGCGTCGGGCTGGCGACGGACCTCCATGTGCCGACGAGGGACGGCGAGATCCTGGATGGCCCCTGGCCGGTGATCCTGGAGCGCACCCCCTACGGCCGGAACCGACCGAGCCGGTCGGAGCGGTCCCTGGCCGAGCCGGACCAGGCCAAGGATCGAGCCGAGGTTGCGGAGATCTTCGTCCGGCGGGGCTACGTCGTCGTGTATCAGGACGTCCGTGGCCGATATGACTCGGAGGGCATCTATCGGAAGTACCTCGACGACGCCGACGACGGGTACGACACCTGCGCCTGGATCCTGGAGCAGCCCTGGTGCAATGGTCGCATCGGCACCAAGGGCCTGTCCTACGCAGCCCACACCCAGGGGGCTCTCGCCTCCGCCGGAGCACCGGGCGTCGCCGCCATGTTCCTGGATTCCGGGGGCTTCTCGAATTCCTACCAGGGAGGGATCCGCCAGGGGGGCGCCTTCGAGCTCAAGCAGGCCACCTGGGCCTACCGGAACGCCCTGGTGAGCCCCGAGGTCACCTCCGATGCCGAGACCCAGGCGGCCATGGAGGCGGTGGACATCCATCAGTGGTTCAGGGAGATGCCGTGGCGCCCAGGGCACTCTCCGGTGAGCCTGGCACCAGACTACGAGGCCTACCTCTTCGAGCAGTGGACGCAGGGGGTCTTCGACGACTACTGGAAGCAGCCCGGGATCTGGGCCGAAGGGTTCCACGACGTCTGGCCCGACGCACCCATGGTGCACATGTCGTCCTGGTTCGATCCGTATCCCCGCACCGCGGCGGACAACTACGTCGGGCTCGAGGCGTTGAAGCGGGGCCCGGTGCGCCTGATCCTGGGCCCGTGGACCCATGGTGACCGGTCGCTGACGTACGCCGGGGATGTGGATTTCGGGCCCGACGCGACGCTGGATGGGCAGCTCGCCGCAGACTTCTGGGAACTCCGGGTGCGGTGGTTCGACCACTGGCTCCGGGGGGTGGACAACGGGGTCGATCGGGAGCCGGGGGTCCGCTACTTCGTCATGGGCGGAGGCTCGGGGCGACGGAACGCCGAGGGTCGCATGGATCACGGCGGACGCTGGAAGAGCGCCTCCGTTTGGCCTGTCCCCGAGGCCCGGAACACCCCTTACTACCTCGGTGCCGACGGGTCGCTCGACCCCGTGACGGCATCCGGGACCCCGGACTCCCTGAGCTACCGCTACGACCCCTCCGATCCGGTCCCGAGCATCGGGGGCACCATCACCTCGGGGGCCCCCATCATGGTGGGCGGGGCCTTCGATCAGCGGGAACGCGAGGACTTCTTCGGGTCCACCGAGCCCTTCCGACCGCTGGCCGATCGAGACGACGTCCTCGTCTTCCAGACCGAGCCGCTGGAGTCGGCGGTGGAGGTCACCGGGCCCCTCGTGGTGAAGCTCTGGATCTCGTCGGACTGCCCCGACACCGACTTCACCGCCAAGCTGGTGGACGTCTATCCGCCCAATGAGGACTACCCGGAGGGCTTCGCTATGAACGTCACCGACGGGATCATCCGATGCCGCTACAGGGATTCCTGGGAGGAGCCCTCCCTGATGGCCCCTGGCGAGGTCTACGAGGTGACGATCGAGGCCTTCCCCACCAGCAACCTCTTCGCCGCCGGCCACCGGATTCGCATCGATGTCTCCAGCAGCAACTACCCCCACTTCGATCTCAACTTCAATACGGGCGAGCCCGAAGGTATGGCCACCGGGAGCCGGGTCGCCACGAACACCGTGTGGATGACCGCGGAGCGACCGTCGCACGCGATCGTGCCTATCGTGCCGGCGGATTGAGCAGGCCCGTCCCGAGGGACCCTCGGGGCTTCCACGGGAGCGTCCCTGCGGGTCTTTGCCCGGAGACCGCAGGGGAGCCTGAGCCGTGACGCGACGGGAGTTCGAGAACGACCACGGAAGAAGAGGATCGCGCGGGGTGCCGGTCCTGCCGTACGATGGGGCGTCCCGGGTAGCTTGTCGGGCCACTCGCACACCCATCCGCCTCCCCTCCTCCGGCTCACCAACTCCGCGTCCCATGTCTCGTCTCGTCCTCCGGCCCGGCCTCGGCTCGGGCACACACCTCGCCGCGCCTCTGGTGGCCACCGCCGCCCTGCTGGCGGTCGCCCTCGCCCCCCTCCCAACCCGGGCCCAGGACGCCCGGGCCGCAGGATACCAGACGCCGGTCTTCGCCCCGGGACCGGGTGGGGCCCAGCTCCCGATCGTGGACCACGTGGATCCCGCCGACTGGGGTTCGGTGGACGACGGGTTGGGCTTCTACCGGGACCCGGCCCTCCACGAGGGCACCTTGGTGTTCCAGGCGGAGGGAGATCTGTGGCGGGCCCCGCTGAGCGGCGGGGTGGCCCAGCGCCTCACCACCCACCCGGGGGTCGAGTCCCACCCGACGATCTCTCCAGACGGCACGACGCTGGCCTTCGCGGCCACCTACGAAGGGCCCCGGGAGATCTACACCATGCCCCTCTCCGGCGGCCCCACCACCCGGCGCACCTGGGAGGGCGGCGGTGCCACGGCCACGACCTGGACGCCGGACGGGCGCCTGATCTACACGACCCGGGCCTACAGCACGCTGCCCCGTCCCCAGATGGTGGCCATGGATCCGAGATCCGGCGCGCTGGAGCGGATCCCCCTGTACGAGGCCAGCGAAGGAGCGCTGGACGCGGACGGCTCTACCCTCTTCTTCGCCCGACCAGGAGACCATGGGAACGTCACCAAGCGGTACACCGGCGGGACGGCCCGGGACATATGGCGCTTCGATTGGGCGGCGGCCCGCTCCGGGCAGGGGATCGAGGCTCTAGAACTTACGGGCGATTGGGTGGGAGAAAGCCACAGCCCCCTGGTCTGGGACGGCCGCATCTACTTCGTGACCGACCGGGACGGGACCATGAACCTGTGGTCGATGGCAGAGGGCCGGACCGGGGCCGGCGCCGACCTGCGGCAGCACACACGGCACAGCGGGATGGACGTCCGGGACCCCACCCTGTCCCAGGGCGTGATCGTCTACAACGTGGGGGCCGATCTCTGGCGCTGGGAGGTGGGGAGCGCGCGAGCGCCGGAGCGGGTCGCCATCACCCTCGCCAGCGACTTCGACCAGCTCCGGGAGCGCTGGGAGACCGATCCCTCGGACTACCTGACCTCGGCCCACCTGCACCCTGAGGGAAGCCACCTGGTCCTGACCGCCCGGGGTCGGGTCTTCGTGGCGCCCACCGGATCCGGCCGCCTGGCTCGACTGGACCACGACGACGGCGTCCGGTTCCGGGATGCCCGCTTCAGCGCCGATGGAGAACGGGTGCTGGCCCTCTCGGACGCCACCGGGGAGTTCGAGGTCATCACCCTTCCGTCGAACGGGGTGGGAGACGCCACCCCCCTGACCTCAGGCGGCGACATCCTTCGGTTCGGCCCGCGCCCCTCCCCCGACGGGGACTGGATCGCGTGGACGGACAACAACAACGATCTGATGGTCATCCGGGCCGACGGGTCGGACATGCGGCGCGTAACCGAGGATCGGGAGGGGGTGGGCGACCTGGCATGGTCTCCCGACGGGCGCTGGCTGGCGTACGGGAAGGCCGCCGCCAACGGCTTCGGTCGCCTCATGCTCTACGACACGGAGTCCGGCGACGTGGTCGCCGTCACGACCGACCGGGTGAACAGCGGGAGCCCGGCGTGGGCCGCCGACGGGGAGCACCTGTACTACCTGAGCGACCGGAATCTGCGCTCGGCGGTGGGGAGTCCCTGGGGGCCCCGGGCGCCGCAGCCCTACATGGACGCCCCCATGGAGATCTATGTGGTGGCGCTCCGTGAGGACGGGGACTCGCCCTTTCGAGCGACCCACGAGCTCATGGGACAGGGAGCGGCG
>JGI12210J13797_10695966_pt1 | contig 10510 bp, 8 predicted proteins | sample ElkSlonscriptome_3_FD_13797 | JGI IMG/M metagenome (IMG submission 13797) | reverse complement strand
CGCTACAGACTCGATCGATGCAGCTGACGTGGTGGACCCAAGCGATGCTCGTCGACCAACGCAAGCGAGCAACGACCAATACCGCTTGGTCTGGGCTGACGAGTTCAATAATGATGGTTCGCCAGACCCACTGAACTGGAACTTCGAGCATGGCTTTGTCCGCAATGAAGAAGCTCAGTGGTATCAACCGCAAAACGCCACCTGCTCCGATGGCCTGTTAGTCATCGAAGCAAGACGCGAACGTTTGAGCAACTCGCATTACGTTGAAAAGTCAAAAACGTGGAAACAGGCTCGTCCGTTCGCTGACTACACCTCCGCATGCCTGACCACCAAGGGATTGCACAGTTGGCAGTATGGACGAATTGAAGTCCGAGCGCGGATCGACGCGCGAGCCGGACTGTGGCCAGCCATTTGGACCCTGGGGGATACCGGACGCTGGCCAAGCTGTGGCGAAGTCGACATGATGGAATACTATCAGGGGCATCTGCTAGCCAATGCCTGTTGGCCCAGTAGTAATCGTAGGCAACCGAAATGGGATGCGGTCAAGATGCCTCTCGACAAGCTGGGCGGTAGTCAGTGGGCAGCCAAGTTTCATACTTGGCGGATGGATTGGGACGAAGATCGCATCGAATTGTATGTTGACAACATGTTGCTCAACACGATCGACATCGAAAAGACGGTAGACGAAAGCAAACAGCCCACCAGTCCGTTTCGTCAACCGCATTATTTGTTGATCAACCTTGCCATCGGCGGGACCCAAGGCGGTGATCCGTCTGAGACCGAGTTTCCAGCAACGTTTGAAGTAGACTACGTCCGCGTTTACAAGCGTATCTTGGAATAGGACGATCTACACTCGCCATAAAATGATCGGACTCGATTTTTTTTGCCGCCCTTACTGCCCTTACCGCCCTTACTCGGGGACGACCATCGGGTTTGCCCTTCTTTCGGCCTCGACTCTCGCCGCCTCTTCCTCGTAGGCCTGAATCTGTTCCTCTGTTCCACCGACGACGCGATTGGGCTCGTCACCACATCCAATGGCGGAGATAGCGGAAACGAGTAAAAGACCGAAGCAAAATTGAAGTGAGATCGTTTTTAACATGATTCAATGAGCGTGGTAAAAAGAAATGGACTAGCGAAAGACCGCAGCAATGACCTCGAAGATCCTTCAGCGACGCCGAAGAACAAGAAAAAGCGAGTACAGCAACCCGGTCGATCCTCTCAAACGCGGAGAGACTATACCCATTTGCCCATTCAAGATGGCGTGTTTTCGCGGAAAAAGCTGGCAAAGTAGGGCACAATTGGTGCTTATGGCTTTTTGCTGGCTTCCATTCTCGCAATACGGGATCGAAACCGTCGAATTCCCAAACAGTCAACAAGCTCTCATAAAGATCCGCGAGAAAAGCTCCACCGAGTCGGCGAATATTTACGGCACGACCTGAACAAATAAGAGGAGCCGGGAGCCTCCAATCATTGCGTTACGAGGCAGAAGCCTTGTAGCGAGGGCTCGTTATTCGTCGCTCGGTTTGATCGCGATTCGGAGATCTGAATTCCGGATGTCGTCACCTTGTAACAGTGCTTGCAATTTCAGCTCCGCTGGTCGCTCTTCAAGACGCTCCATTCCGGGTGGACTGCCCCACGTGAAGCAGCGGTTATCCGTGGTCGTCAATTCCAATTGAGGCACCTCATTGGTCCGAGAATCGCCACGCACACTAATGCTGCGAAGGTGAATTCGCTCTCGATGCTGAGCCAAAATATCGGCCAATTTTGCGGCCGCCTCGACTCGGTAGTCGCCGAATGCACTCCCGAGCACGCCCGTTGGATAGACGCTTGGGACTTCGATGTGAATGTAATCGAGCGTTTCAGCCTGTGCGAACTCCGTGGTGGGCAACAGCACTCCCGATCCATCGATTGGAAAGAAATAGTCTTTCTGGTCCGATTTGACAACATGCACCATTGCAACCGGACGCCGATACTCCAAATGAACGTCGATGGCACCGCCAGGCAATTTACGAACGCTGATCACGCGTCGAACCCAAGGGTTGACAGCAAATGCCGAGGCGATTTTTGCAGAAGCTTGCGAATCGAGTAGCGATAATTGGTCGAGCGCAAAGTCGCGGAACACGGTCGCAGCAATGTCCGTACGCACATGTTCGGGCGGCTCCGTAATCTGGATCTGCTCGAGTTCAACACCGTAGTACTTCTTGCCGACATGCTCGGCACCCCAGCGGTCCCAAGCCGCATAGCCGCCAATGATCAATAGCACCGGCCAAATAAACGACAAGGATGCCGGAGCGGTGATGAGACGCTTAAGCAAATCCCGGATGGGACGAGGCCGATCACGATCCGATACCATCGCCACGTTGGCTTTCCCTTGCTGAATCTTAGTAGCAGCGTCTCTCCGAGACGCCGAGTTAGGTTTGCGTCTCGGAGAGACGCGGCTACTGGTACTTACCAGATTTGTAGGTTCAATTGCAAGTCGACCCCTGTTTGCAGTAGCACCTGTTCACGCACCCGTTCGATTAAACGCAAACATTGGTCACTGGTCGCCCCGTTATGAGCGATCAAGTAGTGTGGATGGGCGGAATCGAGCGACACATCGCCTTCGCGAACGCCCGCCAAACCACAACTTTGCACTAAATCTTTTGCTGGCATTCCATCTGGATCGACAAACGGCATGGCGATTCGCCGCTGTTCGCTCGGACGCGACGAGTTGCGACCAATCCATAGTTTTTGCATTCGTTTGGTTAACGCCGAAACGTCTCGCGGCTCGAGCAAGAAAGTTGTCTTCAGGACACCCATTCCCACAAGGGTTGTTTTTCGATGAGAGAATCCGGCCTCTTCTTGGCTGATGACTCGGGTCGATCCGTCACTTTCGATCACCGTGATACTTTCGACAACCGATCCGATATCACGTCCACCATTGGAGGCGTTGCCGATGACGGCTCCGCCAACGGTGCCTGGGATTCCGACCAAATGTTCGAGTCCCCCCAACCCTGCACCGACCGATTTGATGACTGCGTGCGATAGTTTTGCACCGGCACCGGCGGTTAGTCGGTTTCCGTCGATCCCCAGTTCGCTGGTGGCAGCGGCGGCTAATGAAATGACCAGCCCATCAAATCCCGCTTCCCGAACCAGAATGTTGCTGCCGCCACCGAGAATGCGGATAGCCAATTTCGCCGCTTCAGCGGCTTTGTAGATTTTCGACAATTCCTGTTCGTCAACCGGTTCGGCGAAGTAGCGTGCTGGACCGCCGATACCGAGCCAAACCAATGGCGCCAGCGGTTCGTCGGTGCGCACAAGATGATCCAATTCTTCAGGGAAACTCATGCTGTCGATACCTTTCTTTCTTAGGGCGGCTTCGCCGCAATGTCGCTCTGCTCTCCGCTCGGAGAGGTTGTAATTTTTTGTCGCGGAACTTTTCAAGAGTTTCGTAGCGGCCTGGTTTGGACAATAAAACGAAAGTCTTGACGACTTCCGCTACTGTAAAACCTAGTCTTTCAACGAATTGCTCAAAATTCACAGCCTAGGGGAGCAGAGCGACCATGTGGTAATAACTGATGTCCTACTGCCCATAGCGTAACGAATCTAAAATAAAAGAGTAGCGAAGCGGACTCGATTTAATCTTGATCGTCGGCTGCATATTTTTTTCTTTTTCGGTCGAGCGTGCTTCGTTCAATCCCCAAAATCGCCGAGGCCCGGCTTTTATTTCCGTCGGTATACCGCAGAACTCGCTCAATGTGCTGCTGTTCGAGCTTAGCGAGCGAGATTTCAATGGATGCTGCATCGTCCTGATTCGCCATTTTGTCGTTCGCTAATTTGTCTATTCTCTCTGGTCCAACTAACTCGGCCGGCGACAGCACCAAGTCGTTTTCGTCGATGACCGTTTTCTGATTCAACACGACCGCTCGTTCGACCACGTTTCTTAGTTCGCGGATGTTGCCGGGCCAGTGATAATTCAGCAATTTCTGCTGTGCCGATCGTGTGAAGCCTTCGATGCGACGCCCCATTTGTTGGTTGAACTGGTCCAGAAAGAACTTTGCCAATAGCAAGCCATCGTGTTGGCGAGCCCGCAACGGTGGCACATAAATCTCGACCACATGCAGCCGGTAATAAAGATCTTGGCGAAACGTTCCTTTGCCCACCATCGCTTGCAAATCGCGGTTGGTTGCGGCGACCACGCGAACATCAACGCGAATGGGCTGATGCCCCCCGACCCGTTCGAACGGGTGTCCTTCGAGAACGCGAAGCAGTTTGGCTTGCAATTCTGAATTCATTTCGCCAATTTCGTCGAGCATTAACGTTCCGCCGTCCGCCATTTCGAACTTGCCCCGTTTCCGCTCGGTCGCGCCGGTAAACGCTCCTTTTTCATGACCAAACAATTCACTTTCTAAGAGTGAATCACTCAGAGCGGCGCAGTTGAGGCAAATGAGCGGACCTTCATTGCGATCGCTGTTATGGTGCAGCGCCGCGGCGACCAATTCCTTGCCGACGCCCGATTCACCCCGAATGAGAACCGTCGCAGCGGTGGGAGCAGCCAAGCCGATTTTGCGAGTCACCTCGGCGATCGCGTCGCTTTTCCCGATAATGCGGACCTTGTCGCTCAGTTGCCGCTGCAAGACGTCAGCCCGGTGGCGATTTTGCCGCAACGATTTAGCGAGCCGGTCATGATCGGCGAGCCGTGACAGCGATTCCGCCAGAATCTCGGCTGCCGCCACGACCCACTGCAAATCGTCGCTGTCGAAGGGCCGAATCCCGCCAGCGGTCGTTAAATGAATCATTCCCAACACACGATCTTGATGATCGCAAATCGGTGCCAAAATAATGCTCTCGACTTCAATTTCGCCCCGGCTATTCTCCGATGCCAACTGGTTGTCGCCCAGCACGTTGCGGGCTAACAAGGCCTTCCCACCCTCGTTTGCCACGTTTTGGACCAGCGATTCGGGCGGACGACGGTAACTACGCTCACCACTTTGCCAAGTGCCTACCAAGGGAACGTCGCTGATGTTCGCCATCGGCTCCGCAGTGACTCCCACGGAAGCATCGTTTCCCAAGTAAATCCCCGCGGTATCGAGTTGTAATTGAGACTTCAAGGCATCGAGAACCGTCGTGACCGCATCTTCGATCGAGGTCAATTGAGCCAGCGTGAAGGCGAGTTTTAGCAGGCTACCGGTGACCGCTCGCTGCTGTGAGAATCCACGCAAATAATCGCTGTGGCGGCGGCGGTCGGTGATCGAATCGGCGTCGATCTCCATCGTGATTTGGTCGGTCGCTTGATCTTTGCCTAGGTGATTGCTGCCAAGGTGGCTGCCGGTACTGCTGCCGATGCCGCTACCGAGTCGGTCGGTAAAGTAGATGGCAAAGCCTGCAATTTGAATGTTATCACCGCTACGCAGCGGCCGAGGCTCTCGGACGATATTGCCACCGACAAAGGTCCCGTTTCGGCTACCCAAATCCTCGATCATCCATCCGCTGTCGGACCAGAAAATCCGAGCATGACGGCGGCTCGCCTGATCGCTACGAACGACGATTTGATTCGACGAAGCCCGACCGATCACCGCTTCGCGAGGAACCGACAGACGAAACACGTCGCTCCAACGACCTGCGGCTTGCAGCACCAAATAGGCACCGTCTCGGTTTCCCGGCGCGGGATGAGCCGGCGCGGGATGGGAATCCTCGCTGCGGAAAGAATCGCTAGACACGGAATCAGTCAATTGGAGGCCAAAACAAGTTTGCGGTAAAGGATCGTCGAATCGCCTTTTTATCTTACACACTCTTGCCGACCACGTTGGCTGCGTTGCGAGAAGCCTGCTCGGTAGTTATTGTATGAAGTTGGCTCAGAAGCCAAAATATCGCCAATCCACAAAAATCAGCCAACCCGTGTCGGGTCGGAATGAACCATTTGCCTAACCGTTTCGCTCACCTTCGGAGACTTCTTTGATGACATCGAGTAAATTGCACCACTTACCCTTCGTGACATCGGTGGCCGCTGTGGTCTGTATCACAACGTCGCTGCACGCCGGAATCGGTAACCAAGCGGGCCGGGCTGTTGGAGGGGTACTGATCAGCCCTGAGGGAATTGTTCGCAATGCAACGATCGAAGAACAACGCGAATTGGCTAACGTAGCTCGTGCCGTTCATCAAGATCCGCAAGGCGATCTGACGAAACCGACCGACATGCGGATGATCTCGCTATCCGGGGTCCAAGCCGAACTCAAAGAGTGTCACGATGCGGGCAAGCCCGTTCCAAGTGATGTGGTCTACATGGCGGGGCTAACGCGGATTGAGTACGTGTTTGTCGACGCCGACAACAATGACATCGTTTTGGCTGGACCAGCCGAACCGTGGGAATTTCGCAAAGACGGCAGTGTCGTGGGAACCGTTAGCGGCAAATCAACCATCCGCCTCGCCGATTTGATCGTCGCACTAAGAAGCGTCGAAAGTGCTCGCAAGGAGTCGATCAGTTGTTCCATCGAACCGACCGCCGAAGGCCGACAAAATCTACGAAAGATGCTCAGCCGAATGCGCCTTCAACCTGGCCAGAACCCGGCGATCTATGAAGCACAACTCAAAGAAGCATTCGGCCCTCAAATGATCTTGCTCAGTGGCGTGCCCCAAGATAGCCGCTATGCTCGCATCTTGGTCGCTTCGGATTATGACATGAAACGTGTCGCGTTGGCGCTGACACCCTCGAATGTTCAAAGTCTGCCAAGCTATTTGGAAATGGCCCAAAACAATCGGCACAACGCGACCCAGAATCCTCGTTGGTGGATGGCTTGCAACTACGAAGCACTCGTTAAGAGCGATGACGAAATGGCGTGGAAGTTGTCTGGGCAAGGTGTCAAGACACTGACCGAGCAAGACATCGTCACCGAAGACGGGCAGGTCGAAAGTGCTGGCAAGTCAGATAAGGTCGCACAGAAATGGGCCGACGCGATGACCGAAAACTATTCAGAACTGGCAAAGCAAATCCCAGTCTTTGGAGACCTTCAGAGCATTATGGACGTGACCGTCGTTGCCACGCTGATCACGCAAGAACGACTGGACCAGAAAGCGGGTATCGACATGACGGGATTGAAAGGACAAACCGACATTGTCGAACTGACAAGCTATGCCGTACCGAAAGCGATTGCACCGGAGTGTAGCTTTGTTCGCGGACGCAGCGGATGGGTCGTGACCGCTTCGGGCGGCGTCGAAGTGAACGCTTTTGAAGTGGTCGAAAACCAAAAAGTCGATGACCAAGTCAACGAAACTCGCGGTGTTGCCCTGGCCGCTACCGACCGTAGCTGGTGGTGGAACAAGTAGAAAGCCTCAGAGGCCGAACCATCCTTTGCCGATCGTTTCCTACCGTTAAACCGCGTGCCCAGCGGGCCGCGAGTTAAGCAAGACACGACGCTCGGAGCGTTGCCCATGCGGTGAAACTTGTTAAACCGCATCGGCCATGGCGGCCAATTGGACCGTCGACCGGCCTTTCTCTTTGACCAAATAGTCGCGGCCAAATTTCACGTTGACGTGATCCCACGGCAACTTGGACATCACTTCATAGTCGTCATGCACTTGGCGGTCGACATCGATGCCGGCGTCTTCGAGTGCCTGCCACCAACGGTTCGGATCGAGGTACTCGGTCCAACCATCCATACGTGCTCCTCGCTCCCATGCCAACCGGATGGCTCGACCGGTTCGTCGATCACCACGACTCAAGACACCCTCGAGTAAACTGGTTTCGATATCGTGGCATTTGACGGTAACACTGCGGATTCGGCAGCGGCTTCGCAGGTACTTGTGTGCCCAACGAAAATACTCACGGCGCTGCATCCCGTTCCACTGATAAGGTGTGTGGGCCTTTGGCACAAAGTTCGAAACGCTGGCGGTCACGCGAGGGTAGCGGCCCTTGACCTCTTTGCCAACGCGAGCGATGTCTTCGGCTAAATCGACGATACCGTCCAAATCAACCGGCCGCTCGCCAGGCAATCCACACATGAAGTAAAGCTTTACCGAATCAAAGTTGTTTTCAAACGCAGCGCGACAACCTTCAATCAAATCGCTGTTCTTAATCTTTTTTCGAATCTGTGCTCGCATGTCATCGCGGGCAACCTCGGGCGCAAGCGTTAGTGAACTGCGGCGGTCGGTGCCAATCAATTGGGGCAGCGTTCGAAGTTGGTCGTTGACGCGAAGACTCGGCACGCTGATGTTGACATTTAGTGGCTTGAAGACTTCGTGCAGCCGAAGCACCAGCGGCTCGAAGTGTGGATAATCGCTACTGGAAAGCGACAAAATACTGATCTCGTTGAATCCAGTATTGCGATAGCTTTCAATCGCTCCCTCGACAATCGTTTCGACTTCGCGAATTCGAAGGGGGCGTTTGATGACCGTGCTTTGACAAAACCGACAAAGGTGTGGACAACCCCGCATGATCTCGACCGCGATTCGATCATGAACGCATTCGATGTAAGGAACAATTGGCGAGGTCGGAATGGGGATGCCGTCGAGGTCACTAATGACGCTCGGGGCGATCGTTTCGGGAACATCGTCGCGGGTTCGCACCAAAGCGGTCACACGGTTATCGGCGTACTGGGGCTCGTAGAATCGAGGAACATAGGCATACGGTAGTTCTTTGGCAATTTCCGCCAACGCCTCGCTCCGCTGCGATTTGCCTTTCTCACCGCCTGCGAAGCTGCCATCCTCTCGGCGATAGCGGTCACGCTGCTCAAGCCACAGGTCACACACGACCGGAAGCGATGGCTCACCGTCGCCCGTAATCATCACATCGAAATAGTCCGCCATCGGTTCTGGGTTTTGGCAACACGGGCCACCCGCCAACACGAGCGGGTCAGCCATCGTCCGCTCCGTCGCTTCGAGCGGGATGCCTCCCAGATCGATCATCGTCAAGACGTTGGGTGAACTGATTTCGTATTGCAAACTTAAGCCGACGACATCGAAATCCGATAAAGCGGTAAACGTTTCCAAGGAGTAGAGCGGGATATCATACTCGCGGAGCAGAGCTTCCATGTCGGGCCAAGGCATGAAGACTCGCTCGGCACACCAATCATCACGACGATTGATCAGTGAGTACAATACTTGTAAACCATGATGGCTCATGCCGATGGTATAGGCATCGGGAAAACCCAAACAGATTTTTCCTTTGACCGCTCGATGGTCTTTCACCACGATATTCCGTTCGCCACCCACATATTGAGCTGGGGTTTGCACGTGAGGCCAAACGCGAGATTCGAGGAGACGTCGGCGTGTTTGGTTGATCATCGTATCGGGGGTTTCCTAGGAGAAGGGGTTTCCGAAGTGGAGGGAAATAGCGAAGAATCGCCAAGCGTTTCGCTTTGTGATAAGCTCTTTCGTTTTAACGCCAAGTGCGTGAGCGTCAACAAGAAACGTCAACAATTCGAGGAAAAATAGAGTGAGTGAATTTGAATCGGTCGGGAATGTCAGCGATTTTGAGGATGGCCAAGGTCTGGCGGTTCCCTACGAGGGTCGCATGGTCGCCGTCTTTCGACAAGGCGACTTGTGGTACGCGATCGACGACCTTTGCCCTCACATGGGAGCTTCGCTAGCAGAAGGCCATCTCGATCCTGAAAACCAACAAGTCACCTGCCCCTGGCACGCTTGGCGTTTCTGTGTCAAAGACGGCACCTGGGAAGACAACCCGCGAATCAAAGTCGAGTGTTTTGAAGTCAAAGTCGAAGGAGACGAAGTCTTCGTCCGCGAAAAAGAGTAGGACAGGCTGCCAGCCTGTGTTTCCTCCTTTAAAACTCAAACGTCCCGTTCACATCCAACACGACAGGCGTTGCAGATGTTTCGCCAGTCACTCGGTGAGCCCACTCCTGGGCATCCTGCTCAATCGGCGGCCACGTGTTGTAGTGAGTCGGCAGCACGGTGACAGGCTCGATCAACTTGATCGCACGCACACTGTCGTCAATGCCCATCGTAAAAACATCACCGATTGGAACGATGGCGACATCGGCGGCGTGAGCATACAAACGCATGTCTTTGAACAATGCTGTGTCGCAAGCGAAATAGATACGCTTGTTCTCAATCGTCAATAAGAAACCGGCTGGGTTGCCACCATAAGCCCCATCAGGCATCTGGCTGCTGTGCAGTGCAGGAATCATCTTGACGCTGCCAAACGGAAAATCGCTGCTGCCGCCAAGGTTCATTCCAAATGTCGACTTGACGTGTTGTGTTTCCGTAAACCAATTGGCAATTTCAAAATTCGTGATAATGGTCGCACCGCTATGTTTGGCAATCGAACCAGCGTCAGCGACATGGTCAAAGTGTCCATGTGAGATCAAGATGTAGTGAACATCTTTGAAATCTTTTGAAGTCACCGTGGCAGCAGGATTGTCTTTAAAAAAGGGGTCGAGCAAGATGCGGTACGTTTCAGTTTCGATCAACCAACTGCTGTGAGATAGCCAAGTGATTTTCGTCATGATCGTCCTCGTTAAATGGGTAGGCTATGGGGGAAAGGAATCTCCAACGTTTTATTTTAACGTCTTTGTTA
>JGI12210J13797_10484011_pt1 | contig 10510 bp, 5 predicted proteins | sample ElkSlonscriptome_3_FD_13797 | JGI IMG/M metagenome (IMG submission 13797) | reverse complement strand
GAACCGTTTGCGGGCAATCGTTTTGTAGTCAATCGCCAGGCTTGGCGGGCGCCTAACACATCAGGAAGCGCCGTGTTTGATGGAAAACTGGTGGTGGATAACGCGGGATCGGGACTGCTGGTGCACTATTGCGGGGATCTGCAGNTGAACGGCGGGATGGAGCTGGACAGTCATCTGGTGGTGCGGCCGCATCGGGCTGCCGTTTCCCTGTCGGTGAGCGATCTGAAGATGGGAGATTCCGGCGAATTGATTTTTCGNACGTTGGTTATAGGCAGCAACACGAATAATATTCAGGATCTGGCTATTACCCACCTTTCCGGCACTGGCGTGATCCAGTTTGGCACCAGTGGAGCGAATGATACCAATGGGGTGTGGTCCTTATCCATTACAGACACAGCTTCCGATTTCAGCGGCACGGTTCAGCTGTTAAGCGGCGAACTTACCTTCGATAATACCCTGTTGCTTCCCGACGCCACCCTTAAGGTGGAACCCTCATGGGATAATCATCTGGTGCTGGCGAATGATGTGGAATTCAGTCGCTTAAGAATGGGCGTCGTTACTTTGGTGAACGGCAGCTATACCGCCTCCGAATTAAATGCCGTATTGGGCACGGATCGTTTTTCTGGGCCGGGAACCTTGACCTTACAGGCTGTGGAGGAAAACTTTGCCGGATGGATTGCAGAATTTGAATTGAGCGGTGAGGATATGCTTCCTGACGCCGACATCGAGCCGGATGGTATGAATAACTTCATGGAATATGCATTGGGCGGAAACCCAACCAACGATGACGCCGCGGCGGTGCTGCCTTCGTTTTCTATGAATGCCAGTTCAGGAACAAACTGGATGGAGTATGTATATGCCCGGCGTATCGATGCTGAGGCGCGTGGATTACAATACGATGTGCTACTCTGCACGAATCTTTCGGAGGGTCTATGGTTGAATGTCGGGCCGCTGACCGAAGTGGACGCGTCCACTGTGAATACGGAGTTTGAGTCCGTTTCAAACTGGATACCGGCCGATAATCCCGAGCAGTTTATTAAGTTGGAAGTCCGGGAAGACTAATCCTTTTTTCATCAATCCGCGTTGGAAATACTATCGCCAGGTCAACGATTTGAATCGCAAGCCGCTTGTGAAATAAGTCGTTGGATGAGATCTTGTGTTTTACCGGAAAAGTTCCGTCATAGGGCTTTGCCCATGAGATCGGTAAGCAGATCAGTCACAACATACAACAGGAGAAAAGAGATGAAGAGCTTGATGAAAAGAGCGTTATGCCTACTGTTTGCAGCAGGTTTTATAACGGCCACCGCTACAGCGCAGGAAGTGGTAGTTCAGCCGCTCAGTACAACCCTTGAACCAGGTGGGGCGGCGGGTGCATATCTGAATTTTGAGCCCCGATGGATAGACGGCTCTGGCTTCACGAATGGACTCGAGTCGATCATTGAAAGCGGGGATCCAATTCCAGCCGAGTGGCCAAGACACATTTCAGGGTATAATGCGACCCGGACCGAGCGAATCCGGGATGGTGCAGAATTCGAAACGCTTACCTTTGATCTCGGCGGTGTTTATGAAATTACCGGTATGGTCCTGTGGAACTGTACAGAAGAGACCCTCTCCGATCGTGGATTTGAGCATACCGTATTATCCTATTCAACGGATGGGGGTGCCACGTTCTCCCCAGGTGAAACGCTTACTTGGACACAGCGTTTGGCTGAGGAATCGCCAAATCAGGGGGACAATCCGGTTAATCCAACAACCTATGCTCCCGAAGTTCAGACACTGACCACCAGTAGTGGGCCAGGCGTCACTCACGTTCGCATGGTCGTTGACAACTTTAGTGCTGGCGGAGCGCAGGTCATTACCATGGCCTCTGAACTTAGATTTACAGGAATTCCTGCACCGGAGGCCAATTATGTTGCCGTGACGCCGACGGACTGGACGGACTCCGCGGCATGGAGCGATGGCAATCCTGCCATGGCGGGCACCCAGTATTTCGCGGCCAATAGCAACGTGGTTCTGCAAACACCGGCCACCACCGCGACGTTCCCCGGTGAATTTTTATCGGTGGAAAATGGGCAACGCCTGGAGCTGATGGTTTCGGGAACGGATGTCATTACCATTGATCCGCTCAGGCTCGATGGGGGGGCTGTTGCAGCAGGCGTGGTAGGTTCCGGCGAAGCGAAGCTGGCTGGTCAAATCATTGCGCTAGGCGGGGTCACGCTCGGCAATACAAACGGTGTGACGCGCGACCTTCGGATTCTGTCCGAGATCAACAGTACCGTGGGTGTTCCAGTGCAACTGTCCGCATCTGGTCAGACCATCTATATTGACAACTCGAATAATACCGTGGCTGGCATTTGGTCCGTCAACGATGGGACCACGGTTGAGTTTGCAGATGGCGGTGCCGTGGGTTTAGGAAGCATTGTGGTGAGCAACAGTACGCTTCGCATTAACGGAGATTGGGATGGATTAAGCTCCGGTGAATACCTGAACGTGATGGACACCCCGAATGCCTTGGTGGATCTGGGAACCTACAGCTGGACCGTGAATGCACTGACGGTTGGCAGTTCGAATGTACTGACCGGTTTCACCTATGATGCAGCTGACCTGAACGCGATTGGCTCAACTCCCATGTTTACCGGAACCGGCACCATTCAAGTGGGTGACCCCTACATCCCGCCGCCGCCGCCGACCACGTATTATCTGCAGGCTCCTATCCCTGCGAATAAATGGATTGGTGACCAGGATCAATGGTATGACGCCCCTTCCGGCGGAAGTCAGATGCCCTACTATGCAATTTTCGAAGGGAGCACATTTGATGTGAATGGATTTGAGTTCCGATCAGAAAATACGCCAAGCACTAGGGAGTTTGACGGTCTCCTTGTTGTAAATGCTCCATTGGTTAATTCGACTGGAGGGCAAGGATACTTCGTTCATTACGATAAGAATATCCAGTTTGTTGCTGGAGTGAGTCAAAATGCCGAAATGATCATTCGGCCTCATCGTGGTGGAGGCATAACGACCGGGATAAGCACCTATACGCTGGGTGAGAACGGATATTTAAAATTCCGTACCCTAAGCACGAACTATGGCCAAACGCTGGAAGTCGGTACTCTTGTGGGTAGCGGGAAAATCGAATTTGGATTGGCTTCCAGTACCGCAGATGACAATGGAATCTGGGCGCTATCGGTTAGTGATGGTTCTGCCTTTACCGGAACCTTGGGCTTACAGCGGGGGCAGCTGACCTTCCAGGAGGCAACATCCCTCGAAAACGCGGCCTTCGAGATTGCGGCAGTGAATCCCAATACGGTTGTTCTAGCCAGCGATGTGTGGGTTTTAAACATTACAGTGGGGGCTACAACCCTTGCAACAGTGGGGGAATATACAGCCGCTGATCTGAATGCTGAATTTGGAACGGATCGCTTTTCCGGTGCAGGTATACTGCATGTCGGTCTAACTCCCCCTCCTACGGTTCTTACGCCGCCGACGATTGCTGAATTTTCGGTCGGAGCAACGGATGTGATGATGAGCGGAACCAGCAGCATTACCAATGCGAATGCAGAATACCGAATGCTATTCGCTACGGATCTTGTTTTGTCAAATTGGGTTCCGGTTGTGACCAATACGTTTGACGCAAACGGAGAGTTTTCAATTACGTACCCGCTATCGGGCGGAACCAAAGCGTTTTACCGCCTTGATGTTGATTAATTGTCCAATAGGTTGAGATGAAAGGAGTGCTGTAGCATATGCAGCGCTCCTTTTTTATGCATACAGTCCGAAGGGGTTGGGCCGGAGCTGACACACCGTCCATGCTGGATTTTAATATAACGAATGTATAGTATACGCGGAATCGATGAAAACAGGTTTATGTTCAGTCACTTTCAGGCAGCTTGAACGGCATCGCATTGTTGCTCTCGCGCAAGAGGCGGTGCTGGATGGCATTGAATGGGGCGGAGATATTCATGTGCCCCCCGGTGATGATGCCGCGGCCGCAGAAGCGCAGCAGTTGACAATCGATGCCGGGCTTGAGGTTTCGTCTTACGGTTCGTACTACACGGTTTTGGATGCAGAGGGAAGGCCTGTTGATTTTTCGCCGGTTCTGGAGAGTGCATTGACGCTGGGTACGGATACGGTGCGTATATGGGCGGGATGTCTGGGGACAGCGGATGCGAGCGCATCCTATGCGCCTACCTTGATCAAAAAACTTTCTTCCGACCTGGAGCGAGCCCAGCGTGCGGGTGTATGTGTGGCTTTGGAATTCCATAGAGATACCCTATGCGATGGACCCTTGGCTGCACGGGCTTTACTGGATGAACTGCAGCATCCGAATTTGTATATGTATTGGCAACCGATGTACTGGAACTGTGATTCAGAGGCCTGTTTCCAAAGTCTGGAAAAAATGAAAAACCGGGCTTTAAACCTGCACGTATTTCACTGGCTTTTTCATGATGATCGAGAAAGCTGGAATGCCCGAATTGAGCGCCGCCCGCTTTGGGAAGGGGAAGGTGCATGGAGGCGCTATCTTTCGGTGGATCTGTCGCCGGGCCCTCATTACGCACTCCTGGAATTTGTCCGCGAGGATCAGCCAGAGTTTTTCCTTGAAGATGCAACGACGCTCCGAGGTTGGGTCGGCTCATTAAAAAATAGGGTTTAATCTAAAAAACCTGCTCACATGGATGACAAACTCGGTGTGCTCTGGCATATAATATCCGTATGAGTTTATACCCATTTAAAGAGGGGCTTATTACAAAGACCGCATGCTGGTTTGCTCTCGCTTTTTCCTGCGGTACGGTGTGTGCGGACGTTCAGCGTCCGTCGATCTGGGTTTCGAAGGAAGATCGGGCCGGGGTACTGGATAAAATCGAAAACCAACTCTGGGCGCAGTCTGTTTTTCAGAAGATGAAGGATGAGGTGGATCCGTATGTGGATCGCCATGTCGATGATCCGGACTGGATACTGGGTCGGGTTCCGTTGACCTGGGGCGGAGAAAACTACACGGACTTTCGTTGGGCAGGTACCAACCTGGTGGCTTCCGGGAAAGCAGCGCACCCAACGGTTCATTTTATTAAAGACAGGATTCCCCGTTCAAAAGAGGGGCAATCGGTTCGGCATCCTCGGTTGGAAGATGTACCCCCGTTTAATACTCATCCCACGTGGGGCATGAAACTCGTAAACCGCGTTACCGAGCAAAAAGTGATGGTGGATGAGCTGGATGCGTATATGCGGAATGTGCATCGAAGTATTCTGGAAAAAGCGGTGGATGCTGCTGTTCTGTATTGGATGACCGGTGAAGATCAATATGCCGCATTTTCTGCCGATATTCTGCATCTGTACTGCCGGGCATTAGGACCGATGAATTCCGGCATGAATGAACTCAATGATTGGGGAATTATCAGCGATGCGCATCTGCTGGAAGCGCGCTGGTTTTCCAATCTATTACCGATTATTTATGATTTTATTTCTCCCTATGTGGAATCAGAAAAAATTTACGACCCCGTCACTAAACAGCGCATCGCATTTGATCGGGAACAGGCGCAGGATGTTTTTCGTAAATACATCAGGCTGGTGCTGGAGCGCGGGATCATTGACTGCAACTGGGTGGTATTTGAGTCTTCCAGTCTGGTGAATAACGCTTTGGCTTTGGACGATCCAAACGAACGACAACAATACATGAATTATTTTTTAAGTCAGGACACCCCGAGCCAGCAGTCGATGAAGACTTTTATGAGTTTCTATACGCAAGATGCTGTGTGGTTTGAGACCCCATCCTATGCCGATTCAGTGAATGTTTTTTTAGCCTATCTTTTTAATGTGGTCGATCGTCATGACCCAGATCGCAATGTGGTGAAGAATTATTATCCAGTACTTTTTGACGCCATACATGCCTGGCCGCGGTATCAGTTTCCAAACGGCGATTTTCCGCTGTTCGGAGATTCGCGGCGTCAGGTTGCGGCGTATCCGTTTACCTTTGAAATGATGTATCATCTGGCGGTGCGCCGCAAGATGCCTGCTGAACAAGCCCGCATAGCGTTCGTCCTGAAGGGTCTGATTCGTGATGGGCAGTACGAGCGCTCATCGTATGAAAAGAAACGCTATGTCTACACGCGCCCGTTGCAGCTGCTCTGGTTTGAGCCAATGCTGGAGGGGGACTGTGTGCCGGTGGAGCTGCCCCGCACCGACGGGCTGAACCATGCTGGCCTCGTGTTGCAGCGCAATGCTGAAAATGCCGAGAACGGCCTGATGGTTTGGCTGGGAGGTGCACACCATGTGCATGCGCATGCAAACGGCATTAATATGGAACTGTATGGACTGGGCGAAGTCGTTGGTGTTGATGCCGGGTATGGCGCCTATGCTTCGGAGATGCAAAACCAGTATTATCGCCTTTATGCCGCACATAATACCGTGATTGTGAATAATGCATCGCGTGGGAAAGGCGGTTGGGAAAACATCGGGCAGGAGACCGTTCAAATGGTGTCGATGGAGCCGCCGCCTCGGAAGAAGGCGGTTTCCCCCGATTGTTCTTTTGCAACGACGGTATTCACGAATTGGCACGGCCAGCCGGTGCAGCATGCCCTGCAGCAGCGGACGATAGCCCTGATCCGGACAACGCCGACGACAGGCTACTATGTGGATGTTTTCCGCTCCCGGGCCGAGGATGGTGAGCAGTTTCATGATTACCTCTACCATAATATTGGAGACTCCCTGCAGCTGATGGGCAATTTCGATCCGCAGCCGGCTCCTGACTGGTTCGGCGGGGATATCGGCGATGTGTATCGACAGCCCGGAACCCGGTGGTTTGAGCCGGTTTCGAGCAGTGGGAAAACCGCCCATTCTGTGTCGGCTGTTTTTAATATGGTCTTGGGCGGAAAACCTGCCCGTACTCAGGTCTGGTTTCCGGCGGGCGTAGAACGGGAATACGCTGCGGTTTGGGCTCCGCCTTCCCAGTATGTGCCGCAACTGTATAGACAGGCCAAAACACCGACGTTGGTTGTGCGGAAATCCGGCGAGGCCTGGGACGAGCCGTTTGTTGCGGTTTATGAAGTGTTCCGGGAAAATCCCGGGGCTTCCGTTGAGGAAGCTTTGCTACATCCGCTTTCGAACGAGCTGTCTATGCTGCAGGTGGAGAGTAAAACGCCGGCAGGCCAGGAACGGCAGCGGATTTTTTTCTCCGACCACAAGCACGCGGTTTATACGGACGGCACGGTTTCGTTCAAAGGCCGGTTTGCGGTTTGCAGTGAGGTGGACGGAGAGCTGGATTATATCTATTTTGGCGATGCATCATCCATTGAGATCATGGGCTGGCGCGTCGCTTTCAAGGATGGTATGCCGGGTGCGCTCAATATTTCCTTTAAAGAAGGCCCGCCGACCGTCGTTTCGGAACGAGAGGTGCTGGTTGAAAAAAAACCGGGCCCATAGCAGACCCGGTTTTATCCGGTTTTTTATTTATGTCGATAGGGAATGGTTCCGCTGGCATCCACCTCATAGCCCCATTTTTCGATGTAGTCATTGCCGGGCAGAAATTCATCGCCGCGCTTGCTGAGCTTTACGCTCAGCTGTGCGTCGAGTTTTTGCAGCAGCGCGGCCGCCTCCGGTGATTTCGCGAGGTTGTTCATCTGGTGAGGATCTTTTTGGTTGTCAAAAAGTAACCAGGGGCCATCAAGGCCGCGAACGTAGGTGTAGCGGCGGGTGCGAATTCCGCGGAATTCCCGTCCGCCTACTTTTCGTTTCCATTGTCCGAAGGGCACCACGCATTCAATGACCTCGGCATCGTTGTCCGGTTCAGCTTTTCCGGTCAGCACCTCGGAATAGTCCCGTCCATCCACAGAGTCCGGGATTTTGATTCCGCTGAGACCGAGCAGGGTCGGCATAATGTCTGGAGAGCCGATCGGCATATCAATTTCGCGAGCCGGGCATGCTGCGGGATAGCGCAGCAGGAAGGGAATGCGCACCGATTCATCGTATGGTCGCTGTTTTTTGGTCTGTTTATGCGAATACAGCATATCACCATGGTCGGAGGTGAAGACCAGAATGGTGTTGTCGCGCAGTCCGGTTTGATCAACCGTTTTCAGCAGGTCGCCGAGACAATCATCCAGCGCGGCAATGTGGGCATAGTATCCGGCCAGGTCCTGTCGTGCTTTTTTCTCTTTCTCTTTCGGGACGTTGGGACGCAGCTTGATATCGTTCGGATTAAACAGATCGCGATAGGCCTGAGGAGCTGTTTCGTACGGCGCATGGGGCGAACCCCAGGAGAGGAACACCATGAAGGGCTTTTCGCTTTGGGCATGATCGGTCACGTAGCGTTGGATGTCGCGGGTCTGTGCAATGGCATCGTACCCTTGCCACATTTTTTTCTGGGGAGAGTTGCCTTCGTAGTAAACGGAGTTGTTATAGTTATGCGTGCATTCGAGCACTTTCCAGTATTCAAATCCTTGCTGGCGTTCTTTCGGAATATAGTTGGAGCGCCCATTTCCATCGATGTGCCATTTTCCGACGTAACCGGTGTCGTAACCGGCTTTTTTATAGACTTTAGCAATTGATGTGATTTCCGGATCCAGCGGCGCATCATTCATGAATAGCCCGTGGTTTTGGGAAATCTGACCGGTCAGCAGGCTTGCGCGGTAGGGCGTGCATACCGGCATGGTTGAAACGGCATTCACCAGATTTACGCTCTCTTTGGCCAATCGGTCCAGATTCGGGGTTTTGCCTTTCAGGTTCGGATCGCCGGCATAGCCGGTGGCCTGCGCCCTCCACTGGTCGGCAAATACAAAGATGAGGTTGGGCGGGCGTTCTTTTTTTTCTGCTGCTGCCTTGCGCTGCAGCAGAAGGCTTGCCCCGCCGATTCCAACAATACCCTTGATAAAATTCCGCCGCATTCCATTCTCCTGAATTAGATTTTTCCACTAAAAGCACTCAAAATATATGAGTACGGGTTGTTTAACCAGAAATTATGAACCTAGATCCGGGAATGGCCAAGTGTGCTGTGGCAGATGCCGTGAAACCGGCCACCCGTGAAAATGAAAGAACCAAACAGCATCACCTAAAGGGGTAGGCTGAAACGTGATGATTAAACCTACGGTTATTGATCAAAATCATGTTTCTTTCATTTTCAATACCGCATCATAGGATGAAAAATTGATGTTGATGGTCACATCGCCCATGTACGACTTTAAATAACCCTCTATTACTCACAGGGGCCCAAAATGAAAGAACCAAGCCGTTTATTGCATTGCATGAATCTTTGTCAGCTGTGACGAATGGATCAGGCCGATCCGAGCAGGGTTTTTCCGGGTTGCCACCGGCCCCTAATGGTAATAACGCGCGGGGATTCCGGCGTCCCGATCTGATTTCCGTGTATACGATCGAGCAGGGCCTCGACCGCCATCTTTCCACAGTCGCTCGAGTTTTCAATCATGCCGCTGTATGCGGGATTCTCATGCGCATTTCCTATGGTGACCAGACTGACATCCTGCGGCACCTGAAGGTCCATTTTATTCAACCAGATTTCGACTTTGGCTATATCAACGCAGATGATTACATCCGGGTTTTCGGCCTCGAACCAGGCTTTGAATTTATCGAATGTCGGATCTTCATCGAGCATCGGTTTGAGGTGGCGTTTGGGCGGCATGGTTTCTTGCTCAATGAGATAAGAAGCGTGCCAGCGGTTCTGGTTTTTATATGGATACGGGGTTTCCATCACAAAGCCGATCCGTTGGAAATCACGCGCCTTAATCTCGTTTAACACCTTTTCCATATTGCCGAAGTGGTCGGCTTTAACGCGGTCTATACTCGGTGTAATGTCGTAAATGCCGTAACTGACCGAGGCGATGCGGCTCCAAGCATGGTTCATCTTTTCGCGGCGTTTACCGGTGGGGAGAAAGATGCTGCCCAGAATTCCTCGGTTGAAGAGAATGTCATCCAGCCGTTTTGCGGTCAGGTTGCTGTCGCCTAGCCAGAAAATCTCGACCTGTATGCCCATGTTCAGGGCTGTCGTTTTGCAGCTTCGGTGGAATTCAATGAAATTATGATTTTCTTTCCATTTATCCGGGGTTTCGGATGCCGTGATAAATGCAAGGGTAGGCGGGTTTTTAGGAATTTTTCCACTCCGAATGGAACTCATCAGTGCGGCCACATAGGGATTGATCTGGTAGCCCATTTCGGCTGCGGCGTTACGGACCTTCGCTTTCGTTGCCTCTGATATCTTTGGTGAATTGTTCAGCGCCAAGGATACGGTGGACGTATGAACGCCCAGTTTTTTTGCTATATCCGTGATCGTAACTTTCACAAACAGACTCCTTACAACCTTAATTTTGATTTTGAGTACTCTATACAGTAGCAGATCGTTCGGGATATGCTAAAGAATTCAACGAATTGAATGAGATGGTATGTTGTCGGGTTTAGGCGGCGGTGTTGTTGTTGACGATGTTTTTTCCAGCTAAGGGCGGCAGTTCAGTGAACTGCTGAAACCCTTCGATGTGCGTTCTGATATATAAGAAGTTGCATTCTTGAATTATTC
>JGI12210J13797_10317016_pt1 | contig 10510 bp, 6 predicted proteins | sample ElkSlonscriptome_3_FD_13797 | JGI IMG/M metagenome (IMG submission 13797) | reverse complement strand
CGAAGTCGGTCTCGACCTCGCAGAGATCGGTGCAGCCGTCGCCCGCCAGCACGTTCCCGTCGTCGCAGGCCTCGTCGGGGGTGACCACCCCGTCGCCACACACGGTCATGCACATGCTGGGCTCGCCCGTGCAGTCGAAGCCGGGCTCGATCTCGCAGAGATCGGAGCAGCCATCGTCGATCATCACGTTCATGTCGTCGCAGCCCTCGTCCGCAGCGACCATGCCGTCGCCGCAGGTCGAGGCGCACATGCTGGGCTCGCCCATGCATTCGAAGCCGGGCTCGATCTCGCAGAGATCGGAGCAGCCGTCGTCGACCATCACGTTCATGTCGTCACAGGCCTCGCCGCCGGCGATCATGCCGTCGCCGCAGATCGAGGTGCACATGCTGGGCTCGCCCATGCATTCGAAGCCGTCCTCGATCCCGCACGACGCCGAGCAGCCGTCGCCCTCGTCCATGTTCATGTCGTCGCAGGCCTCGCCCTCGGTGACGATGCCGTCGCCGCAGTTCGCCTCGCACACGCTCGGCTCGCCGCGGCACGACCAGCCCGGCTCCGGCACGCAGGCCTCCGTGCAGCCGTCGTTGCTCTCGGTGTTGCCGTCGTCGCACTCCTCGGTGCCGCCGAGCATGCCGTCGCCGCACACCGCGTCGTCGCCGGTCGAGTCCATGGCGGTGTCGGTATCCGTGACGGTGTCGGTATCCGTGACGGTGTCGGTATCCGTGACGGTGTCGGTATCCGTGACGGTGTCGGTCAAGGTGGTGGGAGAGCCCGTGGTCGGCTCGTCCGTGGTGCTGGACTCGTCACCGGGAGCGGTCAGCGTCGTGACGCTGGTGTCGTCGCCACAGGCAGTAAGGAGGAGTAGAGCAGAGGAGATGTACGTGATGCGCTTGTTCATGGCCACCTATGCTCTTTGCAGTAACAGGGGCGTCGGGCGCATGCCAAGCCAAAAGCTGATGGCGGACCATCTCGGGCGCGTCATCGAGCTTCGACTCCGCGTCGACCGGGCTCGCCATCGCGGTCGGCCTCGGCCTCGGTCGCCGCGGCAGCAGCCTCGGGCTCGGCTCCGGGCTCGGCCGGCGGCTCGGAATCGCGGGCCGGGGTGCTCCCCTGACCGCGGGTGCGCCAGCCGATCACCACCAGCCCCAGCACCATCAGCCCGTTGAACAGCTCGCCCGTGATCCCGTACAGCGTGCGCGAGTTCGGATCCATCATGGGCACCTCGGCCAGCACGCCCATCGCCGGCTGCGGCCCCTCCGTGTCGGGATCGGTGACCTCGGTCTTTGCGACCGCGCGCCCCGTGGGATCGATGTAGGTGCTGATCCCCGTGTTCACCGCCCGCACCATGCCCTTGCGGTGCTCCACCGTGCGGAACACGGCCAGGCCCAGGTGCTGGGCGGGCTCGTGCGTCTTGCCGAACCACGCGTCGTTGGTGAGGTTCACCAGCACGTGCACGCCTTGGTTGGCCGCGTCGCGCACGAAGCGGGGCAGGATGTCCTCGTAGCAGATGAACGGCCCCAGCCTCCACGTGCCGCTGTCGGTCTCCACCTCGAGCACGTCGGGCCCCTTGCCCTTCGCGATGTGGGCCGCGTTGGGGATCTTCGACAGGTACCACTCGGGGTCGACCAGCGGCGCGTACTCGCCAAACGCCAGCCGGTAGACCTTGTCGTACATCCCCGCCACCTGCCCCTTGCCGTCGAGCATGATGGCGGTGTTGTAGGGGAACTTCTCGCGCCGGGTTCGATCCCGCGTGACGGTGCCGAACACCACCGGGATGTCGAAGCCGCGCTGCACCTCCCACGGGTGCCCGTCGGGCAGGTCGTGGGTGCTGTCGCGGAAGAACATCAGCCCGTTGGGGTAGGCGGTCTCTCCCCACACCGCCAGCTGGGCGCCCTGGGCCTGATACTCGGCGGTGAGCTGCTGCTCGCGGCGGAGGATCGGAATCTTCTCCTGGCGCCGCCGCATCTCCATGATGCTGAAGTTGCCCTGCACCGCGGCGATCTTCAGCTTGGGCGCGGCGGCCATCTCCTCCTCCACCTGGGCGATGCGAATGGCGCCGTACGTGGGGATGCCGATGAGCCACGCCAGCGACACCACCAGCGCGCGACGATCGAGGCGGCGCTGCTCCACCCACGCGTTCACCACCCGGTACAGCGCTGCGTTCAGCGCCACCATCGTGGCGCCGACCATCGTCACCCCGCCCAGCTCCGCGGTCTGGATCCACAGCGGCTGCCAGCACCAGCCCAGCGCCATGTAGATCGGGAAGAGGTTGGGCAGCACCGCCTCCATCGCCACCCAGGCCATGGGCGCCACCACCAGCAGCGACGCGCCTCGCCCGCGCAGCCACGCGATCACGGCCGCGGCCAGCCCCCAGATGAGCCCGTGCCACATCGAGAACAGCAGCGTCACCGGGAACGCCACCACCATGGGCAGGTGGGCGAACTTGGTGAGCAGGTTCGACAGCCAGAAGAACCCCCACAGCACCGTGAGCGTGCCGGTCAGCCAGCCGTAGCGCATGGCCTGGCGGGGGCGCAGGCCCTCGATGGCCCAGAAGTAGGGCACCCACGCCACGTGCCCCAGCCACCACAGGTCGTAGTCGGGACAGCACAGCACCATGCCCACCGTCGACAGCAGGGCGGCGAGGGTGCGCTGGATCGGGGTGCGGTTTCGGGGCGCGGAGAGGGCCTCGGCCATGGAGTCGGCAACGATAGCGTCAAAGCGAGGCGGCCGGGGCGGTCGGGCCGACTGGGCGCCGCACGGTCCGCTCGCATCCCCGATTCCCCCGAGCCCGTCGTGGCTGGATCACCGCGGGGGCGGGGGCGGCACCCATCGCCGCTCGCTCAGGCCGACTCCCAGCGCACTCGAGAGGGCCCGCTGCCCAGCTGCAGCTCGTCGCCCGGTCGCAGCGGAGCGATGCGGAGCGCCATGGGCTGGCCGCCCCGCAGCGTGCCATTGCGGCTGGCGGTGTCGATGGCGTACAGCGTGCGGCCCAGGGCCAGCAGCAGCAGGTGGACCCGGGAGACGCTCTGGTCGTACAGCCGCGCGCCGGCATCGAGATCGCACCGCGAGTAGCGACCCACCAGCACCCCGCGCGCCATCGCCTGCTCGCCCACCACCAGCGCTCGCGTTCCGCCCGGTCCGGTCACCACCAGCGTGCCGAGCGGATCCTCGTCGGGGGCCAGCAGACAGTGCCGCGGCGCCATCACCAGCGGGCCGAGGCGCCGGCGGACCAGCGTCGTGTGGCCGTACGGCGCGGAGCGGCGCATGCACAGGGTGACGTCGTTGCCCGGCGCGGGCGCGGGGGCGCGGGGGGACGGCGCAGGCTCGTCGTCGAGGAACACCCGCGGGGGTAGGCGCGACCAGGCCTCGACCGCGTCCTCCGGCCAGATGATGGAGGGTCCGGTCATCAGCAACAGCAGTGCATGGCCGCCGCAGCGCAGCATCAGCGGGCCGTCGGTCACCAGCGACGCGTGCCGCCGGCCGTGCTCGTCTTCGAAGGCGGCCTGCGTGCGCAGGTCGAGCACCCGCACCGAGATGCGCCCGTCCTCTTCGGCCGGGCCGAAGAGCACCGCGAGGTGCCGGAGCGACAGCGTGGGGTCGCGCTCGAGCAGGAGGTCCGCCTGCTCGTGACGACCCACGATGATCGACCGGAGCGATCCCTCGTGCGCCGCGCACAGGCTGCCGCGAAATCGCCCCGTGACCGCCTCGAACGCCGCGATGGCCACGCCGGGGTGGGGGAAGCCGGTGCACAGCTCGCGCAGCGTCGTGTAGTGGTCGATGAACAGCCGGCGGAAGGACCGGGGCTCGGGCTCCGTCAGCCGCCTTCGGAGCACCATCGTGGCTGCGTTGACGACCTCCCGTGCCGGCCGGCTCCAGGAGGTCGAGTTCGCAGACATGTATTGAAGAGTAGCACTCCGCCGGGCGAGCACGCGCGATGAAATTGGTCGGCCGCGCGATGCGACGGGCTCAGGTGATCCATGAGCCGAGCGCGAGCCGATGCGTGGCACCGACGTGCCGTCGCGCCGTGCTCAGCTCGCGTCTTCGGACCCCGGCAGCGGCCGATGCCGGATGTACAGCTCCTCGAGCTGGGGCTCGTCGGCCGGCGTGGGGCAGCTGGTCATGAGGTCCTGGCCCCGCTGGGTCTTGGGGAACGCGATCACGTCGCGCAGGCTGTCGGCCCCGCACACCAGCATCGAGATCCGGTCCAGCCCCAGCGCGATCCCGCCGTGCGGCGGCGGGCCGTAGCGGAACGCCTCCAGCAAGAACCCGAACTTGGCCTCCGCGTCCTCCTTGCTCAGCCCCAGCGCGGTGAACACCTTGGCCTGCACGTCGGAGGCGTGGATCCGGATCGAGCCCCCGCCGATCTCGTTGCCGTTGAGCACGAGGTCGTACGCCTGGGCCCGCACCGCCCCCGGGTCCGACACCAGCTGGTCGAGGTGCTCCGGCCGCGGCGAGGTGAACGGGTGGTGGGAGCTGACCCACTGGCCCTGCTCGTTCTTCTCGAACAGCGGGAAGTCGGTCACCCACGAGAAGCGCCAGGGCTGCTCGTTGCCCGCGAGCAGGTCGAGCTTGTCGCGCAGGTGCAGCCGCAGCGAGCCCAGCACCGTGTGCACCGTCTCCCACGCGTCGGCGATGAACAGCATCAGCGAGCCGGGCGTCGCCTCCATCGCCTCGCTGATCGCGGCCTGGGCCGCGGCGCCCACGTTCTTGGCGAACGGCGCCTCCCAGCTGCCGTCGTCCTTCACCCGCACCCACGCCAGGCCCTTGGCCCCGCCGTGCTCGCGCTGCTTGACGTAGTCGGTCAGCTTGTCGAGCTGGCTGCGGTTGAGCGACCCGGCGTGCTCGGCCGGCACGGTCAGCCCCTTGACGCACTCGGCTCCCTCGAACACCCGGAACCCGCAGCCCCGGCTGGCCTCGGTGGCGTCGTGCAGCTCGAGCCCGAAGCGCAGGTCGGGCTTGTCCGAGCCGAAGCGGGCCATCGCGTCGTCCCACGTCAGCCGCTCGAACCGCTCGGGCAGCTGCACGTCGAGCACCTCGCTCCACACGCTGCGCATGAGCTGCTCGATCGGCGCGAACACCCGCTCGGGCGTGGCGAACGACAGCTCCACGTCGATCTGGGTGAACTCCGGCTGGCGATCGTTGCGCAGGTCCTCGTCGCGGAAGCAGCGGGTGATCTGGAAGTACTTGTCGAACCCCGCCACCATGAACAGCTGCTTGTAGATCTGCGGGGACTCGGCCAGCGCGTAGAACGACCCCGGATGCAGCCGGCTGGGCACCAAGAAGTTCCGCGCCCCGCCCGGCGTGTACTTCACCATGTAGGGCGTCTCCAGCTCGTAGAAGCCCGCGTCGGCCAGGGTGCGGCGTGTGATGTAGGAGATCTTGGCCCGCGTCGCGAAGTTTCGCTGGAACGAGGGCCGCCGCAGGTCGAGGTAGCGGTAGCGCAGCCGCACGTTCTCGTTGGTGTCGAGCCGCTCGTCGTCCGAGATCGTGAACGGCGGGGTCTCGGCGCTCGAGAAGATCTCCAGCCCGTCCACCTCCACCTCGACCGCCCCGGTGGCCATCCCCGGGTTCTCGTTGTCGCCGCGGTCGATCACCTTGCCCGCCACCGCGATGCAGAACTCGCTGCGCAGTCCCTCCGCCTGGGCGTGGGTCTCGGCGTGGATGTCGGGCCCGAACACCACCTGGGTGATCCCCTCGCGGTCTCGAAGGTCCACGAAGATCCGACCGCCGTGGTCGCGGCGGCGGTGTACCCAGCCAAAGAGCACCACGCGGGAATCCACGTGCTCTCGGCGCAACGCGTCACAGGTATGGGACCGGCCCGTCTCCAGCAAGCTCGCCATGGCCGCGGACTCTAGCAGCCCCGGGTGCCAGGGAAACCCTTGGCCGCTCCCCGCGCGAGAGAACCCTCGCATTCGAATAGGCTATGCGCTTTGGGCGCATATTGAAGGGAGGCATGGGTCTCCGCCGTAAACGGGGTGCCCCGCTGTACGTGACGCGCGGTCCTGCTACAAACGCCCCCAGCGCGCCACCCAATGTCGTTCCGATTCCTGCATACCTCCGACATCCACCTGCTGGATCTATCGGGGGTGTCCCCGTGGCGTTACCTCAACAAGCGCGTGACGGGGCGCTTCAACCTCGCCCTCAAGCGCCGCCGCTCGCACGACGGCCGCTTGTTCGAGGCCATGATCTCCATGGCCCCGCAGCTGGGCGTGGAGCGGCTGGTCGTCACCGGCGACCTCACCAACCTCGCGCTCGAGCCCGAGTTCGAGCTGGTCCAGCGCACCCTCCGGGCCGCCTCGGTGCCCACCACCGTCATCCCCGGCAACCACGACACGTACACCCGGGGCAGCGTCCGCAAGCGTCGCTTCGAAGCCTACCTCGCCGAGTTCATGGAGGGCGAGCGGATCGAGGGCGAGGCGTACCCGTTCGTCCAGCGCTTCGACGACGTCGCCCTGATCGGCGTGTCCACGGCCATCCCCAGCATGCCGCTGTACGCGGTGGGCCGGGTGGGGCCCAACCAGCTCCAGCGCCTGGGTCGGATCCTCGAGACGACCCGCGACGAGGGCCGCTGCCGCATCGTCCTCGTCCACCATCCCGTGGTCGACGGCGTGTCGGGCCTGCGGCACGATCTGGTCGATCGCAACGCATTCGCCGCGGTGATCGCCGAGCATGGGGCCGACCTGGTCCTGCACGGACATGAGCACCGCATCGTCGCCACGGAGCTTCCCGGGCCCACCGGGCCGGTCCCCGTCCATGGCGTTCCCTCGGGCACCAGCGTGTCCACCAAACCCGGTCGCGAGGCGTGTTTCTCCGTCTACGACGCGGCCCCCGACCACATCCGACGAGAGCTATACATATGGAACGGCAGCGAGTTTCGAGCACGACCCGACTGATCCGACGACTCCGCGGGGGCCGTGGCTGGGCGAGCCTCGGGGGCCTGGTGTCCCTGGTGCTGGCCGTGGGCTGTGCCTCGCCGCTCGACAAGGGGCGCACCGCCTGGGCCGAGGGCGAGGGCAGCTTCGCCGAGGCCCGGCCCCTCTACAAGGAAGCGATCGCCAAGGACGACGACGAGTCCGAGATCGCCCGCGAGGAGCTGTTCGACATCTACATGGGGCTGGCCGTCGCCAACAAGAAGGACCACCCCAAGGAGTCCGAGGAGTACTACCGCGCCGCCCTCGAGCTTCAGCCCTCGAGCGCCGAGGCTCGCACCGGGCTCATCCGCCTGCTGATGACCCTCTACCGCTACGAGGAGGCGTTCGCCCTGGCCAACGAGGGCGCCGACTCGGGCGATTGCCCCGGCTGCAAGCGCCTGCTGGCCGTCATGCTGATCCAAAGCGGCGACCAGCGCTCCGAGTCCGGCGACTGGCCCTCCGCCGAGGCCGCCTACCGGGCCGCCATGGATCTGCTGCCCGACTCCTCGGTGGCCCTGGGCCTGGCCCGCGCCTCCGTGGCCCAGGGCAAGGTCGAGGCCGCCGCCAAGGCGCTCGAGCAGGCCGCCGGCATGATCGACCAGCAGGACATCCAGGGGCGCAAGCGCTTCCTCGAGATCCGGCGCGAGGTCGTCATGAAGGCCCTCGAGACCGACAACGCCATGCTCGCCGACCAGGTGCTCGACGTGGCCCCCAAGGGCGTCAGCGCCACCGAGCAGCTCGGGCTGGCCGTGGAGGTCGCCATGCAGCTGACCGTGGCCGGCAAGCCCGACGAGGCGCTGTCGCGCATGCAGGCGTTCGCCCAGGCGGCCGAGGCCGGCAAGCTGCGGCTGTCCGCCGAGCAGCGGGCCGAGCTGCTCACCCGCACCGCCCTGCTGTTCGGGGCCCGGGCCAACCAGCGGCTGGCCGCCGGCAACTCGGCCGGAGCGCTCGCCGACATCGAGGAGGGCCTGAAGATCGTCCCCGGCGAGCCCACCCTCACCCTGCAGAAGGCCATGGTCTACGCCGTGGAGGGGGATCTCGCCAAGGCGCGCGAGACCATGGCCCCGCTGCCCCGCAGCACCCCCGGCTTCCGCAACACCGACGCCCTGCTGTTCGCGATCGAGGTCCACCAGATCACCTCCCAGGGCAAGCTGGGCACCGCGCCCTCGCTGGTCGAGTACGCCCAGCGGGCCGACGGCTCCCTGCCCGAGGTCATGGTCGCCGAGGCCCAGGCCCTCGCGCTCACCCCCTTCGACGACATGCTCAAGAAGGAGGCCAAGGATCTCCGCAAGCTCGGCCTGGTCTCGTACCCCAAGGGCAAGAACAAGCCCGTGCGAGCCGGTGAGGCCCTCGCCAAGCTGACGCAGGCGCGCAAGGCCAAGGAGGCGCAGGACAAGCTCTACCCGTTCCGCGATCCGCGGCTGGACCAGCGCCTCGAGGCCCTCGAGACCGCGCTGAGGGCCTACTACCCGTACCCCGTGGAGTACCTCGCCGAGCCCGAGGCCATCGTCGTCATCAAGAACACCAGCGCCGCCGAGCTGGTCGTGGTGGCCGAGGGGCGCAAATTCTTCCGCAAGAAGAAGAAGATCGCCCCCGGGGCCACCGGTGAGATCGAGATGAACAAGCCCGGCCTGCTCACCCTCACCCTGGGCGACGACGAGCAGCAGGTCATGTTCCTGGCCGAGCCCCACACCAAGGTCGAGATCCCCCTTCCGCCCCCGGCCGACACATAGCCGGGTCCTGGGGCCGCTCCGGCTCCAGGCTGGGCTGCCATCCCGCCATTCCTGACCGATCGCGATCCGCGCGAATTGCACATCGCGATCGAATACGCTCGTCCCCCTCTTCCTTGATAAGCTGTTCTTTGCGGTGAAGGCGTGCCCCCATCGGCGGATCCGCCCCCTCGGAGAAGGGGCGGTCGGTGACGTCCATCTGTGCGTCGATGTGCATCATCGTCGCCTCGTGGTCGTGAAGTGGCTGCGGGCCGAGGTGCACGAGGGCAGCGAGGCCGCCAAGCGCTTCAATCGCGAGGCCAGCCGCATGGCGGGCCGCGAGTTCGACGGCGTCATCAAGGTCGAGGACTACGGCTCCGACGAGTTCGGCCGCACCTGGATGGCCATGGAGTTCGTCGACGGCATGTCTCCCGGCGGCGTCATCGGCCAGGGCGACACCTGGGGCGTGCATCGCCTGCTCGAGGGCGTGGGCAAGAGCCTCGACGACCTGCACGGCCTCGGCGTCGTGCACCGCGACCTCAAGCCCGACAACATCATCCTCCGCAGCGTGGTGAACGGCTGGGATCCGGTCATCATCGATCTGGGCATCGCCAAGTGGCTCGCCCACGAGGTCGCCACCGCCACCGGCTCGGTGTTCGGCACGCCGCACTACATGAGCCCCGAGCAGTTCAAGGACACCAAGCACGTCGGGCCCGCCACCGATCGCTACGCGCTGGCCGTGATCTGCTTCGAGCTGCTCACCCAGGAGCTGCCCTACGACGGCAGCACGCTGCCCGAGCTGCTGCACCAGCACATGGAGTCGTCGGTCCCCTCGCTGCGGATCCGGCCCCGCGACGCCCCCAAGGGCGACTACAGCGAGCTGATGCCCGTGGCCCAGCTCGACGCCTTCATGCAGCGCGCCATGGCCAAGTCCCCCGCCGATCGCTACGGCAGCGGCGAGGAGATGTCTCGGGCGTTCCGCGACGCGGCCAAGGCCGACGGCCTGTGGACCGCCCCCAACCAGCCCCAGCCGCTGTTCCAGCCCATCACCCACCCCGTCCTCGAGATGCGGCCGCCTCGCGGCGCGCCCCAGCGCTTCGACATGCGCGAGGGTCCCGTGGTCATGGGCCGCCACGAGGCCTGCCAGCTCGTGCTCACCTCGCCTCGCCTCAGCCGCCTGCACGCGTGCGTCTACACCCACCGCGGGCGGCTGTGGGTGGCCGATCTCAACAGCCAGAACGGCACCCGCTACCAGGACAAGCCGCTCGGCAACGGCACCTCCGTCCCGCTGCGCACCGACGGCGGGCCGATCAAGCTCGTCCTCTACGATCAGGTCGTCGAAGTGATCGGCCACCGCGGGTAGCCATGACGGACCGGCCGGGCTCGCGGGGCGAGGGCCGCCGGGCGAGCGCTTGGCTGTTCGGCCCCGCGCTCCTGTGGCTGGTCGTCTGTGCCGCGGGGCTTGCCGCCACCGCCATCGACGACGCCGCCTGGTCCGCCGTCGATCGCACCCGCAGCACCCCCGTCGGCGCCCCGACCTGCGCCGCCTGTCATCCCCAGCAGCACGACACCTGGTCGCGCAGCTACCACCGCACCATGACCCAGCGGGCCGAGGGCCACGCCGTGCTCGCCCCCTTCGCCGGCGAGTCTCTCGACGCCCTCGGCTTCCGGGCCACCATGAGCCGCAGCGACGGCCGGCCCCACGTTCGGATCGAGCGGATCGAGCCCGTCCCCGGCGAGCCGTCCGTCGTGCTCGACGTCGACGTCGAGCTCACCGTGGGCAGCCATCGCTACCAGCAGTACGTCGCTCGGATCGATCGCGGCGGCGGTCCCGGTGAGCGGTGGCGCCTGCCCGTGGCCTGGCACGTCGAGCTCGATCGCTGGATCCACGTG
>JGI12210J13797_10237967_pt1 | contig 10510 bp, 6 predicted proteins | sample ElkSlonscriptome_3_FD_13797 | JGI IMG/M metagenome (IMG submission 13797) | reverse complement strand
CACGTTGCTCAAGGCCACCCGCGGTCGAGGCGAAGTGGCCGGGTTCGATGTCATGGGCGATCCCATGGGCGTGCGACGCTCGATCGGTTACATGCCCGATAATTTTGGCGTCTACGACGGCATGAGAGTGTGGGAATTCTTGGATTTCTTTGCCGTCGCCTACGGGATCCACCGAACTGCTCGGGCTTCGATCATCGACAACGTCCTCGAATTGCTCGACCTCGGACACAAACGCAACGACTTCGTCAACGGTTTGTCGCGTGGAATGAAACAGCGTTTGTGTTTGGCCAAAACCTTGGTCCACGATCCGCCGGTCCTGATCTTGGACGAACCCGCCAGTGGTCTGGACCCACGGGCCCGCGTTGAGGTTAAAGCGTTGCTCAAAGAACTTCGCAAGATGGGCAAGACGATCCTGATCAGCAGCCATATTTTGACGGAGTTGGCCGACTGCTGCACAGCGATCGGCATCATCGAGCGAGGCCGATTGTTGATGCACGGCCCCATCGACCAAGTCTATCGCCAGATCCGCCGGAACCGATTCGTTGAAATCGCTTTCACGGAAAACGGCGAAGCAGGAATTTCGATTCTGCGTAGCAGTCCGGCGCTGCGTGATCTGGAAATTCGCCCCGACCGCGTGATCGCCGAATTGGAAACCGACGACGCAGGATTGGCACAATTGATGGATTACCTGATCGCGCAGGGCGTCAAAATGCGGTCGTTCAACGACCGCGACCCCACTCTCGAAGACGTGTTCATGACCGTCACTCAGGGTTTGGTTTCGTAGGCTTTGCCGGGACCGCCGGTGGTGTCCGATCAACGGATTTTCTACAGTAAGTGCTGTTTCGTGATCTCCCTACGTCTCCCAGCTATCGGCCCCATCATGTCCTCACTCGAAGAATCCGTCTCCCCGCGAGTCCAAGATGCCCTCAAGCAGGTCGCCCAGGCCGCTGAAACGAATCTGTTGACGTCCGGCGCGGTTGAGAACATACGATGCTGGTTGACCGAGAATCGCTACCGCGACTATCGGGATCAAGTGTTGGCACACATCGATGACCAGAAGTGGCAAAAACTCGATGATGTTTTTTGGACGATTATTCCCTTCGGTACCGGCGGCCGTCGTGGCCGGATGTATGAGGTCGGTTCCAACGCGATCAATGACCGCACCATCGGCGAAAGTGCTCAAGGACTTGCCGACTACGTCGTGAAATTCCACGACGGTGCGAAAGAACTTTCTTGTGCGATCGCCTACGACACCCGGCACCGTTCCCGCCACTTCACCGAGTTGTGCGCCGAAGTGATGGTCGCCGCCGGGATCAAAGTCTATTTGCTTGACGACTATCGCGCCACGCCTCAATTGTCCTACGCCGTTCGGTATCTCGGTTGCGACTGTGGGATCATGGTCACGGCCAGCCACAATCCACCGAGTGATAACGCGGTTAAAGTGTATTGGTCCAGTGGTGCCCAAGTTTTGCCACCGCACGACAAAGCGATCATCGACGGCGTCATGAATTGCCAAGAAATCAAGCGAGCGAATTTTCAACAGGCACTCGCCGACGGCATGATCGAGATCGTCACGAATAAGATCGACGTCGCTTATCTTGACGCCGCCGCTGAGTGCGCGTTTGCCGGACCACGCGATGTGAAGATCCTCTACTCGCCGCTTCACGGTGTCGGTGAAGCAGCCGTCGTTCCTTTGCTCGAACGAGACGGATTTGATCGCGTCACCGTCTACGAACCCCACCGCGAACCGAGCGGCGATTTCCCAAACGTTCCCGGTCATGTTTCCAATCCGGAAAACTCGGCCGTGTTCGCCAAACCGATCGAACAAGCCCGTGCCGAGGGTTTTGATCTCGTCTTGGCCACCGACCCCGATTGCGATCGCCTCGGCGTGGCCGCGCCACTGACGACCGACACGGCCGGACATTGGGGCACCTTCACCGGGAACCAAATCGCCGCCTTACTTGCCAACTATGTCTTGGATCAGACGCCCGCATCTCGTCTGAACGACAATTCCTACGTCATCAAGACGTTGGTAACGACCGAACTCGTGCGGCGGATTGCAACTTCCCACTCGGTTCGCTGCGTCGGGAATTTATTAGTCGGCTACAAATACATCGCCGAAGCGATGGACCGGGAGGGCCCCGAAGACTTCCTTTACGGTTGTGAAGAATCGCACGGCTACTTAGTCGGCTCGTACGCGCGGGATAAAGACGGTGCGGTCGCATGCATGATGATTAGCGAATTGGCGGCGGACCTGAAGTCCAAAAACCAATCCATGCACGAATATCTTGGCGCACTCTATCAACAGCACGGCTATCATCGCGAGAACCTGATTAATGTTTTCATGGAAGGCAGTGAAGGCATGGCCGCGATGCAAACGCTCATGAAAGCATTCCGCGAAAACCCACCCAAAAAACTCGGAGGCATGGCGATCCAACAGGTCCGGGACTATCAAGGACAAACGATCACGACTTTGGCGGCGACCAACACGACCTCGCCTCTCGAAGGCCCCGTTGGAAACTTGATCATCATGGACATGGAACAGGATGGCAATTACGTGGCCGTCCGCCCCAGCGGCACCGAACCGAAGGTCAAGTTTTATATTTTCACGCGTCTGGAAGCCTCCGAGTCTCAAGATCTTGCCGCCGCCGATGTTCGATTGGGCGATCGAATCCTCGCCATCGAAAACGACGTGCGAGACTTCGCTCGATTGGCAACGGCCTAGACGGCCGACTGGCCATCGATCGGCCCAGTCTCTGGTTCATCTCGGACAGAGTCGCCGGGTCGAATGATCCATCACCAACGCATGCTCTCTGATCGCGGGCGATAGCTTGAAAATCAACTCACGAGGCGTCCTGACCTACGGCACGATCTCTTTGATGGTTTGGTTAGGCTGCGGTCAACAGCCCCATCCCTCTTCGCTGGAAATTCCTTCGCGGGAACCACGGCATGCCGATCGCCCCGATTTGAAGGCGGTGCAAGCTTTTCTTGATCAGGCCGCCGATGCGAAGGAGTCGGTTTCGGACACCATCGATAAGCAGCGATTCGCCTTCGTGATGACGGCGATCGGACTGGTTTGCCTCAATCCAGACACCGGCGAAGTCGATTGGGAGATCGACCACTACAGCCGCGCGCCAATGAGTTACAACTCCGTCTCTCCGATGGTTGCCAAGGTCTGATTGCCGGTAACGCAATGATCATTCTGGGGGAACACGGACATCTCGCCGCACTGGAAGCGACCCCGAGCAAGCCCACCGCACTCTCGTTCACTGAAAGTCCGTTGATGAAGGGGTCCTGCTACGGGTCTCCCGCAATTACTAACAATTGCATCATCCTCAAAGACGAGCAAAGGGTGGCCGCCTTCAAAATTGAGTGATGGATTACTAGCGTCAAGGGCCAGCGTCTGGCGAGGGACCAGATCCACGTCGCTTGCGGAAGAACAGACCCGTTACAACACCTAGAATCGCAATCAAGCCAGATGGCTCAGGAATGGCCGTGGCAAACGTAATGTCGTCAAATTGGTGAGCTTGAAATTGGCCTCCCTGAGTCCAACTAACATGCGTCAATTCAGTAAAACCACCGAAGTCAGCGAAGTTCACGGCAATCTTATCTCGCGAGCCCGCCTGGAGAAAAATGCTTGGTGAAGTGACCATCGATCCAAGCTTGTAGCCGATGAATTCAATCGAAGTTGACTGATTGACGCCCGTACTGAAATCGCTATACCCTGCCAAATTCATTGACAAGAGGTCGAAGGTATGGCCGGCGAACGGTTCCGAAAGTGACAACGTGAAAGTAATCGCCCGGCTCGTATCGATTCCGATGGTGGATGTTCCCAAACTTGTCGAGTCATTAGCCAAGGCAGTGTTCGTGTCATCGTTGGGCGTTGCCCGGCGGCCACTTCCGAGCTGCGCGTACAAAAAGCTTGAGTTCTCAACGCTAATTTTGAGTCCATTGATATCGTACTCGGAGGCACCGAGAACCGACGGGTTAGTCCCACCCGTCACGTCGAATCCATCACTTTGATGAAAACCGACTGTTCGAACGATCGCCGCCTCACTTTCGCTGAGGCTTGCCATGAGCAAGACAGCAAAAGAGATCATCGAAAACGAGATCGGCTTTTTTTTCTCAACCATCTTCATAGTCGTCGCCAGGTTTGGAACCGCGTGAACCAGTGCGTGCTTGTCCTGAAGTCAAATCCTGAAGCGTCGTGTCTGGATCCAATCGAAGCTGTTCCGCAATTGAATCAATCGCCGCCAAAGGGCTTCCGGGGACTTCCTCTGCCAATTCCCTGAGTCTTGCCTGGACGTGCAATCGATCCAGAGATTCCGGCATCACCTCGAAGGCTTGTGAATACCAATGCTCCGCCCGATCAAGACTGCCTTGTCGATAGACACCCTGCGGAAGGCCACCGGCAAGGTCGAACCACGTATCTCCAAGCCGAACGTAGTCTTCGCTCGTCTTGCCGGCACTTTGGTCGCTCCGCGCGAGGTCGGACAACTTGCGACTTGTTCCATCGATGAACAGGGGAAGTCCTGTGTCCCAGTCGCCGCGGATGAAGCAATAGAAACGACCTATCGCTGAAGCGGCCTCACGATCGTCGGAGTTCTGCCGATGGGCTGCCAGCGCGGGCGCCACCTTAGCAAATTCTCGGCGGGCCGCTGAGACGAGACTTTGGAGCAACCGCACCGTCTTGTCAGGTGTCAAAGAGTTGGCAGCCGAGACTAGTTTCACGCCCCCGCGAACACGCGAGGCATTCCGCGGCAGGTCCGGCAGCGACGCGGCGAGTTGCGAAACGCCTTCAAAATCATTCTTCTCTAGGCCGGCGCGCAAGACAACTAACGCCCGCGTCACGTAGGCGAGCTTCGCAGAATCCTTGATATCACGATTCCTGCGTATGAATTGAATCATGGAATCACGGTTGAGTTGATAACGATCCACCTCGAACATTCCACCTTGGGTATTGAGCGCAAGTTCAAGCACATTGAAATCGCCGCCCTCGATGGCTTGCTCGATGGCAATGGCTTGAAGTGCGAATGCGCCGGCAGGATCACCAATCATTTCAACCGAAGTCTCGACCAACTTTTTGGCTATTTCGCCCCGTCTTTGAATCCGTGCGGCCTGCAAGATATCAGCGTGAAAAAGCTGTTCGACTCGCTCATCGGCCGCCACTAGTTCAGACAATTCTGGAATCGCCAATCGTTCGGGCTCTTGCTGAGCCGAACGTATCGTCGGTTGGGTTGAATCGACTCGTCCGGTTTGCTGGGCCACGGACGTCACGACGGGAGCCGCCGTGTTGGCGTCGCTGGATTGCTCGCGAGAGGCGGTCAGCATCGTCTCGACTTCGCGATGAATGCTGCCGCCGGATTGTCCGTCACCTGACTCGTGTGTGAGTGCGTTGAGCCACTGGGCTGATGAAATACTGCTGGGAATCAGGGTCGGCCAGCCGTTGGCCCAACTTGCCAACGTTCCTCCGGGACGCAACCCACCGACCATCGAACCAACCCCGGTGAGATCGGAAGGTTCAAAATCGCTCGGCTTAGTCCATTCCACCGCCAGCTCGTCGTTCACCTCCAACAACATGACCGTGTCGGTGAGCCCATCTTCGATGTTGCGATCGCGTGGATAGCGGCCTTCGCCGAACATGAACTTTCGATGGGTAGGGACCAACCAATTGGTTTTGGTATCAAATCGCTCTGGTGAAACAAACTCATCAGGAATGTTGGAAAGAAGCGATTTATTGGGCTCTCGATTCCAAGGTTGGTTCAAATCAAATTTTTTATAAAGATCTTCATAACCTAGGTACGGTAAAATCAAAACGCGCCAAGAAACGGTCTTCATGCCCGCGACGGTGTTGCCACTGGGCGGATAATGACCTTTGTCTTTCTTGTAAGCCATCAAAGCCGCCGCGATCTGGTCGACGTTCTTGGCCGACCACTGGTTTCGCTGGTCCGCCGATAGCGCGGCAGCGGGAACGCGTTCAGAAATCGGCGTGATCGAGACATCGGTCGCGACAATCGAAACATCGACGCCTTGACTTTCCAGGTCGGCGGAAATCACTTCGGGTTCCGGGGTGCCGCCGGTGGGTTCTTGGGGAAGTTTCGTAGCGACCGATTTGGGTTTTTCAGCGACCCGGGTAACTTTCGGCTCCGCCTTCTCATCGATACTTTTGGGACGCGTTCGGCGGGCCGCTCGCATCATCAATTCTTCTTGGCTGGGTCCACAGCCGCTCAACCCGATCGGCGAGATACTGATGACCCCCAAAAGCATGCATGCGACCCGACGCTTTCCTGCGCTCCATCGCCCAAGAACATTTGGTTTTGGATTAAGCTCATTCATCGGTTGCCACCACCGCGCCCAGGATCGGAAACCAATTGGAAACTTCGGGATCGACCGGATCACCGACCTCGATGTAGCCGTGCTTTTGATTGAGGTTGAAAACGCTGGCATTGGCTCCCTCGGGAATGCGAATGGTCAAGCGATAATCACCGTCTTCATTGATCCTCTGAACGCTGGGCTTGAGCAGCTTTGGTTTGAAGTCCAAAACCGCGAGCGTCGATGTTTTTTTAGCTCGTTGACGGACCAGGACTTGGAACACGTGTTCTCGGCTGTTTGACAACGTGCCAATGTCGAGGCCTTCCTTGGAATGCAGCATTGGACTGTGGAAGCTGAGCACTTCGTGCGTCCGTCCGCTGGCTAAAGTTTCTTTCTCGATAAGTTCCAATTGTTCGCCAACTAGCAACTGGAGTGCAACCTTTGCATGGTATGGTCCCGCAACAGAACCAGTCCACTTCAACGTAATTCTTGTGGCACCACGTGCCTCGCGACCGGCTAGCTCTGCCGTCTCGTCAGGCGAGACCGATTCGGATGACCATTCCATGCCATTGAGCTCTGACTCCACCGACAACAACGTTACCACGTCGTGAAGTTGACTATGGACCACGAAGGTGGATTCCACGCATTCACCGGGATCCCCCACGGCAAAACGGCAAGTCTCCGGCACGTGCAGGTTCGTCCGCACGGTTCCTTCAACGGTCAACTCGATGGACTGACGAGTAGGATCATTGGTCGTCACAAGAGCTTTCTGCTCGTAATGTTCTTCCTGCCGACCGGTGTTCCAGGTCAGTGTTACCTGAGTTCGCTCACCAGGAAGCAGTAAGCCGGACTCAATCTTACCGACGGTGCATTTGCAAGTCGTCTCCGCAACGTTTAGAGCCAACGGCGCCGTTCCACTGTTTTGGAACTCAAAAGAATGAGAGGCGGTCTCATTAGGATCGAGTAGACCAAAATCATAGCGTCGACGAGGAACAACGACCTGCGGGACTGCTTGAGTTCCAGACGCCTTTCGAATCGCTTCGTGTCGTAAGATCTCTTCGACCCGTGATTCATACCGAGCGCGTTCAAAATCAGAAACACCAAAAGGCTTGTATGTCACAATGGTTGCTAGTCCTGTGGAAACAGCGCCAACGACCAGCGCGAACCCAATCATGCCAACCAAAAACTTTGAGAGAGTGCTCATGAACCGAATCAATAGGTATCCAGAGGTGTTGAAAAATCCCAAGTCGCCGTGTGAAAGGCGACATGGGATCGCAAAGGGCGTCGCTTCGGCGCCGTCCGAAGTTAGCGGGTGCTCAACTTCGAACCGTTGATCACTCGAAGTTGCCCTTGAAGTAGCCGTCGTTGATGAACAATCCCGCAAAGAACTTGTCGCGAGGCATTTCCAATGCGTCATCGGCGTAGCCAACACCGGAGATCTCCGCTGCGGTCAAGCCGGTGACGGGGAATCCAGGATTCAAGAATCCATCCGCATTGCTGTCATTGAAGACCTCGACATGGCCGTCACCCATCAGGATGTTGCAGCTTCCGGCGTGAACGGCGTACCAGTCACGTGTGTCTTGCAGATAGATGCCGTTGCCGCCAGCACCCGTTGGTGCCGCACAACCGGCTGTGGTGGGCTCACCGCGCTCGCAAGCGATTTGGGCGACCAACAGTTGGTTGTCGCCGATCAGGTCGAGGTTTTTGGCCGTCGCGTTCCAATAGGCGGGACCATCGTTGAAGGCTTCCGTCAACAACGAGCCGCTGGTGATATACTCAACCGCTTCGGTCTGGTTCAACGCCACACCCCAAACGCCGGTTCCGTCATGACCGATGGTCGCAGCCAGAATGGCTTCGTCAACATCGCCGGGAGCCGCGCAACCGATGAACCCAACGTTGCTGCTGCTGATCCGACTACGCTCCAAATCGCTGACGCTCATCGGCCCGGTCGATCCACCAAGACCTTTGTAGCCGCCGCCACCCCAAGTCGACAACTCGCCGGTTGCCGCGTCCGCCACCGTCTTGACCATGCCACGCACCAGGTGCCATGAAGCGGCATAGTTGGTGTTGTAACCGTTGGTCAAAAAGTAGCGAGAAATGATCTCGGCACGTTCGGGCGTCAAAGGATTCGTTCCGGCAAACTCGGCAACGCTTCCGCCGCCAGACGTTCCTTGCCAGTCGGCCTTGCCGCAAAGTCCAGCACTCAGACGAGCCAATGGAGCCGCGTCTTTGTTGTCGGTTGTGTCGGAACCGTAAAGATCGTTCAACTTCTCGGAACCCTTCAGAGGATTCGAAGGGTCCAGAGATTCATTCATGTTGCCGTCGCCAACATTGACGAGGTCAGCGACCCAGCCGTACTCGTCCATGCAACCGTCGCGACGGAAGTCCGACGCTCCACTGCAAAACGTCCCCGAAGGAGCTCGATTGCTGTACTTGAACAAGCCAATCCCGATGTTCTTCAAGTTGGCCTGACACTGAGCTTGACGAGCAGCCTCACGAGCCTTGGTGATGGCCGGCAGTAGGAGCGCGGCCAGGAGGGCGATGATCGCGATGACCACCAACAATTCAATCAGGGTGAACCCCTGCTTGCGCAAACGCGTTTGCATTTCTAGTTTCCTTCGTGAAATTTCGGGTGCCCTGTGAACCTTTGGCTCGGACAAATGGCACCTTGTTTGTTAAGATTTTGTAATGCTTGCGAGGAAGGCGGCGTGTCGCTTCGTATCACGGTCGTGGATGGCAGTCCACTTCGGTGTGCGGCACGTTGCCGTCTCGTTTCGTTTTTGGTTTGGAGACATCGAAGCGTGAAACCTTCGTCGTCGACTTGTCAGAGCCTCGGTTTGCCGACCGGTCGCCTGACGTTCCTTCCAGTGACAGGGTATCTGGGGATGTTGGGTGAGACCTCCTTTGGCTAGTTGGTGCGTTTAACCATTTCAAAGCGTTTGGCTCGCTTCGAGCCGGGAGTTCTACACCAAGTCGAGTTGTCAGAAAGTGCTGTCCCGATTGATTCATCAACCTTTCACAAGACCTACACACAACCTATTTGAGCGACCATGTTTTGATGAAAGGACAGCCGGCGGATCGTTACTCGCCCTTACTATTGAGCGAGTAATAACTGGCGAGGTTTAAGTCAGGGGCTTCGTTGTTGGAGTCGGTCCAGTAAGGCGGCGTTGCGGGAAAGCCGTTGTTGATGAAGCCATCGCCGTTGCTATCGGCAATCCCCTGCACGCTCCCGTCGGCCATCAACACATGACAAATGCCGTTGTGATGGGCGGACATCCCGCGATAGTCTTGCCGCGTGTCGTAGCTCCATGTCTTGAGCCAACCGGTCGGACCGGCACGACCAGTCGGCGAGGGGAATGCGGGGGTCGCCAAAATTTCTCGAGTGGCTGCGGTCAAATAACTGGCCGACGCAATGTCCATATCTGGCGTGCCATCGGCATCGGTGTCGATTCTTTCACGATGCAGCACGGGACCACCGACGATCGACGTGGTGTAAGCGGTACCAGCCTCGAGACCACCCGCCGAGTAAGATAGCAATCCGAGAGCATACGAGTCGCATAGAAGGGGCACAGTGTTGGCGGGCGTTTTAGAGCTGTCAAGCAACCGGGTAGTGAGCGGGCCGCGGGTGACGTTGGTCGATTTTGCCGACGCATCGCAAGACGCGTCTTTGGGCCGAGGATTCCCATTTTCGTCGAGCACCAATTCGCCTCGGGCCAGAAACCAGGACGCGGCGTAGTTCGTGTCGAATCCATTGTCGAGCATCTTGGCGGTAACGAGGTCGCTGCGATCGGCAGTGCCCACGGTGATCGGAGCCTCCGAAATCGTTCGAGCAATGTTCTTGATCGTGTAGCCGGTTTCGCTGGTGTAGGGTTCACTGCCGAGCAAATCAACGCACCCAGCGGCGAAGCTTGCGGCCGGTTCGGTGAGCATGAACTCGACCGCTTTGCTGGTTTGAGCCCCGTTGCTCGTACACCGCATTTCGCTGACCAAGATGCCCCGCCGAACCAAATCAGCGACCCAGCCGATTTCGGTCGGCACGCCGTCGCGTGCCGGGTCGAACGCGCCCGAGCAGAATTCCCCGTTGGGTTCGCTCGTCGTGCGACCGGTGAGGCCGATCCCGAATTGCTTGAGGTTGCTTTGGCACTGTGCCGCGCGGGCCGATTCACGGGCTTTGGAAACAGCCGGCAACAACAGGGCA
>JGI12210J13797_12174246_pt1 | contig 10513 bp, 9 predicted proteins | sample ElkSlonscriptome_3_FD_13797 | JGI IMG/M metagenome (IMG submission 13797) | reverse complement strand
GGAGGTCAATTCTCGGCGGTCACGTTGGTCTCGATCTCGGAGGTCCGCAACCCCGCGATCACTTTAGGCGAACTGGTGCGATCAGTGCTGGCGGTCCTTGACACACGCGAGCTGGGCAAGTCGAGGCGAGTCATCCGCTCGATCATCCGCCGCTGGGAGGGCACGGGGGGAGACACGCGTGCGCTACCACTATCGCTGCGGCGCTGGGTTTTGGGCGAGGGCAATCCCTCGGTCATCGGGGCGTCTGCGCATGCGCTACAGGCGGACGTCGAGCACGAGCTACGCTCGAGTCGCGGCGGAGCGATCTCGGAGACCGGGAACAGGTTGCCGATGGAGGGCACTGTCCCCCTGGCCCTGCCCGCAGCGACGACCATCGACGTCCACGCGGAAGATGCTCGGCTGAGTGGAGACTATTCGGCCGAGGAGCCGGCCAGCGACGGAGATCCCAGCCTGTAGGTCTGGACCCAAGTGCTCCTTCGGCGGTACTGTCGCATCAAATGCGGTGGTCGAGCCTCCTGATCTCCGTCATCGGTGCGCTTTGCACCCACACGTCGGTCGCCGCTGCGGCCGAGAACCCCCTGGCGAGGCGCTCCAGCACCGAGGAGTGGGACGCCGAGCAGCGGCGGTTGAAGATCGCCACCGGGGTCTGGTGGGGGACCTTCGCCGCCCTGAACATCAGCGGGATCCCGACCTGCGTGGTCGCCTCGCGCGACCTTAACGAGGGGGCCGCGGCCTGGTGCGCTATCGCGACGATCGGTAGCGGGGTCACACTAGTAGGAGGGATCCGTCTACAGCGTCCGGCTGCTCCGCCACAACCAGGTCAGCAAGCCGCAGCGGTACTGCTGGCCGGACTGCCGGGCGGTGAGGGTCCGGTGGGAGCCTCGGCGTCCGCTTGCGCTGCGGTTCTGACCCTTTCGTGACAAGTTTCTCCAAGAGGGTTGTCGGTCCCCGCAGCATCCGTTGGAAGGCCCCACTTGGCTACCGACACTCCATGATGCGCCACGACAAGTCTCCTTTACAACTCACCTTTCTTCCGATCAAAATGCTCACCTCATGCGTAAATCTGATGACTTCTCGTCGGCTTCGTAGAGACGGATAGAGGATCGGCCATGGCTTCCAAGAAACGTCGCCGCCAGAAAAAGCGCAAGAGATCGCAGAAAAACCGACCGCACCAAAAGCCTACGACGCAAGCCAAGCGGCCTTCTAGAAAACCGCCAAAGTCAACGAGTAGCGCTTGCAACAGATCTGATCCGCCTTCACGCCAACACATGACTACAACAGCCACTTTCAACTTAAGTCGAGATCGAGATGCCTGGTATGTCATTCGCGGCTATGTTTACCAGGTAGACCGCACGATATATCGATGGCTCGAACTAGAGCCCCACGAAACCCTGGAACTTGAGCGCGGCGAGGACATCGACGTAATAAGTTCTGGACTCGAACACTCGGAAGAGTTGCGAATTCTTGAACAAATAAAACACCTCGAAGCCAATATTACACTGAATAGCTCCGTTGCACGAGGCGCCCTTGCAAACTATAATGAACACCGGGCCAGCAACCCTGATGAAAACATCAATTTTCGATTTATCACCACTGCCAATGCGGGGTTGGAAAAAGACCCTCCGTGGCCATCCCAGTTGGTTCCGCATCGGAATGGCATCGAGGCATGGAACAGTGTCAGAGGAAAGAAACTCGAAAAACGGCGAGACTTACGCCCTGTAGCTGCGATACGACGTTTATTGGGCGCTGCTAAAAGGCCAGAGAGCATCCCAAGTACGACATGGGATCACTTCACAAAATATATCGCAGTCCGCAAAGCCGCTCACATCACTGCTCTAATCGAAGGGTTCGAGTGGAGCACAGGGAGTAAGGGACAGCCAGAACTGGAAGAGTCGATTCGTAAGGAACTAATCCGGAGGGCTTGGGCCTCAAGCGAGGATCAGGCTCATGCACAGTACAATGCACTGTTCGTACACGTGTTCAACCTTCTCTCACGTAAAGGCGTAAAGTCCCTAACGACGAAAGATCGGGAGGGTGTTCTTCAGAATCCCGCTCTTTCAGACAAGGACAGCCACACCCTGGATAGAATCCGCGTCAATATCGCTCGACTGCAAAGTAGAGTAGATATCCTAGAGAATAGAATTCTGAGCGACAAGAGCGAGATGGACCTTCGGCACAAGGCGTTAGGGCTGGTCGTCTCAAGCCTCGCAGAAGCTCAGGGGACACCCGCTCTTGCCTTGACATTCGATGCCTCCATCGATCTCGTGCCACCGCCCAACATTCGCCTCCGAACTGATCGGTCACAAACAGTAGATGACCTGACTGTATTGCTCCAGAATAAGATATGGGCAGCGATCTTTGGCGCCAGTGGTACCGGAAAAACCGAACTCGCCCTTCTTCTCGCAAGAAGACTGACAGAGAATATTGGTTGGATAAGCCTCCGCGACATGGATCCTGAGCATTCCCTTTCGCTGCTCCGTGCTGCTTTCAGTGCCGATCCAAACAATGAGCAGGGTATCAACGGCTTATTTCGACGATATCCACGCGGAACGGCGACGCTTGTCATTGATGATACTCCTAGATTCGAAGGAGATGGCCCGCTTTGCCGGTTCCTAGTGCAGATTGCAACGTTCGCGGAGATGCATGACGCCAAACTTATAACAACAAGTGCCTACTCCCCCAGCGCGCGTATTCTTGCTCGTTTTGAAGACAGGATGGAAGTTATATCGGCGCCATCAATGTCATCTGATGAAGTCAAAGAGCTCCTTGCTGCGTACTCTGCTCCAAATCACTGGGCGAACATTGCAGGAGTAAGGACGTTGTTGGATACTACCTCAGGTCACCCCGAGTTGCTGGTGACTGCGATCAGAACCCTGAAGCAGAATAACTGGCAGCCTGGCCCCAAGGAATATGAACCCAACTACGCATTTTTGAATATTGATGTAGCGAGCCGTGTTCTGTCGACGGTTTCTCATGCAGATGCTCGCCATTTGCTTCGTCGCCTGGCACTTGCAGTCGGCCCTCTGACACCTGTTGATGTAGGGGCTATCGCCGCAGTAAACCCACCTCTAGCACAATCGCAAGAACTGCTGGTGGAGCTTGATGGCTTGTGGGTGCAAAGGTCGCAAAATGGAAAGTTGTTGGTGTGTCCGCTGGCAAAATCCTTAACCGACGAGCTTCCTGGCGACACGTTTGCAGCAGTACATGACACCCTTGCATGTAGAATGCTGGCAGGCAAGGTGAGCCCGAGGACTGTTATTCTGGCTATTCAACACTGGCTCCCTGCTCGTGAATCGAACAAGGCCGCGGTCACATACTACCACGCGCTATCCCAACTGGCAGACGCAAAAGTTCTAGTGGACGAAGAAGGGCTACTGGACTATTGGGGGGAGAGTCAGTTACCCGACGACATCGGCTCATCACTGAAGTTGTGCATTCGTGCGTTGCAAGTTCAGTTGCACCGTCGTTATAACAGAGATTTTCGGTTTGTCGTAGGCGACATCCTTGAGCTGGCTTCACGGATTGAGTCGGCCGATAGATGGGCCCTGGTCGCAGTAATTCCTGTAATTACCTGGATGTCCGAGGCTCGTTTTGGTGACAGTTGTCGGTTGCTCGTTGATGTCCTATGCAGTATCGACGATGCTCAGATGCCAGATGGTTCTGAGTTGATCACCACGACGAACAACATAGGAGCCAGCGATCCGGTGTTGTTTTTTTGGCACCTTACTTCTACAGTATCTTCAAGAGAGGATATTGAGGATTGGCTTGCTGGGCTTGAGCGGTTAGCGTCGGCATTCGGAAACAGGCTTGTACATAAGGATGATCACTATGAATCTGGCTCGCTTAGCATCTGCGACAAAGTATGGCTCACTGAGGAACGAGTTCCCATTACGACGCGAGATTGGCACGCCGCTGATGAACTCCTCATTAGGATCGGCCGTCTTGGGCGAGACCTTGGCATGGAATTGCTTTGGTCTTCGGCAGAAAGAGCGCGCATAATAGTTGCAGCAGAGTACACAGACGATATCGATCGCGCGATCGACATCGCGGAGGCAGCACTGGCAAATGCACAAGATGCCCGCTCGAGATTTCTTCTGGAAGAATGTATCGGCCGAAATCTTCTGTACAAGGAGAGACGCGCGGATGCAAGACGGCACCTTCGCGGTGCGCTTGAGGAGCATTCAACTGCTTATTCTGTGACGAGAGTCTACGCGCTAGTCGCAATGGCACGCTCACTTGAGGCTTCGGAAACCCTTGAGGCGGTACGTCTGTGTAAAGAAGCGCTGATGACAGCCAAGGAGATAGGGCTCTCTGACCTTGAACTCTGCAAGCTCACGTGTGAATATGCGATCGCGATCTGGCTAAATGGGAAGCGGGATCAGGCGGCATCGGAGTTTGAGCGAGCGACAACGGTGCTACTAACGAATGGGGTCAGCCGGCCTGAGTGGAGAGACTTTTTGTTGATGCTTGGCCATGCCGTTGGCTATATGTTCTCTGTTGCCCTGACGGGAAAACCTCCAATCGAAGACAGTGCCGGGGGCGAATACGTGGTGCCGTTCGTTGGCCTCTTTCAGTCCTCTCATAGAGAGAGACATCTTTTTTACAAGTCTGGATCTGAGGCATGTATTTATATGAATATATCGCAGTTAATGCAGTCGAACAATGAAGATGAGAGGGCAGCCTTCTGGGCAGAGCAGGCATTTCGTGTTGTGAGGCAAGGCCAAATGAGCCCGGAGTTGCCCGTTTCGCCTGCTGGCATATCTCTTCTGCTCGGGGCGGTCCTGGTTCCGCGTTGGACTCGACAGAATGATCTCGCATCGGTAGGTGATTTTTTGGTATCACTTGTGCCGCTTGGAGATCCAGGTGTCGTGATAGATATTGTCGCACTGCCACTCATGCTTTCTTTGTTGAGAGCTAAGAATTTTGGATCTGCCACTAAGTCGGCGCAAGAAGTAGCGGGTTTAGTAGACGAAATCGAGCACTATCGCGAAAGTCGCATCTGGAAAGCGTATATGAACCTTCTGGATCTGGTATTCGTGCAGAGTGCGAAAAATGAGAGGATCATCGAGGAAATGGGAAAAGAAGGTGCCGATGTTCGACAGCGTCTTCTGCCATGCCTTCATGCTGCACTGGCGTCCGACAGTGAAATGTCGGACATGGAAGTAATCGGTCATCATCTAGTTATGAGTGGCTTTTACTCCTTAGACGACTACTCGACGCGACCTATTGTTCGGGAATGCATTGTACCCTTTCTTGCTGAGCATTGGATTGGAAGATTGGAGTCTTCCCCTTTTGCTTTTCGGACTCCGAAGATGCTGGCAGATATGCTAAAGGATGCCCAGCAGTTGCTTCCTGCGGAGAGTCTGAGATCAATTTTGCGTGATGTGTTGTGGGGCATGGGGGTTTCGATGTCGAACTTTGATCAGGGTGAATTGGATTGGCTCAAAGAATCGATGTGACTCGTGCTCAATGGTGAGTCGATGGTTGGCATAGTTAGCCCTGGCAAAGCCATGGTGCTCTGCTGTGCTCGCTACGGTTCGATCTCGGTGAGCAGTGTCGATAGACGTTCCCCCGCCAGATCCAACCGTCCCCGTTCAAGTTGCTCAAGCGCCGCCACGACGGCCTCCCGCCACTTGCTACACTTGCTACACCCCGACGGCTCCGAGCCGACCTCGGCACCCATGCCAACCGACATCGCCTCCCTCGAGCGAAAGACGTCGTCCCCTCCTTGCCTTCCCCCGGCATGGCGAGCGGCACGATCCCGTTCCTCGCTCCACAGCGGTTCCCAGCCGGAGCTCTCGAGTCGGCTGGATGCCGTCGATCGGCCACGACCAGGCTCCTCCACAGGACGGACAAAAGCCCCTTCGTTTGCAGGAAAAGGCGACGACCCGGTCATACCGGCACTGTGGACATCGAACGCGGAGGAACCCCCTGGCCAAGATGCCGCAGCCCAGGAAGTCACGCAGCTCTCGCTCGACGAAGTACGGCAGCACCCGCTCGCCGTCGCGCTCGACATCGGAGACGAACGACTCGAGGTGACGCGCGAGGGTCTGGTACAGCACCGACTCCTCGGGTCGCCGTCGCTCGTAGTGGACGGCAGGAGGCAGGAGGCAGGAGGCAGGAGGCAGGAGGCAGGAGGCAGGAGGCAGGAGGCAGGAGGCAGGAGGCAGGAGGCAGGAGGTTTGGCACCGAGCGCGCGCGTCGGGAGCACAGCGGCCCATTCGTTGCCAACTCGGTGCCAAACGGCGGTGCAGTGATGTCGCGGCGTTCCACGATGCGAAGAGCCGTAGTGGCCAACCCATGGGCCACGAGGTGGCCCAGCGGCCCGCGGGTTGGCCACCTTCCTGCTGCTTGGACTCGGGCGTCACCTGTAACTCCGCGGACCATCTCGATCTCGGGCCTCGACGCTATTACCGACCACTGGTACAGGACTGGGTGTGTCCATCCGCCTCCGACACGCCTACTTCGACGACGCGGGCGCGGCCCATACGCTCAGCCAAGCCCGATTCGAGCGGGTCATGGACCGTCACACCCGGGAGCCGATCCCCGAGCTGGCAGGAAAGCGCGTCCGATTCATCACCCTCTCCGTGCTGTTCGAGGATGGCGTGGCGCTCGAGGTCGGGCGGGTGGATTCCTCGCTCGTGGTCTTCGATGACAACGGACGCCGCGACGAGGCCGATGCCGACCGTCAACTCCACGCCGCGGTGGAACTGCTCGACGATGTGGTCGGCCGGTCGGACTCATCGACGGTCGTTCCTGCTGCCGCCCGTTTCCAGGTCGCCGGCTTCCGCTGGAAAGCTCGATCGCCTCAGCGCAAGCCGACCGCCACCCCGAAGATGGCCAGGCTGAGCACCAAGATGGCCAGCTGCACCACGCCACGCACGGCCGGCGAGCTGCGATGCGCCGTGCGCTGGTGGACGAACGCGGTGAGCACCACCAGCCCCACCAGCCCCAGCTTGAGGTGCAGCCGGCCGTAGCTCCACGGCAGGCCCAGGCGGTGTACCTGCCACAGCCCCGTGGGGATCGCCACCGCCATCGCGCCCCAGCTCACCCGCGCGAACGCCCAGGCCGCGGCCCGCAGCAGCGCGCGCTCGGCCCCGGCCCGGCGCAGCGCCACCACCAGCGCCGCGAGCACGATGAGCCCGCCCGTCCAGGTGGCCACCGCCACCAGGTGCAGCCAGCGGACGATCAGCAGCTCCACCACCATCGCCTCAGAACAGCTCCCCTTGGGTCGCGTCCGGGGTGACCTCCTCGAGCAGCTCCGGGCCGTCGTTGGCCACCCGGTTCACCCGGCGCGAGACGGGGTAGCGCCGCAGCGCCCCCTCGGGGGCCGGGCCCAGCAGCTCCGCCGCCGCCTCCGGGTCGCGCTCGCGAAGCCACGGCTCGACCCGCTCGGGCTCGAGGATGGCGGGCATGCGATCGTGGATGTCGACCATGTCGCCCGAAGGCTCGGTGGTGATGATCGCCGCGTGGCGCCCCTCGGGGTCTTCGGTCCACAGCGCGGCCATCAGCAGCAGCTCGCCGTCGCGGCGATGCACGTACCACGGCTGCCGCGTGCCGGCCTCCCACTCGTAGAACCCCCGCAGCGGCACCACCACGCGGCCCTCGCCCAGCGCCGCCCGCCACACGGGGGTGCGCAGGCGGTCGTCGCGGGCATTGATCGCGATGCCACCCCGCCGCCGCGGCACGCCCCAGCGCGCCACCGACAGCCGCCGACCCTCCGCGCCGCGCCACAGCACCGCCACCGGCTGGGTGGGCGCGAGGTTGTAGCGGACCGTCAGGTCGCGCACCTCGTCGTCGATCTCGGCCGCTTCGAGCAGCTCGATGAGCTCGGGCCCCTCGGGGCGCACGCCTCGCCCGCACATGCATCCAGCCTACATCGCCGACCGGGGCCGCGCGACGGCACGCGGCACGGGCCTCCCGGCGGCCCGGCGTTCCGTGCCAGGATCGGCGAGCACCCGCCATGTCATCGACCGCCTACCGAACCTCACCCCACTACACCGAAGAGCACGCCGCGCTGCGCGAGACGGTGCGTCGCTTCGTCGATCGCGAGCTGCTCCCCCACGTCGACGCCTGGGAGCGCGCCGAGTGCCTGCCGCGCGCGCTGTACCGCCGGGCGGGCGAGGTGGGCCTGCTGGGCCTGGGCTTCCCCGAGGCGCTCGGCGGCGTGCCCGGCGACCAGTTCGCCCGCATCGCGCTCACCGAGGAGCTGTGCCGCTGCGGTGCGGGCGGGGTGGTGGCCGGCCTGATGAGCCACGCCATCGCCATCCCGCCGGTGGTGGCGCTGGGCTCGGAGGCCCTCAAGGCCCGCGTGGTGCCGCCCGTGCTCGCGGGCGAGACGATCGCGGCGCTGGCCGTCACCGAGCCCGGCGGCGGCTCCGACGTCGCCAACCTCCAGACCACCGCCCGGCGCGACGGCGATCACTGGGTGGTGAACGGCAGCAAGACCTTCATCACCTCGGGCATGCAGGCCGACCTCGTCACCACCGCCGTGCGCACCGGCGGCGAGGGCATGGGCGGCATCTCGCTGCTGGTCGTGCCCGGCGACGCCCCCGGCCTGGCCCGCACGCCCCTGCAGAAGATGGGCTGGTGCAGCTCCGACACCGCCACCCTCTACTTCGAGGACTGCCGGGTGCCGGCCGACAACCTGGTGGGCGCCGAGAACCAAGGCTTCGCGGGCATCATGGGCAACTTCAACGGCGAGCGCCTGAGCATCGCCGCCATGGCGGTGGGCTTCGCCCAGGTCTGCTACGACCAGGCGGTGGCCTACGCCCGCGAGCGCGAGACCTTCGGCCGGCCGCTGATCACCCGCCAGGTCATCCGCCACAAGCTCGTCGACATGGCCCAGGACATCGGCGCCACCCGGGCCAACCTCGAGGCGGTGGCGTGGCGGGTGCAGCAGGGCCAGTGGCCCATCGCCGAGGTCTGCATGCTCAAGAACCAAGCCACCCAGTGCATGGAGCACTGCGCCAAGGAGGCGGTGCAGATCCTGGGCGGGGCCGGCTACATCCGGGGCGCGGTGGTCGAGCGGATCTACCGAGAGACCAAGGTGCTGGCCATCGGCGGCGGGGCGGAGGAGATCATGAAGGACCTCGCCGCCCGCCAGCTGGGGCTCTAGCGCCGCCGCACCAGGGGCACCCGGCGGGCCCGAGCGCGTCAGGGCGGTCATCCACGGGGCACCGCGACCGACCCCTCCCGGGCCGAGGGTCCGCGCTTGGAGCGGTGCCCCCACGTTGCTAGCGTGCGACGCGTGGAGTCCCCCCCCACCCCGCGGCTCGGTGATCGCAGCTCGTTCCCCACGCTGGCGGCTCGCGCGTACCTCAACCACGCCGCCGTCTCGCCGCCCTCGACCCGCGTCCAGGCCGCCGTGGCCGAGATCATCGGCGACTACGCCGAGCACGGCCTCGCCGCGGTGCTCCGCTGGCTCGAGCACCGCGATCGACTCCGCGCCACCCTGGCCGATCTGGTCGGCGCCGCGCCGAGCGAGCTGGGCTTCGTGGCCAACACCACCGCCGGCGTGCGGGCGATCGCCCTGTGCCTGCCCTGGTCGCCCGGCGATCGCGTGGTGCTGCTGCAGGGGGAGTTCCCCGCCAACGTCACCCCCTGGCAGCGCGCGGCCGAGCTGTTCGACCTGCGCACGAGCTGGCTGCGGGCCGACGACTTCCACGGCCCCGCCGGCACCGGCCTGCAGCGCCTCGAGGAGGTCCTGCGCCAGGGCGTGCGCCTGGTGGCCGTGTCCGCGGTGCAATTCCAGACCGGCCTGTGCATGCCGCTGGCCGAGATCTCCGAGATGTGCCACGCCCACGGGGCCGAGCTGTTCGTCGACGGGATCCAGGCCTGCGGCATGGTCCCGCTGTCGGTGGAGGCCATGGGCATCGACTATCTGTCGTGCGGCAGCCACAAGTGGCTGATGGGGCTGGAGGGCGTGGCGTTCCTCTACGTGCGGTCCTCGCTCGCCCCCGCCCTGCGCCCGGTGGTGGCGGGCTGGCTCAGCCACCAGGACGGCATGCGCTTCCTGTTCGAGGGCGCCGGCCACCTGCGCTACGACCGGCCGGTCCGCGCCCAGGCCGACCTGGTCGAGGGCGGCGCGGGCCCGGGGGTGGTGCTCGCGGCGCTGCAGGCCGCGGTCGAGCCGATCGCCACGCTGGGCGTGCCGGCCATCCACGCCCACGCGCAGGCCTACCTCGACGCGCTCGAGGCCGGGCTGGTGGCGCGGGGCTTCGCCAGCCTCCGCAGCCCGGTGCCGGCCCAGCGCTCCGGCATCCTGAGCGTGGCGCCCCCCGCCGGGATCGACCTGCTCGCCCTGCACGCCCGGCTGCTCGAGCACGGCATCGCGTGCACCACCCCCGACGGCCGGCTGCGCTTCTCGCCGCACTGGCCCAACGCGCTGACCGAGGTCCCCGTCGTGCTCGACGCCATCGACCAGGCCGTCGCCAGCGAGCGCGCGCGCCCATGATCGAGGCCTTCGCCATCACGCTGGGCGCCATCCTGCTGGGCGCGGTCATCGGCGGGG
>JGI12210J13797_11112090_pt1 | contig 10517 bp, 13 predicted proteins | sample ElkSlonscriptome_3_FD_13797 | JGI IMG/M metagenome (IMG submission 13797) | reverse complement strand
GGTCGTTATGTCCGCCGAGCACATCTAGCTTCCGGGGAGCAGGTCGAAGAGCTCGCGGCCGAGGCGCTCCATCGAGAGCGTCAGCCGGTCGCCGCCCTCGAAGTCGAGGACGAGCAGGCCCCGGCCGCCGGGGCCGCCGAGCTCGATGTACTCGCACTTCTCGGTGAGCGGAGGCAGCCCTTCGCCTTCGCTGGTGACCTTGGCGTGGCCGCGGCGGCGGAGGCTGAGGCGGAAGCCTTCGATGGGCAGCTCGGCCGGTACGCGGCCCGCGGGAACGTCGTCGGTATGCTTGGCGAGGGCCAGGTCCTTGGCCTGCTCGTCGAGCTGCACGATCCACTCGGCCCGGTCGCCGCCGCCGGGCGTGTGGAAGAGGCGCAGGACGAAGCCCTCTTCGTCGAGCTCGACCTTCGCCGCGAGCCAGAGCTCGCTGTCGGCATAGAGGAGCACGTCGCCGATCTTCAGTCCGCGCGGTCCGTTCGGCTTCGGCTTCGGTACTTCGACCGTGCCGGGCGGGGGCTCGCCCGCCTCCATCCGTGTGCGCAGCCGCCGCAGGGCCACCGCGGCGAGCGCGACGGCTCCGAGACCCACGCCCAGCTCGATGATCATCGTGCCCCTCCCGCGCCGTGCATGGCTTCGGCCGCCGCTCGAATGTCGGCGGCTCCGCTGACCGCGCCGATGGCCGCCACCAGTGGCGCGCCTGCCCGGTGCGCTTCGGTCGCCCGCTCGGGCGTCATGCCGCCGATCGCGACGACGGGCAGCTCGACTGAGCCGCAGACGGCGCCGAGTCCCTCGAGCCCGACCACCGGATCGGGGCGCTCCTTCGAGGCGGTCACGAAGACCGGGCCGAAACCGATCAGATCGGCACCGGCTCGCTCCGCCGCCTGCGCCTGCTCCAGGTCGTGGGTCGACAGCCCGATCGGCCCGGCGAAGAGCCGCCGCGCCTCGGCCACCGGGAGATCGCCTTGGCCCAGGTGCAGGCCGTCGGCCTCGGCGAGCAGGGCGATGTCGAGCCGGTCGTTCACCACGAAGGGCACCCCGGCCTCCGCCGCGAGCGCCTTCAGTGCCCGCGCCAAGCGAAGGTGCTCGGCGTCGTCGGTGCCCTTGAAGCGCAGCTGTAGCACCGCGCAGCCGCCGGCCAGGATCGCCTGGGCGGTCTCGATCGGCCCCGCCGGCGCATGATCGGGATCGACGATGCCGTAGTGCCCTCGCCAGTCGGGCTTTGGTGCGTGCGTCACCTCCGGACCATAGGCGAGGTCGCGCCCCGATCAACCCCTGCTCCCTCCGGCGGGGGCGTGCTATCGCCCGTCGATGGCGCAGGACCTGGCCGCGAGTGACGGCGCCCGCTCCCGCTTCGCGTGGGCGGGTTGGGGGTTCACCCTCGCCGTTGCCCTCCTGCTGCTCTGGATGGCCGGCTCCCGATTCCAGAACGTCCACCAGCGAACCTTCGACCTCGGCTTCTATGGGCGCCTCGCCTGGGGTCTGGCGGTCTTCGACACCTGGGACCCCATCCAGAACGCGCACGTGCTGGGTCTGCACGTCTCCCCGGTGCTGATCCCTCTCGGCTGGCTCGGACGGATCCTCGGGACGATCCCGGTGCTGCTCACCGCGCAAGTCGCTGCCGTTGCCGGCGCCGCGCTGGTGCTCGGCCGGCTCGCGACCCGGCATGTCGGCCCGCTCGGCCATCTGATCGGACCCATCGCGTTCCTGGCCCATCCGAACCTCAGCCACGTCACGACCTACGAGTTCCATCCGGGAACCCTCGCGGTCCTGCCGCTCGCCTGGGCACTCGAGCGCCTCGACGCGGGCGACTCCAAGGGGGTCGCTCGCGGCGCGATCGGGCTGCTGCTCTGCCGAGAGGATCTCGCGCTGGTCGCCCTGATGTTGGCGCTCTTGGTCGCTTGGCCCAGCCGCCCGTGGCGGAAGACGGGCGACCCTCGCCCGACCGAGTGGCGCCGGGGGATTCACCTCGCTGTCGGCGCCCTCGCCTACCTGGCGCTCTTCGCGCTCGTGCTCCACCCGATGTTCGCGCCCGAGAAGGGTTCCTTCCAGGCGCACTTCGGCCACCTCGGCGTCGACCCGGCTGAAGCGCTCGCCAACCTCTTCACCGATCCAACCCGCGCGTTCGCGCACGTGGGCCAGGACAAGCTCACCTGGCTGCCGCGGGTGCTGGCGCCGCTGGCCTTTGTCCCGCTCGTCGCGCCTCGGCTGGCGCTGGCCGCCCTGCCGGTCCTCGCCATCGCCTTCTTCAGCGCGTTCCCCACCACCGTGAACCTCGACAGCCACTACCTGACCCTCGCCATCCCGCCGCTGGTGGCGTCGGCGCTCGTCGGCGCCGGTCGCGTGGGGCGGCGGCTGCCGGAGCGGGTCGCTTTGGCGGCTCCCCTCGGCCTGGCGGCCGCATCGATGGTCGGCTGGGCCTTGGTGGGACAGACCCCCACCCATCCGGCGTTCGCCGCCGATCGCGAGACGGTCGCTCGACGTATCGTTCTCGATGCCATTCCTGAGGGTGCCTCGGTTCAGGCCCCCGACCCCTTGCTGCCGCACCTCGTCGAGCGGCGGCGTCTCCATCGCGGGTGGAAGAGCGATCGCGGGGCCGACTTCGTGGTCCTCGATCTCTGGAGTCGTGAGCGATACGCGGGGCGCGAGGTGCTCCTGCGCACCAGCGAGGAGCCGATCGTTCGCGATTGGTTCAGCAAGAGCGGGTTCGGAGTGGTCGACCACGTCGGCCGCTACGTCGTCTTCGAGCGGGGCCGCGATCCACGGGAGGGTATCGCCCGTGACTACATTCAAACCACCGAGGCCGCGCCCGCGGGTCGACGTCTCACCGAGTGTCTGCGACTCATTCGGGCCGATCGCACCAGCGAGGGCGTCGTAGCACTCGAGCTACATGCCACCGGACCCTGTCCGGCGGATCTGGCGCTCCGGATCGACGGCCGGGTGGATCTGCTCTTCGACGGGATGCTCTCCCCGGCCCATTTGCGCGAGGGCGACCGCCTCCGCTCCGAGCATCGCTCCGAGCGGGACGTGCTGCGTCTCTCGATGTTGCGTTCGAGCGGCGCGCGGCCGCTTCCCCAGGACCCGAGAGAGGTCCTCGTGACCGTGGATCACTCGACCAAGGGGCCGTAGAGGTCGGGGCGCCGGTCCCGGAAGAAGCCCCAACCGGCGCGTCCGCGACGGAGCTCGTCGCGGTCGAAGGTCGCGGTGAGAACACCGGTGTCGTCCCGCCCGAGCTCGGCGACCTTGTCGCCCCGTGGGTTGGCGATGAAGCTCGAGCCGTAGAAGAGCAGCTCGCCCTCGGGGCCGATCCGGTTGGCGGCCATCACCGGCATCGCGTTGGCGACCGCGTGACCGATCATCGCCCGCTGCCACGGGTCCTTGGTGTCCATCTCCGGCGACTGGGGCTCGTTTCCGATGGCGGTCGGGTAGAGCAAGACCTCCGCGCCCATCAGCGCCATCGCTCGGGCCGCCTCCGGGAACCATTGGTCCCAGCAGATGCCCACGCCGATGGTGCCGAAGCGGGTCTCCCAGACCCGGAAGCCCGTATCGCCAGGGCGGAAGAAGAACTTCTCTTCGTATCCCGGGCCATCCGGGATGTGGCTCTTTCGATACACCCCGAGCAGCTCGCCTCCGTCGTAGAAGGCGAGACTGTTGTAGTGGCACTGGCCGTCGCGCTCGAAGAAGGAGACCGGGATGGCGATGTCCAGCTCGGCAGACAGCGCGGCGAAGCGCTCGAGGGTCGGGTGTCCCGCGACGGGGTGGGCCCAGTCGAAGAAGCGCTCGTCCTCTTCCCGGCAGAAGTAGGGGCCCTCGAAGAGCTCCGGCGGGAGCACGACTCGAGCTCCCAGGCCGGCCGCTTCGCGGACCAAGGCCTCGACGCGGCCGACGTTGGCGTCCCGGTCTTCGTCACCGAGCTTGCACTGGAGGAGTCCGACGTGGAGCTGACTCATGCGTCACTCATGCGGGTCGCTGCTGGGTGATGCAATGGAACGCGCCCCCACCCTCGAGGATCGCCCGGGCGCTGAGGCCACGGACCCGTCGCTCCGGAAAGAGCAGGGCGAGCTGGGCCACGGCCATCTCATCGGTCGGGACCCCGTAGGTGGGCACCAGCACCTGGCCGTTCGCCAGGTAGTAGTTCGCATAGCTCGCGGGCAGGAGCTCACCGGAGCTGCTCCGGACCATCCCCGGTGATGGGATCGTGTGCACCTGGAGCGTTCGGCCCGCGCCGTCCGTCAGCGACATCAGCTGCTCTTGCAGCGCCATCAGCGTGGCGCCGTTCGGATCGCTCGGCGTGAGCCCCATCGTGACCACCGCCCCCGGGCCGACGAAACGGACCAGGGTGTCCACGTGGCCGTCGGTGTGGTCGTTGGCGAGCATCGCCTCCACGCTCAGCAGCGCGCTCGCTCCGAGCGCTTCACGGATCTGCGCCTTCACGGCGTCGACCGAGCGCTCGCTCCGCTCGGCTAGACGGCGCAGCCAGGGATCGGTGGTCAGCACCGTGCCTTCGCCGTCCACCTCGATGCCGCCGCCTTCGAAGACGAAGTCGAAACGACGGCTCCGCAGACCGAAGGCGTCCGCCACCCGCGGTGCGAGATCCAGATCTCCCTCCATCGGGTACTTGCCGCCCCAGCCGTCGAAGTCGAAGACCAGCGCCATCGGGTCGCCGTTCGACTCGGCCATCACCGGCAAAGAATCGCGAGTCCAAGCGTCGCCGTACGCGAGCCGGTGGAGCACCACGCCCTCGCCGAGTCCCTCCGGCGGATCGACGTCGGGATGGACGAGCAGGTCGACCGTCTCCGTCTCCGCGATCGCGCGCACGAGGGCGAGGTGCTCCGCCTGCGCCGCGGCGAGATCGGGCCACTCGTCGTCTCGGTAGGGCCACGCCATCCAGCATCCGGCGTGGGTCGCGCTTTCGGCGGGTAGGGTCACGTGGGATGCCGTGGGTGCGCTCATGACGGGCACGGTGTGCCACGCGCCCTCCAAGACCTCCAAGGGAAAGCTCCAATCGCCCCAATCGCCCAGGAGTGAAATCGGGTCATTTCAGGTCTGCACCCCAGAGATGGCACGCGCGACCCATCGCGAGGACGCCAGGAACCGAATTCACAATGATTCCGTCTCGAGCACCACTGGCAGAGACTTGGCACGGCCATCGCATATACCCGAACCGAAGCGGCGACTAACTGAGCGTCGTTCCCCCCCCCACGCCTCAGAGCGCCGCTTCACTCTATGCAGCCGCGACGAATCCCCCCTCGTCGCGGCTGCTTTTTATTCCGTCTAGGTGAGTCGGACCTCACTCGGGCTCGTCGGGACCCTCGGGAACGTCGAGCTCGGGGTCTGCGTTTGGACCGTCGGGGATCTCGGGGTTCACGCAGCAGTCGTCACAATCGACCGGCACGCACTCGCCAGTGAGCGCGCAGCACTGCTCGCCGGTCTCGCAGATCTCGGTCGAACAGCCGTCGATGAGGCCCACCGAGCTTCGGAGTCGCCAGTCCGGTTCCAGAGCTTCCTGGAGCCCTTCGGGCACCTCGATGAAGCCGGGCACCGCGGCGTCGCGAGTGAGGGCGTGAGTGGTCTCGCCGGTCTCGGCCGCACAACCGAAGAGAAGGCCGAGTCCCGCGAGGGTGACGGCCATGGTTCTGAAATCATAGGCAAACATGCCCGACTACAGAGCAGGCACCGTGCCACCCCGCTCGACGCAGGGTCGAGCCCTTTTCGATCGTGAAGATCTGCCCCGGGTGTGGGCGAATCGCGACCGTCAGTGGCCCCAAACGTTCGGAACCACGGCGCTTTCCGAGCCTGCGGTTGCGAGTGGCGGCTCAGCGGACCTTCGTCTTGGCTCCGGCGAGCTTCAGGATCGCCTCGAAGTGCTTCTCGTCGACGGGCGCGACGCTGAGCCGGTTGCCCTTGCGGAGGATGAGCATTCCGTCGAGGGCGTCCGTGTCCTTGAGCGTGGCGAGCGGGACCGACTCGTCGAAGGTCTCGACGTAGGCGACGTCGACCACGTCCCAGCGCGGCTCGCCCTTGTCGACCCGCTCGTCGAAGTAGGGGCTCTTGTCGTCGAACTGGGTCTCGTCGGGATGGGCCTCGCCCACGACCTTCACCACGCCCACCACCCCCGGCGGCTTGGTGTTCGAGTGGTAGAAGAGGACCAGGTCGCCTTCCTTCATGTCGCGCATGAAGTTGCGGGCCTGGTAGTTGCGGACGCCCTCCCACTCCCCGGTGCCGTCCCGTTCCATGTCCTCGATGGAGTAGACGTCCGGCTCGGACTTCATCAGCCAGTACTTGCGTGCGCGGCTCAGAAGCGCTCCGCCAGGAAGGTGTTGGTGAACGCGGCGCTGTCCTCGTAGCGCGCCTGCACCTCCTTGGAGACGAAGCGCTCGAAGAGCCCCCCGATACCGAAGATCGAGCAGCCGACCTCGAAGTCGACGACGCGGTAGCACTTGCCCTCGCCCGCCGGCGGGCAGGTCATCGTGCCCCCGATCTTGATCTTCGACGGCATCACCCCGGGGATGATGTTGAAAGTGTAGGACTTCTCGCCCGCGGACGAGAACGTCCCCTCTTCGTCGAAGGCCACCGAGTCGCCCAGCGCCTTTCGCAGCGCGAGCGGGGCGTTCACCTTCGGCACGATGTGGGCCCGGCGCCGGCCGGTCGCCGGGTCGTCTTCGACCAGCTCGTATTGATACTCGAGCTTCTCGACGTAGAGGACCTGGTTGAAGTCCGGGTTGTGGTGGATCCGCTCCCAGAATTGCTCGGGAGTGCAGTGGATCTCGTGGCGAACGGTGAACGTGCGGCTCATGGGACGGCGCTCGACCTAGCACGATCGCCGGCGCGGACCAATGCTCTCGGGCTCGCCCTCAGGGCGTGAAGAGCATGGTGACGACGGTGATGTTGTCCTCACCGCCGTGCTCGTTCGCCGCCTTGATGAGCTCCGCGGAGGCCACTTCCATGTCCTCGCCGGCGGCTTTCACGATCTCCGTGATCTGCGGGTCGGTGATCATGCCGCTGAGACCATCGGAGCAGAGCACGTAGACATCGCCGGGCCGCGGGTCGTCGGGGACCATGTCGACGGCCACCGAGTCCTGCATGCCGAGGGCCCGCGTGATCACGTTCTTGGGTAGCTCTTCCCGCTGCTCCTCGCTCATGTCGGGCATGACGAGCAGATAATCGTTCACCAGGGAGTGGTCCCGCGTCAGCTGAGCGATCTCCCCATCACGGATGCGGTAGGCTCGGCTGTCTCCGACGTGCGCCACATAGAGCTTCGACCGGTCCTTCGAGTAGAGCGCACCCACCACCGTGGTGCCCATCCCGTGGACCTCTCGGTGCTTCACCGAGGCTTCGAAGATCTTCCGGTTGGCCAGCTTGATGCTGGTGACGAGCCGATTCTCCTCGAAGGAGAGGTGCGGGTCGAAGGAGAAGGGCCAGGTGGCGTCCGCGGTCGCCGTCTGCTCGAAGAACGCGGCAATGGCGTGCGTCGCCATCTGAGAGGCGACATCACCTGCTCGGTGACCTCCCATACCGTCGGCCACAACGAAGAGACGATGCTCCGGCAGGATGCAGAAGCTGTCCTCGTTGTGCTCGCGTTGGAGCCCGACGTCCGATAGACCTGCCGCGACGAAATTCATGGACTGGCTTGGCCAACGCAACGCTCCAACGTCCGGCGCCTCAAGTCAAGCGCGCAGGTACGTTGTTCTTTTCCTTCTGGCGAGCTCCGTCGCTTCGGCGGGGTGCGACACGCGCCCCGATCCGAACACGGTCGTGGGCGCTTTAGCCTACGCAGCAAGGGCAATCGAGAACGAGGACTCCCGGAAGCTCTACCGGGTGATCGACGAAAGAGCCCGCCACGCGCTCATCTCGATCGTCGCCGATCGGAGGGCCGCCGCGGACCTGATCCGCGAGTCGTACCCCCCATCGGAGCGCGATCGGGCGCTCGCGGAGCTCGGAGACGCGGCCCAAGTGGAGGACGGAGAGGGCCTTTTCGCGCTCCGCTGCGACAGCGAATGCCGTTCGGAAGTCGGCGCGCGGATCGGCGGAGTCGAGAGCTCCGAGGAGGACGGCGAGGAGCTCGTGGTCCACACCTCCCGCGAGGAGGAGCTTCGGCTCTACCGGCGCGGCGAAGGCCACTGGTGGGGCATCGTCTGGCGGACCGCGGCTCTCGACCGGGAGCGCTCGCGCGCCAACCAGGACCTGCACCGGATCGAAGACAACGCGGAGACCTACCGACGCCGAGCGCAGCTCGAGGACCGTGAGGAGTCCCCCAACCCGCGGGACTCGGCCATGGATTCCCCCGACCCGCCAAGGTAGACCCCGCCCATGACGAAGAAGATCGCCGTGATCGGTGGCGACGGAATCGGTCCCGAGGTCGTCGCCGTCGGGGTCCGCGTGCTCGAGACCCTCGCCGAGCGCGAGGGCTGGGACCTGGCGCTCACCCACTACGACTTCGGCGCCGATCGCTACCTGAAAGACGGCACCACTTTCCCCGAAGAGGCCCAGTCCGCCATTCGCGAGGACCACGACGCGGTGCTCCTCGGGGCGCTCGGCGATCCCCGGGTGCCGGACATGAGCCACGCGCGAGACATCCTCTTCGGGCTCCGCTTCGGCTTCGACCTCTACTGCAACCTGCGCCCGGTCCGCTGCCTCCACGACCGGCTGATGCCGCTGGTGGGGTACGCGGCGAAGGACTGCGACATCACCGTCTTCCGGGAAAACACCGAGGGCATCTACGTGGGCATGGGTGGCCACTTCAAGAAGGGCACCCCCGACGAGGTGGCGATCCAGGAGGACCTGAACACCCGCAAGGGGGTCGAGCGCATCATCCGAGCCGCGTTCGAGTGGGCGAAGAAGAACGGCAAGAGCAAGGTCCACATGGCCGACAAGCACAACGCCATGAAGCACGCCCACGAGCTCTGGCTGCGCTGCTTCCAGGAGGTCGCGACCGAGTACCCGGCCATCGAGGCCCAGCACGTCTTCGTCGACGCCCTCTGCCTCTACCTCATCCAAGACCCGAGCCAGTTCGAGGTCATCGTGACCTGCAACCTCTTCGGCGACATCGTCACCGATCTCGGCGCCGCGCTGCAGGGCGGCATGGGCATGGCGGCCAGCGCCAACATCCACCCCGGCGGCCTCGGCATGTTCGAGCCGGTCCACGGGTCGGCCCCGCCACTCACGGGCAAGGACGTCGCCAACCCACTCGCGACCGTGCTCACCGTTGGCATGATGCTCGAGCACCTCGGCTTCGCCGGCGCGGAGCAAGAGCTCGAAGCGATCGTCCGCCGGGCGATCGAAGAGAAGCGCTGCACCACCGACGTGGGCGGCGAGCTCGGCACGAAGGCCACCGGCGACTGGGTCTGCGAACAGCTCCGCGCGGGCTGAGGCGTCCGACGGACCATGAGGCTCTCGCTCGTCGCTCTGTTCGTTCTCGGCTGCGCTCCCAACGCCCAGGAGTGTCCGCCCACCACGCCACCGGTCGTGGATGCACCGCCGCCCACGGCGCCTCCGATCGAGTCCGAGCACGAAGTCGGCGAGCGAGTGTGGATCGCTTTCGGTGAGAGCTGGTACCCGGGCCGCATCGTCGCCGTCCTGCAGCCGGCGGTCTACGAGGTCGCCTATGACGGGTACGCCACGGACTGGAACCGCGTCGCGCGCCCCGGTCAGCTTCGCCCATTCGATTCGCCGCCCACGGCCGATACGCCGCCCACGGCGCCGGCCTTCGAGCGGGATCCGGGCTTGCCGGTCGAGGACATCACTCAGCTCCACGGGGGCATGGCCGTGCTCATCCTCTGGAACGACCTCCTCTGGCCCGGCACCGTCGTCCGCTTCGAGGGCGACCAGGTGCGAATCCACTACGACGGCTACGAAGACACCTGGGACGAAGTCGTGCCCATCGAGCGCCTCTCGATCCCGCAGCAGTAGACACGCCCGGATCCACGGGCCACGTCTGCACCATGCATTGGCGAATCGTGGTGATCGGTTGCTCCGGCTCGGGGAAATCCACCATGGCGCGTTGGCTCGAAGAGCGTGGATGGGCGCGACTCGAGCTCGATGCCATTCACCACGGACCAGGCTGGACGCAGCGCCCGCAGGAGCAGGTTCGCTCTGACGTCACGGCCTTCCTATGTGACCACGCGCGGTGGGTGATCGATGGCAACTACGCACCGCTTCGCGACCTGACCTGGCCGGAGGCTGACACTATCCTCTGGCTGGATCCGCCGCGTCACAGCGTCTTGCGTCAGGTCACCTGGCGCACGCTCCGGCGCACCCTCCTGCGGGAGGAGCTCTGGAACGGTAACCGGGAGCCGCTCAGCAACCTGGCCTCGCTCGATCCCGAACGGTCGATCATCGCCTGGGCAATGGCGACGATGAATCGCTACCGGGCCGAGTACTTCGAGCTCATGGCCCGCGGTGAGCCGGCTGGAGCTCGGTGGATCCGGGTTCGGTCGCGCGCCGAGGCCCAAGCGTTCATCGACTCTCTGTCCTAGCTCGTGCCCGGCCCAAAACGCAGTGGCAGAGCCGACGCTTCGGAG
>JGI12210J13797_10111831_pt1 | contig 10517 bp, 7 predicted proteins | sample ElkSlonscriptome_3_FD_13797 | JGI IMG/M metagenome (IMG submission 13797) | reverse complement strand
GTGCCGGCGGCCTGGAGCATCTCGACCGCGGTGGCGAACGACAGGGCGGTGCGCCGCACGTAGTCGCTCACGGGGTGGCCGGCGTCGCAGGCGGCCGCGATCCCGCGCAGCGCCTCGAGCTGGGGGCCCAGCTCGAGCGCGGGGGTGGGGGCCTGGGGCAGGGCGGGTCGGCCTGCGCGCCAGTCGGCGAGGAAGCGCGCGGAGAGGGAGGCCGGCCAGGCGATCTCGGCCAGCACCTTGATCGTGCCGGCGACCTTCACCAGCTTCGTGTCGAGGGCGGTGATGCGCGTGAGGGAGTCGTTCACGAGGCCTCCGGATGCGAGCATGGCAGGGGGTCGGAGACGGCGCCAGCCCGGCGCGACGAGCCGATCGCTCCGTCGTCGAGGCAGGAGCCGGGGCAGGAGCAGGGCGCGGATCGGTCGAGCGGGGCGAGCTCGATCGCCACGGGGGCGGGGACATTCGACCCGTGACGGCGGTGTCGTGGGGGCGGCAGGGCTGTCAGGGCGAACCTGGAGCGATGCGGCCGGGGCGGGCGCGAAGGCGGTGAATTCTGTGTTGGCCCGCGAGCTGCAATGACAGCGGGCATGGTCGTGCTTCGGAGGCTGGGCGTCGCGGTGGTCACGGGAATGCTCGCGATGGCGGGCGGGGTGGCCTGCGACGCGGACGAGGGGGCCTTCGACGGCGGCGCGGGCGAGAGCGACGGCGAGGACGAGGAGCGAGCCGAGCCCGACCCGGGGCTGTTCGCGTGCGGGCTGGCGCCGGTCTGCGACAACCTGCACTTCCACCTCGACGTGGGGTCTCCCGAGGCGCAGGAGTGCGCCGCTCGGTTCATCGTGTCGGGGCAGCCCGGGGTGCTCACCGCCGACGAGTCGATCGGGGGCTCGCTTTGGGAGACCGAGTCGCTCGTCATCCCGCTGGGCGACGGCACGGCCATCGTGCAAGACCGCCATCGCGACTGCTTCGACTGCATCGAAGACGACCTGCCCTGGGAGACGGTGACCACGAGGATCTGCCAGCTCGAGGACGTCTCGGGGCTGACCCGGGCCTGCGGCGACGAGGACGACGACACGCACGACGCATACGACGCGTACGGGTGCCGCTGGAACTACTGGGGGGTGAACGCGCCCGGGCTGATGAACTGCAAGCCGGCGGAGCGGGCGTACATGTGCGACGAGGTCGAGGCGCTGCTGGGCGAGGAGTGAGTCATAGCCCGAGAGGCTGCGTCGAATGCCGCTGTGCTTCAGGATGCACAGCCGTTGACTACGTGCGATCTTGGAAGCTCTGCCAGTCTCGCTCGAGGGCCGCGACGTTGGAGTGGGCCTGCTGATTGCTCAGATACTCTCGTTTGAACGCGGTGGCCTTCTGAAGCAATTCTGCATCCGAGAGGTTCGGGTGCTCGAACGAGATCAAGGTGTCGAGGATGGCGGCGCCTCGCTCTGCCTCGGCTTCGGTGAGCTGGAGGGCAGCAAACCGAGCGGTCATTGCGGGCTCGCGCGAGTCGGAGACGAATGAGAGCAGCTCTACGAGCGCAAGGGGATCGAGCGCACCACCCGCAGCGCTCTCGGGCCGGGCTCGACGCAAGATCCGGTCCCACGTCGCAATCAATGGGGCATGAGAGGGATCGTGCTCCGTGCTCGAGGACAGCCAAGCCAACACCCGTTGGTCGTGACGTTGGAGGAGTGGGCTACGATCGTCGATGTCGAGCTGGTGACATGCCCATACCCAGTCCTGGGCGGCTCGGTCGAGGTGCTGCCGATCGGTCTTGGTTGGCACGACACCGATCCCGTAGTGCAGGAGCTGTCGTCGCAGAAAGATCTCGAGCTCACGTCGTGCACCCACCCAGTCGCCTTCGGCTCGGCGCCCGAGTGCCTCGGTGAGTCCGAACGACTCGAGGAACCGGCTGAATTCCTGCGTTCTCCCCCGGCGTCGGGACGCAGCGTAGTATGCGACGTAAGCGTTCTTCGACTGGCGCAGATCTTCGTCGCTCACCAGCGCGGCGTACTCGCGAGCCTTGAGCAAGTGGGACGCCATCTCCTCTAGCCAGACGTCGGGGAGCTGCAAGGGGAGCTCGGTCCGCCGTGCCTTCCGGTGCAGCTCTTCGGCGACGAGGAAGAAGCGCTGCTCGATGCTCCCCTGAAAGAGGGCACAGAACATCGGTATCGCCACCGACGCGTCGAGAACGAAGGCAATCGACTGGGCATCGAGCGCACGCAGCAGCGCGCTGCGATCGAAGCTGGTGAGCGCTTGGTAGACGCTCCCCGTGGCCAGTGACTGGCCGAAGTCGGAGGCTCGGGCCAGCTCGATGACCTGCTCGACGAATCGATCACCTCGCCCACCGTGGGGTAGACCGAATGCCTCCAGCTCGCGGCGAAGGCGGCGCGCATGCGCGTGGAGGTGCTCGAGGGACTGCGGTGCTCCGACGTGCCGGGCCGTGAAGGCCCCCAGGCCGTGCATCAAGGCATCGAGCGCGTCCGCGGGTGGATCCAGCCCAATACTCTCCACCGGGGACCGAAGCTCATCGCGCAGCGTCGCCTCGTCGCGATGTCGCAGGGTGCGGAGCGCATCCATCGTGGCTCGCTCGGTGTCAGTGAGCATCACGATTCCATTGCGTCCGAGGACCTTCCCTTGGCCACGCATACGATCCAGATCGTGACGCAGGGCCATCGCATCGTCGATCTCCATGCCCAGCAGGCGGCTGGCATCCACGCAGAGTTCATCGACGTTGGCCCGACCTCCGGCCTGGGCCAACGCCACCAGCAAGCTGCGATCTCGCACGGATTTGCGAAACGAGCGAACCTCGGGAGCGAAGAATGCGAACGCATAGGCTGCGTCTCGGCGGCGGTCAGAGGGCCGAGTCGGCAGCCCACCCCCACTCGAAGAGATGTCGAGCGCCTCGAGCAGGGCGGGGAGGGCTCCTTGGCCCATGACGAGTTCCGCAATTCCCTGCTGGTCGATCCGATCGACGCGTACGCTGAACGCATCGAGCACTTTGGTCTGCTCTGGACGGAAGGTTCCCTCGGGGATCCGTCGCGAGCTGATGAACAAGACGGTCTCCACGCCGAGTTTGCGGCGGGCCTTCTCGACGTCGCCGTGGATCTTCTTCCTCCAGTCCTTCTCGATCGACAGCGCGACCGCCACGGGAAGTGGGCTCCCGGACGGCTGTTCGATCACGAAGTCCGTTCCACCGTCATATGGACCGTCGGTGATCCGACTGGGCGGGTAGCCCGACAACCTCAGAACCAGGCGTGCGATGGCCTTCATCTGGTCCGGGGTGGCGCCTTCGATCAACCTCGTGAGAGTCTCGTGCTTCACAACGAGGTCATGCCCCTCACGCCAAGGAAAGGACATTCGGTGAGGCTTCGCAAGGCGACCCAGAGGAATTTCGAACGGTTGCTCATGCCTGCGTGAGGGGCGCGTTCGGTCGCGATGCCTTCGCTCCACCATCGGCCTGCTCACCGAGCCCGGTGGGGTCACGAAGCCAGTCTTCACAGCAGGTCGTCGAGGTCCCCGAGCGCGTCGTCGAGGTCCTCGGCCACCTCGGCCAGCGCGGCCTCGTCGCGGGTGGTGAGCACCACCACCGCGGCTGAAGCCTGGCCCCCCAGCTTGCGCACCGCGATCAGGTTCTCCAAGAAGATCCGGCGCTCGGTGGCCCCCAGCGCCCCGAAGGCGCGCCGCAGCAGCGGCAGGATGTTGCGGTAGGCGTCGGGCCCCAGCGCGCACACGAAGCGATCGAGCGTCTCCACGATGGCCCGGTTGCGCACGAGCACGGTGGCGTTGACCCGCAAGAACCCCTCGAGGAACGCGGCGGCGGCCAGCGGGTGCTGGGTGTCGGACAGGCGCTGGGTGACCAGCAGCGCGACCTCGGACTCGTCGATGATCCGCGCGAGGTAGAGCAGGGCGGTGGCCACCCCGGCCGGCTGGGGGTGGATGGCGTAGTCCTCCACCAGCGCCCGGGCGGCGCTCAGCCACGCCTCGCGATCGACCTCGGGCTGGGAGAGCGCGACCTCGTGCAGGGTCTGCAGGGCGGTGGGCACCTCGGCCACGGCGTCGTCATCGCCCATGCACGCGGGCCGCAGCCGCAGCACGGCTCGGTCGAAGGTCTTGCGGCACAGCGCGCGCAGGGTGGCCTGACTGCCGTGGTCGCCCTGGCCGGCCACGGCGTCGCGCGAGGACCCGTAGGAGACCAGGCCCGACAGCGAGCGGCAGGCGAAGGCGAGCGAGGGCAGATCGTCGTCGGTGGTGGCCAGCTCGTCGCACGCCCGCATGGCGGCGGCGGCCGGGGTCGCGCAGGCGGTGACCACCGCCTCCATGAGCACGGCGGCGGCCTGCCCGGTGGTGCTGGCGTCGCCCAGGCGGGTCTCGAGCACGTGGGCGGTGACCTGCTGCAGGGTGGTGCCCAGGGCGATCTTCTCGACCAGCGCCACGTCGGTGCTGGGGGTCCACTGGCACTGCCACGACTCGCGCAGGCGCGAGAGCGCGGCGATGCCCCCGGGATCGTCGGCGCCGGGCGAGGCCCCGCCGGCCGGGCGCTGGGCCCGATAGGTGCCCTGGAAGCTGGCGTAGGGCACCTCGGACACGCGCAGGCGATGGAAGAAGATCGAGGTGTGCACGGCCTGCGGCTCGCGCAGCAGCAGGGCGATCTCGGTGGGCTGGTCCTCGCGCGGCAGGCCGCGCTCCCTCACCTCGCGCCAGAACTCCTCTTGGAGCGAGTTCTGGCCGATCCGCTCGGCGACCCGCCCCACCCGGTAGCCGAGCACGCCGCGCCACAGGAACGCGTCGACGGGCTGGGCGTCACCGCGGCAGAGGGTGGCGATGCAGGCCTCGCGCAGCTCGTCGAGGCCGGGCTCGAGCTTGTCGCGCAGGTCGGCGAGCGCCTGCGCGAGGCGGTAGGCCTCGATGGTGTCGGCCATGGAGGCGGCGAAGCCCCGGTCGCGCAGCTCGGCGCAGAAGCCCAGCAGCGCGCGCAGGGTGGCGTGCCGGTAGTCGCAGCCGGCCTCGTGGGCCAGCTGGTAGTACTGGGGGGCGCGGTTGCCCGCGCCGTAGCCGAGCTGGGCGGCCAGCCGCGGGAAGCTGAAGGGGATGAGGGTGACGGCGCTGGGGCGCGGGGCGGGGAGCTGGGCGAGGCGCTCGGGGTCGACGTCGCCCGCCACGAAGGCCGCGGCGTGGGCGGCCCCCACCACGGCCACGATCCGCTCGGGGGCGGTGCCCTCGGCGATCACCTCGTCGATCCGGGCGGCCATGAACGCGTCGCGGGCCAGGTGCCACGGCACGGGAAAGGCCTGGCGCACGAGCGCGGCGTGGGCCAGCAGCACCTCGCGGAACTGCTCGGGCTGGTAGCCGGGCGCCTCGAAGCAGGCCTCCCACAGCTCCTCGAACCCGCGGAAGCCCCGGGCCTCGGCCGCGGCCTGGTAGGGGTCGAAGGGAGGGGACGCGCCGCCCGGGGCCGGCTCGGTGCCGTCGTCGCCGGCGTGGCCCTCCAGCGGGGTCTCGATGCCGTCGTCGCGCCGGTCGTGGGCCAGCGACACGCCCACCGGCACGTCGATGAAGCGCGCTTCGGCCCCGTGCTGCTCGGCCCAGCGCAGGGCCTCCCACTCGGGCGAGTAGGCGGCGAAGGGCCACAGCGCGGAGGTGGGCTCGCCCTCGGTGGCGTAGCCCAAGATGGCGACGGGCGGCTCGGTCTGCGCGTCGACCAGCACGTCGATGAGGGGGGTGGCGTCGTGGGGGCCCTCCACCAGCACCACCGCGGGGCGCAGGTGGTCGAGGTAGCGGCGCAGCACGGCGGTGCTGCGCGGCGAGTGGTGGCGGATGGGGAACAGGTGCACCCGCGCGAGGCCCGAGGACGCCATGGTCGGCCCTCAGCTCCGCAGGGCCAGCCGGGCCTCGGCGTGGAACGCCTTCCACGCGCCGCTGCGGCCCTTGGCGACGGTCTCGCAGTAGGCCCGCAGGGCCTCGAGGTCGTCGGCGCTCTCCTTGGCCACCGCGCCCACCAGCGAGCGGGCCAGCTCGCGCGGGGTGACCTCGCCGCTGCCGAAGTGCTGGGCCAGGATGGCGCTGTTGAACAGCACGCTGATGGCCTCGGCGGTGGACATGACCGAGCCGGGCGGGGAGACCTTGGTCTTGCGGTCCTTGGTGACCCCGGCCCGCAGCTCCTGGAACATGGTGACCAGCAGGGTGACCAGCTCCTCGGGCGGGGTGGGCTGCACCTGGTAGTCGGCCCGCAGCTCGGCCTCGCGCTTGGTGACGATGGCGATCTCCTGCTGCAGGTCGCTCACCACCGGGATGGTCACGAAGTTGAAGCGGCGCTTGAGCGCGGCGCTCATCTCGTTGACCCCGCGGTCGCGGGTGTTGGCGGTGGCGATGATCGAGAACCCGCGCTCGGCGGTGGCCAGCCGCCCCAGCTCGGGGATGGACACCTGCTTCTCCGACAGCAGCGAGATGAGGGCGTCTTGGATCTCGGCCGGGGTGCGGGTGATCTCCTCGAAGCGGGCGAACTTGCCCGCTTCCATGGCCCGGAGGATCGGCGAGGGCACCAGCGCCTTGTCGGAGGGCCCCTCGGCCAGCAGCATGGCGTAGTTCCAGCTGTACTTGATGTGGTCCTCGGAGGTGCCGGCCGTGCCCTGCACGATGAGGGTGGAGTCGCCGCTGATGGCGGCGCACAGGTGCTCGGACAGCCAGCTCTTGGCCGTGCCCGGCTCGCCCACCAGCATCAGCGCGCGGTCGGAGACCAGGGTGGCGATGGCCACCTCCACCAGCGAGCGATCGCCGATGAACTTGGGGGTGATGGTCACGCCGCCGACCGGCGCATCGGCGCCCAGGATGTAGGTGGCGACGGCCCGCGGCGAGAGCTTCCAGCCGGGCGGTCGGGTGCCGTCGTCGGTGCGGGCGAGCGCGGTCAGCTCGGGTTCGAACTTGATCTCGGCGGGGCGTCGAATGGCGGACATGAGCGGTGGCGCGAGTATAGACCAATCCCACCGCACCGTGCCGATCGCAGTCCACTGTCGTGGGGATCGCAGTCGCTTCGTGCCAGAATGGCATATTTCCGTGCTGATCTAGCCAGGAGGCACGGATCTCAAAGTGTAATGCCGCTTACAGAAGGTCGAAGTCCATCCCGCTCACGTTGGCCTCGATGTGTTGCTTGACCGAGCGGTGCACGATGATTAGGCTTCGTCTTTGGACGAGTCGAAACATTAATAGACCATGCGCCTTCGGAGGGTCGATTCTTAGGCGATGAAAGAATCTTGGAGCTGAGACTCCACTATGGATGCCGAGCGAGTCCCATGATGAATCTTCGTTGTCGAGCGCCGAAACGATGCCAATGACGTTGACTGCCCGATAGTCCTGGATTGGAGCCTGACGACCGTCTTGCCGAATATTGGCCGCGTATGTCTCTAGGTTATCGATGCCGAAATCATGGAGTGTGGTGAGTAGTTCGAGGGACATTAGTGGCTGCTCCTCAGCATAGTATGGGAGCAGGTGGCCTGTCTCAAGTTCGTACTCGAGCGGGGCGGAGCCGAGATCGCCGCGTAGTTGACCATCGATCCACGGAGTCGTGCCTGTCTGGTCCCAGGCTGGCCAGTGATGGAATTCATGTGCGCATTTATTGTCATCCGTCGATGCGCGAAGCGCATAGTATGAGTGGCCTATTTCCATTGAGGGCTATATCCTTGTGCTATAGGGGAGGTGTACCAGGTGTGGAAGGTTGGGGCTGTCAGTTTTTGTTCGATGAGTAGCGCGAGACGGTTGAGGGATTGGGTGAGGGTTTCTGGTGCGGAGGTTGGGGTTCCAGCTTTTTTGTTAAGGCTCTGTGGGCATTTTTTGAGGCAAATTTCGTGCATTTCGATAAGTGCAAGAGCGAGTTCTTGGAGGTGTCCTTTGACCCTTTCTGAGTATGTGCAGTGCCTTTCGTGGAAGCTGACGCGGGCTTCGTTCATTGCTAGTTCGGCGTGAGTCTCTGCGGGTGATTTTGCGATGAGTGCGCCTCTTCCAGGGAGAAAGATTCCGTTCAGATAACCATTTAGTTCCCAGCTAATTCTTCCGGTGATGTTCTTTTTGTTCTTCACATTGAGAACTGTTGTCTTTTTGTTCTTTTTTCCTTTGCTCTTTTCGATTGTTACTGCTTTAGATCCTGTGTAATTGTTGTTCAGGGTGTAAGCTTGAGATGTCTTTGTGGGTTCTTCTTCTACGTACCGGCGAGTTGTGAATTTGACGTTAGTTGCCATCCACATTAAGAGGCTCCGTGTTGGTAGAAGGGACTCGTTTCCTGGGATTATGTGGTGGGCATTGTCTGCAATTCTAATTTTTTGGTTCTCGCTGGGTTGCTCTTGGGGGTCGTTAATCTTGTAGCTGTCTCGGACGATTTCAGCATGTGTCGAACTGACTAGCATGGTCCACATGTACTTATTGGTTGATTTATAGCAGCCGGTTGTCTTCTCGTACGCAAGAAGAGATTTGCGTAATTTAGCTGAATCGTTCTCTAGTTCAAGTGTGCTGCTGCTTGTTGTTTGTGGAGTGGTGTTGCTGCAGAATGGGCAGTGGCCCGTTTTGTCCAGTATCAGTGTGCCAGGGGCTGCGGTGTTCTCCTTGAACTGCATGATGGGTATCTTGCGACTGCTTGCTTTTATCTTTAGGGCGAGGAGATGCTCTCGCCTAGATCACGTTCGGGAAAATTCGTCTTGATTCTGCTCTCGTCCTGAGTGAAGTACGAGGGGGCCTTCCTTGTCCAGCCCGTTCGAATGTCCAGCCCGTTCGAATATATGAACGGAGAGTGCCCGAGGAGGAGCGGTGGCGCGAGTATAGACCGCGGGCCCGGCCCTACTCCACGCGCCCCCGATAGGCGCGGTAGCCCTCCATGAGCGCGAGGTAGACCATCTGCCCCAGCACGCGCTGGCCGGTCACGGTGAGGTGGGCCAGGTCGCCGGACAACAGCGGCGGCTGGGACTTGCGCCAGCGGGCGGCCGCGCCCTCGCCCCCCATCGCGGCGACGGTGTCGAAGAAGGCGCAGCCCTCGGCCATGGCCACCCGGCGCTGGATCTCGACGATCTTGGGGACCATGGGGCGGCTGATGATCCGCTGGCCCTCGCGCTGGCCGTGGTCGACGGGGGACATGATGAGGCAGGCGATGGCGGCCTCGGGGCCGCGGAAGCGCCGGATGACCTCGCCGAAGTCCCGCTCGTAGCGGTCGAGCTTGCCCTCGGCCAGCGTGAGATCGTTGCCGCCGAAGCTGAACACCAGCAGGGCCGGATCGCGGTGGTCGATCTGGGCGCGCAGGTGCTCGGGATCGAAGTTGAGCATGCGATCGGCGAACGCCCCGAGCTGCTCCATGCCGTCCCAGACCACGCCGGGCACGTCGCGCTCGAGCACCACGCCGTACAGGCGCACGGGCCCGCCGGTGGCGGCCCGGATCCTGATGTCGTGGGCGTCATCGGGCAGCTCGAGCACGTGCCAGGCGTCGCGGGGCTGGTCGGTGGCGGTCTCGATGATGACGGGCTCGTCGCGGTCGACCTTCACCCGCAGCCGCCCGGACTTCGGGGTGCCCCGCGCCCAGATCTCCAGCCGCGAGGCCTTGCGCCCGAAGGCCAGGGTCTCCTCGGTGCGCAGCCGCGACTCGGCCCCGCCGGGTGAGGACACCACGGTGCCGCCCAGGCCGTACAGGCCGTCGCCGCGGCAGCGGTTGATGATGTAGCACAGCTCCCAGGCCTCTCCCTCGGAGAAGCGGACGCCCCGGTGGCGGTAGCTGGCGTTGGGCTTGGCCAGCAGGTGGAAGCCGTGGCCGGCGTCGCCGAAGCGGCGCTGCATGGCGAAGCGCAGCGCGGAGCTGATGTTGTCGTTGGCGATGACCGAGTCGCCCCAGTGCACCACGCGGGTGACCGCGCCAGCGTAGCGGGCGTCGGTGCGGGCGAGCCGAGCGTAGAAGGAGTCGAGCGCGTCGGGGGCGGGCAGCTCCAGCGAGCGGGGCACGTCCTCGGCGTCGTCGGGGTGGGCCTGGTAGGGCGGCAGGCGGTCGCCCTCGGGGGGCGGCTGCACCACGGGCTCGTCGTCGGGCGGGGGCAGCTGGTCGGGCTCGGGCACGGCGGCGGCGAGGCGCTCGAACTCCTGGAGCTGCTCGGCCGCCTGATCGATCGCCTCGCCCTCGCCCATGAGCTCGCGGCCCACGAGGTTCCAGAACAGGGTGGGATCGGTGCCGCGCACCCAGGGCCGGGCGAAGTGCAGCGCGGGCACGACGTAGGTGGCGGCGATGAGCAGGGCCAGGGTGACGATGCCGGAGCCGATCGTGCGAAAGGTGCCGGGCGGGTAGGGCTCGTCGTCGTCGCCGTCGCCTCGGTGCAGCTCGACCGTCTCGACGGGCTCGACGGGCTCGACGCCGTCGAGCAGGCCGTCGGCGTCGGTGACGGCGTCGGCCTCGGGGCGAGGGGGAAAGCGGGGGCGGACCATGACGGTAGCGGGGGCGGAAGCGGGGGCGGCTAGTCCCCTGGATCCGTGATGGCTTGCAAAAGAACGGCGTCAGCGTCGGCCGTGCC
>JGI12210J13797_10648682_pt1 | contig 10520 bp, 10 predicted proteins | sample ElkSlonscriptome_3_FD_13797 | JGI IMG/M metagenome (IMG submission 13797) | reverse complement strand
TTTTTAAATCTAAATTTTTATTTCATGGATGTTCAAAGTAGTGTATTAGCAAATGATTTTTTAGAAGCAGAAGTGATCAGGCAGTCTGGCACAGTATTGTGTAGGGCAAAAAAGACTTATATCACCACGGAAGCCTTTAAATCTTTCTTTAAAGACTTAGGTTCAATCATTGCTGAAGTTGGTGCCTCAAAGTTGATCTTTGACAAAACTTCCCTTTCCGTATTTGATCAGGAGGCGATGGAGTGGTACCACACTCACTGGAAAGAAGACATGCTGACAAAGGGTCTAAAGCATCATCGAAAAATATTGCCCAACGACCCGCTGTTTGAAACCAGTGTGAAAATTGGTAGACAAAAAATATTGGAAAACAACCCGAATTTTGATTTCGATAAGTTCGATATTCAATACTGCGACTCGGTAGAAGAAGCCATGAGTAAATAGTCTTGTGGAATAAGCATGTTGTGTGTAAGCAGTCTCGTTAAGAAGGCTGCTTTTTTTTGGGCAATTCGGGTAGTTATCCAAAAAATTTGCTGCAAAAGTATGTACTTACGTTACTGACTCCAGCTTGGAACGGCTTAGCAAGAGTGCTTCTATCGCAAAAAAAAGCCCTAAACAGGAATGTTCAGGGCTTTGATGGTACCCAGGGCCGGGGTCGAACCGGCACGGCCGAAGCCATTGGTGTTTGAGACCAACGCGTCTACCAATTCCGCCACCTGGGCAAAAACGGAGAGCAAACGTAGCTAACTTTACAGAATTTATCAAGCACTTTAACCGCTATCTCGCTCAAACTGAATCATAATAGGGCTATCGTACCCTAGCCCTAAAAGCTCGTGGGCGTTGCCCTGATTAATTCCAATTTCCAACCATCCCGCACTGTTAAATAGCAGAAATACTTCACCGTACTCTACTTCGTGATAATGTTGCTGTAAGTAGGTTGCTACTTCCCGACCAAAGCGTAATTTAAATGAGGCTCCCTTTTGAAGATGTTCAAACGTAGATTGGTCAATATTGGTAATTAAGTTACCGTAATGGTCAACGTGAACCACATGACCCACAATCTGCTTTCGGGTTGTTTTCAACATGCGGGGTAGCCGCCGCTCTAGCTCACTGACCAGACTACCGAGCTTTTGAATGGCTGTTCCCTGACTAAGCGAGATAGCTGCCGGAGCAAGTATTTCTTTGGTCGTAAAAGTAGTGGGATCGTGCGTATCTAGCTCAATAATCTCCTCTGGTCCCTGTTCACTAAGTAAACTAAGTAAGCCGTTGTCGGCACCGACAAAATAATGCCCTTTCAAACTTACAGCAATATATTTCTGGTTGGGTGACTGGGCATCAACCGCAACTAAGTGCACTGTGCCTACCGGAAAATCCTGATAAACCGATTTAACTACAAATGAACCTTGGGCAATATTAAAGGCTTCTATTGAATGACTAATATCTACAATTTGGGTATTTGCATCCAAACTATACAGTTTAGCTTTTACCGCGGCCACGTAGTAGTCCTTCATTCCGAAGTCAGAGGTAAAAGTAATAATGGACATGGTTTCGCGTCAGATTATGCTTACATTTATTTAGGCAAAAGTAAACATTACTGGGTTGTTTACTTGTTTAAATAGTAAAATCTTAGCAACAGAAACTCACAGCGATTGGTAGAAAAAATTATCACACTAGACGACGTTTCCCTACCTGATTTTTTAGGTATTCAGAATAAAAATATCCGGCTTATTTCTAATGCTTTCCCTAAGAGTAAGGTCATATCCCGAGGTAATGAAATCCGTATTCAAGGTAGCACTCCCGAAATTATCAAGATCAACGACATTATTAATGCGTTGCTAAATCATTATTCCCGATACGGTAAAGTAGATGAGGAAGAAGTGAAGACGTATATTAGCAACGAAAAGAAGCCAATGATTGATGAAAGTGTGGATGACATACTACTCTACGGCACCCGTGGGGCAGTAATTAAACCGCGCACCGAGAATCAATATAGCCTGGTACAAGTAGCTTCTCAGAATGACTTGGTATTTGCTATTGGCCCAGCCGGAACCGGAAAGACCTATATTTCAGTGGCGTTAGCAGTTAGAGCCTTAAAAAATAAGCGGGTAAAAAAAATTATTATTACCCGACCGGCGGTAGAAGCCGGGGAAAACTTAGGCTTTTTACCTGGCGATTTGAAAGAGAAGATTGATCCCTATCTGCGTCCGATCTACGATGCTTTGGGCGATATGGTTCCCAGTGAAAAGCTCAAGTTTTATGAGGAGAATAAGATTATTGAAATCGCGCCTTTAGCCTATATGCGAGGAAGAACATTGCAAAATGCGTTTATTCTGCTAGATGAAGCTCAGAACACTACACCCATGCAGATCAAGATGTTCCTCACCCGAATGGGTCCTAACTCTCAGGTAATTATTACGGGCGATCGTTCGCAGATCGATCTACCTCGTAATCAGAGGTCAGGATTAGTTGACGCACTCAATGTACTCAACGGAGTAAGTGGTATTGGCTTCGTTACTCTTGATAGTGAAGATGTAGTACGCCACCGCATTGTAAAGGATATTATCAATGCTTATAAACGAGCCGATGATCAGATCAACGATAATGGAGGTTCATAGAGTGAGTACGGATAGAGAGCTCCAGCAGGCTTTTCTAATTCGCGACGAAGTATTCGTGCAAGAGCAGCAAGTAGCCGCCGAGGAAGAATACGATAAATACGATGCTACAGCAAATCACTATTTAGCGTATGGGAAAGATAAAGTTGCTTGCGGCACTGCCCGGTGGCGAGAAACCGAGAAAGGAGTGAAACTGGAGAGGTTTGCTGTCTTAGCACCTCATCGTGGTCAAGGAGCCGGAGCGGCTATCCTTCAACGAATGCTTATTGATATTGACGAATCTGAAGAGGCTAATCAATTAGTTTATCTTCACGCCCAAATAACGGCCATCCCTTTTTACGAGCGCTTTGGATTTAATAAAGAAGGTAATGAATTCGATGAGTGTAATATCAAACACTATAAGATGGTTCGGACTTATTAAATTATAACACTGTCAACTATCCATTTTCAACCCCGGACTAAGTCCGGGATAAACTTTCAACTAATAACTATGGCATCAACAAAAATTACCGTAAACAACAATGGTTCAATCAAAGTAGATGGCGACTTTGAGATTGTAGATCGGGAAGGGAACACCTATGGTTTAGGTGGTAGAACTTTGGTGAGTATCTGCCGCTGCGGACTATCTAATAATAAGCCCTACTGCGATGGTTCACATAAAGGCCACTTCGAGCACGAAGCTCAGGCTTTTGACTTACCTCCTAAGAAATAAAAAAACCGCCCTAATTTTAATAATTAGGGCGGCTAAATTTTATGTAGCTGCGAATAAGTGACTTACTTCATAGCAATCGTTGGAACTCCTTCTACCAAATTAGCCTCTTGAGCCGCTAAAAAGCGTTCAGCCTCTAGTGCAGCCATACAACCGGTTCCAGCTGCTGTGATTGCCTGACGGTAAACGTGATCTTGGGCATCTCCCGAAGCAAATACTCCCTGAACATTCGTTTGGGTAGAATCGGATTTAGTAATGATATAGCCATTTTCGTCCATATCTAGATAATCTTGGAATATATCAGTGTTGGGTTTATGTCCAATCGCTACGAAGAAGCCCTGAGCAGTAATATCTTGCTTCTCTCCAGTTTGATTGTTAACCACCCGCACTCCTTCCACTGCATCTTCACCAAGTATTTCTTCCGTTTCAGTGTTCCACAGAATTTCAATATTCTCGGCTCGCTCTACCCGCTGCTGCATAATGGCGGAGGCTCGCATTTCGTCGCGACGAACTAGCAAATATACTTTGTTCGCCAACTTAGAAAGATAGCTAGCTTCTTCAGCGGCAGTATCGCCACCACCAACCACTACTAAATCTTGTCCCCGGAAGAAAAAGCCATCGCAAACCGCACAGGCCGAAACACCTTTGCCATTGAGTCGCTCTTCGCCGGGCAGGCCCAACCACTTAGCGGATGCACCCGTAGAGATGATCACCGATTGAGCTTCAATTTCGTGCTCATCGTCAACAATTGCTTTCAGCGGATAAACCGAAAAATCTACTTTCGTAATCATACCAAAACGAACATCTGTACCAAACCGCTCGGCTTGCTTCTGAAAGTCTATCATCATTTCAGGCCCCGTTACACCTTCAGGATAGCCGGGATAGTTTTCTACATCAGTGGTTGTAGTAAGTTGTCCGCCAGGCTGAATTCCTTGATATAATACTGGTTTCAGATTAGCCCGAGCGGCATAAACAGCGGCGGTATAACCGGCTGGTCCAGAACCTATTATTAATACTTCTACTTTTTCCGTTTCCATATATTGTACTGATTGAAAATTGAAAATATCAAATTATTGCTCCTTTGGTCGTCATCACAACTCTATACAATAATTTCTAAGAGGCTATTACGTTGCCTTAATTCACTAAACTATAGTACGTTGTTGGGAAATACAAAGTTGTAGATACAAAAAAAGCCCCCATTTCAGGTGGCTTATTATGTTATACTAATGTTTGATTTTCTACCCTAAATATGGCTTCAATGCTTTGCTACGCGAGGTGTGGCGCAGGCGGCGGATTGCTTTTTCTTTAATCTGCCGAACCCGTTCACGAGTTAGATTAAACTTTTCGCCAATCTCTTCCAAAGTCATCGCGTGCTCACCATTCAGACCAAAATATAAGGAGATGACATCAGCTTCACGCTGAGTTAGCGTAGAAAGTGCTCGCTGTACTTCCTTACGAAGTGAATCATTCATTAGAGAAGAATCGGGAGTGTTCTCTGATTCATTCTCCAATACATCTAGCAAGCTATTTTCTTCTCCCTGTACAAACGGCGCATCCATTGATACATGGCGACCAGAAATTTTCATGGTATCTACCACTTCGCTAGTACTTACTTCCAATACGTCAGCCAATTCGTCCGGGGACGGCTCACGCTCAAACTTCTGTTCCAGTTCTGAAAATGTCTTGGAAATTTTATTGAGTGAGCCAACTCGGTTTAAAGGTAATCGTACAATCCGCGATTGCTCGGCTAATGCTTGCAGAATAGACTGACGAATCCACCACACCGCGTAAGAGATAAATTTAAATCCACGAGTTTCATCGAATCGTTGAGCGGCCTTAATTAGTCCCAGGTTTCCTTCGTTGATTAAATCGCCCAAAGTTAGTCCCTGATTTTGGTACTGCTTAGCCACCGATACCACAAACCTAAGATTCGCTTTGGTTAATTTCTCTAAAGCTAACTGATCGCCAGAACGGATACGTTTCGCTAAATCTACTTCTTCATCTGGAGTTAACAAATCTACTTTACCAATCTCTTGAAGATATTTATCCAGCGACTGGCTTTCGCGGTTGGTGATTTGCTTACTAATCTTGAGTTGTCTCATGCACGTGATTTCTTAATACGATGAATGTACCTAGGGATGCAACAAATATCTATTTTAGGATAGTTCCGATCTAATATGGATTAATTCAGATCAAGCACTTCCGATAAAGTAAATTTTATCGAAGAATAATTAGCAATTTTAGTGCTAATCGCGATTAGCTCTGTCTGGCTTAGGTAGTAAGGCTTTGCGGGAAAGACGATATTTTCCGGTCTTTCTATCGATTTCGGTTAGCTTTACTTTTAACTCTTCGCCTACCTCCATCACACCGTCCATTTTTTCTACTCGCTCCCACTTAATTTCAGAAATGTGTAGTAAACCATCTTTACCCGGCATAAACTCAACGAATGCGCCAAACGGCATAATTGATTTTACAATTCCATCGTAGACTTCGCCTACGGTAGGCATAGCAACAATTGCTTTAATGCGTCCTAAAGCTTTGTCCATTGCAGTCTGATCGGTAGCGAATACATTGACGATACCTTGGTTGTCTACCTCTTCAATAACGATAGTTGTATCAGTCTCTTTCTGGATCTCCTGAACAACCTTTCCACCCGGACCAATTAATGCACCAATCATATCAGAAGCAATCTTCACTGTTTCGGAGCGAGGAGCATTAGGTTTCAGATCATCGTTAGACTTTGAGATAGTTTTAGCCATCTCTTGGAGGATGTGCATCCGCCCAGCGTTAGCTTGCGACAAAGCCTCCTTGAGTACTTCATAAGGTAATCCATCTACCTTTATATCCATTTGGCAAGCGGTAATACCATTTTCAGTACCCGTCACTTTAAAATCCATATCACCCAGGTGATCTTCATCGCCCAGAATATCGGATAGGATTGCATATTTCTTAGTTTCCGGATCACTGATAAGCCCCATGGCGATACCCGAAACCGGTCTTTTTATAGGAATTCCAGCATCCATTAATGCCATTGATCCGGCGCAAACTGTTGCCATAGAAGAAGACCCATTGGACTCCAGAACATCTGAAACTACTCGGATTGTGTAAGGATTGTCCTCATCTGCCGGAATGCATTCTTTAAGAGCTCGATGAGCTAAGTTTCCGTGACCAATCTCCCGACGTCCAGGACCTCGGTTGGGTCGAATTTCTCCGGTAGAGAAGGCAGGAAAATTATAGTGTAGCAGAAATTTGTTAGTGCCCTTCACCATCGCTCGGTCAATCATCTGCTCATCCAACTTAGTACCTAGCGTAACCGTAGTTAGCGATTGAGTCTCGCCTCGGGTAAATACCGCAGAGCCATGAGCGGTAGGCAAATAATTTACTTCCGTGTAGATTGATCGTACTTCATCGAGCTGGCGACCATCCAGTCGCTTTCGGTCGTTCAGTACTAAATCGCGAGACGCTTTTTTCTGAATGGAACTAAAGTACTTATGTACTTGGGCTAATTCTACTTCGTGATCTTCAGGAAGCCCATCAATATATTCGTTCTTAAAAACTTTAAACTGGTTTTTCCTCTCATCCTTATTATCAATTCCTTGGCTAGCAACTGCGTACATCTTATCGTAGTACTGATCGTACAGTTGCTGATATAGTTCTTCGTTACGTTCGGGGGGAGTAAATTCTCGCTTAACTACTCCTAGCTCTTCAGCAAGTTCTTGCTGCGCCTTACATTGTAACTTAATCACTTCATGAGCAACCTGAATAGCTTCCAGCATATCAGACTCACTCATCTCCTTGGCTTCGCCCTCCACCATGATGATATTGTCGAGCGACCCAGCTATAATCAGATTAATATCGGCCGTGCTAGTTTGCTCTTCGTTAGGATTCACGATATATTCTCCACCTGACCGCACTACTCGTACTTCAGAAATAGATTCGGGAAAAGGAATATCGGATACAGCAATAGCTGAGGAAGCGGCCAGTGCAGCCAGTGCATCGGGCATTACTTGCGCATCAGCCGAGATAAGCATAATATTTACCTGAGTGTCGGCCATATATTCGTCGGGGAACATAGGACGAATGGCTCGGTCTACTAATCGGCTGGTCAGGATTTCGTGTTCAGAAAGACGCCCCTCCCTTTTGAGGAAACCGCCGGGTATTTTTCCAGCTGAAGCAAATTTCTCTTGATAATCTACCGAGAGAGGAAAAAAGCCCACGTCTTCTCTAGCTTCAGCAGCAGAAACCACCGTAGCTAATAACATAGTATCACCCATTCTGACGACCACCGCTCCGTCAGCCTGACGAGCTAACTTTCCGGTTTCAATGGTGATAGAACGACCATCGCTCAGTTGAATAGTTTTTGTTACTACTTGTGGTTGCATAGTGGAATTTTAATAAAATTATTTGTTGCCCAGAATAACCTTACACTGTCAAAATGGTGAAAGAAAGGATCCTTAGGTAAAGTAGAGAAAGTGGGCTAACCCGAAAAGTATCGATGAAGGGGGCTAACTCTCCCCCTTTCAGCTATTTTACTTACGTAAATTTAAATCAGCCAGAACAGCGCGATAACGCTCAATATGCCGATCGTGCAGATATTCCAATAGTCGCTTACGCTTTCCTACTAATTTAAGTAGTCCCCGGCGAGAAGCGTGGTCTTTTTTGTTTTGCTTCAAATGTTCCGTCAGATGAGCAATACGGTAAGTATACAGGGCTATTTGAGATTCAGCCGAGCCAGTATCAGACTTAGCCTTAGAAAGACTATGGTTTTCAAATAACTCTTGCTTTTTTTCAGAACTTAAGTACATGCGTATATTTTTACACTATGGTTTTAAAAACAGGGCACAAAGTTATCAATAATAATACTGATTTACAATATGATCTGCTTGGGTAAACCCATTTAAAAAGTTTTTTGTTCAAACTGCTGGCTTTTGTCTGCTCTTTTTCAACTGCATCACTAAGCGATCGATCAGAACCCGGTAAAAATCGCTTTCGAGCAGGCGAGCATCCAAGCGAGCTTGAATCAAAAATATGATACCGAACGGAAGTAGCACGATGTTAGGAAGCCACACCGCCAGTTCGGCACTCATTACCAAATCTTCAGCCCATTTCCGACTTATTTCGGTTACTACATAGAAAGCAATGAAAAAGCAGACGGAGATCAATACGGGTACTCCTAGCCCACCGCGTTTAATAATTGAGCCTAATGGCGCACCAATTAGAAACATAATTAAGCAAGACAGTGCTTGGGTTATTTTTTTATAGCTTTCGTAGGTATTCTTATGAATTTCTCTTTCCAGCCTTTTTAGCTTCTGAGCGTTAATCTGTAACGTGTTTTTGATTGTTCTACTTTGATTAAGTGCTTTAGCAACGACGCTAGCTTGCTCACTTTCGGTAATTTCCTCCTCTACTTGAGCTAGTAAGGCCGTATCAATTTCAGTTACTTCATGTTTTGTTTTAGTTGTCCCCACTTCTTCCAATGATTCTTGGATTTCCTGCCGTTGTCGCTTGAGGTTACCAGCTTTAGTTGCACTAGACTCCATACTCAGCAGCCCTCCCTGTCGGATATTTTCTACGCTATCTACCGAATCAATTACAACATCAGCTACCACAATTCGCTCTTCTAATCCTTCAGGCATGAGGGAATCGTAACGCAAATGGTAATTATAAAAATTCGTGGAACCGGCGAAAGCATCATACTTGATAGCTACCTTTTCGTATTGCATAGAATCAATTGAGGTAGCTAGTTGCTCCATTGTTTGCATACGACGGTGAGAGGCAAAAAACTCTTCTTTGGTTCGTTGAAGATCGAAACTTGCCAAATCAAAGATCATTTTTGTGGTATCGAAGTTGTTACGAACGAATTGCGCGTTACCCCCTCGTTGGTTGGAGCCAGTTAATAGTTTCGTTGTTTCTGAGTAACGATTTCCCTTAAATAATTCCAGCATCAGATAACGATCATTCTGAATGGTGTACATTTTACCCGAATCGGCTAGAATCACATTTCGGTTACCTAAACCTTCCGTGTGATCATAAATAATTACGTCTTTAATAGTCTCACCATCCGGGAACTTGTGGTTGATTTTAATCTCAAAATTGGGAATCCCTCCGTAAAAAACTCCTTCTCGAATATCTAAAGCGGGTTTCTTTTGCTTAATGTCATATAGCAAACTATAGGCTTTAAGATTAGCTCTGGGCACTAAAAAGTTGTTGGAAAGGTAAGCGATTACTGAGATCAGGCTAACCAAAAAGAAGAGCGGGCGCAACGCTCGAGTTAGAGAAATTCCAGCTCCTTTAATAGCGGTCAGCTCAAAGTGCTCACCTAAATTACCAAAAGTCATTAGGGAAGACAGCAACACCGCCAGCGGCAGGGCTACCGGAGTCATGTTAATACTAAAGTAAAACAACAACTCCGCAAATACCTCGGCTCCTAGCCCCTTTCCCACAAAATCGTCGAAGTACTTCAGCATATACTGCGTGAGCAGAATGAAGACAACCACCAAGAAGGTTAGTAGGAAAGGGCCGACGAATGACTTAATAATTAATTTATCAATCTTCCTCATACGTTAGCTATAACAGCAATCGCCGAAAAAATATTTTGAAATTAGCCAATTTTTCGGCTACCCGCCTACAATTTCTTTCAGGCTATCAGTGAGTTGTAGCCAGATTTCATAAAACTCTTCTTCATCATCAGCGGTCATAGAATCGGTAACGTTCAGAAAAACTGCTCCGGTGAGGTCGTTGGTATCTAATTGCATTTCTAAAAAGGACGCTTCATTTGAAGACTTATCCGAACCATTAAGAAAGTCAAAACGAACAAATCGATTGATGCGCTGCGTAGCTAACTTAGCTTGATGCTCTTCGCCATCCCATGAGAATGAAAATATTTTATCCTCATTAATTGTAACGTCATCAGCAAACCACTGTGACAGTCCGCTGGCGGTAGTAAGATAGGGAAACAGCATCTTGCGCGAAGCTTTAAACTCAAATTCGGCAGTAAATTGATGATTGTCCATACCAGTATAATTAGCATTTGCCTAAGCGACTCCGCTTTAGATAAATGTGTTTTGGGCAACTGCAATGTAGTTTTTTTTGATTGGATCGCCAACGGAACTTGATATTTTACTGGAATTAATGCTTGCAGTTCCCAAGCATCTTTGTAATTTTGCAATCCGTTTCAGATTAGCCCTTTATTGTGGCTTTTC
>JGI12210J13797_10511273_pt1 | contig 10520 bp, 7 predicted proteins | sample ElkSlonscriptome_3_FD_13797 | JGI IMG/M metagenome (IMG submission 13797) | reverse complement strand
CGCGGCATGCGGCATGGAACAAGTAGATATCTCCATTGATCAAGTGATTGGTTCAAACTATCTGGACTTTGAAGACCAGAGCATTTGTGTCGGTAGTGATATTGACATCCAAATTCCGAATTGGGAATCAGTCGAGTCGGAGTCAGCACTTCAGATCACCTTAAACGATGACACTCCGATTCCTTATCAGGGTGTTCCGCTCACATTCAGTTTTGCCGAAGATGGTGTATACACTTTTGAGGTGGCCGGCTCAATCCTGAATTGCCAGGTTAGTCAAACGTTTGAAGTTGAGGTGATTTCTCCGCCTGTGTCATTTATGCAGAATACATTCAATATATGTGATGGGGAACTGATTGAGCTGGATTTTTCAGGTCTGCCTTTTGACGTTTTTGATTCCAATGGAGATGTCCTGGTTTCTACGGAGATTTCCACAAGTGGCACCTACACTTTTTTTGGACAAAATGCCTGTTCTAGTTTCGAAGAGGTGATCTCAGTGAATGAAACAACGATTGAGCCGCCGGCATTCGGCGATGCGCAATTTATCTGCTCGGGGCGAGATACGTTGCTAATTGGGTTTAATTCCGGAGACTATGACTACTTGTGGGATACAGGATCGCAAGACCCGAGCATTCTTGTTTTAGAAGCGGGTCAATACGAAGTTATCGTTACTGATACCACCGGTGTTTGTGCGGAATCATTTGTTTTTCAAGTCAACGAATATCCATTCTCACCTTCCACCGTATTTGAGTTTCCCGAAGCAGATATTTGTCTCGAAGGCCAAAGGAACATCAACTTTCCTCCTCAATTCGGGCCTTATACTTTTTCTGATACGCTGACTGGTTATACTTACACAGCAACCGAAACGGAGTCATTGTTTTTTTCCTATTCCGATGGATGCTACACTTATCGGGATACCCTTTTTATTTCCGTTGAGTCGTGTCTTTGTCCCGTTTGGGTGCCAAACGTTTTTACACCCAATGGCGATGGACGAAATGATTTGTTTAAGCCGATTTTAGAATGTGATGTCTATGATTACCGCATGGCGATATTTAATCGGTGGGGCCGTGAGGTATTCCAATCCAATGAGTTAGATATTCCTTGGCAAGGAGAGTCCCCAAACCCCGATTTTCACGCAAAAGCGGGAGTGTATATTTACTTGATTGTGTTCCATCAAGAGCTTGACGGATTGCGTGTTCCGGTTGAATTAACCGGGTCGATCACATTGGTGAGGTAACACTACCTCGCCACTTGAAACTTGCGCACGGCCCTTTGTCCTTCCGAGCTTATCTCAATCAAGTAAAGACCGTCTTTAAAAGCCGAGACTTCTAGCCAATCTTGGTTTTCGTAAATTCCTTTTTGAATGATCTTTCCGGTAATGTCCGTAATGCGGTAATGAGTTCCGACTGAAAGTCCCGTCACTTTTATTCGTTGGGATGCCGGGTTAGGATAGAGGCTGATTTTTTCGCGATTCAGATCAGCTGAGCTCAGAATACTCGTGACTTGCACGTTTTTGCAGAAATTATCTCCTCCGCAATCGTTGTTAATGGCGAGGCAGACCATGTACGTTCCGGTGCTTTCGTAGGTGTGAACAGGGTTTTGTGATTCGCTGAATCCTCCATCGTCAAAGTTCCAAATGTAGCTGTAGCCCGCCCCGCCTTCGGCAAAAAATGATACTTCCGCTCCATTTACTTCGAAATCAAAATCTCCGCTGGGAGCAGGGCATCTCTCGATGAATATCGTGTAGAATGCACCTCTGTTGCTGCCACCGTCGTCATCGCCTTCAGCGCTTATCACAATGTCAATGGTTCCATCTTCATTAAGGTCACCAATGGTGGCTATTCGTGCTGCAAGTCGATCTTCAACAGCGAGATCAAAAGTGAAGTTACCTTCAAAACGGTTGATCTTTTTTTCATTGATTACCCATCCTTCGGCGTGCATGAAGAGAATCCAAACCGAACCAATGTTCATTCCACCGTCATCATCGCCCGGAGCACCTACTGCCAAGTCGATGGTTCCATTTTCATCCAAGTCACCGATGGCTCTTACGCTCGAGCCAAATTCATCATCAACATTTAAAAACCCTCCAAAATCTCCTTCCAACCGGGAAATTTTTTGAATTTCTGCCACAGTTTCGCTGTCGCTCCCGTAAAGAAGATAAACTGCACCAAAATTTGTGTCTTGGTCATCGTCACCGGGAGCTCCGCAGATGATATCCATATTTCCATCTTGATCAATGTCGCCCAAGCTTAATCCACTGCCGAATTGATCGCCTTCTTCGAGTCGTTCACTCAAAAGCGGATGGCCAATATCGATGGTCTCCAAGAGTGCCAAACCTTCAAAAACATCTACACCAAAAAGGTATATGCTTCCTTCATTGTGCTTGGAATTGGCATAGAGAATGCCTTCTTCAAAAGCTAAATATTCACCTAAGCGTTCAGAGTTCGCCTCAACTTCACCGGGAAGAAATAACTCCTCTAGCTGGTATTGTCCGTCTTGGCTGATCAGGGTGAATAGCCTCCCACCTGCGATGCCCGGAGCACCCACGATGAGTTCGTTTAAATTATCTGAGTTAATATCACCGATATCCACTACGGCAGCGCCGAATTCGGAGTCGACAAGTTCATCGAAATAGCTGAAATCCTCCGCACTCACCTTAAATTCCGTTAAAGCTGAGCCGTCATTATTCAATTCAACGATGAGGAATTCGCCATTTTCAGTGAATGGCGCAGCGGCAAAAATTTTATTTGCACTCTGCGATTCCATTACATAACCGAATCCACCTCCATTGGATAGTGTGGTTTGGAGATCTCCGGCTTCTGTGGAAACCTTTTGAAAGTCAGCGGCGGAGCCTGTTTGTCCGCATAAAATTTGGGCAGAAAAAAAAGCCCCTGTAAGAAGTAGAGCGTGTTTCATGTACTTGCAGGTTTGTAAAACGCGTTCAAGGGGGCTTCTGCTCTGTTGTACGTTCAAGCCTGAAGAAAGTTTCTATGAATTGTGATAAGGTTCGTTATTTAGAATGGTGAATGCGCGGTAAATTTGCTCAGCCGCAAAAAGTCTGACCATTTGATGTGAAAAGGTCATTTTCGAAAAAGCCAATTTCAATGGGAACTGATCGTAGATCGATTGGTCGAAACCGAAGGCACCGCCTACTACAAAGACCAATCTTTTCGGGCTCGCATTCATTTTTTTCTGGAGAAATACTGCAAAACCTTCACTGGTTAACTGCTGCCCTTTTTCGTCCAAAAGAATGACCATATCAGAGCTACCTAGTTTCGAAAGCAAGGCTTTTGCTTCATGCCGCTTTCTTTCTTCTGCATCAAGTTTTTTCCATTTCTTTTCTTCCGGAATCAGCACTTCCTCAAAAGGGACATATCGACCGATTCGGGAAGTGAAGGTGTCGAGGCCAATTTCTAAATAACCTTTATCTGTTTGGCCAATAATAGCCAGAGCAATTTTCATGGATCAAAAGTACGGTGAATGAATGATAACCTGATTTCTTATATTTGACTGAAGCGGCCTGGTTTTTGCTCAAAATAGTCGATTTTTAAACAATGAAGAAGCTGACTCTATTCCTCTCCATCGTGTTGTTGATGTCTGCTGCAATGGGACAAAGTGTCGAAAAAGACGCCATTTCAGATGCAATCAAGTCCGGCGACCCACAAGAAATCGCGATGTATTTTATGCCTTCAGTAGATTTGACAGTAGAGTCTGCCGAGGACGTTTATAGTAAGGATCAAGCTGAGATGATCATTCGCAGGTTTTTTGAAGATCATGTTCCGAAAGGCTTTACCCTCAAGCATGAAGGTAAGTCAAAACTCGATGACTACTACTATATCGGAACTTTAGTAACGGAAGAAGGAGATTACCGATTAACCTTTTTCTTGAAGAAGAGCGAGGGGAAATTCCGTATTAAACAAATGAGGATAGAAAATACGCCTTAATCCCTCTCTGTCAATAGGCGATCGTAGGTATTCAATTGATCTTCAATAAAATGTCGGCGACTGAATCGGTCTCTTCCTTCGATGGCATTATTTGCCAATTTTTTTAACTCTTCTCGATCCACTAGAAGTCTTTCCATTGCAGCACTTAGATGTTTGACGTCGTGCCGAGGTAAAACCAGTCCATCAACTCCATTTCTCACGACTTCTTTGCATCCGCGGCTATTGATTGTAATCACCGGGACGCCCATCGAAAGAGACTCCATGAGATTTACGGGTAATCCTTCCCGTTCGCTCGGAAATACGTTTAAGTCAGAAATAGCCAAATAATCTTGAACGTTCTCTTTCCAACCTACCCTTACGATATCCTTGTCTTCCCTAAGTGCTTTCTCGAAACGCTGTTGCTTAGAGGTAGGGTGGATTCGGTCTTTCTCTCCAATCAGTAAAAGCTTGATGTTTGTGTGTTTCTCTTTCAATTTGAGAAAAGATAGAACCACCTTGTCAAAACCTTTAAAGTGCGTTTGCCTACCTATGAATATGAAGACAAAGTCATCTTTTTTAACTCCGTTTTCGTCACGAAGCTGCTGTTTGATCCTTTCGCTTATGGTTGTAGCATCAAAACGAGCTAGATCGCACCCCATTCCGAATGAGTTCAACACACTTACCGTTGCCTTGGGAGCTTTTTCTTCAAGGTAATCCTTGTCGTCTTGGGTGAGAACAAACACTTCGTCAACTCGCTCAGAACTCCACCGCTCGGCTTGCGAAATGGCATATTTGCGCCAGCCTTTGATCAAAGGAGACCCGAGTCCATGGATGGTGCCGGTCGATGCGGGCCAATTGTCTTTTTTGCCGAGCATCGTGGTGAATAGCGCCGCAGAGAAATGAATATTGATGAGGTCGGGTTTGATCTCTTGTACCAAGTCATTGACTTGTCGCCCAGCTGAGATATGTTTAAGTGGGGCCAATGCTCGCGGAAAATCAATATGGTGAACTTCACACTCAATACCTCTGCGGTATGCATCAATTCGAGCAATATGCTTACGCGATGTTGCCAAATGTACCTCATGACCTCGAACAATAAGCTCATGGGTCAAGTCTTCCAGAAACGTGAAGTAATTGGTAATGGAAGGGATTACAAAAAGGAGTTTCATTTGCGTGAGGTCATAGCCACTACAAATATATAAATCCGCTAATGTCTGAAACCATTCCGTTTTTATCTGAAGGTTAATTCAGCTTTAATTGATCGCCTGTCTTGATTCGATAATCTCTGGGCAAGTCGGAATGTTTCAAGATCTTCTTGATTTTGACCCCATATTTTTGAGAGATCTGACGTAGCGTTTCACCTTTTTTTACGACGTGGGTATCGTAATCTCGGTTTCTGCCTCTTTTTGGTTGGAGGTAGACCAGTTGTCCTTCCGTGATATTCTCGCCATCCCTCAAGTCATTGTATTTTTTTATTTGCCAGCGTCCCATATCCATGCGGTCCGCGAGTGCCTCAGGGGAGTAATTTCCATCTGCGATCACATACTTTATACGGTTCGAGCTTTGCTGAACTTCCAAACCGCGCTGAATTTCTATGACGATTTCGTCATTTCCACTTTTGCTGGTCTTCCGCGGTGCGGGGCTCGTAGTGCGTTTTGCGCCAGGTCGATCGTATTGTGCCAAGTTATTTTCCTCAATCAATCTGATTAACAGATCCGGATATTTTGGATTGGTAGCATAACCCGCTTTTTTAAGGCCTTTCGCCCATGACTTGTAATCGGTCACTTGGTAATCAAACAAAAAACGATAGCGACTTCTTTGGAGGAATATGCTATGGTCGTCAAAGCTCTCTTGGGCACTGCGGTACTTTCGGAAACACTCGTTTCGCCTGTCGTCGTCGTGATAAACTTTTTTTCCTTGCCAGTCATGGCACTTGATGCCAAAGTGATTATTGGCTCCTCGAGCCAATTCGCTGTTGCCATCCCCACTTTCTAAAATAGCCTGAGCCAAAGTGATACTTGCGGGGATGCCGTATTTCTCCATTTGGTCAATGGCAACTTCTTTCCACTCCGCGATATATTCTGCACGTGTGTAGCGTTTGTTGGGGTCTCCCTCTGCTAACGAAACGGTAGAAACCAAGAGGGCAAGAAGAAGAGTAACTTGCTTTCTCAACATGTTATCAACAAAGTTTTTGATAAGTAAATAAACAAGTTTTCCAAAGTTATCGGTACTTACAGCGAATAAGGCTCTATCTGTGTTGCACTTATTCACAGTAAGCTGTTCAATTAACAATTCTAATAAATTTTTATTGCTTTTCGCTCTTCCATTGCTGGAATTCCTTGCATACCTCCGCTGTGAATAAATAACCAGTTTTCGGTTTTTGAAAGATCAATTTTTTTAGCCAATTCGACCATAGCAAAGGCTGTTTTTCCCGTGTAAACGGGATCGAGTTTAACGCCTGTTTCACTGGTGAAATTGCGCATGAATTGGATCAATTCGGGCTTTACTTTTGCGTACCCTCCAAAATGTGCGTCGGTGATTAGGTGAATTTTGGATAGGATATCTTCCTCGGTTTCTAAGTCATTGAAGATTTTATTGACGAATGATTTGACCGTTTCAATCAGGAAATCACCCCCTTTCAATGCTGACACACCATAAATTTCGGCTCCTGTTTTATTGGCTATAGCCATGCCGCTTAAAGTTGTTGCCGTGCCGCAAGCAACGAAAATCCGATCGTATTCCTTTGTTAATTCCGACATGATCTCGCTGCAGCCCTGCACACCGTAGTGGTTCTGTCCTCCCTGAGGGATGAGATAAAATGGCCCAAAACGATGACGAAGTGATTCGATGTAATCACGGTCTTCGATTTCTCGGAATTCCGACCGACTCACACGGTGAATTTCCATCCCGTTCACTCGGGCTTGTTTGAGCGTAGGGTTTTCCAAATCAACTTCCTCTCCCCTGATGATCCCGATGGACTTCATCCCGTGCAATCTCGCCGCCGCAGCCGTCGCTGCGATGTGATTTGAATGCGCCCCGCCAAAAGTTAATATGGTGTCTCTTTCAATTTGCCGCGCATTGTCAATGTTCCACTTTAATTTCCGCCACTTATTTCCCGAAACTTCATGGTGAATCAAGTCATCTCGCTTGATGGTAAGTCGTATCCTCTTATTGTTTAGAATGAAGGAAGGCACGTCCTGTTCGGAGGAGGGAAGCTGAAAATTTTTCATTGGGCCAAAGGTAGTTTCAATGCCTTATCTTTGAATCGTGGCGAGGTTAAAATCTTTCTTTCAAAAAGGTCAGATAGAGGCCGGTTGCGATGAAGCGGGTCGCGGATGCTTGGCAGGGCCGGTTGTAGCTGCGGCTGTTATTCTTCCAAAAAGATGGAATCATTCCCTTTTAAACGATTCAAAAAAGCTGACGGAAAACCAAAGAATGAAAGTGAGAGAAGCTATTTTAAAGGATGTTAAATACCACTCAATCGGAGTGTGTAGCCACGATGAAATTGATAAAATCAACATCCTTAACGCGTCTTTTTTGGCAATGCACCGTGCTTTGGACGGGTTGCCAATCCCCCCGGATTGCATTCTGGTCGATGGGAATCGGTTTACACCCTATCAATCGATCAATCACTTTTGCATCATCCAAGGAGACGGCATCTACAGAAGTATTGCAGCCGCTTCGGTGCTGGCTAAAACACACCGAGATGCACTAATGATGGAGCTTCATTGCGAGTATCCCGAGTACGGATGGGATCGAAACAAGGGATACCCCACCAAAAACCATCGTCTGGCGATCGCTGAGGTAGGCGCCTCTCCTCACCACCGGATGTCATTTACGCTTCTGCCAAAGCAAGTGGAAAAAAAGCTGTAATTGCTGTTCACATCATTCTGTTTAAAGGGGGGGAGATAACTTTATCCCATTGCTCAAAGCCTAATTAACTTTACACCAAATGCTGAGTTTGTGCTGAGAAAAATCCTGAATATTATCGTCCTAGGCAGTCTTGTTGCCATTGCCTTCTATTGGTTTTATCGAGATTTCGAGAAGCCCAAAGCTGACGATTTCGATACGCTGTCTGCTATTCCGCAATCTGCCGCGGTAATATTTGAATCTCGCGATTTGGCTGAGGTTTGGAGGGATGTTTCGTCAAAAAGTTTGATCTGGGGTGAGTTGCAATCCACGGACTATTTTTATCGGCTCAATGAATTAGGCCAAAACCTGGATAGCTTGATTCGGAATGATTCTAAATTGAGAGGTCTTCTTGCTGCTAAGCCAATAGCCTTTTCAGCTCACATGACCGGCGGTCAAGAGTTCGGTTTCCTTTTTGCCATGCAGCTGGACTTGGATGCAAATAGGGAAGAGATTCACAAGGCCTTGGCATCGACTTTTCGTACCTCCGAGAACGAGTCCAGGATGTATGGGGGTGAAAACATCGACTCATTTTTATCTCCCTTCGTTGATGGCCGTATGTTTTATTTCATTAAGGATCAGCTTTTGGTATTTAGTCTTTCGGAAGTTCTGGCAGAAGAGTCGGTAAGAACTTTGGTAGAAAGTGCTTCCGTGCTGAATCAAAAACATTTTAACGAGGTTAGAGAAACCATTGACTACGGAGCAACCGCCCATTTGTACGTGAACTACGAACACCTGAAACCGATTATTTCGCAATACGCTTCACCGAATAGTCAAGACATAGATTTTTTAAATCAACCTTTTGCTGATTGGTCTGCACTGGATCTTTCGATCGAAAATGATGCGGTGTCTCTAAATGGGTTTGTCGTAGCCGGCGATAGCTCTCGAGCATGGCTGGATGCATTTTCTCAGCAAGAACCGCCAGAAATTAAACTGCTGAAGTATCTTCCTTCTAACACGGCTTATTTTGCCTTCTTGGGATATGGGGAATACTCAGCGTACCGCATCGAAAAGCGTAAAAAGCTTGAAAAAAACGGAAGCTTATTCAAAATTGATAACTCAATTCAAAAGTTGAATGAGTCCTGTAACTGCAATGCCGAAAATTTAGGTTCCTCCTGGATAGGAAGCCAAGCGATTGCATTTATATCTGAACCGTCCTCGAAAGATTACGATCAAAATTCATTCGCCGTTTTCGCTTCCGATGACGCTGAAGCTGCCGAAGAGATGCTGAGAGAGCTTGCCTCTTCCTTGACTGATGTAGAAGACTTGGAGTTTGGAGGGGAAACTTATTTTCGATTGCAGGTAGGCGACTTTTATGGAGTCGCTGTGGGGAGCACCTTCGGGGGGCTCGTCGATCCATATATAACACAAATTGAGGACGTCATTATTATGGCTAATTCTGAGAATGCGATGCGGAATTACATTTCTGCCATTCAAGCGGAGCGATCATTTCTGGAAACCGAGGAGCACGAAGATTTGAGAGATCACCTTTTCACTGATGCTCATTTCATTCTTTATAGTTCCTTGGCCAAAAGTCCCTCGATCTTTCGGAACATATTGGATGAGAAATACGATGCTGACATCGAGCGCCAAACCGAAATGCTGCGCAATTTCAGATCATTCGCCTATCAGATCAGTCATTCGACGGGAGATTTATTCTACAACAATGTTTACCTCAAACAAGGTTCTGATTACAAAAAAGAGACCGGCGCTTTGTGGGAAGTGAAACTCAAAGCTAAGGTGAAGGGCAAAGCCCATCTGGTTAAAAACCACTACACGGGTGTTTTAGAAACCTTGGTTCAGGACGTGAACAATCGAATTTATTTGATTTCCAATAACGGAAAGGTTGTGTGGGAAACGACATTAGACGGGCCCATTCAAGGCAGTGTTAAACAAGTGGATGTCTACAAAAACAAGAAGCTGCAAATGCTTTTTAATACCCCCGACAAAATTTATTTGCTCGATCGAAACGGAAATGCCGTTGAGTCCTTTCCGGTAGAACTAAAATCTACTGCTAACGCTGAAGTAAGTATTGCCGATTATGATAACAGCCGCGATTACCGTATTTTCATTCCGACCGAGGGAGAAGAAATTCTTTGTTTTGATGCTTACGGAAAGCCGGTAGAAGGATGGAGTTACTCCGCAGGGGCAGGTGAAGTTATTCTCCCCATCGAGCACATCAGAATCAAACGCAAAGACTACCTTTTTTCCATGACGGAAGGAGGTGGTATTTTACTCCTAAATAGGAGAGGAGAGCCACGACATCATGTTACTCAGAAAGCTTTGGGATTTCATGCGGGAGGATACAAGCTTGACATAGGTTCGAAAATCAGTAATTCCTCCCTTTACTATGCCGATTCATTGGGTACGGCATTCCGGCTCGGATTTGACGACAGTCTAGAGAAACTAAGACCTCTGCCTCAAAACTCTTCTGACTATTTTTTCGCCAAATTAAATGGTGACGAGTTCATCGATTTCGGTTTTCTCTACGCACAGTCTTTCGCCACATTTAGCTTCCAAGGAGATATTTTGTTTGATGTTGAACTACCCGAGAGTGATCCAGAAGAAATAGCCTTTTACCCCAACGGAGATAAAGCATTTTTTAGCGTGTTCAATTCGCATCAAAACCAAGTCTATTTGTTTGATGAAAATGGTCAGACCATCGCTGGATTCCCTGTCTTTGGGTCTTCG
>JGI12210J13797_10022906_pt1 | contig 10520 bp, 9 predicted proteins | sample ElkSlonscriptome_3_FD_13797 | JGI IMG/M metagenome (IMG submission 13797) | reverse complement strand
GAAGGGGGCTTCGTGGCGGCACACCACGCTTTCACGCGCCCCGTCGACGAGCACCTGGAGCTGCTCGAGTCCGACCCGGCGCGTGTCCTCTGCTACCGCTACGACCTCGTGCTCAACGGCTTCGAGATCGGCGGCGGCTCGATCCGCCTCCACGACCCCGACGTGCAACAGAAGGTCTTCCGCGTGCTGGGAATCGAGGACGACAAGGCGAAGGAGCTATTCGGATTTTTGCTCGATGCGCTACGCTCGGGGGCGCCGCCGCACGGCGGCATCGCCATCGGGATGGACCGACTGGCGATGCTCCTCAGTGGAGCGCCCACGTTGCGCGACGTGATCCCCTTCCCCAAGACCAACCAGGGCATCGATCTGATGAGCGGCGCCCCGGACCGTGTCGAACCGAGTCAGCTCGGCGAGGTGTACATCACCACCACCGTGCCCGACGCCTCGGACGCCTGACCCTCACCGCTGCTCGATGGCCAACTCCGTACATCCCGCGTCCGCGGAGCCACCCTCGTCGGGAGCGACGGCGCCGGTGAAGGTGCTGGTCATCGACGACTCGCTGACCATCCTCAAGGTGGTCCACACCATTCTCCACCTGAACGGCTACCACGTGTACACCGCCCGGGACGGGGTAGAAGGCTTCGCGACGCTCAAGAGCGAGGGGCCCTTCCACCTGGTGCTGCTCGACTTCGTGATGCCGCGGATGAACGGCTACCAGTTCTGCCGGAAGCTACGCGCCGACGCCGAGCACAAGGACACGCCCGTCGTGCTCATGAGTGCACGCACGAGCAACATCGGCGATCGTTTCGTGCAGCAGACCGGCGCCCTCGACGCCCTCGACAAGCCCTTCGACGCCCGCGCGCTGGTCGCCGTCGTACAGTCGGTCCTCAGCCGCAACACGCCGCGTTCCATGCCGGATCCAGCGGCCATGATGGACGAGGAAGACCTCAGCGAGGCGCCGCTGAGCGCGCCCCCGCCGAGTCGCCACTTCCGGTCCATGAACCTGGTGGGCACACTGGTGGGCCAAACCGTCGCGCCCATTCTCTCCGCGATGAACCCGCAGGACCTGGCCAATCCCACCGTCATCACCGACACCATCGCCAACGCGATGACCGAGGAGGTCATCGCCCAGGTCGCCCGCGCCATCGACGAGATGGACATCAGCATCGACACGGGCGAGGCCATCCGCGGCCAGCTCGACAAGATCGCCATCGCCGAGGTCCTGCAGTTCATGCAGCTCGGAAGGCTCTCCGGCGTGATGCGGGTCCGCAACAAGGGGCAAGCGGTGACGCTCTTCGTACGCGAGGGCAACCTGGAGCTCGCTCAGTCGACCGGTACCGACGACGAGTTTCGCCTGGGCCGCTACTTCGTCGAGACCAATTGGCTGCGTCGCGAGGAGGTCGAGGCTGAGCTCGTCAAGGCACAGAAGGCGAATAGCCTCCTTGGGGAGCACCTCCTCGAGGGGGGTCACATCGACGCCGAGAAGCTGAGGCAGGCGCTCGCCAAGCAGAGCGCCGAGCTCGTCTACGAGCTGCTGCGGTGGCCAGAAGGCCGCTTCGTGCTGCACTACGAGGATTTCAACGACGAGGCCGAGAAGGCGTCGCTCGGTCTCGGACTGGGGGAGCTGGTCTTCGAGGGCTTCCGACGCGTCGACGAGTGGCGCCTGATGGCCGACACCATCGACTTCGACGCGATCCTGGTCACCAACGAGGCCGCCCTCGGTACCCTCGACGACGCCAAGATCGGCAAGAGCGAGCGCAAGGTTCTCATGGCGATCGATGGCGAGCGCACCACGCGCGAGATCATGGAGACGACCGAGCTCGCGTCCTTTGACGCCATCAAGGCCATCTACGGCTTCGTGCAGTCGCGCATCGTGCGCGAGCGCGGCAAAATGAGCACCACCGGCGCCAACCCGGCGCTCCGTGCGACGGAGGGGCTGGGTTCAACCGACGACGCGGGCCAGAGCAAGCCGCAGACGACGACCCCCGACGGCTCCCGCGCCTCGAATAGAGAGAGCAAGGGCTCCCGTCCTCGCGCCTCGAAGCCCCGTGGCTCGGATGGCGACGATCCCAAGCGCACCCAGCCTAGCGCGGGTAGCAAGGCGAGCGCGGATGCAGAGGGCGGGGCCGTGGAGGCCTGATGCTCGAGGCCGATCTCAACGACGTCCTGGTCTTCGTCCACGTCGTCGAAGCGGGGAGCTTCACCGAAGCCGGCAAGCGCCTCGGGATCCCTCGCTCCTCGGTCAGCCGGCGGGTCTCGTCTCTCGAGAAGCAGCTCGGCGTCCGCCTCCTTCAGCGCACCACCCGGCGCCTCGATCTCACGGAGCTCGGGAGCGCCTACTACGAGCGATGCGCACGCAGTCTCGAAGCCATCAGCGAAGCCGAATCCCAGGTGAAGGCGGCTCAGGCGGTGCCCCAGGGCCGGGTGCGCATGAGCATCCCCCACGACCTCGGGCACTTCGTCGCGCCCATGGTCACTCGCTTCACGGATGCTTTTCCCGAGGTGCGGGTGGACGTGGCGCTCAGCCAGCGCCTGGTCGACCTGGTGGGCGACGGCTTCGACTGCGCCATCCGCGCCACGGCGCATCTGCCCGACTCCTCCCTCGTGGCGCGGCGCCTCATCACCAACGTATCGAGCCTTTACGCCAGCCCGGGTTATCTCGAGACGAGAGGGCGGCCCGAGACCCCGGAGGAACTCGCCGAGCACCGCCTCGTCTACTTCGGCGGGACCACCGGCAACCCTACCTGGCCGCTCACCAACGCCGAGGGGGACACGAAGGAGCTGGCGGTCCAGCCAGTGCTCCGGAGCAACGATCCGGGCTTCGCGCGAGACGCGGTCATGGCGGGGGCCGGCGTCGCGCTCCTGCCCGACCTTCTCGCCATGCAGGCGGAGGCCAAGGGGGCCATCGTTCGCGTGCTCCCGAACCACCAGGGTCGGGAGTCGAGCATGTACTTCATCTACCCGACGGCGAAGCACCTCTCGGCGACCCTGCGTGCCTTTCGCGAGCATCTCGTGGAGGACTTCGCGCGGCTGAAGACCCGGTGCCTGACGGCCCGCGAATGATCAGCGTCGACTTACGCGTCGCCGCGGCGGCCCCGACCCGATGACCTCCACGAAGGCACGGCCGAGGGGATGTCCGTGCTCGTCGGTGACGATGACCTCGAGTAGCGCCGGCGAGCGCAGGCCGCGGCCGCGGATCATGGCGTGCCGGCGCGCGCCCTCGCCCTTCCAGGCCACGTCGAGCTTCCGCTTGCCGAGCCGCACGATGGTCCGGGTCTTCGCGTCGGCCGGGTCGATGCGGCCCGAGGGGTCGTGCAGCAGCACCGTCGCCGTCACGTCGTCGTAGGGCCAGGTCGGGGCGACGGGCGTGAGCGATACTTTGGCGGTGAGACTCTGCCGGCGCAGCGCATAGGTGGAGAGGGTGTTGGGAAGGCCGGGCAGCCGGAGCCGCAGCCGACCGCGCGCCTCGTCCGCCTTCAACGCCTTGGGGTCGTGGAAGAAGCCCCCATCCCCCACCGCCGCCTCGAAGGCCGGCGCACGCAGCACACGCAGGGCCGTCCCGGGAGGCAGTGAGAGGTCGCGGGGGGACGAGCGATGGCCCCCCGCGGGCAGATCCGTCCGCACCAGCGCCGTCTCTTGGTCGACGCTCCAGGGCGACCAGAAGCCCTCCGTATCGGCGAGTCGGAGGGCGACCCGATAGCGACCGGGTCCGACCGGAAGTCTCAGCTGGGCTCCCTTCACGGCGAGCCGGCGCAGACGGGGCTTGCCCACGGTCACGTGCACGCGACCGCGGCCGTCGCGGCGGCTCGCGACCGGGGTGAGCCGTACCTCGGCCTTGGACGCGCTGTTTTGCGCATGCCAGGCGAGCGTGAGCTCCCCGTCCTCGCCGGTGGCGAGCGAAACGGGAAGGTGGTCCGGACCTGGACGCCAGGTGGGAGAGACCAGCTCCGGCCGGTGGGCGTGCCGGTCAGCCCAGAGCACGTGCGTGCCCCCCTCACCCTCGAGACGCTGCCACTTGCGGCCATCGCGGCGGAAAGCCGCTTGCGCCGCCAAGCGGAGGGCGAGGCGCTTGGGGAACGCCCGCACCAGCACCCGACCGTGAAGGATCACGGCACCCACACCGTCCGGCCCATGGATGCGCAAGGGAAGCCCCTTGGGCGGCGTCAGGATCTCCATCTCGCCGCGAAAGATCTCGACCCCCATCGTGCGCCCGCGACGTAGGCCCTTGGGCAGAGCCACCGACTGCAAAGGCAACAAGCGGATCTCGCCCGCGGCCGTCACGTCGACTTGGCTGCCGTCCGCGAGGCGCAGTCGGCACCGCCCAGGACACCGCAGGTAGGCCCCTTCACGGAGCACCCGGTTTGGCGCCGCCTCCCGCCACCCGAGCTTGGTGTGGTAGCGCATCGCCGCCGCCGGCTTCGCTTCCAAGAGAATCGCATCGCCCCCTGCCATCGCGGTGAGGGACGTCAGCGAGGCGACCAACAGGACAATCAGGCTCGAGATCGATCGCATCGAGAGGGATGAACGGCCTCCCATACCCGAACTTGAGTCCGAGAATTGAAGGACGATCTTCAAAGACGATCCCTAGGTCACGAAGATCCCACACGCACGACCCGGGCCCGCTACCCTCGTTGCATGTCCCTCGTCGACGACGTTCTCGCCGCACTCCGACAGCGCCATGCGACGACCCAGCGCATCGATCTCAACGACATTGGAGAAGTCATCGGCCTGCAGGCCGTGAGCTACGAAGAGGTTGAAGAAATCATCACCACCCTCGAAGCAGAAGGCCTTCGCGTCGAGCAGATCCCCACCGCGCACGAGATGGGCCTGCTCCAGCGCGTCCTCGCGCACGCGCGGCGCCTCCGTTCCGAGCTGAAGCGAAACCCCTCGGTCGAGGAGATCTCTGCGGGCGCAGAGCTACCCGTCTTCGTCGTGCGACGCGCCCTCGAGAACGCCCACACGCTCGGCGAAAACGGGCCCACAAAATAAAGACAGCGCGACCCGGTCCTCCCGACAGGAGGGCACGAGTCGCGCCCGAGTAGAGAAAAGCTCTCTACTACTGCGGCGGCAGCGCAGTGTTATCGGCCGGGGCCTTCTCGGCCCCCACCATCGCACCAGCTTCCAGCCAGTTGAAACGCGACGTGCTGAGCAACAGAAAATGAATGAACAGCGCGAGCGCGAATAGGAACGTGAACAGCCCAATCAATACCTGACGAGGATCGAAGAACTGCCAAAATCGCCACATTTCCATCTTGATTCGTCCTTTCTTAGCCGAGCATCGATTGGATTACAGTCTGACCGGCCTCGAGCATCGAGTATCCGTTCGGACCCGGAATCCAGGGTCGCCACATCCAGGTAAGGACGTGCGCTACGACTGCGATTCCGGTAAATGCCCAGAATCCCGTGAGAACAAACTTCATAACCTCTTTGGCCTGAGCATCTGTCAGACCCGAGAGGTTTTCTTTATCACTTTTCGCCATTACTTGATGACCTCCAGTACTCCGCGCTCTCCCGCGCGGTTAGGTTCCACCCATTTGGGTAGAGCGAGGGGGTCCAACATTTCCCCCTGGCCGTTTATTTTCCCCCGACTCCGGCGGAGCCTCGATCGAGGGAGAAAGTTCTCGCGTCGCGACCGCCACCTGAGCGGCGGTGACGCAATCGAGCCCGAGCGCGCGTGTCACGCCCTCGGCTGCGTCTCGAAACTGTTTCGCGGCAGAAATCCGCGTCAGGATGGGTAGCTGCTCGAGCGCAACCTCGAGAGACCGTTCCGCGGCCTCTTCCCAGGCCAGCTCACGGTGCAGGCGGGCCGGCGTCGCATCCACCTTATCGAGCTCGGTTCCGAGCGGAAGGATGTTGAACAACGCGTCGAAGAGGGCGTTGCAGACCTCTTGCAATAGATAGGATGCGCCGGCGTAGCCCATGAAGGGTGTACCCGTATGACGACGGATAGCCGTGCCCGGGAAGGAGGCCGGGATGTAGATCGCTCGGCCGCCGGTCTCGGCGAGATACATGCGCTCGTTGTAGGAGCCGAAGACCACCAGGGGTGTATTGGTCTGTACCTGCTCGCGGACCGCCACGTTGTCGGTCTTGCTACCCGGCACCCGCGCGATGGCGAAGTTGCAGGGGAGACCGAGTTCATCTTCGAGGAAGGCCCGCATGCCTCGGGCGTAGGTCTCGTTGGCCACGACCCCAAAGCTGGCGGTGCCGAAGAAGTCCTGCGTCACCGACCGCCAGAGATCCCACATGGGCTTGAGCGTCGTGTGCTTCTCCTTCTCGATGAAGGGCTCCGGATCGAGGCCGAGCTCTTCACCAAGTGCCCGCAGGAACTGGGTAGTGCTCTCCAGGCCCATCGGGGCCTGGAAGTAGGGACGGTCGAGGGCCTCGCAGAGCAGCCGCCCGTACTCGCGATACATGACGACGTTTGCGTCTGCGTCGGCGAGCTTGGGCACCTCGAGGAGGTGGGCCCCGAGCGGGAAGGTGAGATTGATCTCGGCCCCGATGCCCTCGATGAGGCGGCGGATTTCGGCCAGATCAGACCAGGTATTGAAGTAGCCGTAGCAAGGTCCAATGATGTTGACCTTGGGCTTGTCCCCCTCTTTGAGAGGCTTGCGGGGCTTGATCTTCTTGCGGCCGTACTGGGTCCAGAGCCACAGCATGGCGCGATTGGCGCTCTGCCATTGGTCCTCGTCGATGGTACGGGGAAGAAAGCGCTGAATGCCGGTACCCTCCGGCGTGACGCCGCCCCCAATCATCTCCGCAATCGAGCCGGTGACCACCACGCTCGGGAGGCCTTCGTCGAGCGCCTTGTGGGCGCGCTTCATGGCGCCCTCGGTGCCCTTCTGGCCGAGCTCCTCTTCAGCGAGACCCGTCACCACGATGGGGAGCTCGTGTGGGGGCAGGCCGTCGGTGTAATGGAGCACCGAGGTGACGGGCAGGTTCTCGCAACCTACCGGGCCGTCGATGATCACCTGCAATCCCTTGATGGCAGAGAAGACGTAGACGGCGCCCCAGTAGCCACCGGCGCGGTCGTGATCGAGGACTAGCATCCGATCGCCCCCTTCGGCAGGCTCTTGGGGTCGGCCTTCTCGCGCTTGCGGCGGAGCTTCACTAGGTTGCGCTCGCGGAACTTGGGATGCAGACGCGGCTGGTCTTCCCAGACCCCTGCCGTATCCCCAGTGCCCACGCCTTCGAAGAAGGCTTTCATCTTCGTCATACGCTCTCGATTGCTGAGGGCGGCGTTGATGACCTGTGCGAGGGAGCCCGCCCCGGCCGGACCCATGAGAGGCCGCGCCGAGATCAAGTTGGTGAAGTAGAGGGACGGCGTGCCGGCCTCTTTGGCCGCCTGGACGACCGGTGTCGTTCCGATGACGAGGTCGGGCTCGTACTCGCGCATGGCCGCGAGGTCCTGCTCGAGCGAGGCGCGGTAGCGGACCTCGACGCCGTGGGCTTCGAGCCATTGGCGGTCGGCATCACTCCACGGCGTACGCGGGCAGGCGGTGCCCACGTAGCGAACGTCGGCGCCACTCTCGATGAGGAGGCGCGACACGATGAGCTCGCTGCCCTCGTAGCCCGACACGGTGAGCCGACCTTTGATGGGCTTGGCCGCAAGAGCCTCGGAGATGGCGGGCAGAATGGCATTCTGGGCCGCGGCGATCTTGTCGGCCGGCACGCCGCAGGTCTCGCCGATGGCGGTGAGCCAAGCCGCAGTGCCTTCGCGTCCCACGGGGGCCGAGCCCACGACGGGGCGTCCAGCCGCTTCGAATTGGCGCACCGACGCGGTGTAGAAGGGATGAATCGCGCCGACCACCGCGCAGTCGAGGGCGGCGTAGAGCTCCCGCCATTCGCGGGTGGGGACCACAGGTCCGGCCGCGAGGCCCATGGGGGCCAGCATGCGGCCGATCGATACCGGGTCGACGGGGAACATCTCCCCGAGGAGCGATACTGTGGGCAGCTCGGCTTGGCCGCCCCGAGGCGCCGCGACGGGGCCCTGCTCGGCCTCACGACGGGCGTACTGCAGCATGGCGCCGGCGAGCACATCCTTGGCCTCGGCGTGGGTCGGTACGCCGAAGCCCGGCACGTCGATGCCGATGATACGGACACCGTTGATGGTCTTCGGCAAGAGCCGCAGGGGCACGCCGGAGGCGGTGGGGACACAGAGGTTGATCACCACGACCGCGTCGTAGTTGTCGGGTTGGGCCAGCTCGTGAACCGCGTCGCGCAGGTCTTCGAAGAGCTTGCCGGTGACGAGTGACTCGGAGTCGAAGGGGACGTAGCCCACGGAGCGCCGCGCCCCGTAGAAGTGCGAGGTGAAGGTGAGCCCGTAGACACAGCAGGCCGACCCAGACAGCACGGTGGCCGTACGTCGCATGCGCAGGCCGACCCGCAGGGAGCCGAAGGCCGGACACATCGACTGCGGCTGGTCGTGGGGGCCCACCGGATAGTCGGCCGCGTACTGCTCGAGCATCTCGCTCTTGCCGGCGGCGGCCGCCGCCTTGCGCAGCTCGTCCTTGCTGGAGCAGGCGCCCTGAGGGGGCGCACTCGAAGCAGGAGGAGTCTGCGGCGGCGGAGTATTGGCGGGCGCATTCATGGGATCAGACCGCGTCGTAGATGACTTCCAGGGAGCGCTTGGGCTGCGCCTGAGGGCCACACATGTCCTCGAGGGTGGCGGGCACGAGCTCGACGCCACGACCCACGGCTTCACCCTTGAAGAGAGCGAGGAGGCCGTCGTGGTCGAGCGGCTCCGGGCTCAGAGGAGGGGCTTCTGCCACGTTCAGGGCGAGCTCGTCGAAGAGCGCGCCCCAGGGGCTGTCGGGACGACCGACGATCTCGTACTTCGCGCTCTTACGCCGAATGTCCTCGTCGGCAGGGATCGCAGCCAGTACTGGGATGCCCACCTTCTCGGCGAAGGCCTGTGCCTCACCGGAGTGGTCATCCTTGTTGATCACGATGCCGGCGACGCCGACGTGGCCACCGAGCCTACGGAAGTACTGCGCCGCCGAGCAGACGTTGTTGGCCACGTAGAGCGATTGCAGATCGTTGGATCCGACGACGATGACCTTCTGGCACATGTCGCGGGCAATGGGCAGACCGAAGCCGCCGCAGACAACGTCGCCGAGGAAGTCGAGCAAGACGTAATCGAAGTCCCAATCGTTGAAGCCGAGCTTCTCGAGCGTCTCGAAGCCGTGGATGATGCCACGTCCGCCGCAGCCGCGTCCCACCTCGGGGCCGCCGAGCTCCATCGCGTAGACGCCGTCCCGCTTGAAGCAAACGTCGCCGATGCTCACCTGTTCGCCGGCCAGCTTCTTCTTGGCCGAAGTCTCGATGATCGTGGGACAGGCCTTGCCGCCGAAGAGGAGCGAGGTGGTGTCGCTCTTGGGGTCACAGCCGATGAGCAGGACCTTCTTGCCCCGCTGAGCCATCATGTACGACAGGTTGGAGAGCGTGAAACTCTTGCCGATCCCCCCCTTGCCGTAGATGGCGATGATCTGGGTCTCTTTGGTCACCGCCTCGGTGGCGGGGGGTTCGGGGTCGATCGACGCCTCGGCACGAAGCCGGGCGTCCATATCACCGATGGGGTCGTTGTGATGAGCGATGGTCATGAGCTGCTCCTCCAATCGATGAGCATCTTGAGACAGGCAGGGTCGTCGAAGGCCGTTGCATAGGCCTGCTCGGCTTCGCCGAAGGAGGCCTCGTGCGATACGAGACCTTCGAGGCCGAGGCTTCCCTTGCGAAGCAAGCCCAAGACCGCCTGTAGGTCTTCGGACTGGAACTCCGCCGCGATGCGAAAGCGCGCCTCCTTCATGAAGGCGAGGGGAAAAGTGAAGCTGAGCTTGTTGGCGTAGAAGCCGGCGAGCGCGATCTCTCCGCGCTTGGCAAGTCGAGCGACGAGGGTATCGATCAGGTCGGGGTCGCCGCTCGCGTCACAAATGGTGGCGTAGTCGCGACGGTCGTCGTCCTCCGGATCGACGACCTGGTAGCCATCGGCGCCATCGAGGCGGGCGTCGCTCTTCTCCCAGACGAGGGGCGCGCCGCCGAGCGCGACGGTGATGCGCGCGAGCAAGCGACCGAGGACCCCGTGGCCGACGATGAGCTCCGGCAGATCGCCGGCAGCGAGGGCGTGGTGCGCCGTGGCGGCGAGCGCGAGCAGCACGGCCTTGGAACCGAGGTTCTCGTCGATGCGGGTGAGGCGAGCCTCGGGCACCACGAGACGAGAGGCCGCTCCCCCGAAGAGGCTCCGCACCTCACCGAAGCAATTGGCGCCCGGCACGAAGACCCGGTCGCCCGCGGCGAGGGAGGCTGTTTCGCCCGCCTCGACCACGCGGCCCACGGACTCGTAGCCCGGCACGAGGGGGTACCCCATGCCCGGGAAGGGCGGCATCGTGCCCCGGTAGAGCATGCGCTCGGTACCGGTGCTGATGCCCGACCAGTCGACGTCGACCACGACGTCGTCCGGTCCCGGATCGACGAGCGCCAACCGCTGCAGCGACAGCTGCTCGGGCCCCCGAAGGACCACTGCCAGG
>JGI12210J13797_10392853_pt1 | contig 10523 bp, 11 predicted proteins | sample ElkSlonscriptome_3_FD_13797 | JGI IMG/M metagenome (IMG submission 13797) | reverse complement strand
CTAACCCCGGCGTGGGAGAGGGGCTGGGGGTGAGGGGTTGAGCTTAAGTTGACACGGATGATCCCTAAACCCGCCCCTACAAAAATCTTCCCTCTATGCTGAGGTATTATTCATGAAACTCAACATTCTGACTATTCTCTTACTTCTAACGCCCTTTTGGTCAGCCACTCCTCTAAACGCGGAAAATCCTGACCATCTGAAACAGTTACAAGACACGGGCGAATGTTCTACCTGTGACTTAACCAATGCCGATTTGAGTAATACTAACCTGAGTCAAAGTATCTTGACTTATGCCGACTTGAGTCAAGCCAACCTTACCCAAGCGACTCTCAGTGATGCTAATCTCAAATATGCTGACCTGATTAATGCTAACCTCAGCAACGCTGACTTAAAAAATGCTGATCTAACTCGCGCCTTTCTCGGTGGTGCAGATCTCACGGCTGCGGATCTCAGAGAAGCTAACTTCAAAGCGGCTAACCTAAGTAATGCTATTCTCATTGGTGCTAACTTAACCCAAACGCTGTTAAGTTTAGCCAACTTGAGTGAAGCCAATTTGTCTCAATCGATTCTTACTCTAGCGGAACTCAGAGGCGCTGATCTCAGACGTGCCAATCTAGATAAAGCTAGACTCAATGGTGCTAATCTGAAAGCCGCTAATCTCAGAGAGGCTAACCTGAGTAATGCCAGACTGAATAATGCGAATTTAAATGGCGCTTACCTCAGAGGTGCTAATTTGAGTAATAGCTTTTTGACTAATGCTGATTTACGCGAAGCAAACCTCTGGGATGTTGACCTGAGTCGCGCTAATCTACAAGATGCTGATTTAAACGGTGCAGTATTTTGTAATACCACTCTACCCGATAGAACTATTTCTAATCGCGATTGTCTCTAATTTGGCAATTTTCGGTTGATTGAATGGATCTTCATCAAAGCTTCACATAACTGGGATTGTCTTTTACACAAACTTTACAGGCACATTGCAACGACTAGAGTATATTTAGTTATAGTCAAAGCTTATGCAACTAATAAACAAAGCTAATAAGTTAGGGGTAAGGAGGTCAACAAATGGCTAACGTTTACCAAAAATCAGTATTTGCGGCTGCTGGTGCTGGTGTCGCTCTGGGATGTACGGTGATTGGAGCAAATCCCGCAGCAGCTACCGTCTTTAACGTTGATTTCACAGTGACCGTTACCGAGGGTTCTTTAGTTGGTAACCAGTATTTGGGTTCATTCAAGTATGATGACACTTCTGTCTTGGTTCCTATTAGTGATATTAGCACTGGTGGTTTCAGCTTTTTCGATTTTACGTTTGCTTTTGAAGGTAAAACGTATAATGACTCAGACTTACTAATAGGGGCAGGAGGGTATGGTGGTTTCTATCCCGATCTAGAAGAAGGAGGTGGATTAGAAACTGCATCTCCTGGAGTTGGTATAGGTGGTTTTATGGATGATAATGAAATAATATTTCTTACGGCAAGTTATTCACCTGAGCTTGGAAAACCAATATTCTTTGGTTATTCAGACTGCAAAGATGAGTTATTTATCACTTGTGAGGAAGCTTTTGGTACAGTTCAATATGAGGTAAGTCCTTCCACTTCTTCGACCTCGATTCCGGAACCAGGCACTGCAGGCGGTCTGGTTGTATTGGGTTTGGGTAGCTTACTCTTCAAGAAAAAAACAGTATCCTCTAAAAGGGAATCGTGAATAAACAAAAATAGTCATAATTCTCTAGGATGAAAGTCTTACTGGGATGGGAACTGGGAGCGGGACAAGGACACATTCAACGTTTGATCGCGCTGGCTCAAATACTGGAAACCCAAGGGTTTGAGCCAGTCTTTGCTTTGAAAGCATACAAATTTAAAGGCATCAGTTTCTCATGGCAAACTGTTTTCGCGCCACGCTTACCTTTCTTGGGGCGTCAAGACTCCTATACATTTACTGATATCCTGGAAAACTTCGGTTTTGGGAATGTCAACCTGTTGCGATCGCACCTTCAGGCATGGCAATCTGTTTTAGCAGAGGTGACACCTAGCTTAATTATTGCAGATCATGCTCCAGGTTTGGTACTGGCTGCTTATGGCAAGATACCTACAATTGTAATTGGAGAGTGCTTTACCGTACCGCCTCTGGTTGAATCTTTCCCCATTTTGAGATTTCCAGCACCACCAGAATCAGCCCAGCATCAAGAACGAGTTAACGCGACGGTTCGTGAACTTGTGTCTGATTCACCGTTAGGAAAGCTGTTGAATGGAGATGCCAGTTTTATCTTTGGTATTCCTGAATTAGATCCCTATCAGCATTGGCGAGATAGAGAAAAGTACGTCAGTCTCCACATCACCCCTATCCCAAGAGATTTATACCGTGCTGATGGTTTATCTTGGGCTTATTTAGCTGATCATTATCCCTATCGGGAGCTAGTGTTGCAAATCCTTAAGCCTCAATGCGAGTTCAAACCGTTAAATGAGGGACTAGCTAGAAAATCTTTGGCAATTCACAACGGTGGTTTAACTACAGCGATTGCTTGTTTACTGACGGGAATTCCACAGTTAATTCTACCCATCTATTTAGAACAGCATCTCAACGCGATCGCACTTTCTCAGTTGGGGGTGGCAAAGATAATGACGAAGCCAACTTGGGACAAGTTACTTAGCGCCCAAGCCGAAGCTTCGGCTCTCTCAGAAAATGCTCAGGTTCAAGCGGAACGTCTCGCTCATTGGAACCAAAACTTGAGGAAAATTGTGGTTAAAACTTGTCTGAAATTGGTCGGTGATTACCCCTGTGAGTAAATGCTGCCAAGGCATGATTCATGAAACTTAATATTCTGGTTATCCTCTTAGTCTTAACACCCCTGTGGTCAGCCACTCGTTTAAATGCCGAAAATCCTGACCATCTGCAACAGTTACAGGAATGTGCCAGTAGTCAAGGAGGTTTCAGGAGGGGGGTCATCGCTCTTGGCTTACCTGACTCTCCCGGTGTGCCTAAATCGGCAACAAGTAGTACCCTGACTGCCATTTACAACGATTTAGAATCTGCTAATCATCCTGGTGCAAACCACTTCTATATCCATACCGTTGAAGCCTCACCTGAACCCGATCGCGCTATCCCTTGTGCGGATCGCCTGCGTAACCTGGTTCCGGGTTCTGGACATCTCGTTCACATGCCATCCCACATTTATATCCGTGTTGGGCGCTATCATGATGCGGCAATTGCCAATCAACGAGCGATCGCGGTTGACCAAAACTATATCACCCAGTCCTCCACACCCGGATTCTATCGATCAGCTTACGTTCCCCATAACCCTCATTTTCTCTGGGCAAGCGCATCGATGGAAGGGCGGAGTGAACTGGCGATGCAAGCCGCACGCCATACAGCCGCTATGGTGGATCAGCATAAGATGCGCCAGCCAGAGTATGACACACTCCAGCACTACTATCTGATTCCTCTTTACACACTAGCTCGATTTGGCAAGTGGGATGAAATTCTGGCAGAACCCTCGCCAGGACAGGAACTCAAATATCCAACAGGAGTTTGGCATTATGCTCGTGGCATGGCATTTTTAAGCAAAGGTCAGTTAGACCAAGCTACAGAGGAACTCAACCAGTTAAACGCGATCGCGGCTGATCCAGAGTTGGCTAAAATGCTCATCTGGGATATCAATCCTACAGCCAATTTGTTGCACATTGCCTCTGAAGTTTTAGCCGGAGAATTGGCAGCTAAACAGGCAGATTATGAATCCGCGATCGCACACTTACAAATGGCAGTCCGTCTTCAAGATGAACTACGCTACGATGAGCCAGAAACCTGGTATTATCCTGTGCGACAATCCTTAGGTGCTGTCTTATTAGACGCGGATCAAACGGCTACAGCCGAACAAGTCTACCGCCAAGACTTAGAAATTCATCCCGATAACGGCTGGTCATTGTTTGGACTTGCTCAAAGCTTACAGGCACAAGGAAAAATACAGGAAGCTAGGGCGGTACAAGAACGGTTTCAAGAGGCTTGGAAATATGCCGATGTAATACTAACAGCTTCGCGATTTTAAGATTTTAATCAAGTTGTAGAGACTTAGCGTGCTAGGTCTCTACAACTATTTTTATTTTGGTATTTTTGGGATGTTTTATCGGCATTTAAACCTTAATGTCAATCATGCCGAAATCCTTGTAGTGCGTTAAGCGAAGCCATGCCGCAGGCTTTACATCTTGCTCGCTACCCATTCCCAATTTAAATGCATGACAGCTTATCTACATCTGTGCCAGAAAACCCCAGACCTATCTATGTCTTCTATCGATAATTCGTAAATTGCAGCGCTACAGGCAATTCCTCTTGTTTCAAGCGCTGGATAATTTGTTGTAAATCATCTTTGGATTTACTTGTCACTCTAACCGCATCGCCTTGAATCGAGGCTTGTACTTTTTTGAATTCGTCCCGAATCAGTTTGGCGATTTTTTTGCCAATATCTTGACTAATTCCTTTTTGCAGTTTAATTTCTTGGCGTACTCGATTACCACTCGCTGATTCAACTTTGCCGTAGTCGAAAATTTTCGGGGAGAGTTTACGCTTGGTGGCTTTGGTGAGCATAATGCTATGTACAGTATCTAGGGTGAATTCGCTATCGGTATTCACGGTAATGGTGTCATCCCCCAAGTCAACCGTTGTCTTTGTGTCTTTCAAGTCATAACGGCTGCTGATTTCGCGATTTGTTTGGTCTAAGGCATTCACCAACTCTTGTCGGTCAAAATCACTGACGATATCAAATGAATAGGTTGAAGCCATAATCTAATGATGTGAGCGCATTCAGAAGGTACAGTTATCTTCTTATACCGTTAAACCTAGCCGCTTTCAACATTGAATACGACTCATCATTGTCCTGTCTAGGACTTACACGTTCTTAGTAGCATGGGGGATACTTGTAGGGACACGGTACTACCGTACCCCTACTATATGGGGAATTGTTCTCCCCCAGCCCCTTCAGCTTCCCTATTCCCTACAGTATTGGGCTTACAGTTTCTTATCCCGATCGCGGCGACGGCGATCGCGCCATTCAACGGCGGTTAAGTAAACGACACCCCCCGTCACCAGGAGTAAGAGTCCAGCCGCCGCTAAAAATATGACGGTAAAAATAGAACCTTCCACAATCTCTCTAGAACCCGTTACGAGCCCAGACTACCATCGCAATCGACCAAGTGAACAGAACCAGAGTGGCGACCCAGCCTAATGACAAAATATCCATCGTGCTTTATGAGTAATGATTAAGAAATGACTCCAAGGTTTATGATAATTCAATTTGAACCGTCTTTGACCACCAGGAGCGAAAGTCGTGAACTCTTCCTTTGACCCCACTGACGCTGAACGGATCGAATCCCTGAAAGCGGCTATCCTGGGGGGATTATCCCTAGCCTTAACCTATTGTGCGATCGCGCTGTTGCACTCACTGCTTCTATCCACCCCGTCCCCTGCCCTCAGCTTACTGGATGTCCGGGCTAATATAACCCTATTGATCAAAGTCGCGATCGCGTTTTTGTCCGGCTTTTTGTTTGGCGTCACCTACCGCTACGCCATCCGGGATGACCAAAATCCCCAACTGAAAGCAGGAGTCGTGTTAGCGTTTGGTTTGGTACGGGGTTTGGCGGTAATAGAGGGACAGCCGGATATCACCGATACCTTTTGGGTTTGGGGTATCTTAGTCATCGAGAGTCTCATCGAATTTGCGATCGCCCGTTTTACTCTCGATTGGGCAATTCAGCGCCATTGGATCAAACCCTTCACGTCAAGCTGAGTTCCTCAAACTCCGGATACCCATACATCTGCATCCGATCAATAGCGGCGAGGACTTTATTATTTGCCGCCTCTGAGAACAAGCACTGACAAACTAACTGGGCGACATCGGCGCGATGAATCGTTCCCGCCACCTTTTGATTTTCTGTCACCACACCCGTTCCGGTTGCAGGTTCTGACTTCAACCCACCGGGTCGAATCACAGTATAGGTCAGTCCGCTATCCTTCAAATAGTTCTCTGCTTGTTCTTTTTCAATCAGTACAGGCTTCAACGTGGTCAACGCTTGGGGGGGTAAGGCGATCGCACTCTCACCACTCCCAATCGAGGAAATTAGGATAAACTTTTGTACCTTAGCCTTGAGTGCCGCATCAATTAAATGCTTGTTGCCCAAGAAATCCGCTCGTTGACCCTCTTTGGGTAAGCCGCCTATCGTACTAATCACCGCCTGAATCGGTTCATCTCCCAGCATGGTGTGTTCAACCGTTACCGCATCTAGGGCATCTCCCATCACCACCTGAATCCCCATCGCTTCTAACTCTGGGCGAGAGTCTGGGGAACGCAACAGGGCTTTAACCTTCTGGTTTTGCTCAACCAGGTATTTGGCGATTTCTCGACCCACCCCGCGACTAGCGCCTGCCAGAAAAATATAAGACTTATCTGTTTCAATCATCTGTCCTTCCTTAGAGAAAATTCGTTTCCTGTTTTCACTTTAATTTCACAATTGCCCATTATCTTAAAAATAACTGCGACCAATTGGAGAATAATCGAGTTATCGGGTGTAACTAGCGCTTTGATCTAAGCAAAATCTTGACAAAATTAGGCTCTGCCCTAAAATTTAGATAAATTCCGGCAATTTTCGTGGACATTCTCACGAAAACTTCGGTAAAGTGAAGATTCAAGAAAAAGCGCCACTGAATTAAGCTGTTAATTCAGCAACGCCTGACAAATTGAGTTTTCTAGTCCTGGCAAAAATTATAACAAATTGTGACGGCAAAGGCTTAACTGTCCTTTTGCCGTCATAGTTGTTGGTTGTCTTTTGTCTGACGTTTTCTGGTTAACACTACATCCAGATTAACTACCCCTTTTTGGTGGAGTAAGGGTTTGGTAACCAAACCCCTACTAAACACCATACCCCCGTGCAGACGCCCATTGTGCAATATCTTGACGCTGAATTGCAGCAGCCATTAAATCAGGAAACTGGTCAGGCGTGCAAGCCATGGCTGGGATACCCAATCCGGCAAGTTTTTCGGCTATCCAATGATCATACATGGGCGCACCTTCATCATTGAGGGCAAGCAGTGTGATCAATTGAACTCCTAATCCCACCAATGCCGCCACGCGCTTAAGCATTTCTTCCCGGTTTCCCCCTTCATATAGGTCACTAATTAACACTAAAATAGTGTCCTGAGGACGACGCACCAGTCCTTGGCAGTAGGTGAGGGCGCGGTTAATATCGGTTCCGCCTCCCAGTTGAGTACCAAAGAGTAAATCTACGGGATCTGGCGCGGCGTCGGTTAAGTCTACAACCGACGTATCAAATACGACAATTCGGGTTTGTACTGCCCTGAGAGAGGCTAGCACCGCCCCAAAGATTCCCGCATAGACGACAGACGTTGCCATAGAACCACTTTGGTCGATGCAGAGGATAATATCTTGTAAAGAACTGCGTTTGCGTCCGTAGCCGATTAGGGTTTCGGGGATAATTGTGCCGTATTTAGGTTGATAATGTTTTAGGTTAGCCCGGATAGTGCGGTTCCAGTCGATTTCGTTATGGCGGGGACGGCGGTTGCGAATGGCACGGTTGAGGCTACCGATTATGGCTTGGCGGGTGGGGTTGGTTAATTTACGCTGCAATTGTTCAACCACTTGACGCACCACACGGCGGGCGGTTTCTTGGGTTTTGCTGGGCATAATGCTACTAAGGGATAGTAGATTTGCCACGAGATGAACATCCGGTTCAATGGCTTCTAGCAGTTCCGGTTCCAGCAGCATCTGTTGCAGGTTAAGGCGTGCCATTGCATCTTTTTGCATCACCTGTACGACTGATGAGGGGAAATAGGTGCGAATGTCGCCTAACCAACGGGCAATATTGGGGGAAGAACTCCCAAGTCCACCACGGCGGTCAGAATCGTAGAGGGCGCTGAGGGCATTATCAATGGCTTGATCCGTTGGATTGAGGGTAAAGGAATCTGCGGCTTCTCCCTGACCATTCTCCTGACAAATACCATCGGCGTCTCCACCCCCTAAGAGAAGTCGCCAACGGCGTAGGCGTTCTGGCTGGGTCATCGTTTCTAGTAGCAATTACCGGATGCTGATTGAGTTATTGTATCGGATTGAGTGGAGAAAAGCTGTGCGATCGTGTAAATCACCCTCTAATCATTAACTCAGTTGCTGCGTTTGTTAGTCATTCTCTCCTTTATCGTCGCTAACCTTGTCCTCATCATCAAGGTTTTCGCCAGTCTTTACCCTTAACTGGTCAAACAGTTCTTCAAGCTGGCGCTGCCTTTTTTCCAGCCGTTCCACTTCTGATCGGTAATGAGCCAACTGAATCGCGTTCTCCTCTATCAGATAAACCAACGTCCTCTGTCGAGTACCAAGGTAGGCACCTTCTGCATTTGGGAAGCAATCGGTTCACTTGCCTTGAAAGAAAGCCCCTTAGTCTGTGTTGGATAGAACGTTCCTTTTTTCCAGTTGTCTTTTTGAAAGCGGATGGATTTAACCGGTTCACGCACTGAGCGAAATTTGGCATCTCCCCCTGATTTTTTCGCGGATTTATGCGCTTCAAACGCCTGAAATACAGCCAACTGGCGTGGGTTGTATGGGGTTTTATTTACCCAAGATGGAGCCAAACCCATCACCGTTTTTCTTAAGTCGTATTTACCAATTTTTTGGGCTTTAAGTATGGCGATTGCCTGATTAAAGCACCATCGAGCCGCTGATATCCAGTGAAGCCAGGTTTCAGCTAAGGCTGTCTCTGGGTAGACTCGAATCTTCCTTGATAGCAGATTTGTACTTCCTGAGTCCGTACAATCGGCAACTGAAGACGTGGACGATGGCAAGGATATCTTCAACCATTTCTCGCTCTGGAGATAAGTCACTTCGGTTGAGAACCACGAGTTGACAATCTTTTTGTTGACAAAACCATTCGATGAGGTCAAGACCAAACCGGACGAGTCTATCTTTGTGACAGACCACAACTTCTTTGACATTTCCTGACAGGACTTGTCCCAAAAGGGATAAAAGCCCTTTGCGCTTGTAGTTAAGTCCTGAGCCAATTTCTTTGATGAGTTTTCCGTCTGTAAACAATGATTGCAAGTAGTCGGCTTGTCGCTCCAGGTCTGATTTTTGCTTGTATGAGCTAACTCTGGCGTAGAGAATTCTGATTCTTGTATCGCCTTCTGGATTGACGACGGAATCGATATCGTACCGTCGATGACCCGCAGGAGTTCTAATTGTTCGTATTTTGTCGTCTCTGTCCCAGTTCCTAAGTGTTTTTTCCGAGACTTGGAGAACTTGAGACGCTTCTCTCGGTGTGACATATCTCATTGTTGATTCTGTTGGCTTCCTCAATATCTTACCGGATTGAGGAATATAATTCCGGAAAAATATAGAAATTACCTGCAAATCATGCTTTAGTCATTAGCATTCTCTCCTTCCTTATCGCCAACCTTGTCTTCCTCGTCGAAGTCTTCACTGGTTTTTTGCTGCAAATCCCGGTCTAGCTGTTGAAGACAGCTAAGCCGCGCCCTCAATCGAGGTAACTTCTGTTCCAGATATGCCAATTCCTCTTGGGTTTCCAAGATTAATTGGCTGAGGATTCCCCCAGATATTTCGCCTTTTGAAATGCTTGTAAGTCTTGTGGATTTTGGACTCTGGATATTTGGGTGATCAGTTCCGTGCGGGTCATTCCCAGACTGGCTGCTAGCTGATTGAGGTTTTCCCAATCCTGGGGTTCAAGCCGTATCCCGACGCTGATCGTCTTCCGGTCTGATTTCGGTCTACCGCGCTTGTTAGTCATTCTCTCCTTTATCGTCGCTAACCTCGTCTTCATCATCAAGGTTTTTACCAGTCTTTGTTTGCAACTCGGCATAAAGACGTTCTAGCCTTGCCCTTCTATTGCTTAGCTGTTTGAGTCGGTTGTTATGGAATTCTATTTGCGAACTGTGATATACGGTTAACTGGTCATTTTCATCAATCAGTTCGCGGATGATTCCCCCAGCAGTAGTTCCTCTGTGAGTATCGCCGAATCGATCCGTATTTCTCCTCTGGCTAGTCTCTGCACTAACTGAGATCTCGACATTCCCAGAGCTTTGGCTTTCTGACGGAATAATTCCCAGTCCCTCGGTTCGAGTCTCAATGTCACCGTCTTGGTGTTCCTGTCTGATTTTGGTCTACCGCGCTTGTTAGTCATTCTCCTTCCTCATCGCCAACTTCGTCTTCCTCGTCGCCGTCTTCACTGGTTTTTTGCTGCAAATCCCGGTATAGCTGTTGAAGACAGCTAAGCCGCGCCCTCAATCGAGGTAACTTTTGTTCCAGATATGCCAATTCCTCTTGGGTTTCCAAGATTAATTGGCTGAGGATTCCCCCAGATATTTCGCCTTTTGAAACCCTTGTAAGTCTTGTGGATTTTGGACTCTGGATATTTGGGTGATCAGTTCCGTGCGGGTCATTCCCAGACTGGCTGCTAGCTGATTGAGGTTTTCCCAATCCTGGGGTTCAAGCCGTATCCCGACGCTGATCGTCTTCC
>JGI12210J13797_10332762_pt1 | contig 10527 bp, 15 predicted proteins | sample ElkSlonscriptome_3_FD_13797 | JGI IMG/M metagenome (IMG submission 13797) | reverse complement strand
CGCATAACGGCTGGCCAATAAAACCGGTCGCGCCGGTAATCAGAATTCTCATTGCTTTGCCTCCGTCAATTCATGCCCATGCTAGCGCCAACGGCGCGAGAGGAACATAAAGAGTTGACAAACAGGCACGATCCAATTAATGTAACCTTACGGTATCATTAAGTAACCTTTAATTATCTTTTTGTTACTTAAACACCACTCACAGCCTGGGAAGATGACCATGAATGCTCAAACCGAACCCTCTCCATCAGAACTTGCGGATCGCAGCCTGCAGCTTATCGCCGGGGCCATGTTCGCGGTTGCCCTCGTGTTCTGCCTGTCGGTCGCCGAATTCTTCGCTGGCGATACGATCGCCGCCCTCATTGATATTCTCGTCAAAGCGCTGGGCATTGTGATTCTCGGCTTGATGGCGCTCCTCTATTTCTGGAAATTCCAACCCATGAGTCGCGACCAGCGCAATCAATATCTGGCAGAAGACGGCTTTGTTCAAATTGCTTTTCAGAAAGCCATGGCCAAATCCTGGATGCTGAGTTTCCTGATTCTGGTGATACTACAGGCACTGGACAAACTGTTCCTCGAACGGCTGCCGGCGATGCCGCTGGAGATCGTCATTCAAGGCATTCTGGCCCTCATGCTCCTGCTTTTCAGTGTCGCCTTTTTGTTCTTTACGCGTGCGGGAAGCGGCAATGAGCAGTGACCTGGGCAACAGGATCCGGGTTTTCCGCGCCGAACACCGTCTCAGCCAGGCCGAACTTGCCGAGGCGATCGGCGTATCCCGAAAAACCATCAGCACTGTTGAGATTGGCCGCTTCGTACCATCAACCATCATCGCGCTGAGAATCGCACGATATTTCCAGGTGCCCGTGGAAGAAGTATTTTTTCTTGATGACGAAAGCTGAGCGCAGCACAGATTTGCTGATTTCTTTATCCCTCCGTTTGACCTCGGGAGACGCAACGATGACCATCGCTTACCCAGTGACCATGGCCCTGATTCTTGTGCTGATTAGCACCGTGCTTTTTACCGAAGGCTCGGCCAGCTGGCCGGCCGGCGACTGACGCGGCGTTCTCGAAAGGGCATGCAGATCGACGTGGCCGGCGCATCCCAGGCATGAGGCGTAACTCTCGGCGATTGCCAGGTGGAGACACTCGCCGGCCTGAGTCATTTCATTCAGCAGGCCGGCTTGGATTCTCGCGACCATCGGTGCTGGTGGCGCTGCCTAATGGCCCGGACTCGCCAGGACTCCGCAGAGCATGTCTGCAGCCGGCACTTTAGCCGACCCACGAGGGATGCCTTCAATGGTCCTGGAGGCTCGCAGGCTCATGTGACAACTGCTCCTCTACCGACCTGGTCTTGTCGGTCGCGACGTCGCCGGTGTGGCGAGTGGTCTTGCGCTCGAACAACATGACCAGGCATTCCTCTTCGGCAACCGGATTGTGCTGGATTCCGCGCGGCACGACGAACATGTCCCCGGCGCCCAGATCTACTGCTCGATCGGGCATCTCCATCTTCAGATGTCCGCTCAAGATGTAGAACATCTCATCCTCGCCGGCATGGTCATGCCATGCCAGCGTCCCTTTCAGCTTGGCAACCTTGACGTAATGGTCGTCGACCTCGCCGATGACACGCGGCGACCAGTACTCAGGCAGCGATGCGGCGATTGCCAGCGGTGATTTCTTTTCATTCTTCGGCTGGTTCATTGGACCCTCCGCGGCTGCGCTATTCGAGTGCGGTGACAACATCGCGAGACCGGGCCGTTTCGATTTCAGCCCGGCCTGGCCGTGACTGCGACAGCCCACAAGCCGCTGGAATTGATCAACTCTCGGAATCCGTCAGTGCGTGAATTCGATCAGCGCTTTGGATCGGTCTCCGCGGCTTCTTTGGGCCCGGGCTTTTCCGGCTCCATAGTGCGCTCCCCATCCGGATAGGGCATCTTGAGATGTCCGAAACGAACGACGATCACTGCGAGCGCCAGAATCAGAATGCCGCCGGAGACAGCCAGAACCTGGGCACTCCCGAGGTGGGCCGCCTCCAGAATGAGATAGCGTGCCAGCGCAATCATCGCGATGTACAGGGGCATGCGCACCGGCAGCTTGCCCGACTGCCAATAGACGCTCACCATCGTGACGACTTCGAGGTAAATAAACAGCAGCAGCAGGTCGGTCAGCTTGACCTCGCGCGCCTCGATCATGACCCAGATTTCCTGAATCCCGGCGACAACCGTCGCCAGCAGCACGACCCACAACCCGAGGTTCTGGATCAGCTTCGCCGTCTGGCTGCCGGTTTTCGTGAGATACCTGGTCATGATTATTGCTCGTCAATTTGGCCGGAGACGGTTCACTACGCGTTTTTATGAATCGTCCATCGCAACCTTAACCTACCGGCGGCCTGCAGATTGCAGTTGAAACCCACGATGTATTGAATTGGCGCGCGCATCGCCGGCAACCCGAGCATTAAATGTAAAGCTTACTTGACATAATGTAAAGTATGCTTTACACTCGCCCCTAACATCGACGCACGGGAATTGGCGCAATGAGCAACCTCTCCTTTCACGAAAAAAGCGCAATAGGCACACTGATCGCCATCTGGGTAATCGGAATTCTCTATTTTCATTCTGCTTGGGAATTGTGGCAGGCCGGACAACTGCAGCCTGCATCGAATTTCGGGCTGGCGGCAGGGTTGACGGTCTTGCTGGTGATCGTACTTATCGCCTATCACATACTGATCGCGGTTACGGCCAAACCCGAGGAAGAGGACGAGCGCGACCGAGTGATCGCATGGCGTGCAGGACGAATAGGCGGTTTTATCCTCGCATTCGGCGTGATCGGAATCGTCGTTCAGATTCTCCTCGGCGGCATGTTCGACGACCCGCTGGCGGGCTCGCCGGTGTTGATCGCCAACGCCCTGATGGCGGTGGTCTTCATCGCCACGGTCTTGGAACTGGTGATGACACTGATTTTCTACCGGCGCGGCATCTGAAATGGGTGGCAGCAAGCTCGACAATCGCGTCAGGGCCTTGCGCGGTGCGCGCGACCAAATGACCCAGCAGGCGTTGGCCGACGCGGTCGGCGTCTCGCGCCAGACGATCATCGCCATCGAACAGGGCCGCTACTCGCCGTCACTTGAAGTCGCGCTGAAAATCGCGCAGGCTTTCGGCGAACCGGTGGATCGAGTATTCTGGTTCTCGCAGTCTTGACGACTTGATGAACGAGAGCGCGATGCAGCCTGGTAAACGGGAGCTCGATACAGCCGACGCAGACGATGCGGCCTTTGTCGAAGCCTTCGAGCGATGTCGAATCGAGCCCGCAGAATTCGATCACGCCGCTCACGTCCGATTGGCCTATGTCTACCTTTGCGAAGACGAACCCGAGGCGGCTTGCGCCCGGATGAAATCATCCTTGCTGCGGTTTCTTGCCCACGCCGGCGCCGATCCGGGCAAATTCCACGAAACCATGACACGCGCCTGGATTCTGGCCGTCAGGCATTTCATGGACGAAATCGGTCCGACGCAGTCGAGCGCGGAATTCATCGCGCGCGCGCCCGACCTGCTCGACGGCAGGATCATGCTCACGCACTATTCGGCGGAGATCTTGTTTTCGGACGCCGCGCGCACCGAATACGTCGAGCCCGACAGGCAGCCGATTCCGCCGCCACCGGCAAAGCATTCGGATCACGACCCGTGATCATGGCCCTTTTGATCATCGCCGCCGTGACGACTTGGTCATCGACCTTGGGCGTTGCCGGGCGACCCGCGCGAACCGCCGGAGGCCGTCTCCGAGAGATTACATAGCACCGCCAGCGCATCTTCGGCCCGGTCCGCCGGCACGAACAGATGATCGTGATGATAGCCCGCAACGACATTGGCGCTTATACCGGCGGCGGCGAGGGCGCCCGCGACGGCCGCAGTCAGCCCGACCGCTTTCAGACTGGAGTGGACTCGCAGCGTGATCAGCCGGAAAGGACCCTCACAGGCGAGACCGGCGTCACGCGGGGTTTCAGCCGGCAACACAAGACTCAAGCCTTCGGCCTCGCGCATGGTCGCCAGGGGCGCCAACGCCGCCGGCATTGCAGCGGTGCAGGGCAGTGTGCAGAAAACATATTCCTCTGGTTCGAGGCCCGGCGCCAGCCCAGCCAGCAGTTCGTCGAGTTCGGAAAGCGGATTCATCCTGATGGATCGGCGCAGCCGTCTTCGTGATACCCCTTGGCGCCGACGACCCGCGCCAGCGGGCTTCGATGATCGCGGCCGGCGGCAAGGTCCGCGAGCGCACGAGCGAAGTCGTATGCGGGGGTCCATCCCAGCCGATCGCGTGCATGCGTATTCGAGTAGACCCGCTCGATCTCGTCGAGCATGCGCCAGCCCCGCGCTCCGAAGACCTCCCGCCAGCCGGACTCACGGCGGTCCAGGACGGCGGCCAGGTTATTGCGTAGCGATGCGAGGTCATCGTGATGAAACGGCGTGGTCGCGCTGATGATGAACCGGTCGAAACCGATCTCGCGCGCCTGTTCGACTGCAAGCAGATGCGCATCGACTGCATCGGCAATGTCGACCCGGCGATAAAGCAATTCACAGACTTGCAGGTTGTCGCGGGCGAACGCATCGCGGCGAGCCGGTTCGTCGTCGTCCTCGGGAAAAAATCGCGACGTTCTCAAGACCACGCACGGCAGGCCGTGGTCTCGACGAAACAGCCGGCATAGATCCTCGGCCGCCGTCTTGGTCGCGCCGTAGATATTCTTGGCAATGGGCGTGGTGGCTTCGGTAATCCAGGCCGCGGGCTGCCCGGGCGGCGGTCGCAACGCATCGCCGAAGGCACTGGTCGTCGAGGTAAAGATGAACGACGTCACGCCGGCCGCGACGGCTTCCTCGAGCAGGTTCAGCGTGCCGGTGATGTTGGTATCGACAAATTCCCGGCGACTGTGCGTGGCCACGTGCGGCTTGTGCAGCGTCGCGGTGTGCAGCACCGCATCGGCGCCGGCCATGCACGCGCGCACAAAATCCCTATCGACGATCGAACCGACGCTGTCGGTGAATTTCGAGGCCTTGATATCGACGCCGCGCGCATCGCGGTCCTGCCGACGCAGTACGCGCATCAACGCCTCGCCCAGATGGCCGGCGCTGCCGGTAACGAGAATCGTCATGGCCTGCAGGTCTCAACCATCCGATTTCGGTTCCAGAAGGTCCCACAGGTTTCCATACAGGTCGCGAAACACCGCCACTGTCCCATAGGGCTCGACTTTCGGCTCGCGTACAAACTCGATACCGCGCGTTCGGAAAACAGCGAAGTCACGCCAGAAATCGTCGGTGTACAGAAACAGGAACACCCGCCCGCCGGTCTGGTTGCCGATCCGCGCGACCTGATCGTCGTCAGCCGCGCGTGCCAGCAGCAAATGTGAATCGGATCCCGGCGGCGCCACGACCACCCAGCGCTTGTTCTGCTCCGGAACGGGCGAATCCTCGACCAGCCCGAAACCGAGCTTTCCGACGAAAAAATCAAGCGCTTCGTCGTAGTCGCGCACCACCAGCGATACCATTGCAATCCGCCGGGAGGCCATCACCGCTCCTTCTCGACAGCGCGCTGCCGCTTTTGAGTCAAAAAAATTCAGTATATCCCGTCCCCGATCCTGTGCCCGTCAGGGTGAGGGGCTGGGCGCACGATATCGAGACGCCGACGCAACATGAAGCGCGGACATTCGGATTCAGACGGCAGGGCCGGGATGCGTATTTGCAATGGGTCCTTGATGCTTGTATCGTCAGGGAGATTGCCCGGCACGTGCCGAGCGTTTCAATGCAAAAACCAAACAAGGGAGATTGCTCATGGAAGGTATTCTGATCTGGCTCATCGTCGGTGGCATCGCCGGCTGGCTTGCGGGACTGATCGTCAAGGGCGGCGGTCAGGGCATCCTGATCAACATCGTCGTCGGCATCATCGGCGCCGTGATCGGCGGCTGGCTGTTCGGCCAGCTCGGCATCGCGATCGGCGCCGGGATCGTCAACAGCATCATCACGGCCGTGGTCGGCGCCGTCATCCTGCTGCTGATCGTGGGCCTCATACGCGGCAAACGCTGACGCGGTTCGCCGGCGGAAGTCCGGCGCTAACCTTTTTGCAGCTTCCCGTCGGGCCGCCATGGCCTCGACCTGCCCTCGAGCACAGATGCCTGGGGGCAAGCTGCGACCCGTCGCTTCGTCATCTGGCGCTGTCATCCGGGGGGTCGCCGGACTTCGTCATCAGTGAAACGCCGACGAACAGCACCAGCGATACCAGCGCCCCGATGACGATGACCGGAAAACCGGAGACCAGCGGCAGCGCGTCGGTTGCGATCCAGCCGAGTTCGGCAACCAGTCCGAAGCCGGAACCTCCAATGATCGCGGCAACCGCACCGGATGCCGTCGCCCGCGTCCAGTAAAGGCCGCCCACGACCGGGATGAATACACCGGCTGCATAAAGCGTGTAGGACATCAACAGCATGCCGATAATGGCCTTGAAGTTCAGCGCCATCCATAGCGCCAGCAGACCAAGCACCACCGTAACGATGCGCGAGATCAGCAGCAGACGCTTCGAATCGTCTTCTGCGCCGGGGTCGATCAGCTTGACGTAGATGTCGTGCGTGACGTGCGACGTACCGGCCATCAATAGTGAATCGGCCGTCGACATGATGGCGCCCAGGATCGCGGCGATCACAATAGCCGCAGCCCAGGCGGGCAGCACCTGGTCGATCAGCATAGGGATGGCGCGGGCAGCCTCTATCTCCGGACCGAACAGCGCCCGTGCGGCCATGCCGGTGACGACCGGGAACACGGCGAAGGCGATCAACGCGACACCGGCGAAGATCGCGGCCGTGAAAGCGGTGGATTCATCGCGCGCCGCGAACAGTCGCTGGTAGAAATCCTGCCCGATCAGCGTATACATCATGGTCGGCACGACGGCGGCCAGCACCAGCCCCATTCCGGCACCCAACGGCGAAAAGTAGCGATCGGCATCCATCAGCATCGATTGAGCGTCGATCACGGCGCGAATACCGTCGAAGCCGCCCGCCTCGCCGACCGCCAGCACGGCCGCGATCGGCACGCCCACGAAGATGATCGCAAGCTGCACCGCGTCGGTCAGCGTCACGCCCCAGAGTCCCGACATCGCCGTATAGACGATGAACATCAGCGTCGCCGCCACCGCCGCCCAGGTCGGGTCGACGCCCAGGATGGAAAGCGCGCCTTGCGCAGCCCACACCTGCGCGCCGATGATGCCGACGATGGCCACCAGCGACAGCAAGGTTCCAAGGAGGCGGGCGAGTTTGCTGTTGTAGCGAAGCTCCAGGTAATCCGGTACGGTGAACATCGCCAGTCGACGCATCTTGCGCGCGGCAACAAAGCCCAGCAGCACCAGCGACAGCCCGACACCGGCGGCATAGGCGATACCCGTCATCCCGTGCGTGAAGCCCCACTCGCCGCTCCCCAGCACGAAGCCGCCACCGAAATGCGTTGCGCAAAGCGCGGCCGTGGCCAGCACCGGCCCCAGCCGCCGCCCGGCCAGCAGGAAATCGGTATTGGAGCCGATGAAGCGCGTGGCATAAGCGCCAACGGCGAGCAAGCCGACAAAATAAACGATCAGGACAACAAGCTGCATGGAAGGCATGCGGGTTCCGTGTTCAGGGTTTAAGGATCACTTGGAATCCACGATCACTGGAGGTCTATGCGTTGAGCAAGCGCGCCGAAATCCGAGGTGCGGCCGACACGACCCGCTCCGCTGCCAGCAATCACGCCAGGTCTGAATCCTGATCTTCAGCGGCAGGAAGTACGCCGGCTTTTTCCAGTTTTTTCTCCAGCGCCGATATCTTGTTCAAGGCGGACATGCCGAAAATGAATCCCAGGGTTCCAAAAAGATACGCTATCCACTCCATCGACTCCTCCCGGTAACGTATTAAAGATTAGCCACGACGGGCCATTGATGCAGGATCTGCCTGCCAGCGGCGTCGGCGCTACGCAAAAACATGACCGATCCGATCGGCCGGCCGGCCGAAGATACCCAGCACACGGACGGGACAGGCTGGAATGCCTGACATCAGTCGATCAACTCGACGAAATCGAGATCGAAATGCTCGATCCGGTCACCGCGCTGAACGCCCAGCCGCTGGCGCGGCTTTTCAGGCTCGTCCAGTTTCCTGCAGCCGCGCTCGGCAACCGGGGTGCCGTCGATCTCGACGACGCGATCTCCAGCGCTCAGCCCGGCCTCGGCCGCGGGCGTGTCAGGAAGCACGCGGGCCACTTCGAAATAACCATCGGGATCGGCCCGGAGCAGCGCGCCGGTGCTCTGCTTCGGTCGCATTCGCACCGGCCCTTCGACCTGGGGCTCGAAGCGAACCCGCTTGTTGCTCTGGTCGAAGGTCACGATGAAATGCTTCAGCACGTGCACACCCATCAGCTCGGTGTCGCCGGTGATCGACACCAGCGGCTGGTCGAAGTCCAGATTTGCGATGGTGATGCGATTGCGGATTCGGCCTTCGCGGCGCTGGACGTACTTGTCCATACGCGTCGAGACGCGAGAGATTACTGGATCGGCCAGCCAGTCCAGCCGGCCCAGCTTCTTCAGCTCCAGCCGTCCGTTCGACCCGCTGTCAATCAGGATACGGCGTTCGCGACCGTTCAGATCAACCGTCAGCCACGGTCTATCATCACGCCCGGCGGCTGCAAATATGGTTTTGCCGTCGGGCTCGGGCAGGGCGCCATCTTCGACGCGCATTTCCCGCGCCGGGTAATCGAGCACCAGCAGCTTCCCGTCAAACGCGGGAAACGGCAGGAATACGTCGAAATCGAGCCCAAGCGCGGCGCCGATGTGGCTCATTTCACGCACCCGCGGCCTGAACACGGAGAAATCCAGGGCCGAGGCGGTAACGCCTTCCATCCGGACCCTGCGGCCAGACTTGATTCGCTGTCCGCTGACCCGCTCCAGCCCGTCCGGATCGATCAGCAGGTTCGACCCCCCGGTATCGAACACCGCCGTCAATTCGTGGGACTTCCCGCTATCCTTCGACGTCCAGGTCAACGGAACGATCCAGAGCCCGTTGCACAGTTCTCGGGAGATCACGATCGGCTCGCTTGCGAGTGCAGTGGAAGGCGGCAGCAGCAACGCCGGCAGCAGCAACGCTGCGATCAGTCGGGTTACGGTCGGGATCACGTTCATCGGTTGGCAAGTGTAACTTCGAATGACCGACGCCAGGCGCCTTGCATGGATTCTTGCGCCCGTCGTATCCAGGAAACCTCTGAGTAACCAGACGCGGGCGCGGCGGGTCGGTTGCGCACGACCGGACGGCTGGCGTATATTGGCCGCGGGGAGAGCTTGCGCCACACAATCCGGTTTTTGGCTTGCATGCCGGCGTCCATTGTTCTCGTAAGCACATCGTTGAACAAACGTGTCGGGTGGCATCATGAAAAAATCGGCTTACCTCGCAGCAATCACCGGTTTGGCGATTGTTATTGCGAATTCGGCTTCGGGCGCTGATGGCAACGTCTGCGATGATCTCGAACCTCCGCCACTGCCGAGCAGCTTCGAATACGCGATCGACTATCAACAGGCGCTGTATACCTGGGTCAACTGTTTTGCCTACAAGACCGTCGCCGGCGTAAAGGCGGACAAGGAAGTCCGCCAGACCGGCCCCTTCGTCGCGCTGAAGGATTACGGCGTGCACCCTGCCGTGCGCATCTGGTACTCACCGGAGATTGTCGACTGGCTCGAAGCCGGACGCCCGGCCACCAACGGCCGCGCCAGTCCTGAAGATCTTCCCGACGGTGCCTTCATCATCAAGGAAATGTTCATGTCGCCGGCCGATATCTACGGTGAACTGGCGGCAACCCCGCCTTTCGATGATGATCGGGAAGGCGAAGCATTCGAGGCCCTGCTCGAAGCGTTGATCGGCAGCTGGACCATCATGATCAAGGATCGCAACGGTCCGTCGGCCGACGGCTGGTACTGGGCCCAGACCGAACCGAATCCCGATACGGTTTACGCCAACCCCCCAAACTACAACCCGGTGTGGCTGGACAACTACACCTCGACGGCGCTTCCGGTTTATCGGCGCAAGGACGACGGGCAACCCGAGATACCCGCCCCGCATTTCATTTATTCGGGCTTTTCGACCGGCACCTGCATTCGCTGCCATGCCTCGTCGAGCAGCGAATCGACTTTTTCCACGCTGGACAACATCGACCCCGACAAGCTCAACCTTCAGTTTCGGGTCGATAACTCCTGGCGAGCGAAATCCTATCTTGACCCGGAAGGCGGCGGCCGGACCCTGATCGACAAGCTCAAGGCATTCAGCGAAACGTTTCAGGTCGACGGCAGGCCGATCACCATCGACGGCGGGGAAATCTTCAATTTATTCCTGAAGCCCATCTGGTACTTGCCGGCCAACCAGCGGCCATGGACGGCGGGCAAAGCGGAACCGGCCCCGAACGTTCGCACCGCTCATCTGCCGGGCATCGAGGCCCAAATGGAAAAAGCGGCCGAAATGGTGGGCGAGGGGAACGCCGCCAACGACACCAA
>JGI12210J13797_10356658_pt1 | contig 10530 bp, 10 predicted proteins | sample ElkSlonscriptome_3_FD_13797 | JGI IMG/M metagenome (IMG submission 13797) | reverse complement strand
GGCCGCCGAACAGACGCCTGATTCTGCTGGCTGGTTTCAGGGTACGGCCGATGCGGTGCGCCGGTCGATGCGCTATTTTAAAGATGATCAGCCGGATTTGGTGGTGATTCTTTCCGGCGATCAACTCTATCGCATGGATTTAGAGGCGATGATCGATGAGCATGTGGCCAATGGAGCGGATCTGACGGTCAGTACAAAGCCGGTGCCGCGCCATGAAGCCCAGTCGCTCGGTATTATGCAAACTGCTGAAGATGGTCGAATTTTACAATTTTCGGAAAAGCCCGGCGATACCGTCATGCTGGATAAGCTGAAAGCTCCGCGAGATGACGACACCTACCTTGCGAGTATGGGCATTTATGTATTTAACATAGATGTGCTCAAGAACCTGCTCTGCAACTGCGAAGAGACGGATTTCGGCAAACATATTATTCCCGGTGCGATCGATAATTATAAGGTCTACAGCTATATCTTTGAGGATTATTGGGAAGACATCGGAACCATTCGTTCTTTCTGGGCGGCTAATCTGGCGCTGACCGAGCCGCTGCCTCAATTTTCGTTCTACGATATGAGCAAGGTGATTTACACCCGCATGCGCTATCTCCCGCCGTCGAAAATTAACCAATGTTTTCTGAGTCGCTGTCTGCTTTCCGATGGGTGCATTATTTCCGGCGAGCGGATTGATCATTGTGTCATCGGCCTGCGCGCTTTAGTGGGGGAAGGATCGGTGGTTGAAGATTCGATTCTCATGGGAGCGGATTACTATGAGCATGGACAAGTTGATGATCCGTCTGGAATTCCGATTGGCATTGGAAAAAACTGCCGCGTGAAAAATGCGATTATCGATAAAAACGCCCGTATTGGCGACAACGTGATCATCTCGCCCGAGGGCAAACCCGAGAATGAGCAGACCGACCTTTACTGGATTCGTGACGGTATTATGGTCATTCCCAAAAATACGGTTATTCCGGCCGGCACTGTGCTTTAGTGTTTCGCCTTCAATTTTCCCGGCACATTCGTGGGGGATAGCGCGCGGTGGTAGATGATTTCATGATCGTGGGTCAGATGAAAATCGCCTCTGATGGTATCGGTGCCCTGTTTCCAGGCCAACTCAAATGCCGCAAGCGTGTTTTCCGGGGCATCGTGTGAGGCTCCGCGGTGGGCGACGATCATGCAGATCTCCTTGCTCTTGGGGTATCCAGATTAGGGCGTACGTCAAATACGGTCAAATTCTTCTGAAGAAAAAGCGGGAGGGAAAAATCGCGCGATTTTGGCATTCGGGGTCGGAAATTACGGACTTGCGCCGATTGCGAGGTTGGGGTACTTTTTCGAACTTTAACCGCACGGCAGCTCATCGCCACCGCTGTAAATCTCCCATAGACGCTTACAGCCGGAACGACGATGCAAGTGCATGGAATGATGAAAAAACAACACAAAGGAAATAAATATGGGTTTATTCAACCTGTTCAAACCGGCCCGCACGGTGCTGGTCGTCGACGTAGTATCCCTGAACGAGGCCACCGGCCAAAAAGGGAAAATCCCACCGCGTAACCAACTGCAGATGCTTCGCCGCCTTGCGCGTTTCGCGCAGCGCGAAAAACTGGAAGTGATTGCGGTACTCACCGGCACGCCGCTGAACAAGGCGCCGGCTGGAAAAAAGTTCGAAGAGATCACGGTACTTTACAGTAAGTCGCCCGAAGATCATGCCAAATTCCTGGCCAAAACCGCACAGTCCAAAGGGGCGGGTGCCGTTCTGATTACCAGCAATGCCGCCACCGAAAAGGTGGCTGGAAACGGTGTGAAGAAAATGCGCATCAGCACGTTCCGTAAAGCTTTTGACACGGGTAGCGACGAAGGCGGAAACGGAGGCAATGACCGCTCCGAAGGAGGGAACAACCGTTCGCGCGGAAATCGTCCGCCGCGTCGTCGTCAACAGAAGCCGAGAAATAAAGATAACGACAACAACAAAAAGAACGAGCCGAAAGCCGATCGTAAGCCGAAGGAAAATAATTCCGAAGCGGATGCGATTAACGAGCTGATTGACCTCGTCGACTAAAAGCAGGTGACCACGGTGCAGAACCGATTTATTTTCTGCGATATCGATGGCACCCTGCTTTATGCAAAAGGATCAGGCCGCCCCGCTTTCGGCGCGGCCTTTTTTGATGCCTTCGGTGTCGAGATTTCGATTGACCATATTAATTTTGCCGGCGCCACCGATCTGGGGGTGCTTTCGCAGCTGGCGCGTGAAAACGATCAGGAATTGACGCCTGAAAAAACGGCGCTCTTTTTTGAGCGTATGCCGGTCTATCTCGACGAGAATATGGCGAAATGGCCGCCGATTGTTTTTCCAGGGGTTGGACATTTTCTGGAGCGGGTTTCCTCCCATTGGAAACTCGGGTTGGTTTCCGGCAATATGCGGGTGACAGCCTACATGAAACTCCGGCACGGCGGATTGGAGCACTATTTCACGGACATCGGCGGATTTGGCGATGATGATTCCGACCGCAATTGCATGGCGGCGCTGGCGCTGGAGCGCGCCGGCAGCCCGAAGGGTTCATTCCTGCTCGGCGATACGCCGTCGGATATTGAAGCGGCAAAGGTCAACGGTATGACGTCGGTGGCTGTCTGCAACGGCCAGTTTACCCGTGAAATGCTAGAGGCCGAGGAGCCGGATATTATGGTCGATTCTTTTGAGGACGCGGAACACCTTTTCCAGGCATTGGAAGTATGAGTGTTTTTGACGACCTGACCCCGGACCGGATTTTGGACGCGGTTGAAATCGGGATGGACTGTGATCTGACGGGACTGACGGCTCCGCTACCGAGTTATATTAACCGCGTTTATGAATTGGAGTCGGTGTCCGGTGAAAAGCTGATTGCCAAATTCTATCGGCCGGGTCGCTGGGATTTAAATGCGTTGCAGGATGAGCACGATTTTGTGCTCGATTGCGCAGCATTGGAAATTCCGGTGGTGGCGCCGCTGGAACTGTCGAGCGGATCGACGATCGGCAATTTTGAAGATATTCTCTATTCGGTTTTCCCTAAAAAATCGGGCCGCGAAATGGAGCTGTGCGACGACGAGGGCTGGACGCGGCTCGGGCGTCTGGTGGGTCGGATTCATCAGGCCGGTTGGGAGCGCGATGCGGAGCATCGTTTGCAGATGCATCCTGAAACGACCACGATTCCAGAGATTGGAATTCTGCTGAACGGCGGCTTTATGTCGAGCCATCAGGCGGATCGGTTTAAAGATGTAACGTCACGGATTGTGGAGATGGCCTTGCGGGAATTTGAAGGGGTGGAATTGCAGCGCATTCATGGCGACTGTCACCGCGCGAATATTCTTGAGCGGCCCGGCGAGGGGCTGATGGTGATCGATTTTGACGATATGGTGATGGGCCCGGCGGTGCAGGATATCTGGCTGCTGCTGCCGGACCATGCGAATCATACGCGCAAAGAGATCAATCTGATTCTTGAGGGGTATGAGCAGTTTATGGAATTTGATGATCGTCAGCTTCGTCTGGTTGAAATCCTGCGGGCGATGCGTATTATCTATTTTCTCTCGTGGTGCAGTACCCAGGTGGACGACTTTAAATTTCAGTCGAATTTCCCGGATTGGGGGAGTGATCATTTCTGGCAGCGGGAGATTGCGGATCTGGAGCATCAGTACCACGCCATTTTGAATGACGACCGCCTGAACGGCGGAATAGGAAACAATTTATGAGTATTAGCCAAACCGTAAACATTACCTGTCCTTCCTGCGGCACTAAGCAGGATGTGCGTCTGTATGATGCCATTAACGTGAAAACCGATCCTGAACTGAAGGATGCGCTGATGCAGAACATGCTGAATCGGATCCAGTGTTCCGGTTGTGATCTGAATTTCCGTGTAGATAAACCGCTGATGTATAACGACCCGAAACTGGGTCTGCTGATCCACTGGGTTCCGGAAACGGAGGAGATGGGCCGCGAAGAGATTCTCGATGAATTCGAAGAATCGCTCGAACGGATGAATGCGCAGATGCCGGCCGATCAGAAAGCGCCGCGTGTGCGCCTGGTGCTGTCCCGCGTAGAGCTCGTGGAGCTGATTTTCATGCTCGAAAAAGGGCTGAACCAGCGCGTGGTGGAATATGTGAAATACAGCATTTTTACCCGAAATCCGGAAAAGGCGGATCCGAAGACGCACCGCTTGCTGCTGAACGTGGAGGATTCCACCGATGAGGAATTTTGTTTTGTGCTGCAGGATGTTGCAAGCCAAGAGCTGGGCCAGATCCTGCGCTATGGCCGCGGAGCCTATGACTCGATGATGGAGCTTTATGAGGAAAATTCTGCCGAATTTACCGAAATGTTTCCTGGGCCGCTCATCAGTGCCCGCGAACTGCTGCTGGAAGATGAAGCACTGGGCCAGTAATTTCCAGGCATTGGAATGAACGTTCCAACCATTGGAAGACTCTAAGCGGTTAATTCATTGGAGAACGGATCATGAAATACGGATTAATCGCACTGTGTGCATTATGGGCAGCGACATTAACGTTTGCAGAAAAGCAGGAGAAAAAAATGGATAAAGCCATATTTGCAGCAGGTTGTTTCTGGGGCGTTGAAGCATTGTTCGAAGAGCTGGATGGCGTGGAATCCGCAACGTCGGGCTATACCGGCGGGCATACCGAAAATCCGACCTACAAAGATATCTGTTATAAAGACACCGGCCACGCCGAAGCGGTTGAAGTGGTTTATGATCCGGGAAAAATATCCTATGAAGAACTCTGTATCCATTTCTGGCGTCTCCACGATCCGACCACGGTGAACCGTCAGGGTCCCGACCGCGGATCGCAGTATCGTTCCGCGATTTTCTATCTGAATGATGAGCAGAAAGCCACAGCTGAAAAAGTGCGGCCCGAAGCACAGAAGCGTTGGAAAAAGCCAATCGTCACCGAAATTACCAGGGCTTCAACATTTTATCGTGCTGAAGAATATCATCAGAACTATTTCAAAAAGCACGGCGCACACGGCTGTCATTTTCTGCGGGATTGGTAATTCAAACTGCTTTTAAGAGTTTGATGGATCCGGAACTGTGGATGAGATGACTTCAGATTCGCCTTTAATCGCTTTTATGACCATCGGCTTCACTGTGTCGTATTCCGGTTCGCCTCTGAAGAACCCCAGTAAATAATGAGATCCATCTTCGGGATAGTGATCTAAATGGAAAAGGCGTTTCCCATCTTCGATATCTCCGACTTCATGCGCAACTCTGTTTGTCCCTTCATATGATCCCAGAGTAATACGGTATTTTCCTTTCTTGCCGATGGTATCGGTAATAACAAAAGAATAACGAATGGCGCGATCACCCTCCATTTCAAAATATTCCAAGGCCATGACCAGTTGACCATCAACGTCGAATTGGTCTCTTACATATAGCGGTTCTTCATTAAGTGATTTAACTGTGCGGGCTTTTTTAAGGTCAAATATTTTCCGTCTGGCATCATCACGCGCCTCATCATTGCCTGACTTCTGGTTTAGCTGAACCAGTTTTGAGAGAGCCCGCCAGTCAGTCGGATCCATTTCAACGACTCTTTGGAAAGCTGCCATCGATTCCTCGGTTTTTCCCATGTTTTGACACAGCTGTCCAAAGTTGTATTGCGCATTGAGGTTATCCGGCTGTTCTCGAACCGTTTCAGAAAGCAACGGATATGCTTTTTCTGCTTCAGCATGATTCATGTAGTTCAAGGCCAGTTTGTATGAAGCCTGTTTATGGTTCGGATTGATTTCCAATGTGCGTTTGAATGCCCTGATTGCTTTTTCGTCTTTCGCTGCATCGTAGTAGACGACTCCGAGCTCATACCAGCTGTCGGCATCTTTGGGTGAGAGCTCCGTAGATCGGAGTAAGTTTTTTTCTGCCTGATCAAGGTCGCCGGCATAACGCTGAATGAGCCCCATAAAGAACCAGGGACGGGAATCTGTTTGATCAATTTCTGAGGCCTGAGAATATGCGATGAGCGCATGCGTATCCTGTTCCAGATAAAAATAGACCATGCCCAGTTGATACGCGGCATTGAAGTCTTCAGGTTTTTCCTTCAGCATATTCTGGAGTTCAAGAGCTGCATTTTTCAGTAGCTTCATGCCCTCTTCGTGTTTCTCCGTGCGAAGCATGGAGCGGCCTTTGCTGATCTTGCCTTGAACCTCATCCTTGGCTGTCGCGAATACGGTGAGACAGAACAGTGTAATCAGTGCCAGTAGATAAGAATGCTTCATGTTTCCTCCTGAATTATTGAATCTGAATAAAATTGTTTAGCATATTTTTGTTTGACTTGCCAAGTCTGCGTGCGTAAGCGCCACAGAAGGTGGTTTTATGTGCCGCACCGCCACAGGCACCACCACTTTTTCTCGGTGCGCCCGATGGCATCTTGATTCAGCTCTTCGAGTGCATCGTTAAACGAGTTGAGATCAAAGTTGATCAGCCTCTTTTTTCGATCGATCTGCACCCCTTTAATCGTTGAAGCGAGGCTGAGCGGGTCTTTACGTTTGGAGTTGAATGCTTTTTTCAAATTGCCGAAGACCGATCCATAGTGGCTGATGAGCCGGAGGAACGTGTGGGTGGAGCAGACGAACCCGCCGCACGACTCGCATTTCTGCATCGTGATTCGCCCCTTTTTATAGGTGGGTTTGGGCGCGGCATTTCCGCAGTCGAGACATTCGAGTCCCGGTTGAATTTCCGGAGATGGGAACCCATAGATAAATTCAGACAGGGTGGTGCGGAAGGGCGACTGCGCGGTGGTATAGCCCAACAGGCTGTACATCCAGCGGTAGGCCCTTTTGAGGATCAGATAGAGTCCGGGCAACAGAAACCAGTAGCTCACGAAAATATCGTAGAGCGCGTGATAGATGCTGGCCACGACATAGACCAAAAGGAGCACACCCCAGCCGCCTCGGAATTTAATCGCCCAATAAAATGCGAGCCCCATGATCATACTGAATGCAATGTGCATGGGTGTGCAGATGATGAGACGGATGGCGATAAGCGGGGAACTCATGGGCGTGGCTATGGCATAAAAGTAGTTTTCAATCAGCGAAAAACCCAGCGCAACGCAAGCCATGTAGATCGGCCCGTCGGTTGGCTCATCCATCTCGTTTCGGATAATGCCCCAGCAGAGGAAGAGGGCAATCAGTTTTCCGAGCTCTTCAATGAAGCCGACAAAGAAATAGGAAAACGGTTTCCCGTCTGCAATAGAGACCCCCTGAGATTCGAGGATGATGTAGAGAAAAAGCGAAATCACCACCGAAACCATGCCGCCCCAGATCGTGACGGCCACCATTTTCCAAAACGGCTCGACTTCGTGAACATCATAATTCCGGAGCTTCCGGATACTCATAATGCCGAAGAACAATGAAAGTCCGATGAGCATAAGCTTTAACATTTCAATCCCTCTACCGTTGATAGGCCCAACAGAATCCGGAAGTTTGATCAGAAATGCATCTATAATGACATTTATTTTTTATAATCGCTGCGTTATGAAGGTTTCCTGATGAACAGGATGATGTGGAAGCCCGGACATGTAATCACGAAGATGTTCCCGGAGCATGGGCCTGTTCCCGATAGTGGAAAATCTTATGACCAAAAAACATGAAGATTACAGTGCCGGAGAAGAACTGGCGAATGCGATTACCCATGGGATCGGGGCGGTTATGGGCGTGGCGGTGCTGATCCTGCTCGTCGTTTTTTCCAGCCTTCGGAAAGGGCCGTGGGAAATCGTGAGCTGTGCAATTTATGGCGCGACGTTCATCCTGCTATTTCTCGGCTCCACGCTTTATCACTCCGCAAGGAAGCCGGGCGTTCGCCGGGTGATGAAAACGATTGATCATTCAGCGATCTATCTGCTGATTGCCGGGACCTACACGCCGCTCACGCTGGCCCCGCTGCGCGGCGCACTGGGCTGGAGTATGTTTGGCGCGATCTGGGGAGCGGCGATGGTCGGGATTATTCTCAAAGCCTTTTTTACCGGCCGATTTAAAGCACTTTCGCTCGCCAGTTATCTCTTTATGGGCTGGTTTTGTGTCATCGCGGTGAAGCCGCTTTATCAAGAGCTGACGACCACCGGTTTTGTTATGCTGGTTGCGGGCGGGCTGTGTTATTCGGTCGGCGCGATTTTCTATGCGATGAAATCGGTGAAGTGGTCGCATGCGGTCTGGCACCTGTTTGTACTGGCCGGCAGCCTTTGCCACTTTTTCAGCATTCTCTTCGGTATCGCGCTTTAGTTCCTGCGGTAACAAATAAGTTCACGATCGTGAACTTATTTGTTATCCGCTTTCTGAATCGCCCTCTGGTTCCCGGCACTGGAAAAATGCAGGAAATGTCCACCCATTGGAAAAAATGCGTGCGTTCGGGGTGGGGTATCGGTAAAAACAACGTTTTCTACGTAACCCCATGGGAGAATTTGCATGAACGTAAAGATTGAGCGCGCACTTTTGAGTGTATCGGATAAAGCGGGAATCCTGGATTTTGCCCGAAACCTGTATGATATGGATGTGGAACTGCTGTCCACGGGCGGCACCGCCAAGGCCCTTCGCGAGGCCGGCATTCCGTGCAAGGATGTTTCCGAATTTACCGGTTTTCCGGAAATGCTCGATGGCCGGGTGAAAACCCTAACCCCGCAGGTTCATGCCGGAATTCTCTACATGCGCGACAACGAAGAGCACGTGAAGACCATGGTCGACCACGGGCTGGGTCAAATTGATCTCGTTTGTGTAAATCTTTATCCGTTCGAAGAAACCATCGCGAAAGAGGGCGTCACCCTGCCGGAAGCGATTGAGCAGATCGATATCGGCGGACCGACGATGATCCGCTCCGCCGCAAAAAATATGAAATATGTGACCGTCGTTACTGATCCCGCCGACTACGCGCAGGTGATCGACGAAATGAAGGCGCATGATGGCGCGACCACGGAGCCCTTTCGTTTTATTCTCGGCCAGAAAGTCTATGCCCGGGTCGCCGAATACAATGCGGCGATTGCGAGCTATCTGGCGGAGCAGGTGGCCGAGCAGAAGCTGGCCAAGCCGTTTGTCAAAGCCTATTCGAATGGGACCGAATTGCGTTATGGCGAAAACTCTCACCAGAAAGCATGGCTTTATAAGGATGCAGAATCCCGCGAATCCACCATTGCCTTGACCGAAGTGCTGCATGGCAAGGAAATGAGCTACAATAACTATGTCGACGGTGACGGTGCGCTCGAAGCCGTTAAAGATTTATCCGGCAAGCCCGGCGTTTCGGTGATCAAACACACGAATCCGTGTGGCTATGCCACCGGCGAAACGCTGGCTGAAGCTTTTGAAGCGGCGTGGGCGGGCGATCCGATTTCGGCCTTCGGTTCCGTTATTGCGGTGACCCAGCAGATAGATCTTGAAACGGCAAAGTGCCTTGATGGGCGCTTCATTGAGGCCATCATTGCTCCGGGTTATGCAGAAGATGCGCTCGATCACCTGATGAAGAAGAAAAATCTGCGTATTCTGAAGCTGAAAAAACCGATGGGCAAAGCGTTGCCGCAGCGTATGGTCAAACAGATCAATGGTGGTCTGCTCGTACAGGATTTGGATACTGAAATCCTCGAAAGCTGGAACGTGCCGACCAAAGTGCCGTTTGCTGATAACAAAAAAGAGCTCGCGCTCTTCGGTATTGCCGCCGCGAAGCATACCAAGTCGAATGCGATTGTTTTGGTTCAGGAATATAAAGAAGGTCAGTTCCGCGTGCTCGGCATGGGCGCCGGTCAGCCGAACCGCGTGGATGCACTGAAAAAGCTTTCGGTATCCAAAGCGGTGGAAAACCTGAAAACCGAGAATCCGGATATTTCGGAAGACGAAATCCAGAAGATCATCGGCGAATGCGTCTTTGTTTCCGAAGCGTTCTTCCCGTTTGCGGACAGTATTGATGCGGCCAGCGAAATGGGCGCGAAGTTTATCGTTCAGCCGGGTGGATCCATCCGTGACGACGAAGTGGTGGACGCCTGCAATAAATATGGCATCGCGATGGCGATGACCAATATGCGCCACTTTAAGCACTAATCCCGTTTCCAATATTTGGAAAAAGCCCGTTCAGTTGAGCGGGCTTTTTGTGTTTTGGTAGAAGTTTTCTTAACGTAGACGCGACGCCCTCGTCGCGTTGTCTGGCTGAGTGTGCATAACGCGACGAGGGCGTCGCGTCTACGTTGTAGGAAGAATTTTTCATTTAAGAGGTTGCTATTAAAAAATATACGCGTATAACCGCGCTTCGTTTTTGCAGAACCACGGAATAAGTGTTCTGTTCATTCGGGGTCAATTTTTCTGCGATGGGCGTGGGGATAACTGCCCTGAGATTGGAATGACGATGTGTTCATCGTCTACAGGCAGCGGGAACGCGGTCTCTCCACAATGTAGGAAATACTATGACATTCTCCGATTTGGGGCTCAGCCCCGATACGCTTAAATCTATCCAAGTTCTGGGTTTTGAAACACCAACTCCGATTCAGGCCGAAGCCATTCCGATTCTCCTTGAAGGGTCCAAGGACTTTGTA
>JGI12210J13797_10119358_pt1 | contig 10531 bp, 3 predicted proteins | sample ElkSlonscriptome_3_FD_13797 | JGI IMG/M metagenome (IMG submission 13797) | reverse complement strand
GAATTACGGATACAGGAAGTATTCTTTATATCACTCTGGTATTACTGGATCTTGATCCTTCTTGAGGGAGATTACGGTCTATGAGGATACTTTGGAATCCTCCTGTTCAAATGAATTCGTCTCACTTAAATAAGCTCGTCAATCTATCTGCATTGGCAAAATTGCTTGCATCAGACGGGCTTTGTCTACACACCGTAAGTTCATAACTTGTATTAACAACGGAACATGAGTCAGCAATTTTACTGCATGGCTTCCTAGAAATAAGAAGCGTGCCGTTGCATATGAATGTACAAACATTGATTAATCATCAGAATTGGTTGCTTATCCAATCAGTTCTCACTAACCATGAGGGGCATTTCTGGAATAACGTTCTAGTTTGATGTTGTTTGTCCACAATTTTCATAAAACTTTGTTTTACGGTTTCGCACGAAGAATCCGTCAATAGATTGCGCTGCATGCGCAGTTAAAGCATCCAGTCATATTTGTACACGTTCAACCTACTCAGCGAACGCACTGCTTGCGGTGGTTCGTCTGCTTCGTGATGCTCTGTTTATGCGCTTAATGAACTTTATCTTTGTTCGTTGTACTCATAGACCCCATAAGAATGCCGATTGTTCCCGCTGTGCAGCAGTCCTATTTAGTCAAATTGAAAACCGCTGTAATTCATTGAATTAGGAGTCCCAATGCCAATTAGTTTTAATCTAGCCGGTAGCTTCAAGGGTGTTGAGGGTGGCCCCAACGTAGTCAACAATCCCACCTCACTTCAGTTTGGGCCTGATGGAAGGCTTTATGTATCTGAGCAAAACGGTTCCATCAATGCCTTCACAGTTAGTCTTCAAAATGGGCAGTATATTGCGACAGACCATGAGCAGCTTGAGTTGCCTGACGGCAGCGAAGTCGTTAAATCCATTCAAAACCACAACGATGATGGATCCCTTAGTGGTAGCAGCAACCGCCAAGTCACGGGTCTCGTTGTTGCGGGCACCGCAAACAATCCTGTCCTGTACATCACATCCAGTGACCCACGCATTGCTACTAACAACGACACGGGCCTAGATACCAATTCCGGAGTGCTAACACAAGTCACTTGGACAGGAACGGAATGGGAAGCTGTAGACCTGATCCGAGGACTGCCTCGCTCAGAGGAAAACCACTCTAACAACGGCATGGTTCTCCATCCTGATGGCGATAAACTCTATTTGGCCGTGGGAGGCAACACCAACAACGGTGCTCCCTCTTCATTCTTCTCCTATACCGGAGAATACGCCCTTTCCGGAACCGTTCTAGAAATTGACCTCGTCGCAGTCAACGCTCTACAAACCCAGGTCGATTCCATTGGGGGTCAGGGTGGTACACCCCGAAGCTACAAATACGACCTCCCCACCCTCGATGATCCAAACACTCCAAATGATGGAGTCCGTGAAGATGCCAATGGCATGGATGTTGCTGGGCCTTGGGGTGGCAACGATGGATTGAACATGGCGATTCTGCCGGCGGACGCTCCATTGCGAATCTTTGCTGATGGCTTCCGTAACCACTACGACCTGGCTATTACACCAGACGGCAAGCTCTACACCGTCGATAATGGTTCTAACGGCAACCTTGGTGGTAACCCAAACACAGAAAGTGGTGATACAGACGGTGACGGAGTTCCTAATGAAGCCATTAATACGCCCAACAATGGCGGTTCGGGTGATCCGGAGCCGCTATTTTTGATTGAGGAAGGAGGCTACTACGGTCATGCAGCTCCAGTCCGTTCCAACCAAAACCAATCCTGGACGGTTTACGATAACTCCGGTAATCCTGACGGGGCGGTTGGTACCAACAATGTGGCTGATATTTCCGCTCTAGTCCCCAATGGGGTTCAGATTGCTCCTGGGTTTATCATTGACCCGTCTAAATTTGCGGCAGGGACTGGGCAGACCCTAGCTGACTTGTCTCAGGCTGACCAAGAAGCACGGCTTTTGGAGAGCGGCATTCGGGTTGAACGCAGTGACAATGCCTCAAACAAAATCGTTTCGGTTGGTTCCTCGACAAACGGAATCGTCGTCTACGACAGCAACGGTGAAGCATTTGACGGCGTTCTGGATAGCAAGCTTTTCGTCACTCAGTTCAATGACAACGTTACGTTGCTGAACCTCAACGAAACAGGAGATGGCTTGACTCCAGTGTTGGAGGAAGGCCCAGACGGCGTTTTTGGCACGGCTGATGACGTGGTGCAGAGTGGTGGTGGTGATGGCATTCTGGAAGTTGCCAACAATACCTTGGGTGTGCCGCTCACTAATCCCCTGGATGTGACCGTTGGGCCGAACGGCACCCTCTGGGTGGCTGAAATTGGCAGCAATGAGATTACGGTACTGGCTCCGAGCGATGTCATTCTACCTGGCGATAATGACTCTGATGATGACGGCATTTTGAACGTTGATGATCCGTTTTTGCGCGATGCCACAAACGGTACTAGCGTCACGATTGATCCAGGACAAGAGACGGTTTGGGAATTTTCTCAAGATGCTGGAGACGTGACACCAGGGCCAGATGGTTTTGGTGGGGGTCTCACAGGTGTGATGATCAATGGTACAACTGATTTTGAGCAGTTCTTTCAGTCGCCCTCGCCTCGTGCAGGTCAGGTTATTCAGCTTGATAACGTGAAGTTTGTCACTGCAGCGGGAGGCGGTACGACAGTCATTGAGGAAGTGAGCAACGGTGATCCGTTCCAGACACCGAATGATGGTGAGTTCCTTTTCCACACCGGATTCCAGCTTGCAGATAATGTTGAGACGTTTACAGTCAAGTGGGTTGTAGCCAATCCAGGAGCCATTGCTGACGGATCGGATATCACCAACAACTTCCAGCAAATTGGCGGCTACATCGGCGACGGTACACAGTCCAACTATTTAAAGATTGTGGCGATCGCCACCAACAACGACGCGTCTGCCGCAAACATCCAGATTGCTCTCGAAGAGGGCGATTCGGTTCCCCAAACCATCAATTTGTCTGCCGACGACATCTTCAACAATGCAGTGCTGGAACCTGATTCTTCAATTGACTTCGAGCTTGAGATCAATCCAGGCGCGGCTACGGCTATTCCAAAAGCAACCTTCACCACAACGAATGGCGATGTTGTCATCACTGGCGGAGCTAATGATGTCATTGACCTAACGGGGTCAGCGGTGCTAGACACCATTCTGGGTAACAACTCCGTTCAAGGCCAAGAAGCTGGCATCGCCACAGGTCTGTTTGCATCAAACTTTGGGTCTGATAACGACACGTTCCAAGCTGTCTTCGATAGCATTACCGTGTCGGCGACTGAAGCTGAGATTGCACCTGATGCGGTTGACGACCAGTTTTCAACTGGTGTCAATGCCGCTCTCGACATTCCTGTTGCAGACCTCTTGGCAAATGACACCGATCCCAATCCAGGAGATGTCCTAGCGGTTACAAGTGTCACCAACGCCCAAAATGGCACTGCTGTGCTGAACGACAACGGTACGCCGGGTGATGCCAGTGACGATTTCGTTGTGTTCACTCCAGTAAATAATTTTGAAGGTGCGGCAGCATTTGACTATACGATCGAAGACTCGACACAGTTGACGGATACAGCCACAGTTGACGTCACTGTAGCTAATGAGGTCATCCTTTACCGGGTGAATGCAGGAGGTGCTGAAGCTGCAGCAACTGATGGGGGCCCAGTGTGGACGACAGATACTCAACAGGCTAACTCCCCATTTCTTGTCAATCCAGGCTCAAACAACGACTTTCCCACCAACGGACAGCCCAACACCAACGTTGATCTGTCACTCGTTAGCGATTCTGGTGTACCTGTAGAGGTGATTGGTATCGAGCGTTGGGACAGTACCAACGATGCAAATGGTGAGATGGCCTGGGCATTCGATGTTGCCGCAGGAACCCCCGTGGAAGTGCGTCTCTACCTTGCGGAGCTGTTCACTGGCTTACCTGACTTGGATGGTAGTGGTGATCCGACGGGCGATCGCATCTTTGATGTCAGTGTAGACGGTGTAATCCCCTCCGCATTCGACGACCTCGACCCATATTCCTTAGCAGGTAATGCGTTCAATACAGGGGTTGTGGTGAGCCATACCCTGACAAGTGATGGCACTGTCGATCTTGAATTTCTCCGTGTTTCAGAAAATCCAGCGATCAAAGGTATCGAGATTATCCAAGTGGGTGGAGACGTTCCTGACCCTGAACCAGTCGTTTCTATCATTAGCGGCAACCAGGTTGTTGGTGAAGATAGCGGACAGGTGCAGATTTCACTAGCGACAGACATCACAGTTCCTAGTGCTGAGACAGTCAATGTCACGTTTGAGATCGTTCCAGGAACGGCAACACCAGGAGAGGACTACGATTTTTCAGCCGGAACATTCGACGCCAACACCGGAATCTACACAGGAACAGTGGCGATCGCTGGCAGTTCATCAGACGCGACTTTTAATATCGATATCTTGCAGGAGCTCCCTGGCAGTGAGGTTGTAGAACCTGATGAGGCATTTACTGTCAACATCACAGGCGTAAGCCCTAACGCTGATATTGGTACCGCGTTGGCAACCGTCACCATTGAAGATGACGACGTAGTGGTTAACCCCGGCGGTGTTGTTGCGGCTATTAATACAGGTGGCCCTGCTCTTGTCCAAGACGGCATCAACTTCAGCGCCGACCAATTCTTCAGCAACGGGGAGACCTTCCAAGACGGTAATGGCGGAAATGGCCCTCAACCTGTCTTTGACGGCACCGTTTTTGAAACTGAGCGCTATGGTGGCTCAAACACTGTTGCTCCCTTTAGCTACTCTATTCCAGTCGATCCTGGCGACTACCTCGTTGACCTTTACTTTGCCGAAATTTTCCAATCTAACCCAGGTCAACGAATATTTGATGTCTTCATCGAAGATGAACTTGTTCTAGACGATTACGACATCTTGGCTGAGACGAATGGAGATATCAATGAATCGATCGTTTTTGTTGCTCCGCGCGCTTTTTCTCCAGATGAGTCTGGAGCACTAGATGCAATTGATATTTCGTTCGAGGCCTCTGCCGACAACGCTAAGGTCAGTGGAATTGTCATTCGTGAAGCGGAGTCAGCTCCTGTAGACACAGTAGACAATGTTGAGGTTCCGGGTGGTGACTTCTCGTCTGACCCAGCGACTCCGAACCTAATCTCGCTAACAGCAGAGGGTTCGACAACTATCGTGTCTAATTTGGAAGGTAATAATGGCGATCGCGACTTCTTTACGCTGTCGATTCCAGACGGTTCCCGGTTAGTCGATATTGTGCTCGATGGTTACACTGCCGACACTAACAACAACGGATTTTTCGGTATCGTTCTGGGTTCAGACTTCGTCCTCGATCCAGCCATTCCACCCCTTGGACAAAGTCCAGACGGTACTGTTGAGGCCGAAGATTTAGCAGGTGGCATCATCTATGGCCCTAGCAATATTGGTCTAGACTTGCTACCGTTGATGAACGATGGCAGCATTGGCAGTGGGTTCGACGAAGATGCTCTCACAGGCACGATTTCAGGTTGGCTGAATCAAGGCGGCGATGCGGTCGCAACAACTTTGACCTTCGTCACCGAAGTCATTCCTGAGCCCGCGAAGGCGGCAGCGTTGATAGAAGTGACTCCGAATGGGGGCTTGGGAGCCTCAACTTTTGGTGCCAACAGCTTCCAAATCACCAACAACAGTGACACAGGCGTCCAAATCACCTCGGTCTCCTTCGACTTGTCCAGCGGCATCCTGCCCGACATGGTGTTCGACCCCACCGGCTCTGGCGGCGATGCCACCGCCAGTCCGTTCACGCCCAATAGCGGCGCAACCGAAACCGGTCTAGTCGCCCCTGCAACCCCCGCCGTTGACCCCTTCGCTCAACCCAGGAATGGCGGCTTCGATGTTCTGTCGATTGACTTTACTGATTTCGACCCCGGTGAGCAGTTCTTCTTCACCACCGACGTTGACCCCAATAGCATCCAAGGCGTTCCAGGGGCAGGAGCCGCAGGAGCGGTCTCCGGTTACGAGCTAATCGGCTCGACCGTGACGGTGAACTTCTCCGATGGCAAAGTCATCACCGGCTCTCTGTATGAAGATGGCTCCCTCGGCGGAGCACAGGTGCTCGTCGATAGCGATGTCACAGCAGTTGCCCCAACGATTGAACTGCTGGGTGCAGGTGCTGATGAGTCGAACTTACCGGGCACTCAGCTCACCGTCTCCGACAGTAACCAGACCGTGAGAGTCAGCGGCACGGTAGGCGACAATATTAGCCTGTTGCAGATGGATGCTCGTTTGTTCATCGCATCAGGCGACAACCCCTTCGATGTATCGGTTGATGAACTGCCCTTCTATGCCAACGAAGCGACTGCCGGCAAAGTCGTCTACAGCGGTGTGATTGGCTCAGATGGCTTTATCGATATCCCGGTCATGCTGCTTCAAACCGATGGCAGCAATGATACGCCTGACGGCGGACTCAACCACTTTGTCGCGGTGACCTCTCCGGTTCCCTACGCCGTTGACCAGCCCGTCAGCCAAACCAGCGATGTGCTGATAGTGAAGCAACTCGACATTCCACTGGTCAATGGTCAGCCCGCTACTATCTTCGTCGATGAGACCGACACCGTAGTAGGCAACGCCATCCAAGCGGGAGAGCAGCCCTATCAAGGTAGTCTGTTCAGCGACACCGATGGCACCGCCAACCCTGATGATGTCATTCTTGGCACCGCAGGCCCAGACAACCTCTGGGGCGGCGAAGAAGGCAACGACCTCATCGATGCAGCAGAGGGCGATAACATCATCGGCATTGGCACAGGCGATGTGAACGCAACCGCAGGCTCTGGTGCAGACTTCATCTACTCTGTTGCAGGTGGCGGCGGCATCAACCTCATCGATTTGGGTGAAGGCGACAATGAAGCCTATCTCGAAGGAGGGGATAATGACCTGACAACTGGCTCAGGAACTGACTTGATTGGCATCGGCTCTGGCAATGATACCGTCAGCTCCGGGGGCGGGGATGACTTCATCTACTCGGTGAATGATGTATCAGGCAGCATCAACATCGTGGATGCAGGAGATGGCACCAATACGATTTGGTTGAACGGTGGAGACAATACCATCATTGCGGGTGACGGTGATGATTCTATCGGTCTCGGCAACGGCACCGACATTGTCAATGCAGGCGATGGTGCCAACATCATCTACATGATTGACCCGGCTGGCACGACGGATGGCAGCAAAGACATCCTCACAGGTGTAGGCGATGACTACGTTCAAACCGGCTCTGGCAATGACTCGATTGATGCGGGTGCAGGTCTCAACACGCTGTTTGGGGGCACTGGGGCCGATGTCTTCACCGTGAGAAGCGGAGCCTACAACTTCTTGGGAGACTTCGAGCTTGCCATTGACCAGATTGAGCTAGAGAGTCTGAACTTTAGCGACTTGAGCTTCTTCCAGGGAGAGGGAGATGTCGCGGCGGATGTGTTCATCTTTGCCGGTGGGGAGAGCATCAGCCAAGTGGCGAATACCACAGTGGCACAGATCGACAACAGCGCCAACTTTGTGTAAACCCTAAAGTCTACCTGGCGCTGTTTGAACCAATCGGCATCATTCGCTCCCGATAAAAGCGGCATGACGACCTAGCTCTCGGTGAAAGGAACAAACAAAACAAAAGAGGCAAACAGTTGTTTGCCTCTTTTCTACCCCTTCTCTCTCACCAATCAAGGTAAAACTGGTGATGGCATGCTCTGTCAAAAAATGACGCAATACTTTGAAGCACTCGATTTCAGAGCAAACAATAAATGATGATGATGACATGGGTATGCAATACCTCTGTACAGGACAGAAAGCGTGAAAAGTGGGAGGAGAGGTTTTATCAAAATCACGACGTCCATCAGAAACCCTATAAGCACCTATAGCGGAATGTCACTGACGTAAACCCTATCAAGCTACCAGCTTAGCTTTCAGGACTGAGCGGGGTTCCTGCATTCTGGGGAACGGTTTGGGGCGACGTTTGACGACTCGGGGTTCTGAACGGTTGGGGCGAAACGGGACAATCAGCTCTTGCACAGCGCTTAACAAGGTCTGGTAGCCTCGCTGTTGATGGGAAGGAGCGAGATGGAGGAACTCGGGTCGGAAGTGATTGAATTGTTGCCGCGTGCCCTGAAGGGAAACCCGTAAAGCATCGACCTCGGAGTCGGCTGTCGCATCCCACATCAATGTCCGCAGCAGATTGTAGGTCAACAGATGAACCCAAACACTTTGGGTCACCATGGTGGGCGTTTTGGCGGCAATCATTTCCATGGCTAAGGTGGTTTTGAGATGTCTGAGATTGACTTCGGTGGCCTGCCAGCGGAGGTGATAGAGTTCGGCCAATTTAGCTTTGCGATATCGCTTGGGGGCCAGCAGGGTGGTCACGACCACGATGTTAGTCGGTCGAAACCCAGGCGTCTGAAGGGAGAGAAAGACTTCGCGTACCTCAATCGACTCGGGCAAGGCTTCAACCTCCTCAGGCGAGAGGGCGTTGGGGCATTGCTTGGGGCGCTGCCACCGGACGATGTGGTCGCCAATCCCTCGTTTTTGGCCTCGCCTAAAGTCACAACGACGCTGATGATGCTTGCGAAAGACGGCATCGGCTCCCGTCTGAGCGACCCAGGCCAGATCCACATAGGTGCCATAGGCCGAATCAGCCACCACCACATCCTCCGGGCACAGCGTCTGATAGAGTTGGCGGGCTAAGCGCCATTCACTCACCCGAAAAGGGGCCATCGCCACCTCCAGCACCGCTCCGGTGGTCACGCAAAACCACACCTGAAGCTTCACGAGTGGAAAGCCACAACCTGCCTTCTGATTGCTGTGTTGGGGATACGCCGCTTGATTAGCCTCGGTATCACTCATCAACACCGTCGTGGCATCAAAGGCCTTGACCCGACGACCACACCACCGTTGTTCCGGGGATACTTTCCGGTGCAACGCCCTCGCCACTCGCTGTAGTAAGGGCGGGAAAATGGACTCGCTCAGGCGTTTACGCGCTTTGCTGTAGCCCCCGGTATCGGCTGACGGCGGCTCTAAGCCCGCTAGGCTCATCCAGGTCACCACCCGCTTGACCGCATGGCTGAGACTGCCATCGACATCGAGCACTTGGGAGATCCAACTCCACAGCACTACCATTGGGGTGTAGAGCACTTGACGATAGACGATTCCTTGTTCGTCCAGCACCGCCTGAATCTCTGCTTCCGGGAAAACCTCGGCAAAGGGTAGACCGATACTGTTTTGGTATTTCTCCTTGAGGACATCCGCACGATTCGGCATCATAGAGGCATGGTTTTGGGCTTCGACACTTCGATCTTTACAGATCAAGCGCTTGAAGCCTTTTCTGCTCTATTATGTCAGTGCCATTCACCTATAGCGAATTGAAGCAGGCCCTCTAAGAGCATCTCGACTGGCACGGCGCTAGAGTATCGTTTTTAGCGCTATTCGTGCTCGCCCTTATGAAGGTGAGGACAGTGAATTTAAGCAAGAACGCCGAAGACTTTACACTCATCCCGCTACAAACGTCTGCAGCGCATTACCGTTTGAGCAACAGCGTTGTCGTCAAGCTCAAACGGTAATGCGCTGGATGGATATCCCCCAACCTTTGGTTCTGAGAGTGATCGAACAACGTAGGAGTTTGGCCGCGCATGCTTCAACATCTTGACGTTGAACATGTCCATCAGGAGGTCGCGTTCTCTGTGCTTTGGTGGAGGCTAGAGAAGGAGGAAAACTCCGACAGCGATGAGTGCATTCGGCTGTGAGCAGCATGCTGCAAGCTCTTTCCCGATGCTCCAAGTGGAGTATCTATGCGGTGACAGTGAATTTGTGGGGCAGGCGTAGCTGCGCTATCTATTGCTCGAACCAGCCCTGGGCTTTCGCCTCAGGATTCGCTATAGCAAAAAAATTGAGCGTAACGGAAAGGCTTTGGCCGCCCAGGTAAAGGCGTCTGTCGTGTCTGGGGATACCATGTCTCGGTAGAGGCTCTGCGGCTAGAGAACGGCAAGCTTTTGAGGGTTTTCGCTCCGGCCTGTAGTCAGGCCATCATGAAAGGCTACGCTTTGAGATGGAATATTGAAACACTGTTCGGCATCCTCATAACTCGGGGGTTCTGCCTTGAAGCCACCCACCTCACGGAACAAGAGCGCCTACGTAAGCTCTTGGTTCTATTGACCCTAGTGCTGTGCTGGTCGATGCAGACTGGCTATGGCTGCACCAGCTCGAGCCCATGCCTATCAAAACCCACGGTTGTAGAACCAAAAGCATTTTTCGGCTAGGGTTCGATCACCTACGACATATCGTCCTCAATCCCGACTGATCCAAACAGTGTGAGTCCAGCGGTCCCTACAAATTTTGTCCTGTCCTTAGACGTAATACAACAACTCAAAGGAGTTGCCTTTTTTCTTAGCTTTCCGTGCGACAACTCACTAGATTGTGCCTTGATAAAATGCAGGAATCGATCGGAGCCTACTCGAATCAGCGTCCCATAAAATAAACTTGAAGCA
>JGI12210J13797_10714929_pt1 | contig 10536 bp, 9 predicted proteins | sample ElkSlonscriptome_3_FD_13797 | JGI IMG/M metagenome (IMG submission 13797) | reverse complement strand
TCCGCGGGCACCTCGCTTCGGCACTGCTCACACTGCAACGAGTTTGGCCAGCCGGTGTCACGGTCGGTCGCATCATGTTCGGTCGCCATCAGGAACCTCTTTTCGTTGACTGTTCTAATGGTCTCGGCCGGGCCGCCACGTCGGCGCTATCGCGCGCCAGGTCCGGCAAGTCCGGCAGGTCCCGCGGTTCAGCGCAGACCACCATCAGCGCGTGCGTCTTCCGGCTCGATTCAGGCGGTGACCTTGAGGCCCGCCGCCTCCCACCCGGCCATACCCCCGAGCACGTTGTGGATCTCGCGATGGCCGCGCGCCTAGAGCAGGCCGGCGGCGACCGAGGACCGATAGCCGCTGCCGCAAATCGCTGCGATCGGACGGTCCTTCGGCAGCTCGCCGGCACGCTCGACGAGCTGGGCGCCGGTGATATGGCGCGCGCTCGGGATGTGGCCGGCGCTCCATTCGGCCGGCTGGCGCACCTGGCGCACATCGAGCACCAGCGCCTCCCCGGACTCTTCGGAGCCGACCAGATAGGAGGCACGGCCGAGGCTCGGAAGAACGAACTGCTTGAAAAACATGGGCGGGCCTCCTTATGGGGCGGCGACGTCCGAATACCGACAAACTGCAACGAGAGTGAACGAACGAGAGTGAACTAGAGGATCGGTCCTGCAAACATTGCGCCCGAGGCGCGCACTCGCCGCCGCCCGGCCGCAACGGGATCACCCGAGCCCTTGGGAGCGGAAGGTCCGCGAGCGGACGATGGCGCTGCTCGACGGTCTCAATGCCCCAGCGACTGGGCCATTTACCCCGCTACTGGAAGACCGCTGGGGTGGCGCCCGGCGCAACGCGATCGGCCTTCAGCAGCAGCGCTGAATAACCCAGTGGCGCACTCAGGCATAGCGGCTGCCAGCTCTGGGTGGCTGCGGCCAACGCTGGCATCGCTTCTGCCAACGCTGGCATCGCTTCTGCAGTAGCCCAGGTAATTCCACCCACCGGGAAGGGCTGCTTCGGATTCACCGCGGCCTAGGCGCGTTGAAGGGACTTCATTCTCGTTCGACGGGCTCGGCCGAGGAGCCGCCGCGGCATTGTCACGATCTTCGTACCGACGAACTCGGCGTTCGATGCGCTCACTGTAGATCAGCGCCGCACGTTGATGCAGGACCAGCACACCTTCATCGCACTGGTGAGCAACCACGTCGTGCGCGCGCGGCTCGGCATCACCGACCTGCTGCAGGCTGACAAGACCGAGACCCTCTCCGGCAGGACGCTCGACCTCGACGCACCGGGCGCGCAGCCCAGCGTCGGCGGGGCCGAGATCGTGCAAGGCAACCTGGTCGCCGGCAACGGGATTGTGCACGTCATCAACCGCGTGATCCTCTAGACCCGCTCGCCGCGGGACCCAACCGCGGGAGTAAGAACGCGTGGGGCGCTCCGGCCCCCGTTGAATCCTCCCACCGGATTCCGTCCAGCGAGATCATTTTGTTAAGACTCTCGCGCCTCGTTTCGACGATGCAGCCCGCCGTCTTCCTCGGCTCGACCACTTTCGCCACGCGCTGCCGTTCGCGCCGCGCTCGCGGCTCTATCCGCTGATCAACCCCGCATCCACGGGCCCGATCGGGCATGCGGTCGAGTTCCTCGCAACCGTCGGCACCCTGTTCGGCGTCGCGGCCTCGCTCGACCTCGTGGCGATTACGTCGCCGCCCTGGCGCCGGCATAGCAATTGCTCCGACAGGGGGCATGTCGGCAACGAACCGACAACGAACCGACGCTAGGGCAGGCAGCGGACCCCAGCCGAAGCTCGCCGACCAACTTGACGACCATCCGCAATACAGAACGCGGAGGAAAACCCTATGACCAGCTATACCCTCGCCACTTCTCAAACCCCGCGGCGCAGCTTTTCGATCCCGCGCCTGCCTTCTCGCCAACCGATCTCTTGGCTGCGCAGCGGCATCGACGACCTCAAGGCCGCCCCCGTCGCCAGCCTGCTTTACGGCGCGGCAGTTGCTGCGCTGGCGTTCGTGCTCGTGTCGCTGACCGTCGGCGTCAACCGGTTCTACTTCGTGCCGTTCATCTTCGGCGGCTTCCTGATCCTGGCCCCGATTCTGTCGGTCGGGCTGATGGCGATGGCAAAGCAGCGCGAGCAAGGCGGCGAGAAGGCCAGCGCGACGACGACGGTGCGGCGGACCCTCGCCGCGAACACGTCAGGGCTCTCGCTGATGGGCCTGTTCCTGCTGCTCGCCTTCATCAATTGGATCATGCTCTCGAACCTGCTGTTCGGCGCGGTTTTCCACGAGGTGATGCCGACCTACTCCGAGGTCCGTCCGCTGCCGGTGATGTTCGGCGAGAGCTGGCCTTTCGTGCTGGTGTTCGGCGGTCTCGCGGTGGTGATGGCGGTGCTGGTGTTCCGGCTCACGGCGGTCGCGCTGCCGATGCTGGTGGATCAGCGTGTCGATGCCCTCAACGCGGCATTCGCGAGCTGGCGCGCCGTCGGCGAGAACTGGCAGGCGATGGCGCTCTGGGCGGTGCTGCTGGCGGTGCTGACGACCATCGGCATCCTGACCTACTTCATCGGCCTCATCGTCATCACGCCGATCGTTGGTTACGCCAGCTGGCACGCCTACCGCGAAACGCTGATCCCGGAATCGGGTACCGACGGCCGCGACGATATCGGTATCTAGGCCGGATCGGATAGGGATCACCGCAGCCGCCGCCGCATCCCAACTGCCGGCGGCGCCTCGACCACTGGGATGGCGCGCACCCGATGCCAGAGCTGATCGCAGGCGACGAACAGCGCGTCCTGCTCGAGCTGGCCATCGCGCTCACGATTGGTCTCCTCTTCGGTCTCGAGCGCGGGTGGCACGGGAAGGGAGCCGAGCAAGAGGCCGATACCCAGAAGCCGGCCGGCGTTCGGACCTTCGGTCTGATCGGGCTGCTCGGCGGGGTCGGCGGCGTGCTCGCCGAGACCATCTCACCGCTTGCGCTCGGCCTCATGTTCGTCGCGCTTGCGGCGATCATCGTGGGCAGCTTCATCGTCCATGTGCGCGAGACGGGCGAAGCCGGCAGCACGACCCTGGTCGCGGAACTGCTTGCGTTTGCGCTGGCCGCGCTCTCGACGCTGGGCCACGAGGTCGAGGCGGCAGCGGCCGCTGTCGTCGCGACCCTGCTGCTCGGCCTGAAGCCGCAACTCCATCGCTGGCTCGGCAAGATCGAGCAGTCGGAGCTGCAGGCAACCCTGAAGCTGCTGCTGATCACCGTGGTCCTGCTGCCCATCCTGCCCGATCGCGGCTATGGCCCGGCGGACGCGCTCAACCCTTACACCCTCTGGTGGCTGGTCGTCCTGATCGCGACGATCTCCTACGTCGGCTATTTCGCGGTCAAGGTGCTGGGCGCCAACGCCGGCGTGCCGCTCACCGGCCTGCTCGCCGGGCTCGCGTCATCGACAGCGCTGACGCTGCAGCTGGCCCGTATCGGGCGCTCGGATCGCGCGCACGCCAACCTGATCGCGGCCGGCATCCTGATCGCCAACACGACCCTCTTTCCGCGCATCCTGATCATCGTCGCCCTGCTCGAGCCGGTGCTGGCATTGGCGCTGGCCGTGCCGCTGCTCGCGATGACCCTGCTCACCTCATTTCCGTCGTTGTTGTTCTGGCTGCGACGCGGTCGAGAGCTCGATGCGAGCGCGCTGCAGGTGAGCAATCCGCTGGCGTTGGGGCAAGCGATGCGCTTCGGCCTGCTGTTAGCCGCGGTGATGCTAGTCGCACGCATCAGCGCCGACCTCTTCGGCGACGCCGGCTTGCTCGGCGTCGCCGCGATCTCCGGCATCGCCGATCTAAACGCGATCACGCTCTCGGTCGCCCGCATGGAGCTCGCCGAGCTCGGGCAGCGCACGGCCGTGCTCGCGATCCTGGTCGCGCTGAGCGCGAACGCCGTCTTCAAGACCTTGATCTGTACCACGATCGGGGGCGGAGCGCTGGGATGGCGCGTCGGTCTCCCGCTCTTGGCCGCGATCGTGGCGGGTTCCGCGCTCGTGCTGTCCGGCTGTGACTGCGCGCAGTGGATCAGGCGCATCCCGCTGCCCGCGATCGATTGGGGCTAACGGGGTCTGCTCGGGTGCGGCTCGATCGGCGAGCGCTCAGCTTCCGGCAACGGCCTCGGTGCCGTCACAGGATCACCAGCGTCGCCATGCCCAGCAGATAGAAGATCAGCACCGCCATGCTCTCGAAGCCGATGTTGGCGACACCACTGCGCTCGCGGCGGATCAGGCCCAGCATCAGGAATGAGGTCAAGAGGATGGTCAGGCTGATGATGAAGAGCGGCTGATCGCTGATCGCGTGGTAGATCGAGCCCTCGCGATAGGCAACGTCCGAGAAAACAAGGAACAGCGCATCGAAGGTGTTGCCGCCGATGATTCCGCCCACGGCAAGCGTCAAAGCCCCCTGTCGCACCGCCGCGACCGCCGTGACCAGCTCCGGCAGCGAGGTCGCGACCGCAGTGAACAGGCTGCCGACCAGGGTCTCGGATAGCCCGGTATGGCGGACCAGTGCGATACCTGTGACGCCCACCACCCAGCCCGCGACGCCGACGACAGCGGCCAGGAACAGGAACGTGGTCCAGACCCGCCAGGCGCCGCGCGCGGTATTCGGTTCTTCGTCCGGCTCATCCTCTCGGGTTTGCGAGGTGCGCACCGGCTTCCAACCGGGCGCATGCTGGCTTGCCGAGGCGAGCTTCAACCCGAACACATAGAGCGCAAGCACGATCAATGACGCCGGATGGACGCCCCAGGCCGTGATCTCCGGGCCGGTCGCAGCGAGCAGCGGCAGCGACAGCAACGCGCACAGGAGCGCGCCGTTCAGCAGATTGGTGATCGACGCCGCGGCGTGCTCGAGGTTCGCGCGCCGGTAGACCATGTCCGCAACCACGAGGAACGCCGTCTGCGCGGCGATGCCGCCGACAGCGTTGGAGACCGCGAGGTCGGCCCGGCCGGCGAGCGCCGTCGTGATCGATGCGACGGCGCCGGGCAGCGAGGTCACCGCACCCAGTAGCACCGCGCCGAACACGGCTTCGCCGAGGCCGGTCAGGTCGGAGAGCCGGTCCGCGACCGCGGTGAGCCGCGAGCCAGCCAGCGCAATGGCCAGGGCCCCAGCCCCGAACAGCAGCAGCGTCAACGGCAGTGAGAGCTGGTCAGCATCCATCATCAGCCTCTTGGAGTAAGCCGCCGGCGCGATCGGTGGCGGCACCGACGCGCTGATCAGCGGAGATCATCGGCGCTGCCGCCGAGACGTCAACGCCACGTCACACAGGCAAGCGCGAAAGGAGACAGGCCCTTGATGGCCGCGCAGCGACCAGCGTCGCGGCGCGCCTTGCCAAGGGGTCGCCAGGGGGCCACCAGGCTCCGTCACGGCGCAACGACCTCGAGATCGCTCTTGACCCGCTCGACCCCGAACAGGGATTCGGCAACGCGCTTAGCGCGCATCTCGGACGTATAGTCGCCGGCCGTTCCGCTGAGCCGGACGATCCCGTCATCGACCTCCACTTGGACGTCCGCGTGCGCGAGATCGGGCTCGTGGGCCAGCGCAATCTCGAGGCGCTTGGTGAGCTCGGCATCATCGGGCCGCTCCGGCGAGCGCTCGTCGAACGGGATCAGCGCCGGATCGACATAGAGGGCGTTGACGACGCCGCCGACGCCTTCGGTCTCATCCGCAATGCGGCGGGCGCGATGACTCTCGGCGATGGTTGCGACCGAGCCGGACAGGTTCGCGATACTGTTGTTGACCTTGACGTCGAGATCGTAAGCCGCGAGCTTCGCGTCCCAATCGAGGCGGCGCTCCATGCGGCGCTCGAGCATCTGGTCCTCGTCGACCGCGCTAGACTCAGCATAGCCAGGGGACAGGGTTGATGGTTGGCCTGACTGCTGGCCTGATTGCTGGGTCGACTGCTCGCCCGATCCGTGACTGGATCGCTGACTGGGCGTGCTCGGCGCATCAGCCGTGCCCGCGGTTGCAGCGCCGGCCGACGATCCGTTCGCGTCGCCCGCGAGCACGATCGAGAAGCCGCCGGCGCTGGTGAGGGAAATCACCAGAACCCGCGACACAATCCAGGGCAGCGCCCGCGGCCGCCGCGGCGGCCGCGCTTTGATCGGCCCGATCATCGCTGTAGGTCCGGATTGTCATCGCCGAACTCGCCGTGCACGTCGGCCTCGTCGCTATAAGGGCCCGGCTGGTCCTCGAGGTCCGGGGTCAGCGGTTCATTGCCTTCAACGATCTCGTCCGGATAGACCTCGGCACCGGAGGCGTCGGTATCCATGCTCTGGCCGCCATCGGTTTGCTCGCCCGGCTTCTGCAGACGATGACCGCGGTCGTCGGTCAGCGCGGGATTCCCTTCGGCGAAACCTTGATACTTCTCGGCGGCCTGCTCACCGATGGGCTCCTCGGCAATGGCGACTCCGGCAGCCAGCATGAGCGCGGCTGCGGCGGAAACAGAACATAAGGGTGCTCGCTTTTGGGTCATTGGTTCAGATCTCCTTAGGATTGGCGTGTGAGAAGCGAACAGCCAGACCGCGGCGAGCGCGGCGCCGGCTGACTGGGACGGGCAGCAAGGGTTGCGCCAGGATCAGCCCCGGAGCGGTTCCGGAGCAGTTCCGGAGCAGTCCCGGCGCGGCCCAGCATCAGCGATCATCCGCAGATTCGGCGCTGAGCGACCCTGCGAGGATTACCCGCGGTGCGCTCCGCAGCGCTGGAAGAGGTGCACATCGGAGCGATATCCACCAATCTTCCGGCAAATGCACCGCGGCGCTGCGCGCCAAATGCCCCTAGCCCCCTTCCCGGCGGATCAATCCACGAGCGCGTATTTGCGATCTCGAAGCGCCCCGCGCGGCGCCCAGCCTTGTTATACCCGGAGCGGGCTCCGGAACGCCGAAAACTGATCCGCGATGGGTATACAACTCGTTGGACTCGCATGACGAATGCGCCTCGTTGGGCGTAGCTGGCCAATTCCCGATCAGGCACCCGGGACGCACCCTGGCGGCCGTCCAACTGCAATTTCTAGGCTAAGGGCTTCGTGGGGTATTGGCGGCGCGGCCCGCACGGGCACCGCTAACCACCGGACCGCCCCGGCGTTCTCCAGGGCAGCTGGTACGCTACCTGCGTCATACCCATTGCACGCCAGTTGACGGCGGGGCCTCGCGGACGGTCGGATGGCGGTAAGCGGAGGTGTCGACCGCATGGACGCCGTCGCCGAGCCTCCGAGGACGGATTCACAACGTCCCCCTATGGCCGTAGCCCGACCGGAGCGGGTCCGCAACACCGAAAACTGAACGGACAACACCAACATTGACGGGGCACCCGACATGTATCGAAGCGCACTGATCGCTGCCATGACGATGACGACCACGCTCGCACACGCCGGAAGCTCGGCGCCCGAGGACTGCCAGTTCACCGATGATCAGGTGCCCGGTGAATCCGCGACCATGGCCTGCTATGCCGCCCTCGATCGCGACGGCGACGGTGCCTTGTCTCCGGACGAGGCGGCCGCCCTGCCCCGCATCCAGGACCGAATCGGCGAGCTCGACCGCGACGACAACGGTCTGCTCAGCGCCGACGAGTTCCAGGCCGAGATGGCGACGCCGGCACAGCGCGGCGGCGGCAAGGGGGTCTAGCAGACCCGCTGCTGGGCATCGTGCGGGCGTCTGTCGGCCTTGAATGCTGTCGCGCCGCTGCGCCGTCTCCTGCGGGAGGCGCGCTCGAGCACCGGGCGCGTCACCGCTTTCGCCGGCCGCGGCACGCGCGGCCTGCGTTACCTATGGCACCTGCTGATCTGGTCGCGCGTCTCGGCGGGCCGCTCGGGGCTGCTGCCGATCGAGCTCCCGCCCGAGGTGCTACGGCGCAAGGGCATCGAGACCGCGCCCCCGCATCTGCGTATCGCCGGTCACAGCCTGGGCAAGGCGTTCGGGCGCGGCTTCGCCGAGGTCTACGCACTGTTGTTCGCGAACCTGCAGCAGGCCGACCTGCTCTCCCCGACTCGGCACGCGATCCCGGGGCCGGCGTTTCGCGGCGTGTATCTCTGGGATTCGGCGTTCATCGCGCAGGTCTGGCGCTGGTGGGACCCAGCCGTCGCGGCCGAGGTCCTGCAGGCGGTGATCGATCTGCGCGACGGCGACCGGCTTCAGCATGTCGTGACCGAGTTTCACCAGTCGCGCTACACCCAGCCGCCGCTGATCGCATGGGCGGTCTGCGACATCATCGACGCGCTCCCGAGCGAGCAGGGTCGCGCGCTGCTGGCGCAGGTCTACGAGCCGCTGCGGCGCTACCAGGGCTGGCTCGACGCGAATCGCCGGCTCTCGAATGGGCTGTACTTCTGGGCCCATCCTTACGAGTCCGGCGTCGAGAACGCGCCGCGCTTCAGCAATACCGACGAGAGCACGCTGCGTGACACGCGCTCGCTCGCCGCGACCGATCTCAGCAGCTACGTGGTCTTGCAGTTGGAGGCGCTGGCACAGATGGCCCACCGCCTCGGGCACGGGGGCGCCGCCGCCAGGTTTAGCGACGACGCGGCGGCCCTGCGCGAGCGAATCGACAGATTGCTGTGGGATGACGAGGCTGGTCTGTATCTGGATCGCGACGGCGCCGGCGCGCCCATCCGCGTCGCCACCATCGCGTCGCTGATGCCGCTCTGGGCCGGGGTTCCAGACCGAGACCGCGCCGCCCGCCTCGCATCCCAGCTCGCCGACCCGGCCGCGTTCGGGACCGAGGTCCCGCTGCCGTCGGTGGCGCGCAGCGATCCGAGCTTCGAGAAGGACATGTGGCGCGGCCCGGTGTGGCTCAACACGGCCTATGCCGTGGTCCAGGGACTGTTGCACTACGATCTGCAGGGCGAGGCGGGCGAGCTCGCGTTCCGCCTCTGCCGCGCGGTCTACGGCGTGTTCGAGCGCGAGCGGCGCATCTACGAGTTCTATGATCCGGACGTGCTGGACACCGACGCGCTGCGGCGCAAGGACGGCAACTGGTGGAAGGCGCTGACGCTCGGCCGCGGCCCGCAGCGTGAGTTCGTCGGCTGGACCGGCCTCGTGAACAACCTGTTGCTCGAGGTGCTGCTGGGGCTGGAGCTGACAGCGACGCAGCGCCGGCTGCGGCCGCGGCTGCCGCCGGCGTGCCGCGGCATGCGCATCGAGCTTGACCTGCCGGCAGAGGCCGCGTTCGCCGCCGGCGGCTCGCCGCAGCTCCCGCCGGCGCCGGCTTTCGCGACCGAGCGCTTCCACCTGCAACTGCAGATGCTGGAGGACGACCGCTTCGAGGGCATCGTCAACCATAAGGGCCACGTGGCGCGGTTCAGCACCGGCTTCGCCGAGCCCGTCCCGATCGACCCGTTACTCCAGAAGGCTTCGCCATGCGCTACTGCGACCTGACGCTCGCCTATACCGAGACCAGCGGCGGCATCCGCACCTATATCGATCAGAAGCGCCAGTGGATCGCCGAGAACAGCGATGATGAGCACGTGCTCATCATCCCGGGCGAGCAGGACCGCATCTCGCAATCGGGGCGCTTGCGCACCATCGAGCTCGACAGCCCGCTGATCCCGGGCTGTAAGCCCTACCGCTTCTTCTGGCGTCCGGGCAAGGTGCGCCACGCGCTCGCGCAGAGCGCGCCGGACATCGTCGAGCTCGGCAGCTTCTTCATCGAGCCCTGGGCGGCATTCCGTTATCGGGAAGAACGGCGCCAGCACGGCGTGACTTGCCTGGTCGCGGCCTATTTCCATACCGACATCGCCCATGCCTACGTCGGCGCGCCGTTGCGGCGGTTCCTGGTCGACGGCGTCGAGGAGATCAGCGAGACGCTCGCCGGATGGGGCAACCGCGTCAGCGATGTGGTCGAGAACGGCGCCGAGGCGAGCTTCGGGCAGATCTTCAGCCGCTGCGATCTGACCTTCGCGGCGACGCCGGCGCAGGCCGCGCGCGTCGCCGAGTACGGTGTCGCCGGCACCGAGATCGTCCCCCTCGGGGTCGACCTGAAGCAGTTCTCGCCGGAGCGCCGGAGCCTGGAGTGGCGCCGCTCGCAGGGCGTTGGGGATGATGACGTGCTGTTGCTGTATTGCGGGCGGCTCGATAGCGAGAAGGCCGTGACCCTGCTGGTCGAGGCGTTCGAAACGCTTCCCGACGCGCCGCGCTTCCATCTGATCCTGATGGGCGAAGGGCCGCTGCGCGAGCAGCTCGAGGAGCGCGCCAAGCGCCTACCGCGCCTGCAGGTCCTGCGCTACGAGCGCGACCGGGCCGCCTACGCGCGGGTGATGGCGTCCGCCGACGTCTATGTCACCGCGGGCGCCTACGAGACCTTCGGCCTGGCCGTGGTCGAGGCGCAGGCGGCGGGCTTGCCGGTGGTCGGCGTCGATGCCGGCGCATTACGCGAGCGCGTCGCGCCGGAGCGCGGCAGGCTCGGCCCCGTCGGCGATGTCGACGCGATGGCGGCGAACCTCATCGCCGTCACCGAACAGCGCGAGGCACTCGGTGCCGCCGCGCGCCGTCACGTGCTCGAAGCTGGCTACGGCTGGGAC
>JGI12210J13797_10375337_pt1 | contig 10536 bp, 12 predicted proteins | sample ElkSlonscriptome_3_FD_13797 | JGI IMG/M metagenome (IMG submission 13797) | reverse complement strand
AGCTAGGCCACTCAAACCGGACAAGACCAATATCAATCATCAAATTAAGGCCAAAGAGGTTCGGGTGATCGACCCGGACGGCAACCAGGTCGGTGTGGTGCCGACCAATAAGGCGCTTGCGGTGGCGACCGATTTCGGGCTTGACCTGGTGGAGGTATCCCCCAACGCCAGTCCGCCGGTCTGCAAAATCATGGACTACGGCCGCTACAAGTACGAGCAGACCAAAAAGACCCAGGAAGCGAAAAAAAAGCAGAGTACCTTTCAGGTCAAGGAGATCAAGGTTCGTCCCAAAACCGGCGACCATGACCTTCAAACCAAGGTTGGCCATATCCGAAAATTTATCGACAAAAAGGATAAGGTCAAGGTCACCTGCATGTTCCGGGGGCGGGAAATCACCCTGACGGACCAGGCCAGGGTTCTGCTACAGAGAATCGCCGAAGAGGTTGAGGACATTGCCGTTGTTGAGCAATTCCCCAAATTCGAGGGCCGCACCATGATGATGATAGTGGCACCGAAATAGGCGCGATCGGGCCGACCGACGCCCTCCTGCCGATATCAAGCACATAGAATCGATCAGCGTGTAAACGGATTACTGCACAAGTTTTCCGATGGTGGCGTGTGCGCCCGACCGACGGCGCCCACGCCATCTATTATTTTATATCGAGGTCAACGGAGAAAGGGAGTCGTCTTCTCTTTTTTCACGTCAGCGAAATGAAAATGAATTCACAGGTACCATCGACGACAGGGAGCCAGACTTATGCCTAAACTAAAGACCAACCGCGGCGCAGCCAAACGTTTTAAAAAGACGGGAACCGGAAAATTCGTCTACCGGAAATCCCATGCCAACCACATCCTGACCAAAAAGAGCCGGAAACGGAAACGAGCGCTTCGGCAGGACAACCTTGTGGACAAGACCAATGAAAGAGAGCTGAAACTGCTCTTACCCTATGCATAACGGCAACACCGATATTCTGAATTATTGAGGAGACAGCATCATGCGTATCAAAAGAGGTTACAAGGCGAGAAAACGTCGAAAAAAGGTTTTGAAACTGGCCAAAGGGTTTCGGGGCGGCCGCAGCAAGCTGTTTCGAACCGCCGCCGATTCGGTGGACAAGGCCCTGATGTATGCCTATCGGGACCGAAAGGTTCGTAAGCGGGATTTCAGAAGACTCTGGATCGCCCGCATCAATGCGGCGGCCCGCATGAACGACCTGAGCTACAGCAAATTCATTCACGGTCTGAAGCTGGCGAATGTGACCCTGGATCGAAAGGTCCTGGCCGAACTGGCCGTGTCCGACCCGGCCGGGTTTTCCAAAATTGCCCAAATGGCCGCGGCCCAAGCGTAACCCGGTTATAGATTCACCCAGAACGGATCGCTGAAACGGGAGTATCCGTGGAAAAGCATATCGAACAGATCAGAGACGAGGCGTTCCGGGAACTCGGTGAGGCATCGGACCCGGAGCGGATCAAGGAACTTTCCGTTCGCTACCTGGGGCGGAAGGGGGCCATCACCCAGTTCCTCAGGAATATTTCCGGGCTGCCCCCGGAAGAACGCCCGGAAGCGGGCCGGCGGGCCAACGAAGTCAAAAAGGAGCTGGACACGGCCGTCAAATCGGCCTTGGAAACGGCGGAATCGGGTGCGCCTGCGGCCGAAGACCGAATCGACGTCTCCCTTCCCGGCCGAACCCCGCCCGGGGGTCATCTCCATCCCCTCACCCGAATCACCCGGGAGATCTGCGACATCTTCACCCGTCTCGGGTTCGATGTGGCCGAGGGGCCGGAGGTGGAAAGCGATTATTACAACTTCGAGGCCCTCAATATCCCCAAAAACCACCCGGCCCGGGACATGCAGGACACCTTCTACATCTCCGACAACATCGTCCTGCGGACCCAGACCTCGCCCATGCAGATCCGGGTCATGGAAAAATCCGGGCCCCCGGTGCGGATCATCGCCCCCGGCAAGGTGTATCGGTGCGACTCCGACCTGACCCACACCCCCATGTTTCATCAGGTGGAGGGCTTGCTGGTGGACGAGAAGGTCAGTTTCGGGGACCTCAAGGGCATCCTGACCACCTTCGTTCATCAGATGTTCGACCCGGAGACCTCCCTGCGGTTTCGGCCCAGCTTTTTCCCTTTTACCGAGCCCAGCGCCGAGGTGGATATCCTCTGCGTCATGTGCCGGGGGGAAGGGTGCCGGGTCTGCTCCCGCACCGGATGGCTGGAGGTGCTCGGCTCCGGTATGGTCCATCCGGCGGTGTTTGAAAACGTCGGGTACGACACCGGCCGATACACCGGTTTCGCTTTCGGCATGGGGGTGGAGCGGATCGCGATGCTCAAATACGGCATCGACGATATCCGAAAATATTTTGAAAATGATTTCAGGTTTTTGAGGCAGTTTTAAGATGAAAGTCAGTCTCAGCTGGTTATCCCGATACCTGCCGGTAAAAATGCCGGTGGCCGATATCGCCGAGGCCCTCACCATGGCCGGTCTGGAGGTCGATTCGGTCTTCGACCGGTACGACTATCTGAACACCGTGCGGGTGGGACGGGTGGCGGCGGTGCATCCCCATCCCAATGCCGACAAGCTGAAGCTCTGCGACGTCACCATCGGCGACCAAACCCACCGGGTGGTCTGCGGGGCCCCCAATGTGCGGCCCGACATGCTGGCCCCCCTGGCCTTGCCCGGCACCCTGTTTCCCAACGGACTCCTGCTGGAACAGAGTCTCATTCGGGGACAGGCCTCCGAGGGGATGCTGTGCAGCGAGGGAGAACTGGAGCTGGGACCGGACCGAAGCGGAATCATGGACCTGGACCCGGGTCTGGCTGTCGGGGCGGCGCTGACCGAGGCCCTGAACCTGCATGATCCGGTCATTGAAATCGACCTGACCCCCAACCGGCCCGACTGCCTCAGTCTGCTGGGGATCGCCCGGGAAGTGGCGGCCATTCAGGGAAACCGGGTCGCCTACCCCGAGGAACGGCTTCCGGAGGAAACCGGCGGGATCGCCGAAAAAACCTCGGTCGCCATCGAGGCCCCGGACCACTGCCCCCGGTACGCCGCCCGCCTGGTAGAAGGAATCACCATCGGCCCCTCCCCCTTCTGGCTTCAGGACCGGCTGTTGTCGGTGGGGCTTCGCCCCATCAACAACATCGTCGACATCACCAACTTCGTCATGATGGAGACCGGCCAGCCCCTGCACGCCTTCGACTTCGAGCATCTGGAAGAACACCGGATCGTGGTCCGCACCGCCAATGAAGGGGAAAAATTCACCACCCTGGACGGCAAGGAACGGACCCTGGCATCGGATATGCTCATGATCTGCGACGGCAAAAAACCGGTGGCGGTGGGCGGAGTGATGGGCGGTCTCAACTCGGAAATCGAAAACACCACCACCCGGGTGCTGATCGAAAGCGCCTATTTCGACCCGGTCAGCATTCGACGAACCGCCAAGCGACTGGGCCTCGGCACCGATGCCTCCCACCGTTTCGAACGGGGCGTAGACCCGGACGGCACCCTCACCGCCCTGGACCGGGCGGCTCGGCTGATGGTGAAGATCGGGGGCGGGGTCCTGGTGGACGGGCTGATCGACGAACGGCCCAAGATAGTTGAAAACCGACCGGTGACCCTGAGTGTCACCCGCACCAACCGGGTGCTCGGCATCGATCTGAATGCGGATCAAATAGCTGATCTGCTCCGGTCCATTGAATTCGGCGTAGAAAAGGAAGGGTCGGACGCCCTCACTGTGACCGTCCCCTCTTTTCGGGTGGATGTGACCCGACCCGAAGATCTGATGGAGGAGGTGGCCCGCCTCTGGGGGTACAACCGAATTCCGGTCACCTCACCGGCCATGCCGGCGGAGGCGGTCCGGCCCACCCAGCGAATGACCGCCCGCAATCGGATCAAGGACCTGATGTCCGGGTACGGCTTTGCCGAAGCCGTCAACTACAGCTTTATCGATCGGGGGGCCTGCGACAAACTGCGTTTGAAGGAAGACGATCCCCGGCGGCGACTGTTGGAGATACTGAATCCGTTGACCGAAGAACAGACGGTCATGCGCACCTCCCTGATCCCCGGGCTTCTGGAGGCCATGGGCCGAAACCTGGCCTGGCAGATGCGAAACCTGCGGCTGTTCGAGGTCGGCAAGACCTTCGTCAGCAACGGCCAGGAAGCTTTGCCGGACGAGACCGAAATCCTGGCGGGGCTGTTGTCCGGCGCCATCCATGAGGGGACCTGGCATACCGAAGAGCGACCGGCGGACTTCTTCGACCTGAAGGGAAATATCGAGGCGCTTCTGAACGCCCTGTCCATTCCCGACCTTCGATTCACCGCCATGGACGACACCGACTGTACTTACACCCGGCCCGGCCACACCGCTCGTATCCTCGCGGGCGATCAGGCCCTCGGGCTGATGGGAGAGGTTCATCCCGCGACCCTGAAGGCGTATGACCTTAAACAGACCGCCTTTATCGTAGAATTGAATATGGATCGCCTTATTCCATTGATCTCCGACGAAAAACAGGCCCGGCCCATTCCCCGCTTTCCCTCGGTGTCCCGGGACATCACCATCATCGTGGACCGATCCGTCGAAGCGGATGATCTCCTTCGAAGCGTCCTGGAGATGGACGAAGAACTGGTGGAAGATCTATTTCTGTTCGATCTCTATGAAGGGGAAAACATTCCTCAAGGACGAAAAAGCGTCTCCTTCCGGATCATTTATCGCTCCGCCCTGGAAACGTTAGAAGATGACGCCGTCACCGGCATTCACCAGCGAATTTCGGACATGTTGCTCAAAAAGTATAACGCGGCGTTTCCGACCTAAGCGGCAAAACCCGATGATCCGCCCCCGGATCGGAGGGGCGGTTCATCCGCGCCCCCGGAACCTGAATCCGAGGTTCCGTCCGATAAAACACCTTTCATCCTTTCCCGCATCCATTTTCGGGAGGCTTGGCCTTTCCAACTTGCGGTTTCCCCGGCGACGATACATGACCCATCACTGACGACACCCCCTTATCAACGGATCAAATCGCATGTTTTCCACACTATCCTCCTTTTTCGGATTGTTCACCGCCGTGTTCATCATGCTCATGGGCGTGGGTTCTTTAAGCACCCTGTTGAGCCTGCGGATGACCATGGCGGGTTTTTCGACACAGATCACCGGTCTGATTATGGCGGCTTATTTCGTAGGGCTGGTGGCGGGTTCCTTTACCTGCCAGCGGCTGATTCATCGGGTCGGTCACATCCGCTCCTTTGCCGCGTTCGCCGCCGTGGCCACCGCAATTGTGATGATGCACGGGCTATATCTCTCCGCACCGTTCTGGGCATTTTTAAGATTTATGAGCGGAGTCGTCACCATCGGACTCTACATGGTGATCGAAAGCTGGCTGAATGAATTCACCGTCCCCGGTTCACGGGGGCGGGTATTTTCCATATATATGGTCTGTTCTTATCTCGGAATGGGGCTCGGGCAGCAGATCCTGAACATAGGAGATTCAAGCACTCAGGAACCCTTCTTCATTATCGGCATCTTGCTGGCCCTGTGTCTGGTACCGGTGGCGGTGACCCACTCCATAAGCCCGAAACTTCCCCCGACGGCAAAGTTCAATCTCATCGCCCTGATCAAACAATCCCCCATGGGCATGGGGGGCAGTTTTTTAGCCGGGGTGACCAACAGCTCCTTTTACGCGATGGGGCCGGTTTTCGGCAATCAAATCGGATTGTCGGTTTCGGATGTCGCGGGAATGATGACAACGACCATATTCGGGGGGCTTTTGTGCCAATGGCCCTTGGGGCTGCTTTCGGATCGCTTCGACAGGTCCCTGATTTTATCGATAATAGGCGTGCTGGTCGCCCTCACGGCCACCGGCATCATCCTCACCGCCGGCATTCCCTATCGATTTTTGTTGATGATAATGGCCCTGTTCGGGGGAATTATTTTCGCCGTTTACCCGGTGGCGGTCTCCCGCGCCCATGATGTGTCGCAGTCTCATGACGTGGTGTCGATCAGTTCGGCCCTGCTGCTCTGCTTCGGAGTCGGATCGAGCATCGGACCCATGGCCGCCTCCGGCATCATGACCGGCTTTGATTCGCCCTACGCCCTGTTCGGTTTTTGCGCCTGCATCGGCGGCCTGTATGCGATTCTCGGGATATTTTTGAGGCAGACGGAGAGGATCAAGCGCGTTCCGGTGGACGAACAGGTGGATTTCTTCCCCATGAAAAACACCTCCCAGGTGGCCCATGCGCTGGATCCGCGGGGAAGTCTTGAAGCGGATGAGCAGGTTACGAATGATTAGGTTTAGAGAATAATTTTGTATCGTTAGGTCGAAACGGCTTCCCCTGCACCACGCCCACCTGATCTCCTATCTCAAGGGATTCGCCAAGCCGCTCGGCATTCTCGCCAACTTCAGCGCAAGATCGGTGGAACACGCCACCTATCCCAACAAAACCGACCAGAAAATCCCGCTGGCCGACCGTTCTTCCATTCCCCGTTGCAAAGCCGATTTATCGATGTTAATCTGATTTAAAAAGGAAAATGAAACAACTCCGGCTTTTCCGCCGAAAGAAGGAAACGAAAATGCAGAGGGAATCCGCAATCAAAAGCAAAACAATTCCCGCGAATGAAATACCGGAACAATTCGAAACGCTGCTCGGGGAAATCAAAAACGGCATCGAGATCAAAATCAGCCGGGACGGTGTCGTCATCGCCAGAATGGTTCCCGAACTTGTTGCCCCGAAAAAAGCGCCCTTGCCCGACTTTTTCGGAAGAGCCAAAGCGATTTTCGGCGAGCCGTCCGGGAAGTCTCTTTCCGAATACCTGAAAGAGAGCCGGGAAGAGCGGTTTTGATTGTCTATTTCGATCTCGGGGGTCATCACGCAGTTTATTCCGGCCATCCTGAAACACATCCCGACCATCCGGATTCAACCGCGCACAGCCCGGCGGGACGGACACGGTTTCTTACTGTTGCCCCATCATTGATTGGAAAGGAGTCCGATGATGCCGATGATCACCTTGTCCGCCCACTATGACGGCAGACAGATTCGTCTGGACGAAGCATATGACCTGAAACCGGATACCAAATTATTTGTCACGGTCCTATCGGAACCGGAGCCCGACAATGCGCATAAAGACTGGATGAACCTGTCCGCCGCAAGGCTGACGGATGCCTATGGAAAAGGCGAGCCTGAATATTCGCCAGACATGCTCAAGGAGGTGAATCCGGAATATGAAGGAGGGTGATGTCGTTCTTGCGAAGATCCCCCAGGCCGACGGAAAACTGAAAAACAGGCCTGCAATATTTCTCCGGCAGATGCCGCCATACAATGACCTGCTTGTATGTGGTGTAAGCACGCAGACACATCATTGCGTCAAAGACTTCGATGACATCATATCACCCGAAAGCGACGACTTCCGTTCCAGCGGTCTGATGGCGGAATCCGTTATCAGACTCGGTTTTCTTGCCGTCCTGCCTCGAAATAGAATCCTCGGTTCAATCGGATCGATTTCCTCCAGACGGCATAAACGCCTTCTGAGAAACCTGTGCGATCATCTGCTGATGAATTCACCCGGATGATCCGGATGATGGAGTGGGCACGGCGTTTCGTGCCCACCATTTTATCCGTGTTATTGGGGGATTGACATGATATTCCTGTCATGCGTATTTTATGCGCATGACAACGATGAAACATAGGGAGCAGCCATGTCCAAAACCCGCCTGAATATCAGCATTGACCATGATCTCGCAGATTTTATCAAGATTTATGCCCGGGAAAACCGCACCACCGCCTCGGAGGTCATCACGCAGTTTATCCTTGGATTAAAACGGCGAAACCATCGGGATACGACCAAAGCCGTTTTATCCGACCCGGATTTTTACCAAGCTCTTCAGGAAGTACGCGCAAGAATACAAGACGGTTCCGCCCGGTGGCATACGTTTGAAGAGGTTTTTGATGAATAATGGACGTAAAATTTGAGAGGGCGTTTCTGAAGGCGATCAAAAAGCATGCCGAAATCAAGAAGCAGATAGAGAAAAAAGTCCTTCAAATTATTGAACACCCCGTCGAAATGGGCGAACCGCTAAAAGGAAATTTCCGGGGGTACTATTCATGCCCCGTAAAACGCAACTTTATCATCATATCCTGTACTGCGGTATTTGCAGAAAAAAGGGAGATGATGAATCTGTCGAATGCGCGGATTGCGCTGAAACACCGGATGAGACCATAAAATTTATCATTGTCGGGCCTCATGATGCCGCGTATGGGTTGTAAGTCGAAAAGTAAAATGTTGGGCAACGCTTCGCTTTTGTCCATCCTACCGGCTACTTCAAGCATAGAAAACGCCGACAAGAACTTTCCAACGATAGATCGGTCGGAAGTGGCATACCATTGGACGTTCCTATTCATGCTGTTCCTCCCAACTTTCCATGGCCCTTTCTCTTCAACCGCAACAGCCACCGAATGGTACACCCAAGAGCAACTGGACGAAGCGGTCATGGCTGAGCGTCTGAAGTACGATCCCGATGGCGACGGTCGTGTCGGGCTGCCGAACGTCATCTACTTCCTTCAAATCCTCACCGGCCAGCGGGTGGTGGTTCCGAAAGAACATCCCCGAGTGGCTGCAAGAAAAAATTAAGGATTTCGCCAGTTCTCCACCGGCCAATCCACCCGTCATCATCTACAGAACCTATTATGCCGGCAGCGTCGCCTATTACATTCCGCCCCGCTGCTGCGATATCTTCAGCGAACTTTACCGGGAAGACGGCACCCTATGGTGAGATAAGGTTTGTATCGTTGGAGCAAAATGCCTAAAGGGCTTAGCTTCTTTTCAAATCTCTCTGAAAAACTTAGTTCCTTGTTTACGCTGCCTAAAAGATCTAAAGTTCCCTCTGAAACATCGCCCCATGGGTCCACCGCCACTTTTGGAAATTTCGGCAAGTTCGATAAAGATGCTGCGCATTCGTCCCATAACTTGGTATCGATATGGTTTCGAAACAGAACCGTCGGTTTGTTCCCCCGAAAATAGGCATCGATGCCTTTCTGCAATTCCCGCAGCCGATCAACCACTCCCTTCCGTAAACCGAAAATGGACTGGACATAATGTTCCCAGATTTCAGGTCTGCGTTCATATTCGGCAAGCCCAAAACCAATTCGATTGACACGTCTGGCCCAATCGTTCATGAGGTTTTTCCGGGGGATCTCCTTGTGTGTGGGATCAAACGAAAGCTCAAAGCCACCCGCCTTCCACCCATATCCTCTTGACGCATACGTTTCAAATTCCGGAAACAGGCGGTTGATGACATAAATCCGCTCCATAACCGCATTGTTCATCCCCTCCGAGCTGGATTCACCGTCATTGGCTACCGCATCGTCCTTCAAAATAAAATGGGTGATCAGGCATTGATTCGCAGCATCGTTTTCGAATGCGACAATGTCGTATTGTTCCGCCACCCGCTTTTCAATCGACCCTCGTTCGCCATCCATCCACCGACCGTGAACCTCACGATCGCACTCGTATAATCCAAAAGACACATCCGCCAAAGTCGATAAGGGCAATTCGGCAGCCGCACGGCTCAATTCCGCCACTGAAATAGAGGTTGCCAGCCGCCGCCCGGCATTGACGAAAGACGCCCAAAAGACCGTCTCCCCAAAATTCCGCCAATCCATTTGGGATGCGGGCGAGGCGGGGTGGATTGATTCCCTGCTCAGCCATCCTTTCGCAAGGCCAAAAGCCTCCGATTTCGGAAGCTGCCTGGATCGAATGTCATGGATCTTGGCTTTATTGTCCGGCGTGATACGGTCCCACAACACTTTCACCAGCGACCCGTCCATTAGATCCATTAAATCGAAATCGAACACCAGCCACCACGCAAGCCCCGTCTCTTTGATGGCGCGCTGAATGACGGATTCGTTTGCCTCGACATAGTCCCGAATGCCCGCCCACAACAGATTTCGCAGAACGCCCCCGACCCCCGTCCAAGTTTGGGGATTAAAATCTGATAAGATTGCCAACAGCGCCTGATAATCTTCCGGTCGATCCAGAAACACCCGAAAGAGGAAAGGTTCCAGATCTTCCTCTAACATCATTGGCAACACCGCGCCGGCCGTGTCGATCCAAGGGGACGCATCCTTGCTGGTCAACATCCCGGCCAGCATTCGGGAGCGGATGGGATGCAGCGCTTCTATGTACTGTTTGTCNNAACTTTGGCGGATGAGATACTCGTCTTCCAAAAAATCGAGGATCAAACCGGGGTCCGCCAGATTGAGCGATTCGACCAGACGCCGCGTCTGGACCCTCGCTTCAAAGGCGGTCGCCACGGCAATGAGACGGAGCAGCTTGAGTTCGTTCGAAAGGTGTTTTTCCCGCGCTTCCCGACGGATTCTCTGAACCTGTCCTCTCAACCGGGTTTCCAGGCGGGTGGTCTGGGTCAACAGAAAAACGAACTCCATGAGCGGCCCTTTTCCGCCGAATTCCGCCCATGCCGCGTCAAAATCGAGAAACCGCTGCGAGGCCTTTTTCTCGACGGCCCGGTTGTATATCCAGCGGG
>JGI12210J13797_10011157_pt1 | contig 10540 bp, 4 predicted proteins | sample ElkSlonscriptome_3_FD_13797 | JGI IMG/M metagenome (IMG submission 13797) | reverse complement strand
GCCGGGTCTTTACCGGCGCGGAGAGAGCGAGCGCACCGAGCGCGATCAGCCCGGCCAGCACCGCCACGAGAATGCCGAGCGCCCATCCCTTTTCAGTGCCGTTGACCTGCGCCGTGCTCGCCACCGATCCGGCCAGCAGGGCCCAGCCCACCAGAACCAGCGGCCAGTTTCGGGCCTTGCGCTGCCACGCGGCATACAGGACGGCGAGGCCCGCCACGGCCAGAATGGTGCCACCTGTCTGCCACGCCATCGCGATCATCCCCTTCAGAATTGCGCGCCGATGCGCAACTGGATTGTCCGAACCTCGCCGGGGAAGCAGTCCCCGCGCGCAAGGCAGGTTCCGTAGAATTCGGTGTCGAACAAATTGCGCGCATTCAGCGTGATCGAATAGCGATCGAAATCGTAGCCGATCAGACCGTCGAACACCGTGTAGCCATCGGTCTCGACCACCACCGGAGTTGGGGCGGAATCGTTGACGGGGAGGAAGGCGGTGCCGGTGCTCTCGTTCCCCTCGGCCATCCGCACGCCGCCACCCAGGACGAACCCGGCCAGCGCGCCCGAGGACGGGCGCCACGATGCCCAGGCGGAACCCTGCAATTCCGGCACGCTGGGAAAACGGACGCCGTCGGGGTCCTGCGTGTCGAGCACGCTGAAGGCCGCATCGAGATAGAGGTCGCCGATGGCGGTCTGTGCCTCGATCTCGAAACCGTCGATTTTCGCGACGCCCTCTTGCTGGGTGGGCGCATTGGGCAGGCCCGCTGGGTTGGGCAGGTTCGATTGCTCGATGTCGAAATAGGCCGCGGTCACGTAAGTTCGCGTGCCGGGCGGCTGGAATTTCAGGCCGATCTCGATCTGCTCGCCCTCCTGCGGCAGGAGCGGTTCGTCGGTGACGGTATCGTTGCCGACCACCGCCTGAAAGCTCTCGGCATAGCTGACGAACGGGTTCAGGCCGATCGACGTGCGGTAAAGCGCGCCGAAGCTCACGCTGGTCGCGCTGTCGTCCTGGCTCGTCGTGCCATTGCCCGTTTCCAGATCGTCGAACCGCACCCCTGCATTCAGGACGAGGTCGCCGATCACCATCTGGTTGTTGATGTAATAGCCGGTGCTGTCGATCTCGTTCACGCTGCGCCCGCGTGCCGCGTCGAATTCGCCCTGCTGCGGAATTTCGGAGCCATCATATACGGGTGCAAGGAGATTGAAGCTCGTCGGCCTCCCGAGGAAAGCCGCCTCAAGCAGCGTGTCGATCGTCTGGTAATTGATCCCGGCCAGCACTTCGTGCTCGATCGGTCCGGTTTCGAATTGCGCGCGGAAACGTCCGTCGATCGCGAACTGGTCCGAGCTTGCCGGCGCATCGTACCAGCTGCGTCCGATCGCCGTCCCGTCGGGCAGGATGCGCGGATTGCCCGCGCCCAGAAACGAAACCCAGGTCTGCCTGTAATCGGCGCTGTTGTCGCGATAGCGGGCCGTCGCCTCGAAGCCGAGCACATCGTTGAATTGATGCTGGAGAAAACCGGTCAGCGAAACGCTCTGCGTGTCGTAACGGTTGAAGTTCGGATCGCCGACATAGAGCGAGGGATCGACCTCCTGCGCGATATTCCCGGCGCAGACATTGGGTTCGGAAATGGTGACGTCCCCGCTCGGGCAACCAGTCGCCGCAAGCGGCAGGAACTGGTGCGCGGTGTCGCTTTCGCGGTCGGTATAATTGGCGAGCACCGTCGCGACCGTCCGGCCATCGTCGAAGGTGAGCGATGGCGCGACGACGAAGGCATCGTCGTTGACGAAATCGACCTGTGTCCCCGCATCGCGGTAGAGCGTCACGAGCCGCCCCGTGATCCGTCCGTCGCCCGACAGATCGACGCCGATATCTGCCGAGACCTGGGCGCGATCGAACGTGCCGTATTCGGCATAGATCTCGCTGCCGATCTTGTCCGGACCCGCGCGTTTGCTGACGGTGTTGATGATGCCGCCCGGCGATCCCTGGCCGTAAAGGACAGAGGCCGGACCCTTGAGCACCTCGACCTGTTCGAGAGTGAAGATATCGGACCGGGCATTGTTGTAGAAGCCGAACAGAACCTGGATGTTGTCGAGATATTCCGGAACGTTGAGCCCGCGCACCCGCGCAAAATCGCCGCGCGTGGAAAACCCGAACGTGTCGCCGACAACCCCGGCGGTGTAATTGAGCGTGTCGTCGAGGGTCAGTGCCCCGCGTTCGCGCCATTCATCGTTGGTGACGACCGAGACCGAGCGCGCGGTTTCGAGGATCGGGGTTTCCGACTTCGTCGCGCCGAAGGTCGAGACCGCGCCGGTCACGACGATGTTGGGCGCGCCCCCTTCGTCGGCCGCTTCGTCGGCCCCTTCAGTGGCGATCTCGCCATTGTCCTGGGCAAAGGCAGGGCCTGCCATGAAAGTGGATGCGAGGACGGCGAATTTGAGCGTGGAAAGACGTGACGTGGACAAGAGGACCCCCGAGGTTTGAATCTGCGATTGCGAATGGCGATAATGATTATGCGAGTCAATCGCAAAAGGAAAGGGGCTTGCTACGAAGCGCTACCGGCGGCCTTCGCGGCGGCTCCGCCGGGCCCGGTTCCGTCTTCGAACCCGCACACGCACCCTGTCGGATCGCGGACCGTTCTGTTACGTCTGGCTCATGGTTTCAAAGCTCAGTCCCGGATCGACCAGAGAACCGATACTCAAGGAAGGCGACACCTGCTGGCGCAAAGTGCGCGCCGAGAGGGTCGCCTTCATCGTCGATGCGGCCGACTATTTCGAAGCGGCCAAGGACGCGATCCTGAAAGCGGAACGCTGCGTCTACCTCATCGGCTGGGAATTCGATCTGGAGGTTCGCCTCTGCCCCGAGGCGGACGATCCGGACATTCCGGACCAATTGCGCCTGTTCCTCCAATATGTGGCCGAAGAACGACCCGACCTGGAAATCTTCGTCCTCCAGTGGCGCGGCGCGATGATGTTCAACGTCGCCCGGCAGCTGGGTTCCTTCCTGCTGCTGAAGGCGAGTGCAAAACCGCAGATCCATTTCCGACTGGATGGCGAACATCCGCCCGGCGGGTGCCATCACCAGAAAATCGTGGTGATCGACGACGTGCTGGCCTTTTGTGGCGGCATCGACATGACCTCCGGGCGATGGGACAATTCGCGCCACCGCAGCGGCAACCCCTCGCGCGGCGAGGAGGGCGATCGACCCATGCCGTGGCACGACATGACCCTGGCCCTGGAAGGTGATGCGGCGAAGGCATTGGGCGAGCTGGCACGCCAGCGGTGGAAGAATGCCACGGGCAACGATCTTCCCGTGCCGTCACGAAAGGATTCGATCTGGCCCGAGACCATTGACCCGGACCTTCGCGACGCGGTTGTCGGGATTGCGCGCAATAGCCCGAAATACAAGGACAATCCGCAAATCAGCGAGATCGAGAACCTGTGGTGCAACGCGATCGCGTCGGCCCGGCGCACGATCTATATCGAGAACCAGTTCCTGTCGTCGGGCAAGATCGCCGATGCGCTGAAGGCGAAGCTGCAAGAAGAAGACGGGCCGGATATCGCGATCGTCCTGCCCTGCTCGGCCGAAAGCTGGCTCGAAAGCGAGGCGATGGACACGCGGCGGTCGCTGATCGTCACCGACCTGCGCGAGGCTGACCGCAATGGCCGGCTCGGCGTCTACCATCCGGTCAACGAAGCGGGGGAGCCGATCTACGTCCATGCCAAGCTGTTGATCGTGGATGACGACTTCGTGCGCGTCGGTTCCTCTAACATGGCGAGCCGGTCGCTTTCCTCGGATACCGAGTGCGACCTCGCGATGGAAACGGCCGACCAACCCGAACTGCGCGAGGTTCTCATCCGTTTGCGGACGCAAATGATTGCCGAACATCTCGGCCTATCCATGGATGCAGTCACCGCAGAGCTGGAGAAGAGCGATGGTCGCATCCATTCGGTGATCGAACGGCTGCGGTACAAGAACGGTCGAACGCTTGAAGTGCTCAAGCCGCGCGAACTGAACGACACCGAAATGGCGATGGCGCAAAGCCGTTTGCTCGATCCGGAAGAGCCTATCGCCCTTTCGCGCAGAGTGGCCGATTTCGCGCACAAGGCTTTTCAGCAGAACCGCGGCGTCATCGCGATTGCGGGGATGACCGCTGCGGGCTGGGCCGCGCGGCAATTCGTCCGCCGCCGCTAAAGCCGCCCGTCCCGCTTCATCGGGCCCGCGCTATCGGGAGCGCGCAAGACCGTCAGCGCCGAACAGGGCCAGCCAGCGCCGGTCAGGTGCAAGGCGGAGCGGCGACGGCCTGTTCCAGCGCTTGCAATATGGTCGCCTCGTTCCACGGTTTCAGCACGAGCGGCGCCTGTTGCAACGCGGGATCGTTCTGCGCCTGTTTCTGATATCCGGTGACGACCGCGAACGGCGTGCCGCGCCGATTGAGCTCCTCGGCCACCGGGATGGTCGGGATTCCCTGCAGGTTGAGATCGAGCATCACCACGTCGGGCTGCTCCTGCCTGATCGCCTCGAGCGCCTGTTCGACCGTGCTGGCGATATCGGTGACGATGAAACCACGCCGCAACAGCACGTCCTCCATCTCCATCGCGACCAGCAATTCGTCCTCTACGATGAGAACGCGCTTGCCGTCGTGCTTCATGTGCTCTCGTTCGATTGAGCGCGCTCCCAGATCAGCGGAAAGGTGATCTCTGCCTTGAAACCCTTGGGAGCGTAGTCGAGTTCCGAAGATCCGTGCAGCTCCAACCGGGACGAACGCTCGATCAGCTTCGTTCCGAAGCCCTTGTCGCCGGGCGGTTCGACCGCGGGTCCGCCCCGCTCCCGCCAGTGCAGCCGGACCATGTCATGCCCATCCTGCTCCTTTACCGACCATTCGACGTCCAGCCTGCCGTCGGTGCCCGACAGACTGCCATATTTCGCCGCATTGGTCGCAAGTTCGTGAATGATGAGCGAGAGGCCGAGCGCCTGCTTGGGCTGGAGATGGACCGTTGGGCCCGATATCGACAACGACCTCCCTTCCCGCGCATCGTAGGGTTGGAGCACGTTCCTCACCAATGGCTCAAGCTCGGCGGAATCCCACTGCGTTTCCAGCAGGAGATCGTGCGCGCGGCCCAGCGCCTGGATCCGTCCGTTGAAGCTGTTGCGAAATTCCTCGACCGACCCGATCTTGCGGCTCGTCTGGCTCGCCAGCCCCTGCACGACGGCCAGCGTGTTCTTGACCCGGTGGCTTAGCTCCTGGGTCAGCAACTGGCGCTCGCGCTCCGCTTCCTTGCGCTCTGCAATGTCGTGGAACAGAACGCCGATGCACCGGGAATCGGGTTCGCCGAACGGGAAGGCGTAGACCTCGTAATGGCGGCCCAGCTTCGCGGCCTCCGCCTCGAAATGCTCCGCTTCGCGTTCCTTCGCGACGCGGCCATATGCCTCGAACCAGTGCTCCTCGTGTTCCGGCTGTATCTCCCTCATCGTCTTGCCAATGACGTCGGAGATCCCGGTCTGCCCCGCAAACGCGTCATTGGCCTCGACGAAGCGATAATCCCTGGGCCGATCGTTCTCGTCGAACAGGACCTCGACGATGCAGAACCCCTGGTTGATCGAATTGAACAGCGTCCGGTAGCGCTCCTCGCTCTGAGCGAGTTCCTGTTCCGTCCGATGGCGCGACGTGATGTCGACGAAGGTGAGAACGACACCCTCGATCCGTTCCTCCATCGTACGATAGGGACGCACGCGCATCATGAAATACCGGCCATCGACGCTTTCGACCTCGGTTTCGACATGGACCAGATCGCGCAGCACCTTGTGCACATCGTTCTCCAGATCGTCGTAGAGGAGCTGGTTGGTGAAATCGGTCAGCGGCCGCCCGACATCGTTCTCCTTCACGTTGAACAGGTCGACGACCGGGGCGGTGAACATGCGGATGCGCATCTTCTCGTCGAGGAACAGGGTGCCCACTTCGGTCGCCGCGTTGAGGTTGCGCAGATCGCTGTGCGCGCTGGAAATGCTTTCCAGCTTGTCCTTCAATTCGGAATTCACCGTCTGGAGTTCCTCGTTCATCGACTGGAGCTCCTCCTTCGATGTCTCCAGTTCCTCGGCGGTCGAACGGTATTCCTCGTTGATCGATTGCAATTCCTCGTTGGCAGCGCGCAATTCCTGGGTCGACAGCTCGTGTTCGTGGCGGCGCCTCGCCAGCTCCTCCTTGGCGACCTTGAGCTCGGTGTGCAGGCGCTTGATCTCGTCGGGCTGCGTTTCGGCAAGCTCGCCCTCGCCCGTTTCTGGATCGGCGAGGCCCGCATCCAGAAACAGGATCAATGCCTGCTGCCCTGCATCCGCATCTTCAGCGGTCGGCAGGATATTCATCGCGATCCGGCGTACCTCGCCGTCGAGTTGCACCGCGGTGGGCAGGGTCAATGTCGGCTGATGTTGAGACAGCGCCCTGTCGAGCGCGAGATTGAGGTCGAGCCGAAGTTCCGGCCGCACGATCGCCGTCAGCCGCTGGCTGAATTGTCCTCCGGAATGCTGGATGTATTTCCCGGCATTCTGGGACAGGTGGACGATTTCCTGGCGTTCCCCGACCAGGATGCTGGGCGGACCTGCCTGTTCGAGCAGACCCAGATGTGCCCGGATCGGCATTTCTGCGTCCGATTGCCTGTTGTCATCCAGTCTCTGCACTCCTGGACGCGGGGTGGGAAACTGCTCGCGGCCGGCAAGATCGGGCAGCGTGATGCGCGCAGAGCTGCGGGCCGAATACAGCCGCGCCTCGCGATTGACGGTCGAGAACAGCGAAGAGGCGACATCCGCAGTCTCCGCCGTACCGAGGAACAGGAAGCGCCGCGCTCTCAGCCCGTAGAAGAAAATCGAGCAGAGTTTCTCCTGTAGCGAACGTTCGAGATAGATCATCAGGTTGCGACAACTGATCAGGTCGAGCCGGAGGAATGGCGGTTCCCTCAGAACCGAGTGCGAGGCGAACAGGACCATCTCGCGGATTTCCTTGCGGATCCGGTAATGACTGTTTTCCTTGATGAAAAACCGTTTCAATCGGTCTTCGGTCAGGTCCGCCTCGATCGCTTTTGGATAAAGCGCGTTGCGAGCTGTCCCGAGCGCGCCCTCGTCGAGGTCGGTCGCGAAAATCTGGACCGGCACGCGCACATTGCGCCGCTCCATCTCCTCCTGCATCATCATGGCGATGCTGTAGGCTTCCTCCCCCGTGGCGCAGCCCGGAACCCAGGCGCGCAACCCCTCCTCCGGCACGTCGTCGAACAGCGGTGCGATGGCTTCGTTTGCGAGGACCTGGAATGCTTCGGGATCGCGAAAGAACCGCGTCACCGATATCAGCATGTCGGCGAAAAGCTCGTTCGCTTCCTCGGGCTCTTCCTGGATCAGTTCGGCGTAGTCTTTAAGGTTCAGAACGCCGCGCACCTGCATCCGGCGAAGAACCCGGCGGCGCACCGTAGCGGACTTGTAGCTGGAAAAATCGTGGCCGGTCCTGGAATGCAGCAGATTGACGACACGGCGAAGTTCGTTGCCGCCCCCATCGAGGTCGAGTGAGCGGACCGCCCCCTTGCTGCGGGCGACCTCCGCCACGCGTTTCGCCATTGCGGGGATCGGCAGGATGAAATCCGCAAACCCGGTGGCAATCGCGCTTTGCGGCATGGAGGGAAATTCCGCGTCCTTGGGGTCCTGCACGAAGATCACCCCGCCCCCCTCCTTCACCGCGCCGACGCCGATCGATCCGTCGCTCCCCGCGCCGGTCAGGACGAGCGCCATGCCATCGCCCCCCGCCTTCGCGATGGAGCGGAAGAACATGTCGATCGGAGCGCGGCTGACGCGCGGTGACGTGAATGGCCGCGCCTTCAGCGACGCGCCCTCGATGATCAATTCGCGATCCGGCGCGATGACATAGATGCAGTTGGGCTTGAGTTCCGGGGAATCCTCGACCTGGACGACGTCCATATTGGTGGAGTCAGAAAGGATTTCGGACAACAGGCTGGGATGTTCGGGCGAAAGGTGCAGGATCACCACATAGGCGAGCCCGAGATCGTCCGGCAGTTCCTTGAAAAGGGTCTGAAGCGCTTTCACGCCACCCGCAGACGCGCCGATGCCACAAACCGGCACGTGCGAGATGCCGCTATCGCCCTTCACCTCCTCCTGTTCCACCACCCGCCTCCTCTTCACACCATACAGCGCTGAACCCTTACGGTGAAGAAGTCAAAGCAGCCGGCATTGCTCTCAGACGAAAGCAGCGTCTGGCGAGCGAGTTGTGCGAGCCCGTCTTTTGCAAACAGGAATCCGGTCCAGCAGGATGTCGTGCAAAAGCCCCCCGGCGCTGCGGCCGGAGGGCTTTCTGGTCACGTCAGTTCCTTTCTGGTCCTGTCAGTCCCTTTCAGTCGCGCTGATGATAGCGCGCATAGGCAAGGTCGAAACGGTCGGCATCCATCACCTTGGTCCATGCCGCGACGAAGTCTTTCACGAACTTCTCCTCGTGCCCGTTCTCGGCGTAAACTTCGGAAATCGCGCGCAACTGCGAATTCGATCCGAAGACCAGATCGGTGCGGGTGGCAGTCCACTTGCTCTCGCCGCTCTTGCGGTCGCGGCCGACGAATTCCTCGTCACCGCTTTCGTCCACCACTTCCCAGGCGATCCCCATCTCCAAAAGGTTAACGAAGAAGTCGTTGGTCAGCTGGCCCTTTCGGTCGGTAAACACGCCGTGAGCGGTATTGCCGGAATTGGCACCAAGCACGCGCAAGCCGCCGACCAGAACGGTCATTTCCGGGATCGAAAGACCCAGCAAATTGGCGCGGTCGACCAGCATGTCCTCGGTCTTCACGCTCGCCTTGGTCTTGAGATAATTGCGAAAACCATCGGCAAACGGCTCCAGCGGTTCCCAGCTTTCGGCATCGAAATGCTCTTCGTGTGCATCGCCGCGTCCGGTCGTGACCGGCACCGCGATGTCGAAACCGGCATCCTTCGCCGCCTTCTCGACCGCGGCCGAACCGGCAATGACGATGGCATCGGCAAGCGAGATATCGCCCCGGATTTCATCCAGCTTCGAGAGGACCTTGCCCAATTCGTCCGGATCGTTGACCGCCCAGTTGCGGATCGCGTCGAAACGGATATGCGCGCCATTGGCTCCGCCGCGATGGTCGGAATTGCGGTAGGTCGAGGCCGAAGCCCAAGCCGCCTTGACGAGCTGCGAAACGTTCAGCCCGCTGCCGAGCGCCTTCGTCTTGAAGGATGAGACCTCGCTGTCCGACAGCTGCTTTCCGGCAGGCACCGGATCCTGCCAGATCAGGTCCTCTTCCGGCACTTCCGGGCCGAGATAGCGGACCTTGGGCCCCATGTCGCGGTGGCACAGCTTGAACCAGGCGCGGGCGAACGCATCGTCGAGCGCCCCCTGATCCTTGAGAAAGCGCTGAGAAATCTCGCGATATTTCGGGTCGCGCTTGAGCGCCATGTCCGCCGTGGTCATCATCGTGGGGACCTTTTTGGACGGGTCGCGGGCGTCGGGCGCCATGTCTTCGCGATCGGGATTTATCGGCTGCCACTGCTTTGCGCCGGCCGGGCTTTCCACCAGTTCGTATTCGTATTTGAACAGCAGGCGGAAATAGTCGTTGCCCCACTCGGTCGGATTGGGCGTCCACGCGCCTTCGAGGCCCGACGTGGTGATATGCCCCTTCGCGATCTGGTCGGCATCGGTGGTCCAGCCGAAACCGAGCATGTGCAAATCGCCGGATTCTGGCGCCTTGTTCAACTGATCGGGCGGAACCGCGCCGTGGCATTTGCCAAACGCGTGGCCGCCCGCGGTCAGCGCCACGGTTTCCTCGTCATTCATGGCCATGCGGGCGAAGGTTTCGCGCATATCGCGCGCCATCCCCTCGGCATCGTTCGGATCGCCGCCTGGACCTTCGGGATTGACGTAGATCAGCCCCATCTGGATCGCGGCGAGCGGGTTTTCGAGAGCGCGTCCTTCATCGGGATGGATGCGGGTTGGCGCGCCTTCGTCGACCCATTTCTCCTCTGTGCCCCAATAGACCGTCTCGGGCTCGAACACGTCCTTGCGCCCGCCGCCGAAGCCGAAGACCGGGCCGCCCATGCTTTCGATCGCGACATTGCCGGTCAGGATGAACAGGTCGGCCCAGCTGATGTGCTTGCCGTATTTCTGCTTGATCGGCCACAGCAGACGGCGCGCCTTGTCCAGATTGCCGTTGTCGGGCCAGGAATTGAGCGGGGCGAAGCGCTGCTGCCCGCTGCCTGCGCCGCCGCGTCCGTCGCCCGTGCGATAGGTGCCGGCCGCATGCCACGCCATGCGGATGAAGAACGGGCCGTAATGTCCGTAATCGGCCGGCCACCATTCCTGGCTGTCGGTCATCAGGTTGGTGATATCCTGCTTCAGGGCCTGGTAGTCGATTGCGTTGAAGGCTTCGCAATAATCGAAATCGGCATCCATCGGATCGGCTGGCTTTCCATCCTGCGTGAGGATGTGCAGGTCGAGCGAGTCGGGCCACCAATCGCGGTTCGTCCGGCCCATCAGACCGCGAACGCCGC
>JGI12210J13797_11068589_pt1 | contig 10543 bp, 8 predicted proteins | sample ElkSlonscriptome_3_FD_13797 | JGI IMG/M metagenome (IMG submission 13797) | reverse complement strand
CGTTTCTTCCCAAAGGTAGGTCGTTTACCACTTGGTGGCGTACGATTCCTTCTTTGTCGATTAAGAAAAGACCGCGGTAAGCGACCAACTCTCCTTCTGCTTGAAGCATTCCTTCTTCGTCGTAGAAGAAATCGCCCGCCAGAACGTCGTAGTTATGAGAAATGGTTTTGTTTGTATCGGCTACGACGGGGTAGGTGATGCCTTGGATTCCTCCTTGGTCTTTGGTCAATTGCAACCAACCCCAGTGAGACTGCTCGGTATCGGTAGATACGGCAACCAGCTCTACACCGCGCTCTTTGAATTCAGCCATTTTTGACTGAAAAGCGTGTAGTTCCGTAGGACAAACGAATGTAAAATCTTTTGGGTAAAAGAACAGAATAACGTGCTTATTTCCGATGTACTGATCTAAAGAAAAATCTTCAACGATCTCCTCTCCGTTGATCACCGCTGAGGCTTTGAACTGAGGAGCTTTTTTTCCAACTAAAACTGACATAATATTTCCTTTGTTTTGTGAAATACAAAGGTAAGTCAACGGTAAGGCCGGATGCTCTTTACCCAATTGCTTCTTTCTATCAATTGATAGAATAAGCCTAAATCAATAATACCAAGGCCAAACCGAGAATGATGGCAATGGATTTGGGCCAGCTCAGTCGATGCGCCTCATCTGCTTCGAAGATGATGGTGGTACTCACGTGAAGAAAAATACCTACCGCAACAGCCAGGATGATGGAGTAGACATGTGTTGGGTCGCTCGGAGAATTTTCCAAAAAGTAGTGGCCCAAAAGAATTCCAAGCGGTGTGGCTACGGCGTACAGAGCGATGTAGCCGATCACTTTCGTTTTTTTGGCGAAAGCGTGGTAAAGTATGGCGGCAAGTGCCATAGCCTCCGGTATTTTGTGGATGGCTATTCCGATGACCAGACTCCCCGTTTCAAATCCGTGACCGCCGTGGTCGTGATCAAATCCACCACCTAAAGGCAAGCCTTCTACCATGGAGTGTAGAAACAAGCTCACGAAGATGCCCAAGGGGAAAGGGTTTTTGACGGAAATATTGTGGTGAATGTGACCGTGCTCAATCCCTCGGGAAAAATAGTCCATGACCATCTGAATAAGAAAACCCAGTAAGATGTATAGCCCTGCATCGTGACCGAGGTGGATATAAATCTCAGGAAGCAAGTGCAGTATGGAAAGCGCAAAAAGGTAGGCTCCGCTAAATGCGAGAAGAACTTTTACATCCTTCGTCAACTTTCCGTGCAGGTACATTCCGCCAATTCCCGAGGAAAGGCCCACTACAAATAATATCAGCATGAATGACCAATTCATGGTTTCCGAGCTATTAGGATCAATCGCGTAGATTTTTCAGTATCAAATTCGTCGAGATTGTAACTTCCGAAGATATCCAGAATTTCAAAGCCATTGCGACGAAACATCCCCATGAAATCTTCTTTTGTCAGTGCTTTCACCCTCTCGTAAAAAGTATGTTTTTGATCACCGTCTTGCAATTCGATGGTCTTGACTATAAATCCGTCATTATTTGATCGGGTAATTTTGAAGTCTACGCCATCTATTTCCAGGGTCTCCAAGGGCACCAATCCTTTGGTAACTTTCTCGACATTCATAAAATCCAACACGACTTTACCCTTTGGCTTCAGCTCCTTGGCGATGGCGGTTAAAACCCTTTCATTTTCTTCAAGGCTTTCGAAATAGCCGAAGCTTGTGAAGAGATTCAATACGCAGTCAAAAACAGATTCTCCGATTGGTTCGCGCATATCGTGCTGCACGAAGTGCAATCTATCGTTGCTGCTTTGATTGGCAAACTTGATGTTTTCTTGCGACAAGTCCGCACCCGTTACTTCAAACCCGGCATTGTAAATGGTCAAGCTATGACGTCCCTTTCCGCAAGCCAGGTCGAGAAAGTGGGTTCTTTTTTCGGGAGAAAGATACTTGAGCAAATTGTGTATAAAACGCTTCGCCTCATGCTCATCGCGGTTGCGGTACAGGAGGTGATAATAAGGCGAATTAAACCAGGTGCGGTACCAGGATTCTTCTGATTTGGGAGACGGTTTCAATGCATAAAAAATCAGGCTGCGAAGCTATGAAATAATGCATTCGAATTTAATTAACACAAGCTTGAAGAAATTATTGAATCAATTGAATACGTGACCAAACTCAAAAAACTATATTTGGCGAAACGTTATGTTTTGACCGAGATTAAGGAAATTTTCGATCTGTATGATTCCATGGAGAAGAAGAACATCATGCTCTCCTTTAAGGGTGAGATGTCAACTGATCTTCTTACGTCCATATTGCAAATCATAGAAAACAAACTTGATCGGTTTGGTGAAACATCGAAGGTCAAGAAAAGGATGTTCAACATTATGGTTGAATGCCTTCAAAACCTTCACCATCACATTGCTCAGCCCGCAAAAAGCGCAGGAAAAGAGGTGCCTTCGGTCATCGTCATGGTAGCCAAGAATGTAACGGGGTATTCCATCATCACGGGTAATTTTGTGGAAGACAGAGAGGTAGGCGATTTGAAAAATAGATTGGAAGAAATTAATTCCATGGACAAGGATCAAGTGAAAGACCTTTACAAATCTGTTCTAGCCGAGGGGAAGCTATCCGAAAAAGGTGGCGGTGGATTGGGCATGATCGATATTGCTAGAAAGAGCGGTGAAAAGCTGGACTTTGGTTTTATTCCTTTTGGAGAAGATCAATCATTTTTCAGCTTAAATGTCAAAGTAAAATAACGAATCAACTAGTCAGATGGATAGCATTAACATAGAAGGAACGCCAAAAACACCGACGGTTAAATTTGACGATGCCACAGATACTTTGATCATTCGAGGAAGGTCAATTCCTGAAAACTCGATTGATTTTTACAAACCGCTCATTGATTGGCTCGACTCATTTTCCAATGGGAGCAGAGAGCAATTGACCTTAAACATGGAGCTTGAATATTTTAACACAAGCAGCTCTAAGTGCATACTCGATGTATTCAAAAAGCTCGAGAATATTTCCAAGCAGGGAAAGACGATTTCAGTGAAGTGGCATTACGAAGAAGATGATGAGGACATGCTGGAGGCAGGCGAGGATTACAACGCTATTATTGATATCGCCTTCGATATGGTCAAAGTAGAGGAAATCTAGTTATTTCCTTTTCGGAAGACTCAGGTTGTCTTCCATAATTCTCATCATTCTCGGGAATACGTCCAGGAATAAACACACTACCAGAAGAATCGTCATTCCCCAGATCACCATAAGATTTGCGAAGAATGTATCGATGAAGTTTCCAAAGAATTTCTTGGCGGGAGCGTAGAAATGTGCATTGAAAAAGTCAGAATTGTAGGGCATCAGGTAGATTAAGTCCTTTTTTTGGATCAGTTCTCCTTTGTGCTCCGCGATGTAGTTCAAATCGTTCCGATTGGTGGCGAAGACTTCGAGCTGGTCATTCTTGAAATTGTCAAAGAGCATCTCATACTGACTATCCTTGTTTGCTCCTGTTGTCATCGCGTAAATTGCGTTCTCTTTTTCTTGTTCCGCTTGGTTGTATACCTTTCGATAGTGCTCCTCCAGAATTTTTAAATGATCCCTGAGGTTTGAAATGTGATCAGTGTTTATGTTTTCGGGTGTCAGCTGATTTACTTCATTGAATCGAATGCCGTTCAAAAAGGCATTTTCCTTCAACAGTTCATTTCTTAACACGGTGAGTTCCGATTCGAGTTCAATCACTGCCGATTCATCATCGATCATACGAGATACGTGAGCAGCTTTGTTTTTCAGTTCAGTAATCCAGTAGTCCTTTTTCCAATTGGAAAATTTCTTTCTTCTTTCGAGTTCGTAAAAGTTCTCTTCGTAGTCGTTCCACTTGAATTGTGTTACCGCGATGGCTTCGTAAGCCCAGCGGCTAGCCATTATGTTTCCAATCCATGGCACACCTTTTTGCGAGGCGAAAATTGGATTCAATCGGTCGAATCTGACGATGATTCCGCTAAAGAGTAGCTGCGGGATAATCACAATAGGGATCAGGATGTAAATCACCTTTGCCGAATTGAAACTAGCAGAGATGTTCAAGCCAAGAATATTGGCAAATGTGCAAGTAGAGAAAAGAATGGCCCAGTAAGGAAATGTCATTCCTTTGATTTCGAGAATGGTATTCCCAATAATTACGAAAAGAAACATCTGAATGGCAGAAATAGCTAGCATGATTCCAATCTTCCCGGACAGATAGCTGCCACGACTCAAATTGAGAAAGGACTCTCTTTTTCTGATTTTCTTGTCGCGAATGATTTCTTCAGAACTTACCGTAAGACCGATGAACAAGGCTACGATGACCGAAATGAAGATGTACACGGGAATGTTTTCATTCTCTCTGAAAACATATTCTGACGAGCCTCCGGAAGGAACGAAGAAACGCATGAAAAATGCAAGTATCATTGCTAAAACCGGAGCTTCTAGTAGATTGATTAAAACATATTGTCGATTGGTCAACTTCGACAGTACATCGCGTTTGACGAATATGGACAGTTGCTTTAGCTTACCCGGAATGGTGAAATTACTTTCGGGGAGAGCCGCAGCTTCTTCCTCTGAACTGTCGAATATTTCAATGTGTTCCCGGTATAGTTGATTCCATTCAATCGGTGAGATTTTCCGCTCTTGAGTCAGATTCCCAAATTCGTCTACAACTTTTGCCTCGATGATATTGAAGACATCTTCGGTTTTTACATTTCCGCAGCTCAGGCATTCTGCCTCTTCGCTGTTGACGTGATTCACCATCTTTCGAAAATAGACCAGACTGTCTACGGGGTTTCCGCTGTAGATCGGGTACCCTCCATTGTCGAGTACCAAAAGGCTATCAAACATTTTGAAGATATCCGACGAAGGCTGATGAATAACTACAAAGATTAATTTGCCTTTAAGACAAAGTTCTTTGAGTAGATCCATAATATTTTCAGAATCTCGAGAAGAAAGTCCGGATGTGGGTTCGTCGATAAACAAAACTGCGGGCTCGCGAATTAACTCGAGCGCTATGTTCAACCTTTTTCGCTGCCCACCGCTAATGGTTTTGTCCAGTGGATTTCCCACCTTTAGATCCGACGTTTCGGTGAGGCCAAGTGTCGAGAGCATATCGTGAACCAGTTCACTGATTTCTTCGTCGGTCTTTTGTCCGAAACATAGCTTGGTATTGTAAAATAGGTTTTGAAAAACGGTAAGCTCTTCAATCAGCAAGTCATCTTGGGCAATGTATCCGATCACCCCTTCTACGGCGTGCGCATCTTGATGGATGTCAATTCCATTAATGCTTACCGCACCTTGTTTTGGCGCTAAATTACCATTGAGTACGTTGAGTAGAGTTGACTTTCCGCTACCGCTGGCTCCCATGATCCCAACAAGGCTACCCGAGCTTTCTTCGAGATTGATGTCGTTCAAGCCGATGTTTCCTTTTTTGAAAGTATAGGTTACACCGGTCGCTCTGAATTGAATATTTACGCTCTCATTGTCCTTTAAAAAAGACCCGAGGATATCGCTGTAATATATGGGGTTAATCTTTGAGCCTCGTATCGACGCTCCCTGATTGAGAATATAAAATCGATCGCTTACAATTGGTTGACCCGATACATTGTACCTGCTGTCTCCCTTGTATTTGATAAAGTGAAGATTGACCGAAGGTAGTCTGAGTATTCTGATGTACCCGTTGAGTCCTTTAGCGGTCAGGTGTTTTCCGAATGCCTCGGAAGAATCAGTATCGTCAGTGATGTACATGACATTTGGAGATGTCATCAGTTCGGTTTCTCTTTCTTCTACAAAAAGGCGAGCCAATTTGTATTCCTCCATGTCGAAGTTGAAGGTGATGGCAACGGTATCTACGAATTCTCTTTCCAGGTCGCTTACTTCATCGTGGGTGTAGATAAATTCCAGCAAGCGAATCAATACGATGGTCTTCTGACGTTGTGTGAGTTCTTCGTTTATCTCGGTGCAAATTCGAAGAACCTTTACAGAATTTCCTGCCGTTCGCTTTTGCTTGCCATTCTTGGCCGAAGAAATCTTCTGGTAGGTTTCCAAATACTCTTCAAAAAGATCGAGGTATTTTCGGACTAGCTTGCCGGGTAGACGCTCTTTCAGGAAGGATTCAACTATCGTGCGTCCACTTAGATCTTGTTCATCTGAATGGTCAACCCTTGCAATAATTGCAAAGAGCTGTACCAACGCATTCAGTATTCGTTCGCTCATATCAGTTCAAAGGGTGTAAAAAAAAAACGCCTCGAAATTCGAGACGTTTTTAATTTTATTGGGGTTTAATTACTTCTCGAAACCAATGAGTAGTACGGCACACCCTGAACTTTGTTTCGTTTTGTCGAGCTTTGCTTCAAGCCTCACATCGAGGGTCGATTCAATTTCAAAATCCCAATAGGGACTATTCTGGTATTTCTCATTGGTAAACAGCAGATTATTCTCTTCATCATAAATGGAAAAGATGAGTTGCTCTTCCTCCATTCCACTAAAAGCGGAGATTCGGTAGGTACTGTTTCCAAAAAAGGTAGTTTCAAATTCAGCGACTTGTTCGTCGAAGATCAATGCCCGGTAGGACTGTCCGTCGGGAACAAAATTATCGTTCATGAATTCTCGGGCATAGTGAGCCGTGCTATCGCACTGGGCTGAAGCTTGCCACATGCCGGCAAATGCAAAACTTATAAGGAGGATGAGTCTTTTCATTTTTCCGTGATTTTTATTCTGGCTGACTTCACCAGCGCCGCAATAGATTCGAGTAGTGAATCTGTAGCCTGATAGTTAGTCTCGCTTCGAATTATCGTTACATTTTTTGATGCGTCTGTTTCAGGAGCTTTGAATGCATAGGAGGTTTCCACCAGATCATAAGCTTTTTCCAGACTATCAATCACTTGGTATAAGTCGCCTTTCTGAAATTTAGCATCGGTGGTTTTACCCAGGGCCTTTACTATGGTAGAACTGCTTTTCTTTTGATTTAAAAGTCTGACAGCAGCGGCTTGATTTCCATCTAAAGCTGATTGAGCCGTCAAATAAGATGACTCAATCCATCCCCCGAGAATAATCATGCCGGCAATATCGTATCGTTCATTTTTCTTCAAGTACGCGTCACCCTCCTCGTAAAATCGACCCGTTAAAAAAACCAATGAATCGGGGTTATCGGCATTTGCTCCCAGACGTTTTATCAATTCGGGACTTATGGCCGAACTTATTCCCAGATCCTTGGCCAGGTTATCCAGTGCTTTAAAATACGAAAGGGCTTTTTGGCCATCTTCATAGAGTGATGAGTAAGCCATGTCCGTCCCAAAAACACCAAGATTCATCGCCTTTTGGGCGTTCGTTTTAAATTGACTGTAATTGGTCGATTTACTCAATAATTCAGGCCTGTATTCGGCTTCTGATTTTTGGATGAGCATGGCAGTTTGGATCGGAGATGGAATACTGAACAATTCTCCGGAAACATTTACGATGCTGGATTTGGAACTGTCTAGCGGCTCTGACTGCGCATTTTCTGACTTTTCGATACTCTTTTCTCCGCATGAGATAGCGAACAGCAAGACACATGAAAAAAGTGCAATGGGTACAACTCGAAAATTTTTCATTTCAATTTTTTTTAAGGGGCAATTCAAATTGATTCTCCTCTTAGTCAACGAAACACGTTTGTTCGTTTGAGGAAGACTACCAGGATAAAACCTGAAATGGCAACTACAACTCCGTAGAGCATAGCAGCGTTCCATTCTTTAAAGATGATCTTGCCAATAAAGAACAAGACACCGTAGGTAAATATAACCGATGCTAACCAACATACGGCAAGACGGCCCATGTTGTTCCGGTTTTCTATGCTTGATTCTCGGAAGATACGCCAATTGCCGTCCGGTCGTACCCTTTCAAAGAAAATTTTCAGTGAGGTTTCGTTTTCCTTCGGTCCGAAAAACGTGAAGAGGATCCAAACGATTGTGGTCACGCCCACAGTCAAGAAAAAACTTTCCGGAAACTCAAGGCCAAAAACCCATTTTCCAACGGCGTAAACGATGAAAGGCGTGACCGTGGCGGAGATCTCGCTCCAGGCGTTGATGCGCCACCAGTACCAGCGCAGAATCAATACCAGTCCCAGGCCTGCCCCGCACTCCAACACAAATGCCCAAACTCCGCTGATGGATGTCATAAATTGAGTAATGACGAGTCCACAAACCATCAATAAAAAAGTGATGATGCGCGAAGCCTTGACCAACTGCTTCGAGTCACTTTCGGGCTTGATAAAACGTTTGTAAAGGTCATTGGCCAAATACCCCGCGCCCCAGTTGAGCTGTGTGCTGATGGTACTTAAATAGGCTCCCAGGAAGGCAGCCAATAAAAGTCCTTTTAATCCCATGGGCAGGAAGTCTTTCATGGCTCGAACGTATCCTTCTTTCAAATCCGCACCTTCGAGCTCGGGGTACAATACCATGCACGAGAGTGCAACCAAAATCCACGGCCACGGCCTCAGACAGTAGTGTGCAATTTGAAAAAATAAGGTGGCGTAAACGGCTCCCTTTTCGGTTTTGGTGCTCATCATCCGCTGGGCTACGTAACCACCTCCGCCGGGCTCTTGTCCGGGATACCAACTAGCCCACCACTGCACGCCCAAGTAGGCAAAGAAAGCTCCAAAGCTGATGACCATCATCCTGCCCGCACCATCACCTGTTTCACCTATCGTGGGGAAGAAATTGAAGGTGGATGGCGGCAGACTGGCTTTCAACCCGGCGATACCGCCCACTTCCTCGCTTCCTACTACCAAGAAAGCCAAGACAATGGTACCCGCAATGGCCAGCGTAAATTGCACTACATCCGTAACGGCCACTCCCCAAATTCCCGATAGGGAGGTGTAGAATGCCGCAAAAACCATGGCAATGGCTACCACGGTATAGGTGAGTTCGGATGAAGTTCCGAAGAACTCCTGGATGATGGTGATCATGGCCAGGTTGACCCATCCAATGATCAAAATATTCATGATCAGCCCCAGGTAAACGGCTTTGAATCCCCTCAGCATTGCGGCGGGTTTTCCCGAATAGCGAAGCTCAATAAACTCCGTTTCGGTGAGTACTCCCGCTCGTCGCCAAAGTTTGGCAAAGAAGAAAGTGGTGAGCATGCCACCCGCCAGAAAACTCCACCAAATCCAATTTCCCGATATGCCGTTTTTCCCGACCAGTTCGGTTACGGCAAGTGGCGTGTCGGCGGCAAATGTGGTTGCCACCATTGAAATTCCTGCCACCAACCAAGGCATCTCGCGGTTTCCCAAAAAGAAACTTTCTAGATTCTTGGAGGCTCGCTTTCTAAAGTAAAGCCCTATCGTAAGGCTGAAGATTAAAAATGCGGCGATTATCGCCCAATCAATCCAATGCAAATCCATACTGATCATGGCTACCGAATTTAAGCCGAGTGAACGATTGGTTTTAAATGATGTCGGCTTTTCTTACCACGCTTCTTTGTTGGTAATTCCGTTGAAGTTATATCCATCCGATTATTCACCAAATTGAATTCTGTTATTTCAAATGAAAAGGCATGTCCGGGTAAAATATGCGCAGAGTTCTCAGAGAAAAAATGATCATAAGGGTGTTTTTTTTGAGTTAGCAGAGGATCGCAGTCGCGATCGATGAGATACAGAGTTCCGTGCTTCCTGAATGTGTGATCTCAATCGGTAATTCTATTCCATATAAGTTCTCACGCGTCAAGCGCCGAACTTTATTTCTCTCTCAGCGTTCTCCCCTGAGCTTTAGCGAACTCAGTGATCTCGCAAAAAACTAACACGTCCTTTTATAAATTCTCGGTGGCCTCTGTGCAATTAAATATTGAGAGGGATTATTTAAATAGACCAACCCTTTTTTAAGACTTACTTCGAAATCTCGATCGATACGTCTATTCCATTAATTTTGCCCCCCTCATTTGATGTGCCCTTGAAAGTTTTTTTCGCCGACGTCGTCCTGCCATTAGCTCTCCCGAAGACCTTCACTTATCGCATTCCGCAGAATATGGTAGAATTTGTCGAGGAGGGGATCAGAGTCGTGGTGCCTTTCGGCAAAAACAAACTCTACACGGGTATCGTAGCGAGAATTCACGACAGAGCACCCGTTGGGTACACTGCCAAATACCTCGACGATGTGCTCGAGGAAACTGCTCTAATCAATAAAAAGCAGATGAAACTCTGGGAGTGGATTGCATCCTACTACCTCTGCACAAAAGGGGAAGTGATGCTCGCGGCTATGCCATCCTCCATGCGGCTAGGTAGCGAAACCAAGTACATTCCCAATCCTGCTTTCGAAGGAGACATAACGGGGTTGAGTGACAAGGAGCAGATGCTGTTACAGGTTTTACACGATCGAGAGGTCATGACGGCTCCCGAAGTTTCTGAGATTCTCGACATCAAGAACATACAGCGCACGATGAAGTGCCTTCTGGAAGCATCGGCTATTTTGATTATGGAAGACTTGAAAGAGGGCTTCAAGCCAAAGGTGGAAAAATTCGTTCGCCTGACGGATGCTTGCGCAGATGAAGAAGGGCTG
>JGI12210J13797_10570402_pt1 | contig 10544 bp, 3 predicted proteins | sample ElkSlonscriptome_3_FD_13797 | JGI IMG/M metagenome (IMG submission 13797) | reverse complement strand
TCCGGATAGTCAGCAATTTGTAAATAAATAATTAATTAACCTGGCATAACTATGAATCGTGTTGACCAATACCCCTCGGAGTTTTCAGCTAATCTTTGTATTCCCAATCTATTAAGACATCAGGAACAGAAAAATCCGGAGGCGATCGCCATAACTGCACCTGGACGTATTCCCCTTACCTATCAGGGGGTTGGGCATAATATACAGCAGGTTGTCACCACCTTAAACGCCATGGGTATCAGTCGTAATGACCGAGTGGCGATCGCTCTTGCTAATGGTCCGGAAATGGCGATGGCGTTCCTGGGGGTAGCCTCTGGTGCAACGTGCGCCCCCCTGAATCCCAACTATCGCGCCCAGGAATTTGACTTTTATCTGTCGGATCTCAATGCCAAAGTTTTGATTACCCAGTCGGGAGTGGCTGAACCCGCTAAAGAGGTTGCCCAAGCACGGGGAATTCCCATTCTAGAACTTTCGCCTCAACTCGACGCCGCAGCCGGACTGTTTAGCCTGACAGGGAGTCAACCCAGTGATCTGAATCCGGGAGAATTTGCCCAACCTGATGATATAGCCTTAGTCCTGCATACATCCGGTACCACATCCCGCCCCAAAATGGTGCCATTGACTCACCGTAACCTCTGCACCTCTGCACAGAACATTCGTGTCGCCCTGAATCTAGAACCGAGCGATCGCTGTTTGAATGTTATGCCTCTGTTTCATATTCATGGCTTAATTGGTGCCTTGCTGTCATCCCTGAGTGCGGGGGCGAGTGTGGTTTGTAGTCCGGGATTTTATGCGCCTCAATTCTTTACCTGGGTAGATGAATTTAAACCTACCTGGTATTCAGCAGTTCCCACCATGCACCAAGGGATATTGGCACGGGTGGAAGCGAATCGTGAAGTCATCGAACGTTCTCCCATCCGGTTGATTCGTTCCTCTTCAGCACCTTTACCCCCTCAAATTATGGCAGCGTTAGAGGAGGCATTCAAGGCTCCGGTGATTGAGTCTTATGGGATGACGGAAGCCTCTCATCAAATGGCAAGTAATCCGTTACCGCCTCAAGTCCGAAAACCAGGTTCTGTTGGTATTGCAGCCGGTCCAGAATTAGGGATTATGGATGAAGTCGGCAATTTGCTCCCTTTAGAAACCGTTGGAGAAGTGGTGATTCGCGGGGCAAATGTAACTCAAGGCTATGAAAATAATCCCGACGCTAATGAAAAAGCCTTTACTAAGGGTTGGTTTCGCACCGGGGATTTGGGGTATTTAGATGCCGATCAGTATTTAGTCCTGAAGGGGCGAATCAAGGAAATTATTAACCGAGGCGGCGAAAAATTTTCTCCCCGTGAAGTTGATGAAGTATTACTGGATCATCCGGTTATAGATCAAGTTGTGACATTCGCCGCTCCTCATACCTTGTTAGGTGAAGATGTAGCCGTGGCAGTCGTTTTGCAGGACAATGCATCAGTAACTGAGCAGGACATCAAAGTGTTTGCTGCCGAGCGGTTGGCGGAGTTTAAAGTTCCCCGTGTGGTGCTATTTGTTGATGAAATTCCCAAAGGACCTACGGGCAAACGGCAACGAATTGGTTTGGCAAAAAAACTGGGACTTACTGCTTCTGATCCACTTGCACCCCGCCCTGTTTATACTCCCCCGCGCACGGGAATTGAAGCGGAGTTAGTGCAAATTTGGTCTCAGGTGTTAGGAGTGGAATCTGTGGGAATTCATGACAACTTTTTCCAGTTGGGTGGAGATTCGATTCTCGCCACTCAAATTACCAATCGGGTGCGAGAAGCATTCCAAGTCGAGTTATCGTTTTTGGTGTTTTTTCAACACCCTACGGTTGCTCGCATGGCGGTAGAAATTGCCCAATGTCAGGCAGAAGCTATGGAGTCTGCGGAGTTAGCCAATCTGTTAACCGAAATAGACGATCTCTCCGATGAAGACGCCCAACAACTGTTGGAGCCGATGTAAGTAGGTGGACAGATCGTTATTTGTCAAAACACTGATTTCACGGATTTACTGTCCAAATGGGGGTAGGGAGGTGAGAGCTTATTCCCACTGATTACACAGAAAAGTTCCTTCTCTCATCTTGACAGGGTGATTAGGATTTTAACGGAAATTATTCAAAATATGAACAATCATTTAGGCAGTCAATTGCGCCAAGATTTGAAGACTCGAGATATTATTCCGTTTATGGGGGTTTATGATGTGTTTTCGGCATCCATTGCGGGAAAGTATTATGATAGTATTTTTATTAGTGGGTTTAGTTTTGCTGCCAGTTATTACGGCTTACCGGATATTGGCTTTATTTCCTGGTCTGATATTGTCGCGTTTGTTCAACGGGTAAAAACCGTGCTACCGCAGCATCATATTCTTGTGGATATTGATGACGGGTATGTGGATACTGAAGTGGCTTGTCATGTTGTGTCTCTGTTGGAATCGATTGGTGCTGCTGGTGTCATTATTGAAGACCAAAAACGACCGCGACGATGTGGTCACTTTGAGGGAAAACTGTTAATGGAATTGCCGGATTTTTTGCAGAAATTAAAACGAGTTCTAGCAACTCGGCAAGATTTGGTTGTGGTGGCGCGAACCGATGCTACTGAGATGGATGATATTCTCAGAAGAACCACAGCTTACGCTGAAGCAGGTGCCGATGCAATATTGGCGGATGGGATTAAAAGTTTAGAGGTGATTAAAACCCTCAAACATCATTTGGATAAGCCAATTGTATTTAACCAAATTGCTGGGGGTAAATCGCCAATCTGTAGTTTAAGTGAACTTAAGGAAGCAGGTGTTTCTCTAGTTAACTATAGTACTCCTTGTCTATTTGCAGCTCAGACAGCATTGGAATCGGAAATGAAAGTCCTGCGAGAACAAGATGGATTTTTGCCGAAAACCCAAATAGGGGTAGGGGAATGTACGGCACTGTTGAATCAAAATCTGGTTAGCAATAACAAATAACAAATAACAAATGACCAATGACCAATGACCAATGACCAATGACCAATGACCCATAACCAATGACCCATAACAATATTAACAATTATATCGCCCAACTCTCACCTGCGAAACGGGCATTACTCGAACAGCGACTGAAACAAAAAGCGGCTCAGACTGCTGCTGAAACGTCTATCCCCCGACTTCGCGATCGCGACTCAGCTCCCCTGTCTTTTTCCCAAGTCAGAATGTGGTTTCTTGACCAGTTTGAGCCGGGAAATCCCGCTTATAATCGCCCTTCTAATATTCACATCACGGGTCAATTAAATGTCACTGTACTAGAAAAAAGTCTCAACGAGATTATACGTCGTCATGACATTTTACGCACCAAGTTTCCGGCAGTCGATGGACAACCGACTCAGGTAATTGTGCCGACGTTGACCTTAAGTCTGCCGATTATAGATCTGAGCAATTTACCCCAAAACCAGCAAGAAGGGGAAGTTCAACGTCTGGCAACTCAGGAGGCACAGCAGCCGTTTAATTTATCTAAATTGCCTTTAATTCGAGCTACTTTATTACAGCAAGCTCAGGAAGAACATATTTTATTAATTACCTTCCATCACATTATTTTTGATGGCTGGTCAATGGGGGTTTTCATTCAGGAACTTGCCGCACTTTATCAAGCATTTTCGACAGGTCAACCCAACCCTTTACCCGAATTACCCATTCAATATACTGATTTTGCTCAATGGCAGCGACAAAGGTTTCAGGGAGAAAGGTTACAGTCTCAGCTCGCTTACTGGAAGCAGCAACTAGGGGATGAATTACCTGTTCTAAAATTACCCACGGATCGACCCCGTGGAGCCATTCAAACCTTCCGAGGTGCTAAAGAAGTTCTCATCTTACCTAGAACTTTGAGTGACGCACTGAAGGCATTGAGTCAACGGGAAGGGGTAACATTATTTATGACCTTGTTAGCAGCATTTCAAACGCTGCTCTATCGCTACACGGGTCAGGATGACATCATTGTTGGGACTCCTATTGCTGGACGCGATCGCACGGAAACGGAAAAGCTAATTGGTATTTTTATTAATACCTTAGTCTTGCGGACACAGATACAGGGAAATCTTACGTTTCGGGAACTGTTGAATCGGGTACGCGAGGTAGCGTTAGCCGCCTATAAACATCAAGACGTACCCTTTGAGAAATTAGTAGAGGAACTGCAACCTGAACGAGATTTAAGTCGCCCTCCCCTGTTTCAGGTGTTATTCCAACTCAGAAATTTTCCCAATTATAATCTTGAAATACAAGGAATAAAAACTGAAAATTTTTACTTAGAAACGGGTATAGCAATGCTCGATCTTTCTCTGGAGATAGCTGAGAAAACCGAAGGATTAGCCTGTCTTTTCAAGTACAACATCGATTTATTTGATCAGCCAACCATTGAGAGGATGACGGCTCGTTTCCAATCCTTGCTAGAAGAGGTTGTGGTGGCTCCGGAGCGGCAAATCTTAGAATTAATAGCTGCAACCAATCATGACCGCACAACTTCAACTGATCAGACATTTAGTTGTTATCTCATCGGACATGAATCGTTATTAATTCCTTGTGCCAATAGTCTTTTAGAACGCGGACATCAACTCTTCGGTGTTATTTCCAGTGGAGCCGCGATCGCTGACTGGGCGATTTGCCGACAAATTCCTTACATTGAGATAAAAAATGATTTTGTAGACTTTCTAAGTCAGCAGCATTTTGATTACCTATTTAGTATCCATAATTTAGTTATTTTACCCGAAAAAATACTAGAATTACCGCGTCAATTTGCGATTAATTGTCATGATGCTCTGCTGCCAAAATTCGCTGGACGTAATGCTCCAACTTGGGCTATTATTCATCAAGAAAAAAGTCATGGAGTTACCTGGCATAAAATAACCAAAGTAGTTGACGCAGGTGATATCGTGAAGCAGAGTTCCATCAATATCGCCAAAGATGAAACGGCTTTTACTCTCAACGGCAAATGTTATGAATTGACTCTCCAATCCTTTAGTCAGTTAATTGATGATCTATCTGCCAAGCAAGTTGTTGTCACTCAACAAGATCTAGATCAGCGTAGCTACTTCTCAATTTCCCAAAAACCGAGTGCCGGATGTTTGATTTTCTGGCGTCTCCATGCCAATGAAATAGATGCTTTTGTTCGGGGTTTAGATTTTGGTTCCTATGAAAATTGGCTAGGTATGCCTAAGCTAGCCATAGGGAATGACTTTGTAATTGTTTCCCAAGTTAAAGTTCTTGATGATTCCTCTAGTTTACCGCCTGGAACCCTAGTCGCTATCCAACCGAATTCCCTAAAAGTTTCTACCGCAAGTCACGATATTTTACTCCTCCAGGTACTAACGATAGAGGGTAAACCCCTATCTATTTCTGAATTTGTGAGCAAGTATGGGTTACAAGTTGGAGATCAGTTTCAGGATATTGAACCTAATTTAGTCAAACGCCTGGAAAAATTTGAAACTTTGTTTTTTAAACATGAAAAATTCTGGGTAGAACAGTTAGCCACGTTAAAGCCAATTACAATTCCCTCGGCAAAATTAACCGTATCATCTCAGTCACCCGTCTATGAGGTAACGAGTAAAGATTGGTTAATCCCCGATCCGGTAAAACGATTTTTCGCCAATCATCAAGGATCATGGACGCCGAAAAACTTTTTAATTGCGGCTTTTGTGGCTTATTTGGCTCGTATCAATGAGGTAGATTGTTTTGATGTGGGATTAAAGCAGAGCCAGCTAAATCAGCAATTAGCCGGACTAGAAAGCTTTTTTGCGAGTGAGGTTCCTTTTCCCATCAATATAAGTGACAAACAAAGTTTCGAGGAGGTTTTTGATGCCGTCATCCAACAGGTGGCATGGGTGCAAAAGCACAAGACGTATTCACGAGATATTCTGCTGAGGTATCCCAAACTGCGAGAACTCCGAGAGCAAGGTTTTGGGCATAAGTTTCCCGTGAGTATAGAACTCGTAGAAAAACGAGATGATGCAACACAACCATCGACCAATGGTTTGACATTTAGAGTCTCAGAAAATGAGGAAAAATGCTCTTGGGTCTATAATTCAGGAATGTTTGATCCGGATAGCATTGCCCGAATAATCGAGCAGTTTACGACCTTTGTTCAACATATTGTCACGGACACTAGCTTACCTCTGGCTAACCTCAATTTGCTCTCCGACCAAGAGCGCCATAAAATTTTAGTGGAGTGGAATAGAACTCCAACCCAGACCTCTCAAGATGTATCCATCCATCAACTCTTTGAAGTTCAGGCGACACAAAATCCCAATGCTATTGCGGTAGAGTTTGGCAATCAACACCTAACCTATCAGGAATTAAATGAACGGGCGAATCAACTCGCGCACTACCTGCAAAAATTGGCAGTTCAACCTGAAACCCGGCTGGGACTTTGTGTAGAGCGTTCTCTGGAAATGTTAATCGGACTGTTGGCTATTCTCAAAGCAGGTGGTGCTTATGTCCCCTTAGACCCAACTTATCCGATAGAACGCTTAAATTATATGGTATCGGATGCACAACTATCACTTGTATTAACTCAGGATAAGTTCCAACCTCTGTTTTCCAGCACAACTATACATCAGGTTTGTTTAGATCGAGATTGGAGTACAATTGCTCAAGAAAGTCGCAACAACCCAATTAGCCAAGTTACACCGAGTAACTTAGCGTATGTCATCTACACATCCGGTTCTACGGGAAAACCCAAAGGCGTGATGATTGAACATCAATCCTTGGTGAACTTTACCCAGGCAGCCATTTCTGAATATAGGATAGTTGAGAGCGATCGCATCTTACAATTCGCCTCGATTAGTTTCGATGCTGCTGCTGAAGAAATTTATCCTTGTCTGGCAGTTGGGGGGACATTAGTACTGCGAACCGATGAAATGTTGGCTTCAGTCGCCACGTTCCTGAAAACCTGTCACAAGAGGAAACTAACCGTTTTAGATTTGCCAACAGCCTATTGGCAGCAAATCCTGTCTGAACTCACTACACCTGACGTGGTGCTACCCGAATCTCTGCGAGTCGTGATTATTGGTGGAGAACGAGCTTTACCGGAATCCGTGAAACTGTGGCGGGAGCGTGTGGGGAATTCTCCTCAATTAATCAATACTTACGGACCCACTGAAGCAACAGTCGTTGCTACCACGTACCCCATAACACCCTCAACCCCCATCAACCAAGAAATACCCATTGGACGTGCCATTGCCAATGTCCAAACCTATATCCTAGATGGCAATTTACAACCCGTTCCTATCGGTATTCTTGGCGAATTACACATAGGCGGTTTAGGCTTAGCACGAGGCTATCTCAACCGTCCCGAATTAACCCAAAAAATGTTTATTGCCAATCCTTTTAGTACCAACCTAAACACACGCCTATACAAAACTGGCGACAGAGTACGTTACCTCAAAGATGGCAATATTGAATTTATTGGTCGCATTGATAATCAGGTCAAAATTCGGGGATTCCGGATTGAAATAGGGGAAATAGAAAACGTTTTAAGCCAATATTCACAGGTGCGGGAAGCTGTAGTTATTCTTCGAGAAGACCAGCCAGGGAATAAACGTCTAGTTGCCTATTTTGTGGCTAATTCAGAACTATCGATTACCGATGAATTACGCTCATTTTTCAAGTTAAAGCTACCGGAATACATGGTGCCATCAGCTTTTGTCCAGTTGGATGCTCTTCCTCTAACGCCCAATAGTAAAGTTGACCGCCGTGCTTTACCTCAACCGGAAATAGAAGATACACTCTCAACTAACTTTATTCCTCCACGCACGGTCACAGAGAAACAATTAGCTCAGATTTGGACACCAGTGCTAGGAGTTAAGCAAGTAGGAGTATACGATAACTTTTTTGAGTTAGGAGGACATTCTTTATTAGCCACTCAGGTGATTTCCCGTATCTGCCAAGTTTTTGAAGTGGAGTTGCCGTTGCGTTCTTTGTTTGAAGCACCTACTGTGGCTGAATTAGCTGAACGGATTGAAACACTCAATTGGGCAAAACAAGATTCTAAACTTAATTTAGATCAAGGATTAGAGGAGATTGAAATATGAATACTATTGAATTTCTTTATTATATTCGCAGTCTAAACATTAGACTATCTGCCGATGGCGATCGCCTGCGCTGCCAAGCTCCCCAAGGCGCTCTCACTCCCAGCTTAAAAGCGGAAATTTTTGAACGCAAATCAGAGATTATTGCCTTTCTTAATCAAGCCAATAGAAATTCTCAAGAATCAATTCAGCCGATTTCCAGAGAGGGAAACCTCCCTGTATCTTTTGCTCAACAACGATTGTGGTTTATCGACCAACTCGAAGGTCAAAGTGCTATCTATAACATTTATAGAATGCTACATTTGAGTGGTCAACTCAACCTCAAAACTCTAGAACAAGCCTTCCAAGTCATAGTAGAACGTCATGAAACTCTACGCACAAGTTTTCAAGTTGTTAAGGATTCTCCTGTTCAAGTCCTTGTTCCTGAACTTTCCTTCACGTTGCCAGTTATCGACTTACAAAGCTTGCCGATAGACGAACAATCTGCTCAAGTTCAAAAATTAGTTAAGCAAGAAGCTCAAAAACCCTTTGATTTAACTGAAGCCCCCTTACTACGAGTCACTTTACTCCACTTAGACGAAAAATCCCATATTTTAGTTTTGATAATACACCACATCATCTCTGATGGTTGGTCAATGGGTGTTTTAATTCGGGAATTATCCAGTTTATATCAAGCATTTTGTAAGGGAACACCGAATCCTTTATCGCCATTATCCATTCAATATGCAGACTTTGCTCACTGGCAACGAGACTGGTTACAGGGTGAAGTTTTAAGTAAACAAGTCAATTATTGGAAAGGACAATTAAAAGATGCACCTCAATTATTAGAACTACCAACTGATTATCCTCGTCCACCCGTACAGACATTTCAAGGCAGACGGGAATACTTTCAGCTTAATGCTGAACTCACGCAAAAATTAACAATAGTAAGCCAACAGTCAAAAACTACTTTATTTATGACCCTATTGGCAGCGTTTGCCACCTTACTCTACCGCTACAGCGCCCAATCGGATATCGTCATTGGCTCTCCTATTGCTAACCGCAATCGCAGTCAAATAGAGCCATTAATTGGCTTTTTTGCCAATAGTTTGGCATTACGGATTAATTTACAGGGCAATCCCAGTTTTAACGAATTACTAAGTCAAGTACGGCAGATAGCCTTAGATGCCTATGATCACCAAGACTTACCCTTTGAGAAACTCATCGAAGAACTGCAACCGGAGCGTTCTTTGAGTTATAGTCCTTTGTTTCAGGTGATGTTTGTCTTACAGAATGCTCCCAGTAGTAGCCTGGAATTACCCGATTTAACCCTGACATCTTTGGACGTTGACACCGAAACAGCGAAATTTGATTTGCTCCTCTCAATCAACGAAACTGAACAAGGCTTAAAGGGAGTGTGGGAATATAATACGGATTTGTTTGATGGGGAAACGATTACCCGAATGGGGAGTCATTTCAAACTATTGCTGGAGGGGATTGTTACTAACCCAGGACAGAGAATTAGCCAGTTCCCAATTTTAACAGAAGCTGAACGGCATCAGTTATTAGTAGAGTGGAATAATACTCAGACTGATTATCCAAAAGACAAGTGCATTCACCACTTGTTTGAGGAGCAAGTTAAGAAAACTCCTGATACTGTCGCGGTCTGGTTTGATGAACAAAAACTGACCTATCGAGAGTTGAATAATCGAGCCAATCAATTAGCACATTATCTACAAACATTAGGGGTGAAACCCGAAGACTTAGTGGGGATTTGTATTGAACGCTCTCTCGACATGATAGTTGGACTATTAGCGATTCTCAAGGCGGGGGGAGCTTATGTGCCAATTGACCCAACTTATCCGCCGGAACGTATCACCTATATGCTTGAAGATGCTCAAGTAGGAGTGCTGTTAACTCAAAACAGTTTAGTCAAAGAACTTCCCGTTGGTAATACTCAACGAATTGGTTTAGATTCACAGTGGCAACTCATCTCTCAACAAAGCCCAGACAATCTACTTACTAATGTCACCTCTAATAACTTAGCCTACATTAACTATACCTCTGGCTCCACAGGCAAACCCAAAGGCGTAGAAGTGCTGCACCGAGGGGTGATTCGTCTCTTGTTTGGCATCGATTACGTCCACCTAGATAGCAAACAACGACTGTTACAAATGGCACCCATTTCCTTTGATGCGGCTACCTTTGAGATTTGGGGAGCGTTATTACATGGTGCTAGGTGCGTTCTCTTTCCCGAAACTGTACCAACAACTCAGACCTTAAGAAATGCAATTCAAACCCACAACATCACAACCTTATGGCTAACATCAGCATTATTTAATGCGATTGTCGCTGAAGATGCCGAGGCGTTATCGGGAGTCCAACAATTACTGACAGGCGGAGAAGTTCTTTCAGTTAACCCCATCAAAAAAGCACTGGCGGCTTTACCCTCAACTCAGATTATTAATGGATATGGTCCGACAGAAAACACGACATTTACTTGTTGCTATTGTCTGC
>JGI12210J13797_10051686_pt1 | contig 10546 bp, 8 predicted proteins | sample ElkSlonscriptome_3_FD_13797 | JGI IMG/M metagenome (IMG submission 13797) | reverse complement strand
ATCAGCTGCCGGTCATTTCCGGAGCAGCCGAAGCGGCTTCCATCGCTGCCGTTGCACCGGTCCCGCTCGCCAGTTCCCTGGCATAGGCGCTCCACAGCATGGCGATCGGCTGACGCTTGCCGGTTACCTTGTCGAAGGTTTCCCGGGCCGCATCGTAATTGCCCATGCCGACCTGCGCGATGCCGAGACGGGTCAGGGCTTCGTCCGACTTGACGCCGGGCATGTCGAGTGCGCGCTGGAAGAAGTTCGCCGCCTTGTCGTACTCCCCATAGCTCAGGAAGGCATCGCCCGCAGCGGTCACGGTGCGAAGCTGCGCGCTGTCAGCCATCGCATCGCGTTCGAGCGCAGGCAGATCGGCCCGGTCGCTCGCAATGCGTCCCTCGGCGGTTTCGAGCGCCTCTGTGACGAAAAGATTGTCGCGCGTGACAACGCCTTCGGCGATACCTTCGTCGATTACGTCCTTGACCTCCTGGGGCAGACGACGCGGATCGGCGGCCTCGATGTAATAATCGTAATCCGACGCATCCTGCAGCGCATCGACGCGACGGCTCAGACGGAACAGGTCGAGAATTTCCGGACCCTCGAAGGTGTTCAGATTACGAGTGAGATTGACCGCATCGCGCCAGTTTGTAGCCGACGGGTAGTCCGCAATCCACATGGTGGTGAAATCGTAGACCTCGGGCGTCACCTCGTTCTCGTAGGCGACCGTCACGCCGCGGCGATACCATTGCTCGTCCACGCTCTGACCTTCGGCCTTGCGCGCTTCGATCGCCTGTTCGAGATAATCGAAGCCCTCTTGCAGCTGGTTCTGTCCGAAATAGCTCTCGGCCATTGCGATCTGGAGATCGGAGGCGCTGACGTTTTCGGTCGCGAAATTGTTGTCGATCGCGCCCTGCAAATAAGTGCGCGCCTTGGCATAGTCGTTCTTCGCATTGGAAAGCTGGTACGCGATGAAATTGTACCGGCCGACATTCTCGGCAGGAACCATGCCGCTGCCGAGCATCAGTTCCATGCCGCGCAGCTGCAGGTCGCGATCCTCTGCCATGATCCCGGCATTGAAGATCAAGCCACCGCCCGCAATCTTCTCGTCGGGGGTCGTCAGAACAGGGACAAGCGCATCGATCTGCGTCTGCAGGGCAGCGACATTCGCGCCTTCGGCCTTGAGTGCCTCATCGAGCGGGACGTAGGCTTCGCGAAAGGCGTCGGTGTATCCGCCGCCGGCCGCTTCGTCCTTCTTCTGATCCCGGTCGCGCTTGCGCTGCGCGTTTGCTTCGACCGGGAAGACGGCGGTCGCGATGGTGGCTGTGCCGGTCGCGAGCGCGATGGCGAGAGCGAGCGACGAACCGCTCCTGCGCGAGAAAATGGTCTTCATCAATTGATCTCCTGAAACATGATGCCCCGCCGCTTGTTCGCTCGGCAGGCGGGGTCTGGTGATTTCGGGCGCACGCATTGACGACAATGCGCGGCAATTGCAAACCTCAATGGCCGAACGGGGCTGAACGCGGTTTGAATGGCGAATGGCCCCCGTCGTTCATGCAAAAGCGCATCGGAACGGCGAAAGCACGGCCCGGCCGGGCGCAAATGTGGAAAAAGCGCGCTTTGTTCCCGTGGTGTTCCGGCGCATCGGTGGCTTAAAGACGCTCGCATCCCTACATTGACGGCTTCGGGTATTCCCCGAAGAAGAGCCTTTTCGTAAAGGCTCCCTAATTCAACGATAGCGAGAAACGGCAGCCCTTTGAGCGACAACGACATTCTCGAACCGACCGCACCGGTCCCGCCCAGCGACTACGAGCGCATCGATATCGTAGACGAAATGAAGACGAGCTATCTCGATTACGCGATGAGCGTGATCGTGAGCCGCGCGCTTCCCGACGTGCGCGATGGATTGAAGCCGGTTCACCGCCGCATCCTGTACGCGAGCAAGCTCGGCAATTTCATCGCCGGACGCCCATACGTCAAAAGCGCCAAGATCGTCGGCGACGTGATGGGCGATTTCCACCCGCACGGCGACAGCGCGATTTACGATGCGCTGGCACGCATGACGCAGGACTGGTCGATGCGCGTGCCGTTGATCGATGGCCAGGGCAATTTCGGATCGATGGATCCCGATCCGCCCGCCTCGATGCGTTATACCGAGGCGAAGCTGGCCCGCGTCGCCGACACCCTGCTCGACGATCTCGACAAGGATACCGTCGATTTCGTCGACAATTACGATGGCCGCAAACAGGAACCATCGGTTCTGCCCGCGCGCTTTCCCAACCTGCTGGTCAATGGTGCGGGCGGCATCGCGGTCGGTATGGCCACCAATGTCCCGCCGCATAATCTTGGCGAAGTGATCGATGGTTGTTTCGCCTATCTCGACAACCCGGCGATCACGTCCGAAGAACTGATCGAATACATACCCGGCCCCGATTTCCCGACGGCGCCGTTGATCCTGGGCACCAGCGGGGCGAAGTCCGCCTACACCACCGGGCGTGGATCGATCCTGATGCGTTGCCGTCACGAGATCGAGAAGCGCGCTGGCGATCGCGAGAGCATCGTATTCACCTCGATTCCCTTCCAGGTCGGGAAATCCGGTCTGGTCGAGAAGATCGCCGATGCCGCGAAGGAAAAGCGGATCGAGGGCATTTCCGATATTCGCGACGAATCCTCGCGCGAGGGCGTTCGGGTGGTCATCGATCTGAAGCGCGACGCCACGGCCGACGTAGTCCTCAATCAGGTCTGGCGGCACACCCCGGCGCAATCCAGCTTCCCTGCCAACATGCTGGCGATCCGCGGCGGGAAACCTGAAACGCTTGCCTTGCGCGATTTTATCCAGGCGTTCATCAGCTTTCGCGAAGAGGTCATCACCCGCCGCACGAAATACGAACTGGGCAAGGCGCGCGACCGTGCGCACATCTTGCTCGGCCTCGTCGTCGCGGTGTCGAACCTCGACGAGGTCGTGCAGATCATCCGTGGCGCGCCCAATCCCGCCACCGCCCGCAGCCGTTTGCGCGCCAAGGAATGGCCGATCGGCGACATTGCGCAATACATCCGCCTGGTCGAAGCGATCGAACCGAGCGCGGACCAGGAAGGCGGAACCTATCGCCTGTCCCAGCGGCAGGTGAAAGCGATCCTCGACCTTCGCCTTCACCGGCTTACCGCCCTTGGCAGAGACGAAATCGGCGACGAGCTGAAAGAATTGTCGGACAGGATCGAGGAATACCTCGCCATTCTCGGCGACCGGGTAAAGCTGTATGCGGTCCTGCGCGAAGAGCTCGAAGAGATCCGCGCGACCTACGCGACCCCGCGATTGTCGGAGATCGCGCCGGCATGGGACGGCCTCGACGACGAGGACCTGATCGAGCGCGACGACATGGTCGTGACCGTGACTCATGGCGGCTATATAAAGCGCACCCCGCTCGCGACGTTCCGCGCACAGGCCCATGGCGGCAAGGGGCGCAGCGGCATGGCGACCAAGGACGAGGACGCCGTCGTCGAACTGTTCGTCACCAGCACCCACAACCCGGTGCTGTTCTTCACCAGCCTTGGCCGGGTCTACCGCCTTAAAGTCTGGAAACTGCCCGAAGGCGGTCCCCAGACCAAGGGTCGGCCAATGGTCAATCTGCTGCCGCTGGGTGACGATGAACGCGTCACCAACGTCCTTCCCCTACCCGAAGACGAAGATAGCTGGGACGCGCTCAACATCGTCTTCGCCACGCAGCAGGGCATGGTCCGCCGCAATTCGATGGATGCGTTCACCAACATCCCGTCGAACGGCAAATACGCGATGGGCTTTGCCGATGGCAGCGGAGACAGGCTGATCGGCGTTGCCCTCCTCAACGAACAGCAGGAAATATTCCTCGCCTCCGATGCCGGAAAAGCGATCCGTTTCGCCGCTACCGATGCGCGTGAGACGAAGAGCCGCACCGGGATCGGCGTGCGCGGCATGTCGCTGAAGAACGGGGCCAAGGTCGTGTCGATGGCGGTCCTCGAAAAGCTCGAAGCCGAAATGGAAACACGCGAAGCCTATTTGCGCGCAGCAGCATGGAAGAACAACGACGCCGACCATACGCTCGATACCGAAACGGTCGCGGCAATGGACGAAAACGAACAGTTCATCCTGACGCTCACCAGCAACGGTTATGGCAAGATTTCATCGGCATACGAATATCGCACGATCGGTCGCGGCGGTCAGGGATTGACCAATATCGGATCGCCCGACAGCAATCCGGATCGCAACGGTCCGGTGGTCGCAAGCTTCCCGGTAACGCACGGTTCGCAGCTCATGCTGGTAACCGATCAGGCCAAGCTTATTCGCATGCCGATAGATTTCCGTCATCTGATCGAAGACGGATTCGAGGATCACAAGGGGTTCTCGGTCTACGGCAGGGCTTCGTCCGGCATCCGGATCTTTGACGTGGCGAAAGGCGAGCACATCGTCGGCGCGGTCAGGATCGACGAGCAGACCGAACCGGAAAACGAAGGCGAGGAAGCCGTGGTCGAGGAAATGGTCGAGCGGCGTGGCGGAGATGACACGACGAGCCCGGATACGACGCTGCATTCCGACGACAACATGGATGGTGAGGGAGACGCTGACGTCGGAGGCGACCCGCCCGAATAAGGCGCTAGTTTCCGGCGGCCCCGCCGCGTTGCAAGGTCGATTTCCCCCGCATTGTCTGGACCACGCTGCTCGCGATCAATAGCAGACCGGCATAGAACAACGGCCAGGCCAGCAGGTTCGGCAATTCACCTGCATTGAATTCGCCCGTCCGGCTGAATTCCAGCATATCGCTTGCGATCAACAGCAGCGCTCCGGTCCCTACGCGGGCGCGCGGGAAGATGCTGGTCCAGGCCGCCACCGCCATTAGCCCGAGAATCGCGGCATAGCCCGCCGCCCAGCCATCGCGGGTGAGCATCCAGGCGACAAGCGGTGTTCCAAGAGCGAGTGCTGCTGCCGATATGCGCTGACCGGTCGCGATATCTTCGCGGTGGTTGCGTCCGAACAATAACAGGGCGATCCCATGCGACAGCGCGAACACCGCAAGACCTGCGGCATTGAAAAGCTCGATCACCATGGCCGCGATCGCAGATGCGATCAGAGCGCCAGAAAGAAGCGCCGCGTCGACTCCATCGGCACGCCGCGCGACATAGACCGCCAGCAACCCGACACTCGCCCCCTTGAGGGCGATCAGCCAGATCCCGCCGATCGGATTGTTCCAGACGAAGTAATAGGTCAGCGCGGCAGCAACTCCGGCGAGCAGCCACGGGCGATGTTCGATCAATGCGCGACGAGCCATCTGCCCCTTCTCACTTGCCCCTTCTCACTTGCGATCCGGCTAGCACGCAATTACCTCGCCTGCCATGACCAACAGCGATCACGACGTTCACATCATCGGCGGCGGACTGGCCGGATCCGAAGCGGCCTGGCAACTCGCCCGGCGCGGCGTTAAGGTGCGGTTGTCCGAAATGCGCGGATCGGGCGAAACGACGCCCGCTCACCAAGGCGACGGGTTGGCGGAACTGGTCTGTTCTAACAGTTTTCGATCGGACGACGATAAGAAGAACGCGGTCGGCCTGCTCCATCACGAAATGCGTGAGCTCGACAGTCTCGTAATGCGTGCCGGCGAAATCGCGCGTGTGCCCGCTGGCAGCGCGATGGCGGTTGACCGCGATGTATTCTCCGCGGAGATCGAACAGGCGTTGTCCGAACATCCCAATGTCTCGGTCGTGCGTGAGAAGGTTGACCGTCTGCCCCAAGCCGGCCTCACGATCGTAGCGACTGGCCCTCTGACAGCCCAGTCGCTGGCCCAGAGCATCGTCAATGCTACGGGGGAGGACCGCCTTGCATTCTTCGATGCCATCGCCCCGATCATCCACCGCGACAGCATCGACATGTCGAAATGCTGGATCCAGTCGCGCTGGAACAAACGGACCGAGGCGTCGAACGAGGATGGCGATTACATCAATTGTCCCATGACGAAGGAGCAATACCTCGCCTTTCACCAGGGACTGATCGATGGCGAAAAGTCAGAGTTCAAGGACTGGGAGAAAGACACGCCATATTTCGATGGCTGCATGCCGATCGAAGTGATGGCCGAGCGCGGCGTGGAAACCCTGCGGTACGGACCTATGAAGGGCGTCGGCCTCGACAATCCATACGATACGAACGAGGAATTCCCTCAGGGACGCTGGCCCTACGCCGTCGTTCAGCTTCGCCAGGACAACAAGCTTGGCACGCTGTGGAACATGGTCGGCTTCCAGACGAAGCTGAAATACGGTGCGCAGGTCGAACTCTTCCGCACCATTCCAGGCCTCGAAAACGCTGAATTCGCGCGGCTCGGCGGGCTCCACCGCAACACCTTCCTCAATTCACCGCAGGTGCTCGACCGCCAGCTCAGATTGAATGCGGCGCCCCATATCCGGTTCGCCGGGCAGGTGACGGGCTGCGAAGGCTATGTCGAAAGCGCGTCGATCGGGCTGGTCGCCGGAATGATGGCGGCGGACGAACTGGCGGGTCGCGATTGGCGCCCCCTGCCTCGTTCGACCGCGCTGGGCGCGTTGTTGAGCCACATCACGGGCGATGCCGAGGCTTCGACCTTTCAGCCGATGAACGTCAATTTCGGCCTGTTTCCGCCATTGCACGAGGTGAAGAAGAAGCAGCGAAAGGAGGCCTACACCTCGCGCGCCAAGGCCGATCTAAGAGAGTGGCTGAACGAAACGCGCGAAGCCGTTCCGGCCTAGCAACTGCACTCGGGTTCGGGTTTGGACGCTTTGCGCGGTTTGGGGGCGGATGTCGCGAATTCCGTCGGCGTCAGCTTAGCGTTCTCGTCCTCGTCCATCTCGTCGAACCGGTCCGCGGTTGTTACCGCCCATTCCTCGAATGTCAGCAGGTTGTTGCCATCGACATCGAGCTTGCGAAATCCCTTCGACCGGCTCGAGAGCATTTCATTGCGCGTGATGATCCGGTCGCGATTGCGATCGTAGCGAAAGAAACGGCGTTCCTCGCGCGTCAGTTCGCTTGCCTCTGGCGGAGCCGGTCCGACGAGGTCCCCCGGATCGATCTGCGGCAATTCATCAGGTGAGGCCAACATCTCAAGCGGTTCGGGCGGCGGCGGCGCGTTAAGCTCGACCTGAGCATTGCCCTGCCACCAGAACACGCCGACCCCGGCCATTATCAATCCTGCGAATACCCCCAATACAGCCTGTCGCATATGCCCTTTCCCCGTCCAAGCAAACGCCGGCCCGATACACGCGATCAGCGTCCAATGATAGCCGCTCTCGCCGCGACCAGTGCCGCGCCGCGCCCATGCATCAGCGCTTGGCCGCCATTGACGATCGAGCGACGCGCCAGCGCGTCGAGCACGGCCAGCCCCCGCAGCGGCCGGGGAAGGACCACGCTCGCCATATCCTCGCGAGCAAGGTCGAGCAGCGTTTCGCGTTCGTTATCGTCCGCGACATGGACGGCTGCATCGGCCAGCGCCCAACGTCGGCCTGCGCGGGCGCACGCCTTGGTATGTTTCCTGTCACCGGTCATCAGGGCAAGCGCGGCAAACGGGGCGCCCCGCCCGTCGGCGAACGCCTCCGCATGCCAGCGTTCCAGTGTATCGGCGAGCAGATGCTCCCAGGCATCGACGAGCGCGATGAGAGCACCCTCGTGTCCCCGCCATTCTTCACCGATAGAATCGAGCACGGCATCGCCGCGCGGCCGCTCGCTGACCTCCGATTTCAGCGTATCGCGCCACCAGGCAAGCCGCATCTGTCCGAGCACCGGCTCCGTCGTGGCCGCGACAATCCGCGCGAGCCGCCCATCGAGCTCGAGCATCGTGGCGAGAGGCGCGCGGATGCGAATATCCGCGTGCGCGAGCGCAATCCGGGCTTCATCGGTCAGGTGTTCGGGGTCCGCGCTCATGGGTGCGCTGCATAGAGTGAGCGGTCAGACCGCTGTCAAGTTTTGCCCGAGATCAAGATGGATCAGCAGACGTGTTCGTCGACGCCTGAAACCGGAGTGATGTTCGTCAATGCTGCTCCGCGCGTTCTGAAGGTGGAGATCTCGTGAAAATCGCCACTGTCGGGCAGGAACCCGCTGACAAGAGATTCACTGATAATCTCGGTATAGGGAAAGAACACTTCCGATACGATGACCATCTGGTTCTGCCCTAGATCGAGATTGTTGGGTAAATCCACCTCGGGTCCGTCGGCAATATCATCGGTGGTGGTCCACTGCGTACCGATCCGGCTTTCGAAGGTGTCTTCGACCGCACACCGTTGCCAGGCAATCTTGTTCTGAACCGCGTTTGCGTCATCGTCGTAGACGCCGATTACCGCCGTAAGAATCACGTTACCTTCCGGATTGAACGCGAAGGGTCTCGCGATCAATTCCACGGCTTCGAACATATCTCCGATCTGGCGTTCATTCGGCGGAACCTGATTGCTCGCGACCTGGTCGGCCAGTGTCGAGGCAATCCGCTCCGTCTTCTGGTGGGCGAGAACGACATTGGTGAATTCGATGCCGACCATCCCGAACCCCATGAAGATCGGGAGCGCATAGGCGAACTCGATCAACGCCACGCCAAAGGTATCTTTTCCAAGGGAGCGAATATTCCCGAGCGTCTTTTTGATCAAAGTGCGCATGAGGTTTCCCGAAATGGTTCGTTGCGAGCGACAGTCGTCGATTCTATTTCGTAATAACCTTTTCCGTTGGTGAATTGCTTGGCCACGGATGGAACTAGGGAGCGCACGTTGTAGGTTGCACGGAAGCGCACGACTTCCCCAAACGAGCCGTAATTGCCCGTAAGTCCCATGTCTTCGTCCCAGACCCCGTTGCCGTTCACATCGGTGTAGCTTTCACCGTCATCGCGGGTTCCGTTGGTGTTGGCATCGTCGAAAGGTTCCGGGTTTCCGACATCTCCGAACCTGGATCCGTATGACTCCACCTGAAGTTTTGCAGGCTCTCCATCTGCGCTCGAGACGACCGACATGCGGCTCTGCAGTTCAGCTTCCAGAGCCTTTGCGTTTTCGTTCGGGCAATCTGCCACGCGAGACGATCGCGAGGCGGCAAGCACGGAACTTTCCAGGGTAGAGCGGGCGAACAGGACGTATCCGAATTCGAGGAGGCCGGTGAGGAGAAGGACCAGCACCGGAGCGACGAACGCAAACTCGATGATGGTCACGCCATTGCGATCGCGGGTAAGCTTGAGCAGGCTGAACATCAGCTTGTCAGCCTGAGATTGACGAGTTCCGATGCGATCGTGACGAACGCCTCGCTGAGGTCGTTGCCGGAAGCCGCCGAAAAGAAGTGCGTGTTGCGGTCGGTGGCGCATTCGCGGAACATCTCCCGCGTACGGTCCCCGCGAGCGTTGTTGTTTATTTCAAATGCGATGGTGTAGATTTCGATGCCATCGTCCTTCATGGCCTCGCAGGTTTTGGAGAAACGATATTCGAGGTTGTCGATCGTGTCGTTCTTGCCCGTGCCGGGAATGATGATGCGATCTTCGTAGGTCTTGTAGGCGGTGTAGGCCGTGTCGAGCACCGTGCCGCTCGAACCCGGGCGGCCGTCATCGCGGCTATCGAAGTTACCATCGCTCATGAAGATCACGACCTTCTTGACCGGGACGCCCGATGGGGTTGATCGGGGAAACACGTCGCTGCGCGACATCATGCGGTACGCCCACGTCATCGCCGCGTTGTGGAACGTGCCGGTTCCGGGAAGCAGGGCCTCGTTCTCGTTATCGATGTAGGTTTTCAGACTGCTTTTCGTGTTGGCATAGGAAATCGGCAGCGCTTCGGCAGGGCACTGATAATTGGGCGATGCACCCCACAGATTGTTCGGGCTGGCGCTTTTGCCCAGGCCGGATTTATGATTGTAGGGACTGGCATCGACGAAATCGCCCTTGTCCGGCAGCCGGTCGATCGAGATGACCGTATCGTTCTTGTCACAACTGCGCTTTTTCCCACTTTTCGTGTGGATGCAGATATCGTTGCCGTGAAGGCGGATCAGCGCGTCCTTGATCGTCGGAATCTCCAGGATCTGCTGCTGGCTGCTGGGTATCTTGTAGCGATTGTTAATGTCCTGGAAGGAGTCGACATAGATCGGCGGATAGATGAACGGCTCGATCTTGGGCATTCCTCCCTCGCCCGGCATGTTGTCGCCGATATCGAATGCGCCGGTATCCATCTTGTGGGGGTCGGACGAGATGTCACGAATAGTCTGATCTGCAAACACGCAGCCCTTCCAGCCCAGCGGATCGCTCGCCGGGCGGTCGGTGAAATTGGGATAATCCTGGACCAGGGAGCTGTCGTGCATGCGCACGAGACGTCCGACATTGACCATCGTGTTGTACGGCAGGATACCGACGGCAAAGCCGTCCCGGTCATTCTCCGAGCCATAAATGGTGTCGACGAAGTTCTTCGATGCCTTCTTGAGTTCGCCCATGCGGTTGTTGGACTGCATCGATCCGGTGTTGTCGAGCACCAGCAGTGCCTCCACCGAATTCGGCAGATCGTCGGACGCTTCGGCCACGGCGTGCGCACCGAAAGAGAGAGTATCCATCCCGACCAGCCTCAG
>JGI12210J13797_10096735_pt1 | contig 10549 bp, 6 predicted proteins | sample ElkSlonscriptome_3_FD_13797 | JGI IMG/M metagenome (IMG submission 13797) | reverse complement strand
GCCTCCTGCATCGCTTGGTAAACTTCATATTGTGCTGTATTCAAACGCTGTCTATTCACAAAGTTTAGCCAACCCGGAGCCGCGATCGCACTTAATATCCCCACGATGAAAACGATGATCATCAGCTCCAATAACGTATGTCCCGCCGTGGCGCTGGGTACGGGGTTTGGGGTTAATGATTGATGGTGTAGCATTCTCAAATTACCCTGAGTGAACTCATCATTGGGAGTTCCGTGCTACGATTTAGCCACCTACTTTCATTTTTAGGCTTGTCCAGATATTCTGTGGCAATGTTAATCGCAATCCAAGCATTCTTACGTTACAAAAATATCTGTAGTGGGAACATCTTGCTCCCGGTGCTAAGGAATAGACTTGAGTTCGGCTACAATTCTCCCCAAATGAAATGCTCATCTGGCAACTCCCAATAGCTATTTTGTGATCAGAGTATGATCCTGCCAAGGGGAAAGATAAAAATTTTAACCGAGCGAATCTTCTCTTATTTAAACTTAATAGAAATTGATATAGGTTTCAGGGAGAGAGGTAGGCATTTACGTTTCTAGAACCGCTAGTTTTGAGTCCTGTATCGGTATTTTCCTGGATATAGCCGCTGAAATCTTGCCCAAATTTGTTATCAACTATACAGCAATTTAGGCAAAACCCCTTATCGTCTTACAAGGGGCAACCTTGGGGGTTGGATGTGGCATTATATTCACCTTTACCAATTTCCATAGACCCAATCAAGGTTTTGACGGTGACACAACGAGCCGTAGCCGGAATGGCTTGATTAGTGGAATTAGGGATTGCCACCGTTACAGCTAAGACGTTGGGAGCGGTACTGCCTAAATTGGCGTCGTCTTCTAGATTCCCTTGATAATTAAAGGTAATGGTTCGTGGAGCACTCAAGTTACAGCTTATTGAGCCAGCATTAGTGCTAGTATTGGCTTGGTCAAGATTAGAACATAAAATAACTTGACCGTCTTTAATCTCCAAGTCCTGACTTAACGGTTGCCAAGCGTTGCTGGTAGAATTTAGACTAATAGCAGTGCCTTCGTCATCTTCGGCTTGATAAACGGCAACTTCGGGTACATCGACATTTTGTCTGAAACTCACATTGTAACTGCGCTTGGTGCGTTTCGCTTCCCGTTGCGCCTCCTGTAGCGCCGTCCAAATTCCATCATTGACTTTCGCCACCCGTTGACGGTTGACAAAGGCGAGCCAACCCGGAGCGATAATTGCACTTAAGGCGGCGATAATCAGCACAACCGCGATCATCTCTATCAGGGTAAATCCAGAGTTGGAGTTGTCAGTTAACTGAGAGTTAGTCGCCGTTTGAGTTGTCTTCAACCTCAGCCAACGCTTGAGTGAAACTGGCTGTCGCATAAGATGTCCTCCTTCTTCAATAAGGTGATGTTTAGTCAGCGTTGAGGAATCCCCGTGCTTCAACAACGATATTGGCGCTGGGGAAAAATGTGGAGCGACTGGCTGTATACTCGTTATCCGTTGGCTGAATCCTTGCCAAAGCATTCCCTCTGAGATAGATTTTGGCTATATTTTGACCCGAATCGACACAGGCATAGAAGTTTTCGATGTTGGTGTTTTGGGGAACCAGTTGAGCCTGGGTGGAGTTCAGTTGTCCTTGACAAAAGGCGTTATCCAGGGTAGTTCCCGATGGGACTCCTGGGGGAACGTTTGCGGTTTTGTCGATGTAATCCACTAATACCTGAGTTGTTGAACCAAAATCGGGGGTGTCCTTTGTCCATTGGTTCATTTTCTGTTTAAGAGTCCCCGATAAACTCAGGTCAAACGAGTCAAAACCAGCATCACCAGCAACAATTATTTCGGTGGTAGTTGGATTTGATGGATTGGGTCGGGTTATCGAACCGCTGACTTCAAACCGACCGATCCGAGCCGTATTTGACCAGGTTTGGTCAGGGGTGGTAATTAGATAGTAGCCGACGAGGGAATAGACAAAGGCATCATTACACTGATCCGGATCAGTACTACAGATGTTAACATTATTACTTCCCACCGGAACGACGGCTGATTTATACTCGCGTTTCCAAAAGACCAAAACTGGGATGCATTGGGTATCATCGGTACAACCCGTAGCATCAGCTATCGGTGGAATTTGGTCGTTAATGCCAGAGTCAATAGTGCCGTCTTGTTCAATGGTGGGGTCAGAATTATGGATTTGACTCAACCCACTGTGATCGTAGATATAGATTGCCTGTTTGAGATCAGCAGCAATATAATCTAGGGCGTCTTTGATTTGTTGCTCTGAAGTTGCCTTGGCTTGTTCGTTGCGGTCTGTGCTGAGAATATTAATCATCAATCCTAGCAGGGGTGTAATCACCAAAGCCGCTATGATCATGGCGACAAGCAGTTCAATCAGTGTGAAGCCGCTATTTCGCCGGGGCGGATTGCCACGCTTGGACTTGAGTTGATGGTTGAAAATCGATTTAAGCATAGGATGGTTTCTCCCTTGGCTGACAAAGCTGACGCCATTTGTTACTGACAACCCCCAAAACGTTGACAATAATCCTGGAACTCAGTTTGACCACTACTGATTTCCGTGGTGATTTCCATCAGGGGGGCTTTATAGTCGCCCAGTGTTCCTACAAAAATTGCCTGTTTGCCACCACTTGTACTCTGAGTTTTGAGAGCGCCACTATCATGAAAGGCGTAGGCTCTATACACTCGCACACCCAGAATATACCCTTGGTTAGGATTGGTATCTAAGGCACTGGGTACACTGCGGAAGCCCTGAACGATTAGATCATTGGGGCTACTTGCCGTGCAGTCGCCATCGCCATCTATGTCCACACAGTACAAGCTTGCGCCTGAAGCGCTGGGTGTGGAATTTTGGGAGCAGTAAGTGCCACTGGCGCAAGAGGAGAAAGCTGAAAGGGCGGGGGCGCTAACATCCGATAAATCGGTGCGTTTGGACGAGAAGCTACCTGAGTTATTTTCAGCTAGCACCACAATGTGGTTAGGGGGGTTAATCGCGCCAGCCGTTACCCCATCAATATAGGTTTTCGCGGCTTGGGTGGCGAGTTCTACCCGTCTAGCTTGGACTCGCGCCGCTGTTGCCATGACGAGAATTGGCGAGAGTCCCACCATTAAAATCACCACAACCATCAGCGCCATCAATGACTCAATGATGGTAAAACCTGATTCGCCAGCAGGTGGTTGCAGCGTCGGGGGCGTTCCCCCGGGGCTGCCAACTTTTTTCCTTGGTTGATTGAGCGGTTTGACCGTGAGCATGGTTTTAGGCGTTAGGTATTTGGAGGATAGTTACCGGTTAGGCAGTTTGATGGGCGTTGCGAATCGGGAATGGCGTTGGCGTTAACCCGATAAGTGGCACCTATATCTCCGACATTATCGCTAGCCACCTTCGCGCACATTAACGCTTGCACCCAGGGATCGTTACGTCCCACCTCCCGATAGAACTCGTCTGGATCTCCCGCCGCATCTGCAGTGAATCGTTGGGCAAATAAGTCAGGAAGCTGGGAGAGTAAGCCTACATCAAATCCCCATTCCCGCTGAGGTTCTAGGTAGTAAGGGCGAGTTGGAGACTGAGCGCGATATTCTTGCACGTAGCCAAAAATCCCCGCTGCTCCGAGGTTGCGTAAATGTTCAAATGGAGCAGTGGCGTAGGCGCTGTGTTTGAACTGAATAAATGAACCACTGATGCGGGCAATTTTGGGATTAGTTGGGTTGCCAGGAGCTGCTGGATCTGTCCAGTTTTCTATCGCACGGACAAAGTTAACTAAACCGCCATTTTCCTCACCTCGACTGGCTCCAATGGGAGGATCACCGCCAGCAAAGACCAGATTGGCTGTTGTATCAACGGCTCTTTGCTGCCAATAGGTCTCTTGAGCAACGTCGCCCTGAACTCTAGCAGTAGGACTGGCCACCGTTCCGGTTGGAGTTTGAAGTTGCAGAACTGGCGCTAAAAGGGGTTGAGCGGTTCCAGTAGCTGGGCTTTGAATATAGAGTGCTTTATCTGTTGGATTGAAAGCCGGAGCTGCTGTTGGGGTACTAGAATTATTACTTCCCTTGAACCAGAGGGCATTAGGTGCAGTCCTGGGGAATGTATTGGTACCATCGTAAGGAAATTTCGCTACGTTACCACTACTGTCTATTCCTAAAGGAACTGGATTCCCACTAGTTGGAAGAAGTACGTTAGATAATGAGTTTCGCTCGAAAGCCACCCGTCGGGGATAACGTTGTAAAGCTGGAATTGTCGGTTGAGCTGTGCTTCCTGCTGCGAATAGATCACCAATATTAGCGGCAGTGCCATAGTCAGTATCAAAATTATCACCAATATGATCTGAGGACTTGGCTCCCGCACCATCAATCGACCAGTCATCGGGTCCGCAGTCCGAAACGACAAGCTTTGTACAGACTTCCATCAAATACTCATGGGTTTGAATCCGTCGTTGAATCGGCGTGACAAAGTTGTTGAAGTAAGAACTCGACAAATTTGGATCTGGCGTAAGTCCAGGATGGAGATTAGTTCCCGTCGCACTATAGTCAGCATCTTGGAAGTCACGACTGGTAACAAAATTGTTATTGACAAAACCACTGTTTAGGCGAGCCGTAGAAACAGAATCACCGATATTATTTCTCAAATCGTAGTCTCCCTCATTCCGATAACCCAATCGGAAATTATTCGACAGCAACGTCACCGAATCTGCCAAAACCGTTGCCGATCGCCATAAGTCACCTCCTCCAGTACAGTTGATCCTGGTGTCACCAGCACGACAGGCAAAGTTAGAATCGAGGCTAGTACGACCATAAAAATCATCTCGACTCCAAGTGGGATTTTGGTCTGCCAAGATCAGGTCATCAAACTCTTCAATGACCGTTGCACCACTAGGAGATTGGTGCAGGTTAAATCCTTCAACAGCTAACGAAGAGTTACTATCGTTATCATCCGCTCTGATATAAGCCGGTAGATTGGTCGCTAAAATCAGCCCCTTCTCTGCTCCTTCGGGCGAAACTAAGTCGTAGGTGTTGGATGGAGCTGCATTAGGAGCACCGCCACGGGCTAACACGCTGCCATTAATCAACATAATCGCACTGGGGCGGCGAGTGGGGTCCAGCTGAAAGTCAACTGGGCTTTGAATCTGACGTTGACCTAGTGCCTCTTGCTCATCCGCCGCACTGGTTACAGGAGTACCTGTCCACGGAGCGCTCAGATCCCGCAGCGCGTCATTCCGTGTGGCATAGATAATCCCGCTATCAGGTAACAGATATTCTGGGGAGGGACCCGGCGTTGAACCGCCTACTCCTTTACGGCGCAGTAAGTCTAAATCCAATACCGTGGCTCGAATTTCTAAGGGCTGCCGTTGGGAAATCTCTAGGTCATAGTCCCCGTCCGGTGGGTTATTTTGGTCAATGGCTTTGATTTCCCGGGAATCCAGAAAAGCTGTTTCGTAGATTGCCCCGTGGGGAACCACACTTCCATTAGGAGAACCAATAGTGCCATCGGCAATTTTTAGAGCGCAGATCTCCGCATCAATGGCTGATTGCTCCGATAAGGTGCGGTCAGCATGGGCTTTCGCCAGGGCTTGGCGAAGGGGTTCGTTGACTAGACGCCCGTTGGGGAAAACTAGATTGGCTTGATAGGCAAGCCGATCAGCCAGAGCAATCGTATTATCGGTTGGATCGTCGGCACCAGTCGCCGGGGAGAATATCCCATTACTGGCAGTCTGTTGAGCTATACTTGCCGACGAAGTCGTCAGGTTGTAGCTCACACCGTTGTGCGATAAACCGACATGGCTAGAATTAACATTTGGCGGCGCACTACTAATTATGCGTCTGTCTCCACTTGATATTTCGCTGGGATTGGGACGAGGTCTGTCGGCATTCCCGATATTGGTATCCCTATATCGAATATCTTTTAGCCCTAATCGGTTTGTCGCCGTGCGTTCGGTGCTAGGGTCGTAGTAACTGCTAATACAGGCAATGGGCGCTTGTTCCTTATCCGTTCCTCCCGTCTCCGGGTCGTCAATGGGGTCTGTCTTGTAGTGATAAACCACCGTTCCCCGCATGACCAAATCCCCTCTGCCGTCCGTAGCCTCAGGAGTGTCGTTTAAGTTGGTATCAATCCACATTGGCATCGAGTCGGGCCACACAGGAGTCAGTGCGGTTTCGTCAACCACCGTTGAATTATCATCACTCGTTGGGGCAGAAGGAGCGGGTAAACTTGATCCCGTATGACTGTAAATCCCCGCCCCAGTCACCACACGCATACCGCCAACACCATCCAAGGGATTTGCTGGCTTTATGGCTGCCTTTTCTTCCCAGAAACCATCTGGGTCAGTATTTCCCAAATCTGACAATTCTGTAATCTGGGTTTGGCGGTATCGATTTTCAGTCTGAGAACCTGTCCACGTTGTCGCTGGTTGAATTTCCTGTTCCGCTTCGCTACCGGCAAAGCCAGTACCGTCCCACCACTTCGCCGGAAGACCGTTACCCAGGATTAAGCGATCGCCTATCTTGCTTTCCCGCCCTTGCCTTTCTTGTTGGTCAGGTTCTGTAGCTGGGTACTGAGCGAGTTTTAATCCTATACCGTTATTGCTGTTATTATTATTAGTCGGATCAACCGGATAAATCCACGTATCCAGAGGTCGCAGTTCGTCTCCTGTACCCGTATAGGTTCCGGCGCTGGCTGCTTCAGCCGTTGGTACGCGACGGGTTCGGGATCTGAAGTAATTTTCTAGTGCTGTGCGACGATCTTGACTGGCAGGTCTATCTTGTACTTCTTGGGGGTCGCTTGTTTCTGCTGTATTGTCACTTATCCAATCACTAACTAGGGTGTTAATGCGGTTGGCATACTCTTGGGAATTATAAGCGACCTGTGCGGCTGTATTATTTGTATTGCTATCGCCAACCGTCGTTTGGGTCGGTGGGTTTCCTGACTCGAATAAATCAACCTCAGGTCCAACCAAACGATTGGTATTCGACGGGTTGCCAACTACCGCATTTCCCCCCACCACAATTTTGCCGTTTTCTTCCTGATAGAAACAAGACTCTGGGCTGCTGACCTGATAGAACTCTAGATCAGGATTCCTAGATTGACGTCCGACGATCAAGTTACTATTGGTCATGACGCGACCATTGAGTTTCAAGCCAGAACCCGGAGTGATTTGCAGGTCATCTTCGTACACCACCGCGTTATTACTCAGGGGAACCTGCTCCCGGTCTTGCTGATACTCTAACGCAGAAAACCCTTGATTTCCTTTATAATTCTCATACCCCGTGGGCGGATTATTTAGATCCGTAATCGGTACAGTTAGCGTATAAACATAAAAGCTCTTTTTCAGATTAGCGCCCGACTTATACCAATCACTACTGCCGACCAAACTGGCACTTGTCCCCAGCGCTCCTTGACAAGCCGGCTTAGCGATCGGCGCTTCCATCGGCGGAGTCCGCGCTTCTAGAGGCGTTCTCTTTCTGTCAAACGCTCCTGAAGCATCACGCGGCGGACTGCGAAATAGAATGCTATAGAGGGTATAACTATCAAACTTGCCGTTGTTATCTGTATCAACGGGAAATCTCCAGGCTGTCGTCGAGGTTTCTTCTTCAACTAAGGGAACATTATTCGTCAAATCATTCGAGTCAATACCATCATCATCAATATCAAAGGCAATCTTCAGGCGTTGCTCATCACCAAAGGTAAACTGAGGATTCGTTCTGATAACGTTATATAGAGCAACTTCTGTCGGAGTTGAGCGGGGCAACCGAGGATCATCAAATAATCGATCAATTTTAGCTTTCGCCCGGTCAATTGCTGGAGTCGCCGCTGCAATAGAAGCCGTACTTGCTCGGTTATTGCTAGCATTTTTTGCCCGGTCAAAGGAGCGAAAAACAATGGCTGTGGTGAGTAACACCACCACCAACATCACCATCGTCACCGTGGGCAAAACAAACCCCGAATTGGCAAAACGCCAGCGCCGCCCCATCCCCCAGACGCGGCGTAATAACCAGTTCATCAGCTTTTTCGGGATGGAACGCAACTTATGTAAACTGTGTTGGTACAGACGTTGAAACGCCTTCACTAACTTCATCAAGATTGACATAGCACTTTGTCCTGTCAGGCTGGGAATCGTGTTTGAAATAAGGAGTCTTCTCGGAAATACCTCTATCGCCTCAAGTGAATGAACAAGGCAGCCACCAGATTGATCAAACGCTTCCGGATCAGTTTCCTACTTGCCTGTAGTTTTAAATAAAGACTCATCGGGAATACTCCCTCCCTAGTTAGATTTGCCCGACTCGCCTTCCTCTCAACCCCAAATCTTACCTACAGTTTTTACAGCAACACCCATCAACTCGTCTTACCTGAGGTGACTAGATCTAGTTTACCCACTCTTACCCAAAAACCGATCACCTTCAGCCGAATATTATCTTCCCAAAGACTTGAGCCAGTAGAGGGCGAGCCGACTCCATTGAGGGAATATTGTGGCTGATTCGGTCAAGCAAGTCGCCATTCGAGTTCCTTGTTCCCTCCCCTTACCAAGGGGAGGGTTAGGGTGGGGTCAGATCCAGGTAGTGGAGTTTTGCAGCTAACGTTGACACCAATGCAAGCCTTGCGTCCCGACACCGCTCCCCCAGGTGTTTCTTGTGAGCGCGACGCCCTCTTGGGGAATTAATAATGATTTAAATTAATCCCCGCTTCTTTTGCCATAGCCTGTAGTCCCTTCTTCTCCAGCGTCTTAATCGCCTTAGTCGAGAGTTTCAGTTTGACCCAGCGATTTCCCTCAGCCCACCAAACCCGTTTCGATTGCAGATTCGCTTGCTGTAGTTTTTTCGTCCGACGGTGGGAGTGAGAGATGGCGTAGGCATTATTTGCCTTTTTCCCGGTGAGCTGACATTGGCGCGACATTGAGTAACCTCCAAATCGTAATAAGTTGTGCCTTCTCATACTATCCTGATCTCTTACAGATGCGTCATAGACACAAAAGCCGTTGCCAAAGCTTTGACGGTTATAAGTGGCATTAGGGGACTCACCGATAGGATGAGGACGCCCATCTAGTCGATTTAGACGCCCAAAGATAAGAATCAAAGGAACCATGCTCCGGTTGATATTCCCCGGCTGATCAATTCATAATAAAGGCATTAAAATATAGCCGACCTGTAACCCAGACAAGTCAACGTGGAGACCGTTCAAATGACAATGCCTAATTTTTTAATTCTCGGTGTTCCCAAAGCGGGAACCACCGCCCTCTACGCTTATCTTAACCAACACCCGCAAATCTATATGAGTCCGAATAAAGAACCCCATTTTTTCGCCTTTGAAGGGAAAAAGCCGGATTTTTGCGGCGCTGGAGATGATCAAGCCTGGACAAACACCTCATCCGTTGTAGACCTTCAAGCCTATCAGCAACTCTTCCAGGGCGTCTCTCAAGAAAAAGCCATTGGTGAAGCCTCTACCCAATACCTCTATATTCCCCAAACGCCTGAGCGAATTCAGCATTATCTTCCCCAGGCAAAAATGATAGCAATTCTGCGTCACCCCGTCGAGCGAGCCTACTCCCATTTTATCTATATGCGCCAGAACTGTCGAGAGACATTAACCGATTTTGCCCAAGCCCTAGAAGCCGAGGAGCAGCGGATTAAAAACCATTGGGCGCCAGCTTGGCACTATCAGCAGCAAGGGTATTATTCCGTCCAACTTCAACGTTATTTTAATCGCTTTCATCGCGATCAGATCAGAATTTATCTCTACGACGACTGGAAACGTCATCCCCTAACGGTTTTCCAGGACATGTTACAGTTTTTGGACGTCGATACCCGCTTTGTTCCCGATATGAACACCAGATATCACATCATCAACGCGCTTCCGAAAAACCGGAATTTATATACCTTCTTAACCCAAGAAAACCCCATCAAAACAGCCCTGAGGCAGCTAGTTCCCGCTCAGATCCGTAAACCCATGGCGGCTAAAGTTTACCGCAAAAACTTCGAGAAACCCCAGCGACTAACCGCTGAGATGCGACGGCAATTTACTCCCCGATTTCGAGACGATATTTTAAAGCTCCAAGATCTCCTCGATAGAGACTTGTCTCATTGGCTCGAATAACCGCTACTCTAGCCATTACCAACATTCAATAACACTTGCTCAACTCCATCAATCACATTATCTAACGTAAACCTATCCATAACATGGTGACGGCATCTCTGACCGAGTTGAGGATCATCCTCTCGCCAATGGATAATTGATGCCAACTTATCTGACAAATCCTGTTCATTATCGGGTTCAAACAGACACCCCTTAAACTCCCCAGTGAGAATTTCCGGGATACCACCGATGCGACTACCCAAAGCCGGAATCCCACAAGACATAGACTCAATAATAGCGCGACCAAACGGTTCGGAAACGCGACTGGGCAAAACCGTTACATCACTAACCTGATACAGCGGTATTTGATTATTTAAATGACCCAGAAATTCGACAGATTCCTTGATCCCTAAGTCCTTAGCTAAATCAACTAAATCTCGCTGATATTGACTCGTCTCAAAACAAGGTTTTCCGGCAATT
>JGI12210J13797_10006670_pt1 | contig 10549 bp, 10 predicted proteins | sample ElkSlonscriptome_3_FD_13797 | JGI IMG/M metagenome (IMG submission 13797) | reverse complement strand
TGTGACGCACGGTCACCGTGTCCCCTTGCGCCTCCAGGACGTCGGGCAGGCGCCGGTAGAGCTGAGGCGCTTCGTCGAGTCCGCCGCCCCGGAGCACCACGCCCTTCCTCTCGAGCCAGCGCTGCATCATCTCCGGGCTGATCCGTCCGCGCTTGACCTGACGCCCCCGCGTCCACCTTCCGCGGGCTGCCGTCCGTCCCATGACGCGGCCGGCACCGTGGACCGTGGAGAACAAGGCCTCCCGCTGCTCCGGCGTCGGTCCGTGGTCGAGGTCGGCGCCCTCCAGGATCACGGCGTCGTCGCCCATGTACCCACCCACGAACCCCTTCTGGCCCGGGAAGGCGGGGGTCGCCCCCTTCCGGACGACCACGAACTCCTCACCGCAGTGCTCCTCCAGCCAGTCATTGCGGTCCTACCTGCTCATTGCCTCCGGGCTTCCCCGCCCGCTAGCGCCCCTCTCGAGGAGCGCGAGGCGGTCCAGGGCCTGGGCGTGGTCCGGGTCGAGGCGAAGAACCGCCCTATAGGCCTCGGCGGCCTCGTCGCTACGGCCGCTGATCCGGTAAGCCTCACCCAGGTTGTAGTGCGCAGCGGGGACACCCGGGTGGTCCTTGGCATTTTGCTCGAAGAGGGCGACGCCAGCCCCGATCTGGCGGAGGGTCAGGAGCTGATACCCGGTCTGGATGGCGTCCGTGAGTGTCTCGTCGTCGGGCCGTGCGGCCCGGTAGGCGGCGTAGGCCCGCTCCGTTTCCGCAACGGGATCGTCCGCCCCCTCCACGGCGGCCATCAGGACATCACTCAATGTGACGAGCCGGACCCGACGGAGCCGGATCCCCGTCCTCTGGGCACTCCCGGTCTCGCCGTCCAGGTCGTTGATCCACAAGATCTTCCCCCCAGGCGCAGCGGCGATCCCATTGGGATACGAGAACCGCGCCCTGTCCGCTGTGCCGTCGAGGATCTCCCGGGTGCCGTCCCCGGCAACCCGGGCGACGCCCTCCCCGTCCCGGGAGACGCGCCAGATCGCATGGCCCCTGAACTGGGTGATGTAGAAGCTGCCCCGGGTGAAGGTGATGTGGCCGTTCCCTCCCGCTCCGACGACCTGGGCGAAGCGATCCACCGTCCCGTCCGGCGTGATGCGCACCACATCGGGGCTGTTGAAGTTCACCACGTACAGCGTCCCAGATTCATCTGTGGTGATCCCGTTGGGGCAGTTCAGGAGTGGATCCTTCGCGAACTCCTCGACAAACCCTTCCGGCGTAACCCGGCTGATGCTGTTGCCCCTGCAGTTGCATACGTAGAGGGCGCCATCGCCTCCGAACGTAAGCCCCACCGGTCCTTCGAGGCCCTCCTCCACGAAGGGCTCCACCCTCCCGTCCCGCCCGACCCTCGCGACGGAATTCCCGTTGAAGTTGGACTGGTAGAGGACGCCCTGTGCGTCGACGGCGTTCCCGGAAGACCCGTAGAGAGCGTCCGTGAGCCGCTTGGCCTCCCCGTCGGGAGAGATGCGCCACACACCGTCCCGGAAGTTGGCCAGGTAGACGAAGCCGAGGGCGTCCACGGTCACCCCACCCAGGTTGCCGAAGCCGTCGACGGCGACGCTGAGCTCGACGGTACTCACCGTATCGGGCGGGACGACCGATTGAGCGAGCCCTGCCTGGGGACCAAGGAGCGAGACGGCAACGGTCAGCGTTGCGGTACGGGCAGCGATCAGGGTCGGGACGCTGCAGGACCTGGGGCGCATGATGGTCTCCTGGAGCCGGTGCGGGTGTTGGACCCGGGTCCCAACCATCGGTGCAGGTGTTGGGGCACGGACCCGGAGAATCCTACGGACCGGCCACCGCGTCCCTTTCGCATCCGGTGCTTGGGGCACCAAGACTGCCGTCTCACTTCGACCAACAACACCCGCCGGGGCCGATCCCGGCACCCCGGCGGGATCGAGGACCTCAGGCGTCGAAGTCGATCAGCGGCTTGATCATTCCGTCTTCCTTCGACTCCATCATGCTGAAGGCCTTCTCGATGTCGTCGAACGGAAAGGTGTGGGTGGTCATGTGTGTCGGATCTAGCCTCCCGTTCTCCAGGAGCCGGACCAGCCGTGACATGCGGAGGTGGCCTCCGGGGCAGAGGCCAGTGACGAGGTCCTTCTCCGCCATGCCGACGCCCCAGGCTTCACGGGGGACCTCGATGAACTCGCCCTGACCATGATAGCCGGCATTCGACACCCGGCCCCCGGGCTTCGTCACCTTGAAACACTGCCCGATCAGATCCGATGACCCCAGGGCCTCCATGGAGGCGTCCACACCCTCGCCGTGGGTGAGGCCGAGGATCCGCTCCACCACGTCCTCAGTCTGGAAGTCGATCACCACGTCGGCGCCGTAGGTGCGGGCGAGCTCCTGACGCTTCGGCACGGTTTCCACGGCGATGATCAGGCCAGCTCCCAGAAGGCGAGCACCGGCGGTGGCCATAAGGCCTACCGGTCCCTGTGCGAACACCGCCACGGTGCCACCCATGGGGATACGGGCGTTCTCGGCGGCCATGAAACCGGTACTGAGCATGTCGCAGCAGTAGGCGGCCGCCTCATCGCTCACACCCTCGGGGATGAGGGCCAGGTTCGCATCGGCCTCGTTGACGTGAACGAAGTCGGCGAAGGTGCCGTCCTTCACGTTGGCGAACTTCCAGCCCCCGAGCGCCCCGCCGGACTGGGACGGGTGACCCGCCTGCGCGGCGTCGCTCCCCCAGTCCGGGGTAATGGCGCCCACGACGACCCGGTCGCCCTTGCTGAACCGGGTAACGTGTTCGCCGACCTCATCGACGACGCCGACCACTTCGTGGCCCAGGGTCAGGTCCTCCCGCTCCCCGATGGCGCCGTGGACGGTGTGCACATCGGAGGTGCAGATGAGGCCCTTTGTCGGGCGAAGGATGGCGTCCATCGGCCCGCAGGCCGGGCGTGGTTTCTCTATGATGCCCACCTGGCCGATCTGACTCATTACGAAAGCCTTCATTGGCGACTCCCTGTTCGGGGCAAGTTCGATGCCCACAAAAGGTCAACAGCCCTTCGCAAACCGATCATCGGGAGACCCTGGAACTTCCTGTGGTGAATCCCTCGATTCAAAGAGTCCCGAGCCCCGAAGCTCACCGGTTCAGAAGGCATTCCTCCGGAGGTGGACGAGGTCCGGGCGGGCCGCCGGATGTCGAGCTTCTTCATGCGGCAATGCAGGGTGGTGGGCGGCATGCCCATAAGCTCGGCAGCGCCTTCCGCCACCGAGATCTTCCACCCAGTGCGGTCCATCACCTTGAGGATGTGGTGCTCCTCCATCGCCTCCAGCGTGAGGATCCCGCCGTTCTCCCGGTCCCCGTTCGGGGGTGTCCCCGGGTCGATCCCGGAGGGCCGGGGCGTGGTCGGGAGGGTGGCGGACGTGAGCATGGTCTCCACGACGATCCTGTCGATCGACAATCAGCGCTGCATCATCCCCTACAGCACGAGTTGGCCCTCGACGAGCCGGGGTCGATGGTCAAGCTCTCGGAGCTGGCCGACTCGTCGGTGAAGGCCGTCGGCGCCCCGGCGGACGCCACGAGGAGCGGGCCGGTGAGCGGCATCCCGGGGGGCGAGGGCGGGCTGGACGAGACAGACAACACACCGGACTGAGGGCGTGCCCCACAAGCCCTTCCCTACTCGCCCCTCAAGACGTCGGCGGGCTCTACGGAGCGCGCCCGGAGCGCCGGCACCAACGCGGCCAGCACGCCGGTCCCCAGGAAGGCCAAGGCGACTCCCCCGAAGACCTCGGGGGCGCGGGGGTGCCCGCCGAGGAGGAAGGCCCCCAGCACCGGTGCGGCGAGCCAGGCCAACACTAGACCGAGGGCGATGGCGGGTAGGAGCTGGCCCAGGGCGTCCCGGATCACGGATCGGGCCAGTCGACGCCCGTCGGCTCCCAGAGCGAGGCGCACCCCGAGCTCCCGCCGCGTCCTACGGACCCGAAACGCCAGCAGGGCATAGAGCCCGACCACAGCGACCAGGAGGCCGCCGAATCCGCCTCCCACGGCGAGGAGCGAGAGATTGGACTGGGCACGGGTCATGAAGTCCCATGCGTCGTCCAGGGTGCGGACGTCCAGGAGGGGCACCTGGGAGTTCCACGATGCCGCCACCCGTCGGAGCGCACGAGTAAGGTCACCATGGACGGGGCCGCGAACGAGGAGGGCGATGTCCGAGACATCGCTCCCGGCCAGAGGGACGTAGACCCGCTCGGTCGGGGCGCCGGGTCCCGCACCCAGGTCCAACCCGGAGACCACGCCGACGACACGGTAGGGTCCCCCGAGCTCGGGCAGGTCGATCCACGAGCCCAGCACTGACCCCTCCAAGAGGAAGCGTTCGACGAAGTGCTCATCGACCACCGCCACCCGCTCCTCGGAATCCCCATCCGCGGCCTCGAAAGCCCGACCTCGGAGGGTCTCGATCCCGAAGAGGTCGAAATAGCCCGGAGTGACCCCGTTCGCCATGGCCCCGACCGGCCGGCCCCGATCGTCCAGAACCCGCTCGCCCCTGAGCTCCACCGGGGTGTAGATCTCGCCGAACCCCGGTCCACCAAAGGCCAGCCCGCTCCCGTCGACCCCGGGCAGGTCGCCGAGTGCGGCCTCCAGTACAGGGAGGGCCGCCCGTCGCTCTTCGACGCCGGGGAGGGACGGCACATCGAGGGCCAGACGCCCGATCAGGATCTCATCTCCCGGGAGTTCGCCGCCGAAGGTCCGGGCCGTGTTCATGGCCCGGCCCGTCAGCCCCGCAGCCACGAGGGCGCCGCAGGAGAGGGCAAGCTGCCCGGTGACGAAGACCCGCCCCCAGCTCCACCCCCGGAAGCTGGATCGCCCACCCCACCCAGCGTCCCCGCCTGCGAGGATTCCCCGGACGTCGGAGCGGAGTACTCGCACCACGGGGAGGCTCCCGGCCACCATCGCGGTGCCCAGCACCAACATCGCCGTGAAGAGCACGACGGGTCCGTCCACCGCCACCCGCATCCAGTAGTAGCCGAAGTTCTCCGGGCCCATGGAGCGCTGGATGTGGTCCACGACTCCGTGAGCGATGATCAGGCCCACCCCACCACCCGCCGCCGCCAGAAGCGCCGCCTCGGCCCAGAGCTGGCTCGCAAGTTGAAGCCGACCCGCCCCTAGCGCTGCCTGAATGCCGAGCACCCGGATCCGCCCTGCGGCCCGGACCATGAGGAGGTTCGTGGCGTTGATGCAGGCGATGATCAGGAGGCAGAGGCCCACCAGGACCAATCCCAGGAAGGCCACCGCTTCGCCGGACTCGCCCCGGTGTCGGGTGAAGCCGGCGACCCGGATCCGTCCGTCCCGGCGAGCCTCCTCACGAGCGACGTCCCCCGCCGCCCAGGCCGCCTGCAGCCGAAGGGCTGCGGCTTCCTCCCCGCCCGCTCCATCGGCGAGGCGTCCCACCAGCTCCACGGGCGCGGTGGTTTCACTCCCAGGGTCCAGAAGCGTCCACGCCGACTGCTTCAACGGGAACGCGAAGCCCTCTGGCATGACCGCTACGACCTCTCCGGGACCGCCGTTCACGGTCACCGCTTCACCGAGCACATCGGCGCGGCCCTCGAAGGTCGTCGTCCAGAGGTCGTGACTCAGGATCAGCGCCGTGGCCGCCTCGGGTCCGGAGGGAATCCTACCCAGAGCCGGGGGAACGGCGAGCAGATCCCACGTTCCCGCCGTCATCGCGGCCCCGGAGACCTGTGTGGCACCTGTGGTCGGCGAGGCGAGGGTGACGGCCCGCGTGGCGAAGGCCTCCAATCCGGCGAGTCCCCCGGCGCCCCTGAGAGACGGCACATCTCCAAGTCGGACTGGGACATACGCCCCGGCCTTCCGGGGCTGCATCACATCGATCCGGACGACCCGGTCCCCGTCCGGCACGGGGAGATGCCGCAGCCCACCTCCCCACAGGAGCGAGAAGAAGACCGCCGGTGCCGCCATCCCCAGGGCCAGCATCCCGATCGCCGCCATCGAGGTGGGCAGGTCGAGGCGGAGTCCGCGTGCCGCGAGACGAAGTGAAAGGAGAGGGCGCATGGATGTCCAGGGGCGGGGGGGACGGGCCGATGATACAACCGACGACCCGAGCTCCCGCGGAGTTTCGCCCCCGGCCGGCGGTCAGCCGTCCGTCTGAAGCGCCCGGCTCGGCGGGAGAGTCGCGGCTCGGCGGGCGGGAAGCCAACTCGCCGCCGCTGCTGCGCTCAGGAGGAGCGTCATCGGAGGGCAGGAGGGTTCGACCCTGGAGCAGCTCCATTCCCAACGCCCCGGGGCCGCGCGACGCCCTGCGCGTCGGTCAGGATGGGCCTCGCTGGAGATGGCCCGCCGGGCGCACGAGGCGTTACCCGCCCCAGCTCTCCACCACCAGGCCGGGGATCCGCCGGAACTCGCCGACCTTCAGGGTGGCAAGGGACAGTCCCCGCGCCGCGGCAGCGGAGGCGATCCAGAGGTCGTGGGTCCCGACGGGTATCCCCGACCTGGCGAGATCGGCCCCAAGCTCGGCGTGCACGCGAGCCGTCGGGAGGTCGATAGGCAACACCGCGAAGGCGTCGAGCACCCCTTCGACGAAGGCGGTGCGCCGGGCCCGCCGGACGGGTTCCCGAGCGCGATGGGCGCCGTGCAGCAGCTCGCTCTCGGTGATCACCAAGAGGCAGAACGGCTCGTCTGCCCGGTGAGCGAGCTGCTCATCCGCTAGCTGTCCGAGATCGAGGAGGCCCCGTTCATGGGCCACGATCAAAGAGGTGTCCATCAGGACGCCCACGGGTCTCCTGGCTTCTCACGGTTGGCCCGTTCCCTAGGCTCGTCGAGCTCCTTCGCGAAGGCTTCGGCCTCCTCCTGGCCGAGGCGCGGCAGACCCCGGAGGATCTCGGGGAGATCACCCAGACGCGTGCCCGCCGGCAGCATAGGGGCCAGCTCTGCGACCTCCTTGCCGCCCCGGGTCAGGACGAACCTCTCTCCCCGGAAGGCAACTCGGTTCAGGTAGTCCGAGAAGTTCCGCATGACCTCGGTCACAGTGGCTTTGATTGTCATCGAATCAGATCATCTGATTTCATGTTCCCCATCAATGTCCTACCAGGACGGATGCGCGCGTAGGTCGAGTCCCCGAGGGTCAGACGCTCGACCTCCTGCGTCCGGCGACGAGATCCGGTAGATGTCTCGGTGTCTCCCTGGTCAGTAGCCTGGGAGAGGAGGTCAGGAAGCTGATTCGCCGGTGGTCCCTCTCGGGCCGAGTCGCAGCCCGCGAGGGTGACCCCGAGCACGAGCCATGCGGCCGAGGAGCTAGGCCGGCGCCGCCCCACCACCCCCATCCCGTCCCCCCGTCACCGCGCTCACGGCGATCCCGACCGCCAGGACCACCACCGTTCCGATGACGTTGAACCAGAGGTAGGCGATCTCGGTGACCAAGGAGAGGGCGAACACGGAGGACATGCCGGCCACCAGGCCCAGGAACGCCCCGTTGCCGTTGGCGCTCTTGACCAGGAAGGCCAGGAGGAAGACGCCGAGGAGAGAGCCGTAGAAGTACGAACCTACCTGGTTCACCGCCTCGATGAGCGACCCGAGCTGCCCTGCGTAGAGGGCCACGAAGCAGGCCAGCAAACCCCAGACGAAGGTGCTGATCTTGGACACCATCAGGTAGTGGTCGTCGGTGGCGCCGGCGTTGAACCAGCGTTTGTAGAAGTCGATCACGGTGGCGCTGGACAGCGCCGTGAGCTCCGAGTCCAGAGACGACATGGCCGCCGCGAAGATCACGGCGATGAGGAGTCCCAGGACCCCCACGGGGATGTACTCGATGATGTAGCTCGGGAAGACGTAGTTCACGTCGTTGGACGCCGCGCCCCGGACGTCGGCGACGATGGCCTTGGCGTCCTGGCGCAGCTCCACCAGCGCCTCGTCCTGGCCGGCGATGGCCCGCTGAAGCTCGGCGATGCGACCCTGGTCCCCGACCTCCCGAGCGTCCAGGAGGTCCAGTGTGGCGGCGCGCCGCTCCCCGTGGATCTGCGTCTGCTCCACCTCCAGCGCCCGATAGTCTCCCGCCCGCTCGCTCTCCATCACCACGGCCACCTCGGCGTTGTTGAACACCAGGGGCGGCTGCTCGAAGTGGTAGAAGACGAAGAGGAGGACCCCGATGCTCAGGATGAAGAACTGCATCGGGACCTTCACGAAGGCGTTGAAGATCAGGGAGAGGCGGCTCTGCTTGAGCGACGACGCCGTGAGGTAGCGCTGCACCTGACTCTGGTCCGTGCCGAAGTAGGCCAGGGCCAGGAAGAACCCGCCAATCATGCCGGACCAGATCGTGTAGCGGTTCGAGGGATCCCACGACCAGTCGATGCTGGTCCACATCTCCTGGATCCCGCCGATGTAGGCCACGTCACCCACTCCCACACCGGAGGGCAGGGTGGTGAAGAGGATGAAGAGGGCCACCCCGATGCCGACGAACATCATCAGCATCTGCACCACGTCGGTCCAGATGACTGCGGTGATCCCGCCCATGAGGGTATAGGCGATGGTGACCGCGGCCATGATCAGGATGGTCACCGTCTCGTCCCACCCCATGATGACCGATAGGACGATGGCCGGGGCGTAGAGGACCAGACCCGCCGCCAGCCCCCGGGAAACCAGGAAGAGGAAGGCGGTCAGGGAACGGGTCTTGGCGTCGAAGCGGTTCTCCAGGTACTCGTAGGCCGTGTAGACCTTGGCCCGATAGAAGAAGGGCACGAAGAGCACGCACAGCAGCACCATGACAAGGGGCTGCGGCAGGTAGATCTGGATGAACTCCATCCCTTCGTCGAAGGCCTGCCCCGTGGTCCCGATGAAGGTGATGGCGCTGGCCTGAGTCGCCATGACCGAGAGGCCCACGGCAGCCCAGGGCAGACGTCGGTTGGCCAGGAAGTAACCCTCCACCCCGACGTTCTTTCGGCTCTGGTACCAGGCAAAGGCCAGGACTCCGCCGAAGTAGACGGCGAAGACGCTCCAGTCGATGCCGGTCACGCTGCGCCTCCCCCGATCCGCCTGGAAGGGCGCGCCACCCACACCCGACTGGCGCGCATCACCCGACGCTGTGGTTGAAGGCGACGGTGAACCCCCAGAGGACTGCGATCACTACCAGGGTGTAGATAACCACCGACCAGTAGACCCAGCGCCAGCTCGGAAATATGCCGATGGGGCCCGAGTCCTCGTCGTCGTGGTGTTCATCCATTTCGGCCATGGGAAGGATCCGTGTGAGACGGGGGTCGGGCCGCGCAGCGTCCCGGAGTCCGAATGATCTACAAGGTAGCCGGGGGTGGAAGCCACCCGTGGCCAGGCAGAGTCTACCCGCGGCCCCGCACCTCGGCACTCCAGCGGGCGTACCAATCGCCGGGGATCTCGGGAGCCCCGGCCGCGGCATCTCTGCTCGATTCGGCTCCGGATCCGGACGGGGATTCGGGAGCGGAGCCCGGGGCAGGCTCGGTGGCCGACGCCCAGCTCGCAGGGTCCATTCCGCTCTCCAACTCCACCACCTGGAAGCCCTCACGTTCCAGGAGCGGGCCGACCTCCGAGGACGGCAGGAGGGCGAACCATGCATCGCCCTGGCGCATCCGCCAGCGAACGTCGTCCGCCTCTCCCTCGTAGGCCAGCACCACGTTGTCCAGACGCCGGAGCCAGTCGAAGCCGGCATCCACGGTTCCCGTTCGCAGAGTCTCGGCTCGGATCACTCCCTCCATGAAGGCACCGACCTCCGTCGAGGACTCCGGCGTCGGCATCAACAGCTCGTTGGCGAAGCGGAAGTGGAAGAGGTCAGCCCAGTCCCGGGGCAGGAGGTGCAGGGGCGCCTCGTTCACGTTCGCCACCAACACGAGTGGGTCGAGGCGCGCACTCGCCGTGGTCGCGGCGTGGTCAGAAGCCGGTCCGAGTCGGGCCCCAGCCTCCGTCGGCGGCTCATCGCTGCCGCCGCAGGCCATAATGGCGGCCATGAGCACGCCACCGAGCCAGCCTCGACACCAGACCCGACCTCCGACCCGGCTCACGGGTTCAGCGCCCCTGATCCCCGTCCGTGGCCCCGGTCCCAGAGCCCAGGGAGATCAGGTTCGCGAAGAGGCGATGGGCCCCGGGCACACCGGCTGGGAACTGCCGGAAGAAGGAGATTCCCGTGTAGACGTAGAGTCCGTCTCCCACCGGGGCGACCAGGAGGCTTCCGTGTGCCGGCTCCTCACCGGGATCCGTGAAGGATAGGACGGGCTCGAAGCGCTCATCCCACTCGTCCAGAAAGTACAGACCCCGCTCCTGGATCCATCCCTCGAAGTCCTCCTCGGTGATCCGGTTCGGGCCGTCGATGACCGGGGAGGCGGGGTCGAGGATCTCTACCGGCGAACCTTCGTCCGTCACCCGGGGCGCTCTCTGGCCCATGGACACGTCGTAGGGGGCGAAGCCGCCGGCGGGATACTCGTACTTGTTGTACTGGACCACCACGGTCCCGCCGGAGCGGGCGAAGTCCAGAATCCTGTCGTTGATGCGGGCCACCTCCGGCTGGGTTTCGTAGACTCGGATCCCCAGG